>Ga0164241_10004549_pt1 | contig 13375 bp, 15 predicted proteins | sample OricomyardsoilBY_FD_108780 | JGI IMG/M metagenome (GOLD analysis project Ga0164241, IMG submission 108780) | Backyard soil microbial communities from Emeryville, California, USA - Original compost - Back yard soil (BY) | ecosystem: Environmental > Terrestrial > Soil > Unclassified | place: USA...
CGCGTCGACGACCTCGTCGGCGACGCGATCGACCGCTTCCTGCGCGGGTCGCGGGCGGCGGCGTAGCGCGGCCGCCCACGTTGTCCGACCGAGCGTCAGGTCTCTCGTCGCTCCCGGTCACGCCTTGCCTGAGCAAGGGCCGCGGTGGCTTCCTCCTCGGTCTCGCCGTCCCCAAACGTGTCGGCAAGCGTCCCGCGAAATCGCGGATCAAAGTCCTGAGCCGTGGCTGCGGCACCCTGGAGTTCCAGCTGGAGGTAGATCACCTGTCCGAAGATCCAATATGCAGAGAACGCGGTCAGGTGTCGAAGGTGGTCCCGATCACGTCGTCGCATGGTGCCATCCGGCATCAACTCGAAAGGAAGCGAGACTCCCGTGTGATGCAAATGCTGGTTCGCCCACTTGTTCGCCAACGAGAACGTGTTGCGCAGCACCGGTTCGTGTCCTCCACTCAGCCGAGGGACGAACGAACCAGAATCCTCGAGCACCGTCACGATGCCCTCGATCGTGATCGACTTGCCGTCCGGTCGTACGCCCCACCACGATTTCTCGGCATGCCGACCAAAGCTCCGAACCAACTCGTCGCGCCGCTCCAGCGCCTCCGGAATGGGCGTGCCCAGATAGGGCAAACCCATGGTCTGCGTGACGTAGTCGTGCTCATAGACCGCCATCGCGTCCTGATGATCGAAGAAGCGCGCGACCAAGAAGCTGGGGTCGTCCTGTACGGCTAGCCAATGGCCCACGATCATGTCTTCGAACAGCGAGCGACAGAGCATCGACGCCTGCGCGGTGGAATCTCCAGCAAGCCCGTTGCCGACTGCGACCACGGTGTTGCGGGCGCGCATGGCCGTCAGAGCCTGCAAGCGCTGGTACGGATCCTCTGCCTCAGGAAACGGCAGGTGCTCTTCCAGGTAGTCCGTCAGAAAACGGAGAGCAACGAGGTCAGCGGGGTGAGACATGACCGATCCTCAGGTCGCGGTGGGCGCCTCGACCCGCAGACCGTGATGCTCACAACCGGACTGGAGCTGGCGATCGTAGGTCATGACCGCTTCGATCTCCCCGCGATCGCGGAGCGTGACGGCCGCATCGAGATGGATCGCGTCAAGCGAGCGAACCTCGATCGGCGGGACCCGCGACGCGCGCTCGAGGGCGGCCGAATCGACCGTGAGCAGATCAATGCTGGCAAGGAACGCCTCAGCGACCCGCTCGATGTCCTCCCGCGCCGCGAGCCGGCGCAACTCGACCACCATCAACTCGCTCGACCAGTGCGTCTGGAACCCGGCCAACGTCGTCCGGATCACTGCCGCGTCCGGCTCGGCCAGCAAGAGCCGACCGACGGCCGATGTGTCGAGGTAGACCCCTGCCATCAGTACGGGCGATCGCGGTCGGCTGCCAGCAGCCGGTCCGTCGTGCCCGCAGCATGTGGCGTAGCCGTCGTGAGGTGCTCGTCCACGACCGCGAGAAGGTCATGCCGCGCCGGGTGCTGGTCGCTCGTCCGCCGCACGACGATCTCACCGCCATCCGCGTCCTCCCGGATGACCTCGACGCGAACCTCGCGGCCGGTGTCCATGCGCAATGTCGCGTGCTTCGCCATCACGCACAGTCTCGCATGCCCGTGTCAGCGCGGCAACGTCAGCGTCGAGCCCCACCTCAGTCCCGCTGAGCGGGTTCGAGGTGGGGCTCGACGCTGATTGGACGCCTGCCGGACCGCGGCCCCGGCTCAGCCGACCCCCGCGTGCGGGTGCAGGCGGCGGAAGCGGCCGCGGAAGAAGACGAGGGGCTCGGCGTGGCGATCCGGGTGGCCGACGGCCAGGACGCGGCCGAAGACGACCGCGTGATCGCCGCCGTCGGCGACCTCGTGGACCGCGCACTCCAGCGTCGCCACCGCGCCGTCGAGCAGCGGCGCGCCGTTGCCGCCGGGCTTCCACCCCAACCCGGCGAAGCGCTCGCCGATCGGGACCTCCGCGAAGCGGCGAGCAAGGCCCTCCTGTCCGTGGCCGAGCACGTTCAACGCGAACGTCCCCGCCTCGCGCAGCGCCTGCAGCGTGCGCGAGCCGTGGCGCAGGCAGACCAGCACGAGCGGCGGCTCGAGCGACACGGAGGCCACCGCGTTGGCGGTGCCGCCGCGCGGCTCGCCGTCCACCGTCGCGGCGACGATCGTCACGCCGGTGGCGAAGTGGCTCATCGCGGTACGCAGCTCGGGGCCGCCGACGGCGGTGTCCCGATCCCCGGCGCTCATCGCGCGGGCCTCGCGCGCACCCGCACCCCCGGCCGGCTCGCGACGATCGCGCCCAGCCAGAACAGCGCGAACAGCCCGACCACGACGTACCCGGCGTCCCCGGTGTCCAGCCCACCCAGCGGGCCGACCGGCCAGCCGAGCTGCTCCCGCGCGACCTGGGCCAGCTGGATCACCGCCACGACCACCGCGACGAGCACGGAGAAGCCGGTGATCGTCAGGTCGTAGGACACGCGACGCACCGGATCGGCGGCGCTCCAGCCGTAGGCCGCGTTCATGAACGCGCCGTCGAGGCTGTCCATCAGGCTCATGCCCGCGGCGAAGAGGATCGGCAGGCTCAGCACCGCCCAGAGCGGCAGGTCCGCGACCACGCCGGTGCCCGCGAGGACGAGCAGGCCGACCTCGGTCGCGGTGTCGAAGCCGAGGCCGAACAGGAAGCCGAGCGGGTACATCTTCCAGCTGCGGTCGATCGCCGCCGCCGGCCGGGCCAGCAGGCGCATCAGCGGGCCGCCGGGAGGGCCGCCGACCGCCACCGCCGCGCCCGCCCGGGCCTGCCGGCGGTAGCGCAGCAGGGCACGCGCCGCGAGCAGGTTGATCGCCGCGACCGCGAGCAGGAACACGCTGGAGACGATCGGGCCGATGGTGCCGGTGACCTCGTGCAGGAGCGAGCCGTCGCGGGCCACCTCGACGCCGAGCGTGCGCACCCCGAGGGCGAGCAGCAGGACGAGCACGAGCACCACGGTGCTGTGCCCGAGCGAGAACGCGAACCCGACGGCCACCGGCTTCCGGCCGTCGCCGCGCAGCCGGCGCGTGACGTTGTCGATCGCGGCGATGTGGTCGACGTCGAACGGGTGGCGCATCCCCAGCGTGTAGGCCAGGACGCCGGTCCCCACCCCGAACGCGGTGAGGCCCCGCGCGGGACCGTCGACCGCCAGCAGGAGGAGGCCGAAGCCGACCACGTGCAGCGCGACGATCGCCGCGCCCATCGCGATCAGGCGGCCGCGCACACTGGTCGTCGACGAGCCCCCGGACACCCCGTCCAGCGTACCGGCAGCCGAGCCCCATCTCGATCCCGCCCGGCGGGACCGAGATGGGGCTCGGCCCGGCTGGGGCGGGACCAGCCCAACGACCCTGACTCCGGGTCGGCCAGCTCGGCGCCGGGCGGGTCTTTCGTCTAGCCTGACGGACATCCGCCCCGGTCCGCAGTCGAAGGAGGAGCCCCCAATGTCCCGTGCCCGGTTCGCCGTCCTGTCCAGCCTGATGGCCGTGCTGGCCCTCGCGATCCCCGCCGGCGCCCCGGCCGCCGTGCGCCTGGCCCCGGCCGGCACCGCCGCCACCGGCAGCGAGCCCGGCCCGGTCGTCACGGCCGACTTCAACAGCGACGGCCGCCCCGACGTCGCGACGGCCGAGGCCGACGACGACACGGTCGGCGTCCTGCTCAACGCCACGCCCCAGAGCGCTCCGACCGCGACCTTCTCGCCCCGGGCGTCGTTCGCCGTGGGCGCCGAGCCGGTCGACGTGATCACCACCGACGTCGACGGCGACGGCCTGCCCGACCTCGTCACCGCCAACCGCTCGGCCGACACGGTCAGCGTGCTCCTGAACACCACCGCGCCGGGCGCGACGACCCCGACGTTCGATTCCGCGCAGGACTACCCCACGGGCGGCGCCGCTCCGACGGCGATCACGGCGTTCTCCTACTCGGGCGTCAACGACCTCATCGTCACGAACGCGGGCGAGACGACCGACTCCGTCCAGATCCTCACCAACCTCGGCGGGGGCTACGACACCCCGCAGTCGTTCGCCGACGCGCCCAACCCGATCGACGTGGCGACCGGCAGCCTGGGCGGCGGCGGCATCCTCGGCTCGCTTCCCGTCGTGGTCGTCGCCAACCAGGACGGGACGATCGACGTCCTGGGCAGCTGCGGCTGCGGCGGCTCCCCGACGATCACCCCGTCCGCTCCGGCGACCGCCGTCGCCCTCGCCGACGTGGACGGAGACGGCAACCTCGACGTCGTCGCCACGCTCGGCTCGACCGGGAGCGTCGCGGTGTTCCGCGGCAACGGCATCGGGAGCTTCCAGCCGCAGCGCGAGTACGCCCTGGGCGGATCCGGGCCGGCCGGACCGGTCGCGCTGGGCCGCCTCGACGGTGACGGCGCGATCGACGTGCTCGCCCCGCGCCCCGCGGCCGGCGCCGTCTTCCCCCTCGTCAACTCGGGCACCGGCACGCTGCGCCCGCTGGCCGGGGTGCCCGCCGGGGACGGCCCGGGGAACGCCGTCATCGCCGACTTCAACGACGACGGCGCCCGCGACGCGGCCGTGACCGACGGCGGCGGCGACGCCGTCTCGTTCCTGTTCAACGCGCCCACCGTCGAAGCGCTGGGCGCCGGCTTCGGCACCGTCACCACCGGGACGGCCTCCGCCGCGCTGCCCGTCGTCTTCACGAACACCGGTGCCGCGGCGGTGTCCGGGCCCCCGGCGACGGTCGCCGTCACGGGGCCCGCCGCCGCGGACTTCGCGGTGGCCGGCAGCACGTGCCTCGACGGCTTCGTCCCCGCCGGGCAGAGCTGCACCGTGCTGATCTCGTTCACCCCCCGCGCCGACGGCCCGCGCACCGCGACGCTCGAGCTGAGCACCGGCAACGGCGGAACGATCGCCGCCCCGTTGAGCGGCACCGGCGTGGCGGCGAGCACGGGCGGCCAGGGCCCGGCCGGACCCGCCGGCCCGACCGGCCCGCAGGGCACGCCCGGCGCCGACGGCGCGACCGGCCCCGCCGGCCCCCAGGGCAAGGCCGGTCCTCCCGGCCGCAGCGTCGTCACGAAGATGCCCAAGACCTGCACGCTCGTGCGCGGCACCCGCTACATCCACTGCACGGTCTCGGTCCGGCCCCGCGCGGGCTGCCGGATGCAGGGCACGCTGCTGCGCGGCAGCCGCGTGGCCGCCACCACCCCGTCGCTGACCTGCAACCGCGAGCGCGTCGGCCTGCGCTGGAGTGGCCGCCGCGCCCCCGCCCGCGGGACCTACACGCTGGTCATCACCACCAAGGACCGCGGCAAGACGCCGATCTCCACGGCGCGGACGGTGCGGCTGCGGTAGCCGCACTAGGCTGCGGGCCATGAACCCGCTCCTCGTGCTGGCCGTCGTGCTCGGCGCCAGCGCGATCGCCATCGGGATCCTCGTCCTGCTCCGCCGCCGCCAGCCCGAGGGCTGGTGGGTGGATCCCAGCCGGGCGAGCGGGGTGCTCGGCGCGGCGCGCAGCCCGTTCGCGGTGATCCTCGCGTTCGTGATCCTCGTCGCGTTCCAGGGCTTCAACGACGCCAAGCTCGGCGCCCAGCAGGAGGCGTCGGCCACCCGCACGCTGTACAAGACCGCGGCGCTGTTCTCCCCGTCGATCCGGGACCAGCTGCACGCCAACCTCCTCTGCTACGCCCGGGCCGTCGTCTCCTCCGACTGGCCGGCGATGGCCCACGGCGGATCGTCCGTGCGGGTCGACGACCTCGCGAGCACCATCGAGGACACCATCCACGACATCCACACCAGCGATGGCGTCCAGCTCAGCGGCGTGAGCGACGTCTTCGCCGAGGCCAACGCCCGTGAGCGGGGTCGCGACAGCCGCCTGGCCGAGGCCGACGGACGGGTCCCCTCCCCCGTGTGGATCGTGATCCTGCTCGGCGGCGCGGCGGTGCTGGCCTACGTGCTGCTGTTCGCCGACCCGCGGGAGCGGTTCGTGAGCCAGGCGGTGATGGTGGGGTCGGTGACGACGATCATCGTGGGCGGCCTGCTCCTCGTCTACATCCTCTCCCACCCCTACCGGGGCGAGGCCGGCAGCATCGAGCCGGCCGCGATGCGCCACACGATCGATCTCATCGAGCACGATCCCGCGTTCGCCGAGGGCGGCTTCCCGCACGCCTGTGACGCGCGCGGCCGGCCGCTGTAGCGCCTCAGCGTCTCGGCGGCGGAGAGCAGGCGATGACCGCGTCCGCCGGCGCGGTCCCGGGCTCGGGCGGCGGGCACGGGTCGGGGAGCGATGGCGTCCGTGGTCCGTGCGCGAGGGAAAGCACCACCAGCCGGCGATCGCGGCAGCGCAGCGCGCCCTTGCCGGACCCGTTCAGCGGGAAGTCGGCCGGCCGGTCACGTGCGGTCGTGCACCCACCCGGTCATCGAGTACCACCCGAACGTCGGCTCAGGCGCGTACCGCTCGACCTCCTTCGTGAGGCCACCGGTGCCGAAGCCGTCGAAGAACGCCTGCACCGTCCTCGCCACCTTCCGCAGATCGCAGCGCTCCGGAAAGTCCCCGCCGTCCCGGGTGACGACGATCGGCAACGCGGCCGTCGCGGGCGCCGCCGAGGTCGCGGCGACGCCGCCGGCCAGCGCGAGGGATCCGGCCACCGCTGCCTTCGCCCACATTCTGGACATACGCGCGAGCGTAGAGGAACGTCACGCGCGCGTCACCCCGGGACGCGGGCTCGTCGTCAGACGTTGGGCGTGCTCAGCGCGGTGTACAGCACCAGGCCCGCCATGAAGAGCTGCAAGCCGCCGAGCCAGAAGGAGTTGGTCGTCGTCAGCCCCTCCGGGATCCGCCGGCGCAGCCCGCCGATCCAGCGGGCGCCGATGGTCATCGCCGCGAAGCCGAAGACGAGCCCGGCGGTGAAGAACCCGGCGGCGCCGTCCGGCCCGAACGCCACCAGGATCACGAAGCTCACCCCGGAGGCGCCGACGGCCAGCCACAGCCACGGGGTCAACAGCGTCATCCCGGCCAACGCGAGTCCTCCGGCGATGCACGCGACGATGACGATCGGCTCCATGTGCGGAACCTAGCCGAGGCCGGGCCGTGGCACCGGACCCGCGAGCTCAGCCTTTGGTGATGGCGCTCGGCACGACGACCCGGCCGCCGGCCGTGCGCCCGATGACCGCGAGGTCGCCGCGGGTGCGGGTGTCGCTCGCGCCGTCGGTGGCCTCGGGCAGCGGGATCACGGCGACGGGGCCGGGGCGCGTCACCGTCTCGCGGCCGCTCAGCACCTCGATCGTGTCGATCTCCGGGCCACCCGCGACGAAGACCGACAGGTCGCGCCAGGGCCGCTCCTCCGTGGCGCGGCCGACGATCGCGGCGGCAAACGGCGGCCCGTCCCCGCCGTAGGCCTCGTCGTCGCTGGTCGGCGGGGCGAGGTTCAACGGATCGGCCTCGTCCTTGCCGGCCGTCCAGGATCCGCCGGTCGCCGCGAGCATCCGATCGCGGGCCGCCGGGCCCTCGGCCGTGAGCACCATCGTCGATCCGAGCACGGGCAGCGAGCGATCCTGCACGAGCCGCAGCTCCGGTGGCTCGCCGCCGCGATCCCACTGCCGGACCCGGCCGTCCGACGACGTCCGCGGCGTGACGGCGGCGACGAACCGCTGGTAGGCCGGCGGGGCGAAGGTCGTCGTCCCGGGCATCAGCCGGTCGAGCAGCGCGTCGTCGACGAGCCAGGTGCTGATCCGGTCCCCGGTCACGACCGCAGCCGGGGCCGTGCGGTCGCCCACGTACCTGCGCAGCCCGTTGCGCACGGCGAGCGCGCCCGCCGGCAGAAGCTGGCTGCCGGCGTAGCGACCACCGGCCGTCCACAGGCCGTCGTGCGGCGCCACGTCGTTCTCCTGCACCCGCGCGGGCATGAACGCGGGCTCGGCCTGATCGTCCACGAGCACCGCGGCCCGGAAGGAGATGATGCGCGGGTCATGCGCGTTGCGGATCTCGTCGACCCCCTGCACGGAGAAGGCGCCCTGGGGGTCGAGCTTGCGGCGGAGCAGCGCGGCGTGACGGTCCGCCGCCAGGATCACCGTCTCGCTGTCGCCGAGCCGGCCGGCCCACAGCACGCGCATCGCCTCGCCGTCGTGGTCGAGGACCTGGGCGTCGTCGTCCTCACGCGCGTCGTCCGCGAGCCACGCCTCCGCCGCCTCCTTGATCATCGGGTCGTCGGCCTTGGCGCCCCCGCGCAGCGGGAAGCCGCCCTCGTCGCTGTGGGAGATCCGCAGCGTCGGGCCGTCGTCGTCCGACGAGCTGGCCACGACCACCGCGACGATCACGACTCCCGCCACGAGCGCAGCCAGGATCCAGCGCCACCGCGGTCGCCGCGCATCTGCTGTCGTCGTGTCCCCCTGATCCACGTAGGTACTGCTCCCCCCGGTGCCGCGCGGGCAAACGTCGGGTGGGGCCGGGCGGGGGCGGCTGGTCGATCTTCGACGCACCACATATCCGGCAGGATTTCCCCGCATGACGCATGATCCGTATAACCTGGAAACATGGCATGGGATGAATGTCTCGGACGCGCATTGCAGGCACATGGCTATTCGGTCACCGCCACCGCGACAGCCGGATCCGCGGCGCTGGCACCCCTCGACGCAACGCTGAGTGCCGCAGCGCAGCGTCTCGTCTCCCTCGAGCACGAAGGGGATTGGGACGCGATCGCCGCGCAACTGCACGCGATCGCACCCGCACTTCAGGTGATGGGGGTCCAAGAGTCACGCGGGGCGCTGTACTTCGTGTTCGGCCGTGTACCGCCATCGGGCAGCTACGCCCCCGCTGCGGAACGAGAGCTCGTCGAGGCCGCCAGCACCTGGATGGAGGTGATCCAGGATCGATGCGGCTCCTTCTCGCTGTCCCCAGAGGCTCAGACGTTCGCGAGTCAAGCACTCGAAGGGACCGTGGGAACGAGCTCCGCGGCCGCATCGGCCCTAGGACTGCTGCTGTCGATGTCCGCCGCCCATCACGCCGTGTACACGGTGATCGTCGATGCGGCGGGAACGGTCGGTGCCGACAACAAGGCTGCCTGGCCGAAGGCGGATCTCACGGTCAGCGCGTTGACCCGCTGGACCCAGATGTGGCTGTGGGAGACGACCACCGGCGACATCATCCGCGGGGGCGACGGGTTCCTGGACCCGCCGAAGCAGCAGATGGCGGGAAAGCTCAGCGACCCGTCGAGCCTCGCACGAACCATCCAACAGCTCTGTTGACGCAGAGCCACGCCGAGGAGCGGAACATGGACGACGAACACGTGGCCAGCGAAGACCTCGACGCATTCGAGCACAACATGGGTGACCCGGAGCTCGTGACCGAGGGGCCGGAGCACCCCCAGCTGACGGAGGAGGCGACCGCGACGAACGCCGGGCTTCTCGTCCAGTTGTGCTCCGCGGCAGAGCAGCACTACGGGCTGAGGGTCGCGGAGTGCGACGCGCCCGGGGCACCCGCACGATGGGGCCCCGTACATCGAGTTCACGCCACGGGATCGCTGCACTACGCGCATCGAGCCGCCGACATCTCGGGGAACGAGACGAACATGCGCCGCTTCGGAGCGTGGGCAAGCGACACCTACGGGCCCCGCCTAGCGGAGCTGATCCACAATCCCGGATCGTCGGTCAAGAACGGCCGGCACGTTCCGTCGACGTTCTGGGGTGCCGCGACCTGGAACGCCCATCGCAACCACGTGCATCTCGCGATCTAGCCGCTCGACGACATGACTAGGGGATGCGGATGCTCGCTCTCCGCGATGCCAATGGGCACTGCAGGTCGACTGCGGTTCCGCCCCGGCCGCGGCGATCCACTCAAGCGCGAGACCGGGTTCGAACCGGCGACCTTCTGCGTGGGAGAAGCCGGGGAGGCTGCGCGTCGCTACCGGTAGCTCCTCGCGACGAAGACCCTATGCTCGTCGCCGGGTCCGACCATGGGGGCGGACCCTCTCGACGAAACGGCCGACGATGAAGCCGCAGCTCCTGACGTTCCTGGCGTTCGCGGCGGCGGTCGCGTTCCCGGTCGCGCCCGCGCGGGCCGCCTCCGGCGCGAACGGCGCGGCGGCTCGCGCCACGCTGCCGAAGCAGGCGCTCGAGTTCCGGGTCTTCCGGCAACCGCTGACCCCGGCACGGACCGTCACCGCCTCCGAGCGGCAGGACGCGATGCTCCTGTCCCTCGACGCCACGACGCACGATTGGAGCGAGATCGCGACGGCGAGGGCGGCGGCGAAGAAGCGCGCCGCGATCCGGAAGCGCGCCGCCGCCAAGAGGAGGCTTGCCGCGCACAGGAGGCAGGCCGCGAAGCGCAAGAGCGCCTTCGCCGGCTGAGCCGGGGCGCGTCGCGACCACGGTGACGGCGCTCCGCACGACGACCGATCCGCCGGCCGGCGTTAGCCTCCCACGCGTGTGCTCCGCGATCAGCGTGCTCGGTCCGGTTGGAGAGATCGAGATCGAGCCGGTGGATCGGGACGGAGCCGAGTGGCTCGCCGACGGCCCAGGTGGGGACGCGCTCGGCGACCTACGCTCCGTCCTCACCGCCGCCGGCGGTCGCGAGGCCGATCCGGACTGGCTCGACGCGGTCGCGCACGTGCTGCGCACCGAGCTGCGTCTCGGCTGGAGCCGGTCCCGCCTGCGCGTCGAGCGGGGCCGGGGCGAGATGTTCCACGCCAGCCCGATCGGCAACCGGACCTCGATCGACCGGCACGGCCTCGACTGGGCGCGGATGCAGGAGCCGGGCATCGCCGGGAGCATCGAGGCCGAATGGCCCGGCGTCTTCCTCTGCTCGTCCCTCGAAGGGGCACGGTTCTTCGCCGCCATGCGCGCGCCCGGCCACGCGGACATCTGGGCCGTCCGCGTCGACGGCGTGTGGCTGGCCGGAGCGCCGGACGATGACGGAGGCGGCGGGAGCGACTGGGTCATCGCCCCCACGCCGTTCCCCCGCGACCGGATCAGGCTGGTGCGCCCCGAGGCCGGGGGCGCACCGAGGCCCTGACCTGATCGAGCCGTACATCACGCCCGCGGAGCGAGCGTGATGTACGCCTCAGACGGCCCTGCTGGACGAGCTCGAGGTTCTCCGACCGATTGCACGATCGCTCGTGCGAAACACGTGTTCGTACACGAACATAGGATGTGCTCAACACATCACAAACGCTGTGTACTCTGGAAATGATGTCGAAAACGGGGTACGGTGCGCCGCCATGAGCGTCACGGAGATCGAGGCTGCGGTGTATCGCAGCAAGTTCACGGGGTGGGAGGAGCGCTCCAGCGTGCGCACGAAGCCCCGGCGCCTGCTGGCCGAACCGGCCGAGCAGGGCCTGTACTTCCCGCCCGAGGCGGTGCCGTTCCTCGACCATGCCCTCGTCACCGCGCTGGAGGATCAACGTCCTTCATCAGACCGGAGCGTGCGCGACGAGATCCTCATGCAGCGACTGCACGTGTACCTCGACTTCACGGCCGAGCTGGAGCAGCGGGCGGTCAACCCGATCTGCGCCACGATCAGTCGGCGCCGCAGCGGGTTCGACTTCCCCCCCGGGATGATCCAGGACGCCCACAAGATCTACACCGACGAAGCGTGGCACGCGCAGTTCTCCGACGACATGCAGCGTCAGATCGTCACCCGCTCCGGCGTCCAGCCCGTGCTGCCGCCGACGCCGGCGTTCATGCGCCGGCTCGCGAGCGCGGAGGCGGGCACGCCCGACGACGCTCGCGGCCTCAACCCGCTGTTCTTCACCATCGTGTCGGAGACGCTGATCTCGGCGATCCTCACCGACATCCCGCGTGACGAGCGCCTCGACGGGGGCGTGCGCGAGCTGGTCGCCGACCACGCGGCCGACGAACGCGTCCACCACGCCTACTTCGTCCGCGTGCTCAAGCAGGTCTGGCACCAGATGCGCCCCCGTCAGCGGGTGGCGGTCGGATCGCACGTCGCCGAGTTCATCCGGGCGTTCCTGGATCCCGACTACGACGCCCAGGCCCGCATCCTGCGCAGCGTCGGGCTCGACGCGGACCAGAGCGGCCAGGTCCTGTGCGACGTCTACGACGACCGCGTCATCGCCGCCGACGTACGGGCCAATGCTCGCCACACCCTGCGCCACTTCGCGAACGTCGGGCTGCTGGACGACCCGTGCGCCGTCGAGTCGCTCCAACAGGCCGGCCTGCTCGACTCCAGCGGATTGGAGGGGTGACGTGGAACGTCCCGTCGTCCTCTTCGTCAACACGCGGCCCAGTCGCGTCGAGGCCGAGCCGTGCTTCCGGGCCGCGCGCTCGCTCGGGCTCGACGTCGTGCTGCTCGCCGACACCGCGGTCGCGGTGCCCAAGGGCGCCTACGTGGAGCACGTGGCGCTCGACACGTACGACACGCCCGCCCTCGTCGCGGCGGCCCAGGAGGTCGCCGGACGCGGGCACGTCGCCGGCGTGGTGTGCTGGGGCGATCGCGATGTCGAGGGAACCGCGCACGTCGCCCAGGCCCTCGGCCTCCCCGGCCACCCCGTCGAGGCGGCCGCCGCGGCACGCAACAAGGGCGTCTTCCGCGACCGGCTCGCGGCGCGGGCCCCGGACCTCAGCATCCCGTACCTGCGGGTGCGCGACGGCGCCGCGTTCGACCTCGACCACGCCGAACGGGAGGTCGGGTTCCCGGCGGTGCTCAAGCCGGCCGGCGCCTCCTCGAGCAAGGGGATCTTCCGCGTCGAGAACCGGCACGACCTCGCCCGCGCACTCGAGGAGATGCGCGCCTACACGCGGCCCGAGATCGACCCGATCTTCCGGTACTACCCCGGCGAGGCGCTGCTGGAGGCCTACGTGCCCGGCACCGAGCACAGCGTCGAAGGGCTGCTGAGCGACGGGGAGCTCGTCGCGGCGGCGGTCACCGACAAGTGGGTCGATCCGGTGCACTCGCTCGAGTACCGGCAGGTGCACCCGTCGGCCCTCCCGCCGGAGCGGCAGGCGGAGGCGATCGACGCGGCGGCCCGCACCTCCGCGGCCCTCGGGTTGCGCACCGGCGCGTTCCACCTGGAGCTGCGGATGCCCCCCGAGGGCGGGGCACGCGTGTTGGAGCTGAACGCACGGACCGGTGGCGGCTACATCACCACGCACCTCCTCGGGTTGACCCGCGGCTACGACTTCCTCGCCGCCACGCTGCGCCTCGCCTGCGGCCTGGCGCCCGCGCCCACGGCGATGCCCGCCCCGTTCGCCGTCGCCGGATCGCACAAGGTGATCGCGGAGCGCGCGGGGCGCTTCGAACGACTCGAGGGCGTCGAGGGCGCGCTCGCAGCCCCCGGAGTGATCGGCCTCTTCCTGGAGCGCGCGGTGGGGGCCCCGGTGCTCGTGCCGCCGGCCGGCTACACGGAGTGCGCGATCGCGTCGGTGATGGCCGTGGGCTACGACCAC
>Ga0164241_10004550_pt1 | contig 13375 bp, 14 predicted proteins | sample OricomyardsoilBY_FD_108780 | JGI IMG/M metagenome (GOLD analysis project Ga0164241, IMG submission 108780) | Backyard soil microbial communities from Emeryville, California, USA - Original compost - Back yard soil (BY) | ecosystem: Environmental > Terrestrial > Soil > Unclassified | place: USA...
CAGTACCGGTCGACCGGCATGATCCGCAGGAGCATGGCGAAGCCGACGGCCGGCAGCATGCCTCCGACCAGCGCCATCCCTTGGGTGAACCCGTCGGGGATCGCATCCTGGATGTCGTTGACCGCCGATCGTCCCGCCTGGACCGCGACGAAGGTCGGGATGAACCTGACCAGGGCCCAGGGCAGGAACGCCGTCCATTGCAACAACGTGATGCGTCTGGAGTCGCCCTCGGCCGCCGCCCGATCGGCCCCATGGATCCAGAACACCGGCAGGAACCGGCCCAGCGGGTCGAGGGCCGACAGCAGCACGGCGGCCGGGATGCCGATCGTGAGCCCGATGGCCAGCTGCTGGCTGAGACCTCCGGACGCCTCGGCAGCGAGAGCCGTGCCGACGATCGCGCCGGTCGGGTAGTCGGGGATGGTGGCGCCGCCGTAGGTGTAGACGCCGAGTGCGGTGAGCTCGAGCGTGCCGCCGATGGCGAGGCCGAGGGTGGGATCGCCGACGATCATGCCGGCGACGGTGCCGGCGACGAGCGGCCTGCCGGCGTAGATGAACGTGGGTCCGAGGGTGTCGTAGATACAGAACGTCGCCCACAGGGCCAGGATCAGTGCCTGGAACACGGGCTACCTCCCAAGATGATCTGAATGGGTTGGGGGAATCAGTGATGCCGTCCGGCATCGGGGTTCAGCCGACGGTCACCTCCTTCGGGCGCGGGTCGACGGAGTCGACGGGGCGCCCCGAGATCCAGACCCCGCGCAGGTGCGCGACGTCGTCGAGCCGCACCATGTCGGCGGGCCAGTCGGCGTGGAGCCGGCCCGCGTCCACGCCGGGAAGCAGCGCTGCGGGGATCGTGGTGGCCATCGCCACCGCGGTGGGGACGTCGATCCCGAGGTGGGCGACGGCGTTCTCGACCGCGGTCGCCATGGTGAGGGTGCTGCCGGCGAGGGTGGTGGTGCCCTGGAGCCGCACCCGGCCGTCGACGACCTCGACGGTCTGGCCGCCGAGCTCATAAGTGCCGTCGCTCATGCCGGTGGCCGCCATCGCGTCGGTGACCAGGCAGATCCGGTCGGCGCCGGCGGCGTGGACCAGGGCACGCGCGGCCACCGGGTCGACGTGCACGAGGTCGAGGATCAGCTCACAGGTCAGCTGGGGCAGGTCCATCGCCATCCCGACGACGCCAGGCCGACGGTGATGCAGAGGCTGCATGCCGTTGAAGGTGTGGGTGATCACGCGAGCACCGGCGTCGACGGCCGCGCGAACCGTCGCCGCGTCTGCCTCGGTGTGGCCGACGGCCACCGTCACACCGGCCGCGACCAGCCGTCGGACGAGGTCCAGCCCTCCGGGCAGCTCGGGGGCGATGGTGACCGTGCGGACGGAGCCACGACCGGCCTCGAGCAGTGCCTCCGTCTCGACCGGGTCGGGGGGCCGGAGTGCAGTCTCCTGGTGGGCGCCGCGGCGTACGCGGGAGAGGAAGGGCCCTTCGAGGTGGATGCCGACCAGACGCGCGATCGGCTCGGACGACGGGCTGCCGATGTCGTCGGCCAGCCGGGACACCGCCTCGTGGAGCTCGGCCGGCGGACGGCTCACGGTCGAGGCGAGCATCGCGGTGGTGCCGTGGCACGCGTGGACCCGGCGTACGGCGTCGCGGTCCGCGCGCTCGGGAGCCATCACGTCGCCGCCGGCACCGCCGTGCACGTGGACGTCGACGTACCCAGGCGTCAGCCAGTCGCCGGCGAGGTCGACCCGCTCCGCGGCCTCGGGAGGTACGCCGTGTCCGAGCGCCGCCACGCGGCCGTCCGCGACCGCGACCCAGCCGTCGGGCGAGGTCTCGAGAGGCGCGGCCGGTGGGTGCTGGTCGGTCCCGGTGAGCAGGCGTGCGCCATGGAGCACGAGATCGTGGGCCACGTGCGTCAGAGCTTCTTGTTGCTGAGGACCTGGAGGAAGTCGGCCTTCTTGTCGTTGGGCATCATCCGCTGCTGGAGCGTGAAGCCCTCGGCCGCGATCGCCCGGTAGGTCTCGGCGTCCTCGGCGGTGACCGCGATGCTGCGCGTCACCATCGTGAACTTCGTGCCCGGCTTCGGCGCCTGGTTGCCGACGTTGATCTCCTCCGGCTTCAGGCCGCCCTTGACCAGGGCGAGCGCATCGGCGGGGAGCTTGGCGATCACGAAGATCGACTCGTCCTGGGCCTGGTCGCTCGCGCAGTAGTCCAGCGTCTCCTGGATACCGAGCACCGACGTCGGCACCCCGCGGGCCGCTTGCGGCAGGATCATCCGCTGCATGTCGTCGGCTGCGACCTCGTCGTTGCTGACGATGAGCCGGTTGGCGCGGAGGTTCCCGACCCAGGAGACGGTGACCTGGCCGTGGATCAACCGGTTGTCGATCCGCATGTGGCGCACGGTCATGACAGGGCACTCCTCCGGGGGAAAGGTCTATACCACTGTGGGCTAGACCACACCGTACGCCGAGTGACCGCGCTGTCAACCCCCGCCGGCCCGGGTCAGGAGAGCACGTGGCGCTCCAGGAACTCGAGGGCGGCGGGGTAGGCGTCGAGGCGGTTGGCACGCTTGGCCAGGCCGTGGCCCTCGTCTCGGTAGACCCGCAGCTCGCACGGCACGCCCTTCGCATCGAGCGCAGCCTTGATCTGCTCGGCCTCCGAGAGCGGCACGCGTGGGTCGTTGGCGCCGTGGATCACGAACAGCGGGGCCCTGATGTCGTCGAGGTAGGTGATCGGCGAGGCGCGGACCAGGAACTCGCGGTCGTGAGCCAGGCTGCCGTACTCGCGCTCGCGAACCGCCCGGCGGTACTCGGAGGTGTTCTCCAGGAACGTCACCAGCGAGGAAATGCCGACGATGTCGACGCCGGCTGCCCACAGGTCGGGCTGCATCGAGACGCCGGCGAGCACCATGTAGCCGCCGTACGACCCACCCCACAGGGCCGACCGCGCCTGGTCGAGGCCGACGCCGGGGAGCCAGGCGTGGATCGCGGCCAGGTCGGCCACCGAGTCCAGCCGCAGCTCGACGTCGTCCAGCGACACCCAGCGCTTGCCGTAGCCGGCGGAGCCGCGCACGTTCGGCACCAGTACGTCGAAGCCCGCCAGCGCCAGCGCCTGGTACGGCGCGCCGAAGATCCGGTTGGCCTCCGCCTCGGGGCCGCCGTGCACGTAGACCACCGAGACTCCCGACGTGTTGCTGGGAGCGGCGTAACGGAAGCACGGGATCTGCTCGCCGTCGGGCGTGGGGATCCGGTGCACGGTCGGCGCCACGAGACGGTCGCGGACCTCGGCCGGCACGCCCTCCCGCCCGTCGACGACCACCGTGCTCGCGCCGGTCCGCGCGTCGACGCGCACGATCGATCCGGGGTCGGTGGGCGTCATGGCGGTGACCGCGAACGCCGACGAGTCCGGCGCCCAGACCAGGCTCATCGAGACGACGGGCTCGAGGTCGACGTCCGCGACGTGGGTGCCGTCGGCCCGGTGCACGGTCAGCCGGTCGAGGCCGTTGAGGTGGTGGGCGACCACCATCACGGTGCCGTCGGGCGAGAGGCTCGCGGCGAGGTCGTGATCAGGCTCCTCCACGAGCGGCGCCCAGGTGCCGTCGCGGTCGAGGCGGAGGACGGCGTGGAACTCGCGGTCGTGGTCCGACATCAGCACCAGAGCAGCGTCGTCGGAGGTCCAGCCCGCCACGTGGTGGTTCGCGTGCTCATCGAGGTCGGTGGCGGCGCGCGTGCCGGTGCCGTCGGCCACGACGATCGCCGTCGAGCTCGGCTGCAGGCTGATCATCGTGACCGCGACAGCCTTCTCGTCGTGCGACACCACGGAGCCGGCGACGTACCCGCCGCCGTCGTAGACGACCCGCTCCTCACCGGTCGTGAGGTCGCGGACGACGACGTCCATGTCGACGCCGTTGCGCCGGTTCGTGGAGTAGACGACCGAGGTCTCGGTGACGTCGAGGAGGGCGTTCATGTGCGCCTCGTCGCGCACCAGGGGCTCGAGACCGTCGAGTCCGACCGGCGTCTCCGGGAGCGTGGAGAGATCGATCGTCGACAGCTGGAAGTTCTCGTCACCGCCCTGGTCGTGCTCGACGACCACCTGGCGGCGGCCCGGCACGTACCGGCCGCGGCACCTGGACGGGAGATCGGTCAGCGGCGTACGCACGCCGTTCGAGGCGATCTCGACCAGCTGCTGGCTGCCGAGGTCGTCGTGCCCCGCGAGCACGCGACCGTCGACGTCGATGTCGAGCGCGACCCAGGTGCGGGTGTCGAGGAGCAGGCGGAAGAGGTCCGAGGAGGAGGTCACGAAGGCAGGCTAGACGGATCCCGCAACCAGGCCAGCACCTCGGCGGCCACGTCCTCGGGCGTGCGCTCGGTGTTGTCGATCCGCAGGTGTGGGAATGCGGCGATCACCTCGTCGGCAGGCGACGGGACGCCGGTGTTCATCTGGTACCGCTCCAGGCCTCGGACGTTGTCGTCCGACCAGGCCAGGTCGCGCTTCGACTTCTTCTCCGACAGCCGGTACGCCGTGCCGTTGCGGGCCAGCCGCGTCTCGAGATCGGCGTACAGCTCGACCATCACGATCCGACGTCCGGCCTCGATGAACGGCGCGAGGTGACGACGCATCGCGGCCGCGTCCTCCGGTAGGTCGAGCCCCCACACCAGCGTGAAGACCAGGTCGACGTCGGCACCTGCCGCCTCCTCGAGGACGCGCTGCCGGATCTCGGCGAGCAGCCTCTGGAACTCCGGCGTCTCGAACTCGAACACGTCGAGCAGCGGCTCGATGACGTGATGGTTGTGGAACAGCCGGAAGTCGCTCGCGTCCGCGATCGCGCGGCCGACCGTCATCTTGCCGACGGCCGGAGGTCCGAACACGAAGAGCAGCGTCACCCGCTCAGGGTGGCCGACGTCGTCGTCGGCCGCGAGCGGTTTAGGCGGTGCTCACGCCTGCTTGGCTTCTTGCTCCGCCACCTGACGGCGTACGTCGTCCATGTCGAGGCCGCGGACCGCGGTGATCAGCTCCTCCAGGGCCGGAGCCGGGAGGGCGCCGGCCTGGCGGAAGACCAGGATCCCGTCGCGGAAGGCCATCAGCGTGGGGATCGAGGTGATCTGGAGGCCGCCGGCGAGCATCTGCTCGGCCTCGGTGTCGATGCTGGCGAAGGTGATGTCGTCGTGCGTCTCGGACGACTTCTCGTAGACGGGGGCGAACATCCGACACGGGCCGCACCAGGAGGCCCAGAAGTCCACGAGCACGATCCCGTCCTGGGTCACGGTCTGCTCGAAGCTCTCCTCGGTCAGGGGCAGGGTGGCCATCACGTACCTTTCCGCCGGAGCGTCGGCTCCGACCACATCTACGAACGATCTGTGGTGGGAACGCCACTCCCCGTCGTGGCATTCCGCGCGGAGATCGCGGATGACCGAGATCACTTGACCTCACGAGACGTCGGTAGTGGCGCGGGCGAAAGTGGGGAGTTCTTCCGACGCGGCCACTCCCCGCATCTCCCTACCGTCGGTAGCGACCGAAGATTCCCAGGAGCCACCATGTCCCGATCCATGAAGGCGGCCGTCACCGTCGACGTCGTCGTCGTCGGTGCCCGCTGCGCCGGCGCCGCCACAGCCATGCTGCTCGCGCGCGCCGGACACGACGTCCTCGTCCTGGAGCGCGCCGCGCTGCCCAGCGACACCACCTCCACGCACTCGCTGGTGCGCCCAGGCGTCGTCCAGCTGGCCCGCTGGGGGATCCTCGACCGGGTGCTGGCCAGCGGTGCGCCGCCGATCCGCACGGTCGACATCTACCGGTACGACGGCGGCGCCCGCGCCGCGCGGCTCCACGTCAAGAACAAGGCGGGGGTCGACCACCTGCTCGCTCCTCGTCGCCACGAGCTCGACCGGATCCTCGCCGAGGCCGCCGTCGAGGCAGGCGCGCGGATCCTGGACCGCACCACGGTCCGCGACGTGGTGCTGGACGGGCACGGCCGCGCCACCGGCGTACGCGCGGTCACGGCCGACGGATCGCTGCTGGACGTGCGGGCCCGGCTCGTGGTCGGCGCCGACGGCGTGCGGTCCAAGGTCGCGCGCCAGGTGGCTGCCCCGATCGTCGAGCGCCACGCGCCCGGTGGGGTCTGTCTCTACACCTACGTCGGCGACGTCGCCTGGCACGGCTTCGAGCTCCACCTGCGGGAGCGCCGGTTCGCCGGGGTGTTTCCGACGCACGGTGCCGAAGCGGCTGTGTTCTTGATGCTGCCCACCGCGGAGGCCGGTCGCCTGCTGCACGCGGGCAACCGCAGGACCCAGGTCTGGTTGGAGTTCCTGCGCGACGCCGCGCCCGACCTGGCCGAGCGCGTCGACGCCGGATCGGTGCGGGCGCAGGTGCGCGGGACCGTCGCGCTGCCGAACCACGTCCGGCGTGCGGCCGGCCGCGGTTGGGCCCTGGTGGGGGACGCCGGCTACCACCGCGACCCGATCACCGCCCACGGGATCACCGACGCGTTCCGCGACGCCGAGCTGCTCGCCACCGCGACCCACCGGCTGCTCCTCGACCCCACGGCCGAGCGCGCGGCCCTGGCGACTTACGAGCAGCAGCGTGACGCGGCCCTCGCGCGCACGTTCGCGCTCACCCGCGAGCTCGCGGCCTTCCCCGCCGTGGACCGGTTCGCCGAGCTCCAGACCGAGCTCGCGCGTGCCCTGGACGACGAGGCCCGTGCCCTGACTGCCTTGCCCGACCCGACCGTGACCGCCGTACCTGCGGCGTGACCCGAGAGGACCGATCGATGACCCACGTCCACGAGCCCGCAGGGTTCCTCACCGACCCGCCCGCCGACGAGCAGGTCGAGCGGATGTACGCCGCCGACCTGGAGGTCCAGGGGTACGTCGCGAACCTGACCCGGGTGTGGGCGCACTCCCCGGAAGGACTCGGTGTTTTGTCCTACGCGCTGAAGCTGGCCACCGAGCTCAGCGGGCTCGACCCGATCGAGCGCAACCTGGTGGTGACCGCTGCCGCGTCTGCTCTCGGCGATGCCTACTGCTCGTTCGCTTTCGGGACCAAGCTGGCCGGCAGCGTAGGCGCCGACATCACCGCCGCCATCGTCCGCGGCGACGACGGGCGGCTCACCGAGCGTGGCCGGCTACTGGCGTCGTGGTCTCGGCAGGTCGCCGACGACCCGAACGGCAGCACCGCCGACCAGGTGCGGGCCCTGCGGGAAGCCGGCTTCGACGACCGGCAGATCTTCGGGCTGACGTTCTTCGTGGCGCTGCGCGTAGCGTTCTCGACCGTGAACGACGCGCTCGGCGCCATCCCTGATCCCGCTCTGCTGTCGCGCGCACCTGCGCCGCTCGGCGACGCCATCACGTTCGGTCGCGGGCACGTCCCGGCATCCCAGGAGGCGTCGTGACCGCGTGGCCGCATGGCGCCCCTCGGGTCGGCGAGCGAGCCTCGATGTGCCGCACGATCGAGGCAGAGGACATCGTGCGCTTCACCGCGATCAGCGGCGACCACAACCCGGTGCACTACGACGCCGAGGCCGCGGCCCGCACCCGGCTCGGCGGGATCGTCGTCCAGGGCGGCGTGACCACGGCGATCCTGAACGCGGTCGTGGCCGAGCGCCTGCCGGGACCGGGCACGGTCTTCCTCGAGACGCACTGGAGGTTCCTGGCGCCCACGCGGCCGGGCGACACCATCACCGGCGAGGTCGAGGTGACGGCCGTCCGCGACGACAAGCCGATCACGACCCTGGTCACGCGGGTCGTCCGCGGCGACGGCGAGGTCGTGATCGACGGAACCGCCGTCTGTTGGACCTTCGACGTCAGGTGATGTCGGCGAGCCTCTGGAGCACCTCGACCCGGTTGCCCGCGCCGTCGTGGGTGTGGAAGCGCCGGTAGCCCGAGTACGTGTGGCGCTCGCGCTCGTCGACCTCGAAGCCCGCGGCGACCAGGGATCGGGCGAGCGCGTCGAGGTCCTCGACCACGAACGCCGGATGTGCCTTGCGGGCCGGGGCGAACGGCTCCTCGACCCCGACATGGACCTCCGCGGCCACGGCACCGCGCACGTCGTACCCACGGAACCAGGTGCCGCCGCGTCCCTCCAGACCCGCCGGCTTCTCGACCTCGGTCAGGCCGAGACCGTCGGCATAGAAGCGTCGTGCGGCCTCCTCGCCGCCGGGCGGGCAGGCGACCTGGACGTGATGCAGCGCGATCATCCTTCGGTGGTCGAGCTTGTCGAGACCGCCACCACGAAGATCCGGCGGAACGGAAGGACGACGCGCCCGCTCCGCTCGGGGTACGCCGCTCGCAGCCGTCGCCTGAACTCGTCCTCGAACGCGGGTCGGAGGTCGCCGGGGAGCGCCTGCAGCGTGGGCCGCGCGCCGGTGCCCGACACCCACGTGAACACCGGGTCGTCGCCGGTGAGCACGTGGAGGTACGTCGTCTCCCAGGCGTCGACGGTGCACCCGCAGGCCGCCAGGGCCTCGAGGTAGACCGCAGGGTCGTGGCTGCTCGGGACGGCGACGTCGCGGGTGTGGTCGGCGTACGGCGCCTCGGCGGCGAGGTCGGTGCGAATGGTGTGGCTGGGCTCGTCGAAGTTGCCCGGCACCTGGAAGGCGAACCAGCCGCCGGGTCGGACCCGCTTCACGAGGTCCGGCAGCAGATCGAGGTGGCCGGGCACCCATTGCAGGGTCGCGTTGGAGATCAGCACGTCGACCGGCTCGGCCTCGGCCGCCCAGGCACGGAGGTCGGCGACCTCGAAGGTGATCGTCGGGTCGGCGCCTCGCGCCTTCTCGATCATCTGTGGGCTGGAGTCGACGCCACGGATGTCGGCGTCGGGCCAGCGTTCGCGCAGGAGGGTGGTCAGGTTCCCGGGACCGCAGCCCATGTCGACCACGGTGGCCGGTGCCGCCGCCGCGACCCGCGCCACCAGCTCCACGAACGGTCGTCCCCGCTCGTCGGCGTAGGTCAGGTAGCGCTCGGGGTCCCAGGTGTGCGACACGACTGCTCCATTCTCTTGACGTCAAGATATCTCCAGTCTGCGTCTCCATTCATCTTGATGTCAAGATTCTCGACAGCCACTAGACTGACGCCGTGCGCGACGAGGTGGACGAGCTGCTCGAGGCCTGGGGGCGCGAGCGCGGCGACCTGGACCTGGCCCCGGTCTCGATCTTCAGCCGGGTGAGCCGGCTCGCGCGACGGCTCGAGCTGGCCCGGCGCGAGGCGTTCGCCGAGCACGGCATCGAGCAGTGGGAGTTCGACGTCCTGGCCGCGCTGCGGCGAGCCGGCACGCCGTACGAGCTCTCCCCCGGCCGGCTGCTCCGCGAGACGCTGGTGACAAGCGGCACGATGACGAACCGGATCGACCGGCTCAGCGCGCGAGGGTACGTCGAGCGCTACCCCGACCCCGACGACCGCCGCGGCGTGATCGTGCGGCTCACGGCCGAGGGACGGTCCGCCGTGGACGCGGCGTTCGCGGCCCTCCTCGACGCCGAACGCGCCCTGCTGGAGGATCTCCCCGAGCGCGACCGCACCCGCCTCGCCTCCCTCCTCCGCACCCTCCTGGCCCCCTTCGGCGAGCGCTGACCCGCCAGAAACGTGCGGCCGTACGACGCTGACCCGGCTCTTGTTCACGCCGTACGACGCTGACCCGTCCCGAAGCACGACCCACCAGACAAGACCTAGTCCAGCGCGTCCGCGGCATCGAGCCACTCGGCCTCGAGCCCGGCTCGCTCCGCGGCCAGGTCCGTCAGCTGGGCGCTCAGACCCGTGAGACGTTCGTGGTCGGAGGCGTGGTCGAGCACCTCGTCGTTCAGCTCCGCCTCGCGCGCGGCCAGCTGCTCGAGCCGCTTCTCCACCCGGGCCAGGGTCTTCCGTGCCGCCCGCTCCTCCGCACTCCCCGCACGCGCCTTCGCCGAAGTGGGAGTTTCCCGCCCTCGAAGTGGGACTTCTCCCGACTCCTCGGTGGCGGAGAACTCACCTCTCGGGCGCGGAGAAGTCCCACTTCGGCGGTGGAGGTACTCGTCGACACCGCCGGGGAGAAGGGAGAGACGGCCGTCGTCGAGGAGGCCGTAGACGACGTCGGTGACGCGCTCCAGGAAGTAGCGGTCGTGGGAGACCACGACGAGCGTGCCGGGCCAGCCGTCGAGGAAGTCCTCGACCACGTTCAGCGTCTCGATGTCGAGATCGTTGGTGGGCTCGTCGAGGAGGAGGACGTTCGGCTCGGTCAGCAGCAGCCGCAGCAGCTGGAAGCGACGCCGCTCGCCCCCGGACAAGTCACCGATCCGAGCCGTCAGCTTGTCGCCGGTGAACCCGAAGCGCTCCAGCATCGCGGTCGCGGTGACGTCGCCGGTCGCCGTGCGCGTGACCCTGCGGATCGACTCGATCGTGGGCAGCACCCGCGACTCGGGGTCGAGTACGTCGAGTGCCTGGGTGAGGTGCTGCATCGACACGGTGCGGCCGTGCTTCACCCGGCCGGCGGTCGGGGCGAGGCTGCCGTCCAGGAGCGCCAGCACCGACGACTTCCCGGCGCCGTTGACACCGACGATCCCGACCCGATCGCCCGGACCGAGCCGCCAGGTCGCGTGGGACAGAAGCACCCGTTCGCCGCGCACGAGGTCGACGTCCTCGACGTCGATCACGTCCTTGCCGAGCCGCTGGGTCGCGAACCGCTGGAGCTCGAGCCGGTCTCGTGGCGGCGGCTCGTCGGCGATCAGGGTCTCGGCAGCGTCGATGCGGAACTTCGGCTTCGAGGTCCTGGCCGGTGCGCCCCGACGCAGCCAGGCGAGCTCCTTCCGGGCGAGGTTGCGGCGGCGTACCTCCGAGGCGGCGGCCTGACGGTCCCGCTCCGCCTTGGCCAGGACGTACGCCGCATAGCCGCCCTCGTAGGTGTCGACGACCCCGTCGTGCACCTCCCAGGTGCGCTCGCACACGGCGTCGAGGAACCAGCGATCGTGGGTGACCACGACGAGGGCAGACGGCAGCGATGCGAGGTGACCGGCCAGCCACGAGACGGCCTCGACATCGAGATGGTTCGTCGGCTCGTCGAGCACCAACAGGTCGTGCTGCCTCAACAACAGCTCCGCCAGCGCGCAGCGTCGCCGCTCGCCACCGGAGAGGCCGATCACCGCCCGGTCGAGCTCGACCTCGGCCAGCAGCTCGTCGACGACCTCGCGGGTGTCGGGCTCGGCCGCCCAGACATGGTCGGCCCGTCCGCCGAGCACCGCGTCGCGGACCGAGTGGGTGTCGTCGAGGGTGTCGCCCTGGTGGAGGTAGCCGATGACGATGCCGCGAGTCATCGAGACCCGACCGGCGTCGGGCGGCTCCTGACCGGTGAGCACCTGGAGCAGCGTCGTCTTGCCGTCGCCGTTGCGGCCGACGACGCCGATCCGCTCCCCGCCGCCGACGCCGAGCGAGACCTCGGTCAGCAGCGGGCGTACGCCGTACGCCTTCGAGACGCGCTCGAGGTTGACGAGGTTAGCCACCACTCACTCCCGAGCCACCACGTGCGCGCCGGCCACCGGACCGTGCGCCACCAGGACGACTCGTCGGTCGTCGGCGGCCATGAGCGTTCCCGCCACGGACCGCGCGTGGTCGGCGGACTCGCAGAGGAACACGCACGTGGGGCCCGACCCGGAGACCAGGCCGCGCAGGGCACCGGCGTCGACGCCCTCGACGATCAACCGTGCAAGATCGGCTCGCAGGTCGCACGCGGCCTGCTCGAGGTCGTTGTGCAGAGCCGCAGCCAGGCGGCGTACGTCGCCCGTGGCCAGCGCGTCGACCACTTCGTCGGGAGGCTTGGGCACGAGCGGCGCATCCGGTCGCAGCTCGTCGTAGTGGCGGTACACAGCCGGCGTCGACATCCCCTCCTCCGACGGCACGACCACCCACCACCACGAGCCGTTGTCCTCCACCCGGGTGACGATCTCGCCGTGCCCCTCGCCGAGCGCCGAGCCGCCGATCAGGGCGAACGGGACGTCGCTGCCCAGCCCCGCGGCGAGGGTCAGCAGGTCCTCGTCTCTCGTGTCGAGCCGGTGCAGCCGGTCCAGAGCCAGGAGCGCCGCCGCACCGTCGGCCGAGCCGCCCGCGAGCCCGCCCGCGATCGGGATCGTCTTGTCGATGCGCACCTGGGCCGCCACCGCGCGATCGTGGTGGCCGGCGAGGGCGGCCGCCGCGCGGTCGACGATGTTGTGGCCGGGCGCCGGCAGGTGGCCGGCGTCGATGTACGCCGCGACGTCGGTCGCCACGGTCAGCTCGTCCTCCGACGTCACGGTGATGTCGTCGTACAGGCTCACCGCCTGGTAGACGGTCACCAGCGTGTGGAACCCGTCCGACCGCGGCGCACCCACGCCGAGCAACAGGTTGATCTTGGCCGCGGCCCGGACCGTCAGACCCTGGTTCATGCCAACGCCTCCGTCAGCCGGGCGAACTCCTCGACCGTGAGCGACTCGCCTCGTGCCAGCGGGTCGATCCCCGCCTTGGTCAGGGCCGCCTCGGCGGCTTCGCCCGAGCCCGCCAGCGCGCGCAAGGCGCCCCGGAGCGCCTTGCGGCGATGGGCGAACGACGCGTCGATGACGGTGAAGACCTGCTCCCGGCTCGCGGAGGTGACGGGCGGGTCTCGTCGCGTCCACGCGACCAGACCGGAGTCCACGTTGGGCGCCGGCCAGAAGACGTTGCGCCCGATCGCGCCCGCGCGGCGGACGTCGGCGTACCACGCCGCCTTGACGCTGGGGATGCCATACGCCTTCGACCCCGGAGTGGCCGCCAGCCGGTCCGCGACCTCCGACTGCACCATCACGAGTCCGCGCTCGAGAGTCGGCAGCAGCGCGAGCAGGTGCAGAAGCACCGGCACCGACACGTTGTACGGAAGGTTCGCCACGAGCGCCGTGGGTGCCGGCCCGGGGATGCTCTCGACGTGCGCTGCATCGGCGGCGACCACCTCGCAACGGTCCGCCACGTCGGGTGCGTACGCCGCCAACGTGTCGGGCAGCGCCGTCGCGAGCACCGGGTCGACCTCGATCGCGACCACACGGCGTACCTCGCCGAGCAGGGCCAGGGTGAGCGAGCCCAGCCCCGGACCCACCTCGACCACGACGTCATCGGGTCGGAGGTCAGCCGTGCGCACGATCCGGCGGACGGTGTTGGCGTCGATCACGAAGTTCTGCCCACGCTGCTTGGTGGGACGGATCCCGAGCCGCCCCGCCAACGCCCGAACGTCCGCCGGCCCGAGCAAGGTCGGACCGGCGGACGTCATGGACGCAGCGTAATGAGCGTCAACTTCTGCCGGGTCGGCGCTGTACGGCGTCAACTTCTGCCGGGTCAGCGCTTACCTGGGGAGCCCGAGGGAGGCGGCGCAGGCCGGCCAGGCGCCGTAGCCGCCGCTGGCGTCGCGGACCTTGGTGGCGATGGC
>Ga0164241_10004551_pt1 | contig 13374 bp, 7 predicted proteins | sample OricomyardsoilBY_FD_108780 | JGI IMG/M metagenome (GOLD analysis project Ga0164241, IMG submission 108780) | Backyard soil microbial communities from Emeryville, California, USA - Original compost - Back yard soil (BY) | ecosystem: Environmental > Terrestrial > Soil > Unclassified | place: USA...
TGCAATCCATCAAATAATGTAGATTCCGATCGAATCAATGATCCTATAGCCGATAAAATTTCCTGAACCAATGTACGCTCTAATAAATCCGGAAATAATTGACGAACACTTTCAAAGTAAGAGCTATTGGAAAAGGATTGGTCGATTTTAATTTCCGTATAATCGTTGTCACCCACACTGATAATCAAATTTCTTGCCGCCAATAAGGTCAAACTATCGGATAAATCCACCAAGGTGTAATTAAATTGTGAAAAACAAAATCGTGCCAGTAACCAATAATTATTTTTTTCTGATCGCAAGTAAACATCACGAATTAAATCTCGCAACGTAATGGATGAACCATCAATCGACACTATATCATCCAAATTGTGTTTTTTAACGTAGGCCGAAAATTTTCGATAAGTAAAAATATCACTTTCGGTGTTAAAGTTTTCCAATAAACTTCTAGCAACCGGTTCTAATTGTTCGGGTTGAATGGATTCATCCCCTGCATAACTTGCCAATACATTATTGGTAACAGAATGAACATGGAAGTAGGGAATTGATAAACTATTCACACGTGACGCACGATAAGCGAGATTGGCAGACGCATAACCGACATATTCAATATCGGTTCTTAATTGCAGATTTCGCAAGGTCTGAAAAATTAAATTGGCATTCGGAATTTTGCACATGCGATGATCCATCATCAAGGTAAAGACAGCCACTTTTGAACTGATCCAGTTTTTATAAATAAAATGAATTTCTTGCTCAAGATTTTGCGCTACCCATTGCGCATCATACAAACGATAATCTTCGCGCTCGCTTTGCATCCAGGATAAACACAAATATATTTTGTTATTAATTTCATAGGTTTGTGAAGTTGCTAAACTTTGCACTCGGCGGCGGGGTCTTCCTGTAAGGCCCAAAGCTTTGTTTTCCCCTATATGCGCATAGACTTCCATTAATCCTGATGCCGACACTACTGCCATAGGTTTTATATCTTGCAAACTTTCTGCAATCACACCATTTTTTGCCAAATGCTGTTTAATTTGATCATTTTCAGCCAAGACCACCAAAGCAATATTGGATTTGATAAATTTGGTAGAACGGCGACGCATTTTTAATGGATCAATGTCATCCGTACTGATCGCACCTTCATCCAATAATAAACCGGTATAAAATAAACTTTGTGCCCACACCAGAGGTAAATTGTCATTGGGAACGCGGGGTTGTGATTTGGGATTTTTCTTTTCGGCGTCGACATTTTCTTTTGGTAAATAATAAAGTTCAGGCAATAAGCCGACACCATCTACATTTACCATTAACGATTCCAGTTTTTTACGATAATGTTTTGCAGTAGCTTCGCTGCCATCAAATAGCGCTGTAATATAAAGATAAGTAAAAAATAATGGCCATTCGGATTCAATGTGCGCAAAAGTAACCAACTCAACCAGATTGTAATAAATGCGCGAACTTTCTTCCAAAACGGTTTGATGTCCATCCCATAAAAATCGTTTGCATCCATAGTTGCCACCGAGTTTGGTTAGCACTGTATCGCGTGTTTGTGTGGCGAGTGATTCTTTACCAACTGCAAACGCAGGAAATCCAATAATACTTAACAGTGCACTGTCAGTTTCTTTTGAAAGTGATTCACGCGGCAAGAGTGAGGCGAGGGTGGTTCTTGCTAAAGAAATAGCATCGGCAATTACATGTATAACGCCTCGGACATCACCATTGATGCCGAATAAATTAAATCCATCCAATGCTTGCAATGCTGCTTTTGCCATGCCGACGGAACTGGCATTAATTTCGGTTTTTCCATTATTAACTTTATTGCCGCGCTCCCAAATACCATAATCAGGAGTACGGTAAGCACTCGAAATGTAGTAAACAAGATTTTGCACAAAATCGACTTCATCAAGCGTGCAAACAATTCGCAATCCTGAAGCACTCATTTGCGCGAGCATCAACAAATAAAGTGAAGTGGCATCTATTTGTAAATGTCCCCATGCATCATCAGCAACAACAGGTAAACCTGTTGCTGTGTCATATTTTGCATGCAGGGAATCTTTGTTTTCGAGAGAGTATTTAAATGCTTCAACTTTATTGGCTTGCCGCATCATGGATTGCAACAAACCACGCATTAATTTGATAGTGGCTTGTTCCAGATGATCGGCCTTGTGATCCTGACCATGCCGCTTAAACGCAATTCCCAGCGACCACACCGACATAATGGAGTAGACGTTATCCCTGACCCAGGCATCGGTGTAATCACCATGGTTATTGACTGCGGTACTTGCCGGCAACAAACCCGTAACAGGGTGTTGCCGGCTCAATATGACTGTATCGACTTCAGCGTACAAACGCTCTAACAGCTGGGCTTGTTTCATTGGCAGCTCATTTTTTCGAGGCTTCTTTGTATCAATCGACAATTTAACATAATCTACATTATGCGCAATTGTGAATTATCTGGATCAGCCATTAGCAACCAACGCGACTTTATTTACAACCTCCCCTTCAACGTCCTTTTTCATATCTGCCAGATTGGGTTTGGCAATTAAAAAATCCTGTAGCAAATGTGTTTGTTCATCATTCAATTGCTCTAACTCCACACCAAATCCATGTTCATCGCGATGAGCCACTATGGCTTCAAGTTTGTATTTTTGCAGCTTCTGCGGCTGCCTGTACATCATAATTTCCAATGTGAGTTGTTGTAAGGGTTGAACGATTAAATCGGATTCAATGTAAAAACCAAACGCGGTTGCATCTTTGATTCTGCCAACAGCAACGGGTTTTGCGTATTGGCAAATCACAACATTGGAATCGATTAAAACGCGTGCACTGCATCTGTGTTCCATAGCGAAACCCTCAGGTTAAACGATCATATTGACACATCAGCTTCCGGATTTTTGCTGCGAGATCCGGTGCCACCATTTCCCAACCAAACGTCCACTGCCAATTTTGCCCTTGAGTACCCGGCATATTCATGCGATGCGCACCATCCAATTCAAGAAAATCCTGCATTGGAATAATGCTCATGCGACATATGGATGCCAGCGCAACTTCAATCAATAACCAGGGCATTGGAATCGACGACGATAACAAATAATGTTGCACAATTTCCTGTTCCGATGGCGCAAGATTTTCGTACCAACTTTTTGTTGTATCGTTGTCGTGAGTTCCAGTGTAGATCACATTATCCCTGGTGTGATGTTGAGAAAGATGAGGGTTTTTTGCATTGCCATCATAGGCAAATTGCAGAATTATCATACCCGGCAAATTAAATTGAAGTCGGAGTGCTTCAACTTCATCGGTAATGAGACCTAAATTCTCAGCAACCAGTGGTAAATTCGGCCATTGATCAAAGCAGGCTTTTAATAAAAATTCACCTGGTGCTTTTATCCATTGTCCCAGTCGCGCGTCGTGTGAATTACCGGGAATTGCCCAGTAAGCTTCAAATGCGCGAAAGTGATCTATGCGTAAAATATCAAAAGATTGTAGTTGGCTACGCAAACGATTTTTCCACCAAATAAAACCATCTGCTTGCATATTTTCCCAATGATAATGCGGATTACCCCAATGCTGGCCGCTTTCCGAAAAATAATCCGGCGGCACACCGGCAACAGTGATGGGATCCCCTTTTTCATTTAATAAAAATTGTGATTGATTGCCCCAGACATCAGCACTGTCGTGGCCGACAAAAATGGGAATATCACCAAAAAAATCGATGGATTTTTCTTTTGCATAATCACGCAATGATTTCCACTGCGCAAAAAATGCAAATTGTTCAAATTGATATCGATTAATTTTTTCAGTTAATTTTTGAGAAAATTGTTTAATCGCTTTAGCATCATGTTGACGCAATGCATCTGGCCATTGGTTCCAGGGCTTGCCCGCGAAATGATCGCGAAACGCGCAGTAGTGAATAAAATCATCAAGCCAGTAAGCCTGATCTTTACAAAAAGTTTCCAACTGTTGTTTAAGATCAGCCCCCTGCTCTTGCGCAATATGTTCATAAAAAGAAATTGCGCACTGTTCGCGTAATTCAGCTGTAGAGGAATAATTTACGGAAATTTTTTCAGATGAAATCCATTTTTTTTCAATTAACCAATCAATACTGATTAACTCTGTATTGCCCGCATGTGCCGATAAAGATTGATAAGGCGACATATCATCAAGTGTTGGCCCAGTGGGTAACATTTGCCACACACTAATGCCCGCTTCAGATAACCAATCAATAAAGTGATAAGCCTCTTTGCCCAAGGTTCCAAATTTTTTGGATTTAACCTGCTGCCAATGTTCTTCTCCACAAGGTAGTGAAGTAGGATGGAGTAACACCCCTGCCCTTCGTTGATCCATCACATTGCACATTTTTTTCATTCAGCATGCCCTTGTCGCATCACGCCACCAGCAGCGGGATTGCCACTACCACCTTCGCTAATAACCTGTTGTAAATAATCCGGTGCGGGTTCATCAATTAATCGATATAAATTGGCCAAATGCCGACGATACAGATAATCAAAATCTTTTACACTTTGTGAAGGGTTGTAATCACCAAACCACCAAAACCAATCAGAGCCTTCGCAAAGCGCCATTTGTTTTTCAATTTGCGCTTTTTCGTCAGATGTAAATTTCTTTTTGATTAAAGCGGCATCTGCATCCTGTTTAGCTTTGCACAACATATCCCAGGCACGGTTTTTATCCTTGTCACCAATCCAGGTAGAAAAAGTACCGTATACCCAACTGCCCGCAACCAGATGCGAAAGTTTTAAAGGTTCAGGTTGTTGATCGCGAAGAATGTCACTATAAGTGGAAAGCTCAAGTTGGGGATGTTCACCAATTCGGCGGTAAAGCTGACTTAAAAAATAATAAGCATTTTCCGGAAAATATTCCCAGGCATTTTCGCCATCCATAATCACTGAAATGACGGTATTTTTATTGTCTTGTGCTTTGTTGCTGATAGCGACCAAATGATTAATTAAATCACCTACTGCATCATCTGCATGCCAGGTAGCATATTTAAAACCAATCAAATCCGATAAACCATCATCGCGAAAAAAAACATTTAAAGGGACATTGGTAAAATGATAATTTCGATGAAGATTTTTTTCTGAACTGACCCAATCCCTTGCCGCTTCATTGGCCGGATTACGCAAACTATTATGCAATACTGAATCACCGGTGGCTGCCCAGGCAAAACCATTTTCATGCAAGAGTTTTAATGTGGCATCACTTAATGAGCCTTCGCTCGCCCAACAACCTATAGGGGTAATACCAAAATGATCCTGAAATACTTTTTTGCCTTGTTGCAAATGCCAAATGGAACGATTAATCCCATCGGGATAAGTTCTTATTTCCGGAAGGCTAACATCAGGCATGGCTTCTTTTGCACTATTGATATCAATTAATAGCGGCACTATAGGGTGAGCATAGGGGCTCATGCATAATTCGATTTGTTTTTTTTCAGCAAGACGCCGGTATCGAGGCACAATCGATGACATGAGTTCACCGATAATGGTTAACAATAAACGTCTGTCTGTCATTGAAAAATGTTGTGCTTTGTCTTGCAATTGCTGTACACGATGATCGCCACGTCGCAAGGTTTCAGCCAACCAACTCAGGTGATACCAAACACCCAGATCAATTAAAAATTGATGATTGATATATTGCGCCAGAAAAGGTTTTTGATGTAAAGCTTCCAAAGTGTCAGCCAGCTCACGATAAACCGGAAATCGCTCAATCATCCGTGAACGATTTGCGCGCAAATATTTTTGTGCCAGATCAAAAAATGCCGGGCTTCCTGGTGGCGGCAACACAGGGTCAACCAATGAAGCCAGTATCTGATCTTTAATTTCACCTTGATGATGTAAAAATTGTTTTATCTGCTGTGCATAATCATCCAGTTGTTCTAACAAAATCGGCGCAAAATTAACCACTGCTTTTGCATTGGGCTGTAATTCCAAATGCGCGGCCATATCCACATAATCTTTTATGGCATGCAAGTAAGTCCAGGGAAAGTAATATTCTCCTGTGACTATGTCGCGGTAATCCGGTTGATGCATATGCCACAGAAATACAACCTTGGTTTTACTTATATTAGCCATAAACATCATCCTGTCCTAACATATCAGGGGTGACTAATACGACGCCTTTCGGCGACACATGAAATCTGGCTTTATCGGATTCAGGATCATATCCAATCACAGTACCTTCGGGAATTTTGCAACGTCTATCAATTAAAGCGCGGCGAATTTTACAATTTCTTCCAACAATTACACTCGGAAATAAAACAGAATCCGTAATTTCACAATAAGAATGCACGCGAACACGGGGAAATAAAATCGAATGTTTCACGTAAGAGCCCGAAACAATACAACCACCTGCAATTAATGAATCAACAGCGTAACCGCGTCGACCGTCATCATCGAAAACAAATTTTGCCGGTGCAACTTGCTCCTGATTGGTCCAAATGGGCCAGGCCGCATCGTACAAATCCAATTCAGGATTCACATCGGCCAATTCCAGATTCGCTTCCCATAGTGAATCCACTGTGCCCACATCGCGCCAGTAAGCTTCGCCACCACTAACCGGATCACAAAATGGAAATGCTATTACACGACTGGTTTTAATCATGGATGGAATAATATCTTTACCAAAATCATGTGATGAATCCGGATTTTCTTTATCCTTTATTAATTCACGAAATAAAGCTTTGGTACTGAATACATAAATTCCCATTGAGGCTAACGATTTATTAGGCTTGCCAGGAATTGACTCGGGATTTTTCGGTTTTTCAGAAAATTTAATGATACGATGCTCCGCATCTACATCCATAACGCCAAATGCGGGTGCAATTTCAATAGGAACTTCAATACAACCCACGGTAATGTCAGCACCACGTTCAACGTGTGCAGCAATCATAGTTCCATAATCCATTTTATAAACATGATCGCCCGCCAGAATTAATACATATTCAGGGCTGTGACGACGAATAATATCCAGATTTTGTAATACCGCATCAGCAGTACCGACATACCAATTTTCACCCAAGCGTTGTTGCGCGGGTAATAACTCCACAAATTCACCGAGCTCGCCACCCAGAAAGCCCCAACCTCGCTGAATATGTCGATCCAATGAATGTGACATATATTGTGTTAATACACTGATGCGACGAATACCGGAATTAACGCAATTAGAAAGTGGAAAATCAATAATGCGAAATTTTCCACCAAAATGTACGGCTGGCTTTGCACGCCAGTTAGTGAGTTGATGCAAACGCGACCCGCGACCACCCGCTAAAATTACCGCGAGAGTTTCACGAGTAAGGCGGCTGACAAAACGACCAGAATGTTGAGGACTCATTAAAATTATTCCTTAGAAATAGTTATTGCGTTTTACGTTTATGCTCGAGCAATTTCAGTGCCAAGGATTTAATACTTATCAAATCCTGTTTTTCATTGATGTTGACTAGCGGTTTAAAGGTGTTCATCTCTGCAGAAAAATATGTCTATACCTTTTATTCCAAGTATCGTCAAACAGTAAACCTTGTTTGGCACTAAACCTGCTATTAAAGATTTAATGACGCGTGAGATAAACACAAATCAAAAAACTGTCATAGAATGTCGCTCTATACTGGTGCAAGCTTAATGACATTTTTATGAATATGAGAGAAATTTTTGCTATTGGCGTGCTTTTTTGCGCCACATTTATTCACTGAAAAAGAAGAAAACCATGAATGCCCAAATTGAAAAGCCTCTATCTGATGATTTAATGCGCATTATTAATGCAACTCACCACGACCCGTTCAATGTTTTAGGAAAACATTCTCTCGGCGCTCAATCCGATGCCGCTGCTGATACTTTTATTCGCGTGTATTTACCGGGTGCGCGCACTGCTACCCTGAAGTCCCAGGAACAGGAATTTAATTTACGCAGAATTGAAGGCACAGACTTTTTTGAATGGCGAGGCATAGGTAAATACATCAAAAATACTTATCAGATTCATTGGTATGACCGCTTCAATCAGGTGCATCTGGATTATGACCCCTATTCCTTCGCCCCATTTTTAGGCGACCTTGATGTGCATTTATTTAATGAGGGTCAACATTGGAACATTTATCAGCTTCTCGGTGCGCATGAACGTGAAATCGAAGGAGTGAAAGGAGTGACCTTCGCCACTTGGGCACCGAATGCAGAGCGCATTAGTGTGGTGGGCGATTTTAATGAATGGGATGGACGTCGTCATCCAATGCGTGTGCGTGGTGCGAGTGGATTGTGGGAACTTTTTATTCCTGGATTAAGTGTGGGTTCTTTATATAAATTTGAAATTCGCAATCGTCAAACCGGCAATATTTTTTTAAAAGCGGATCCTTACGGACAAGCGTTTGAATTGCGACCACAAACCAGTGCCATTGTGGTGAGTTCAGAATACGAATGGAAAGATACTTTTTGGTTGCAAGCGCGCGCTGAACGGAATTGGTTAAAATCGCCCTTCTCTGTTTACGAATTGCATTTGGGATCATGGCGACGTGGTTGGGCCAACGAATTTTTAAATTATCGCGAACTGGCTCATCAAATTGTGGATTATGTAAAACCATTGGGTTTTACACACATAGAAGTTTTACCTTTGAGTGAACATCCTTTTGATGATTCCTGGGGATATCAAACCACTGGATATTTTGCACCGACCAGTCGCTTTGGAACACCTGATGATTTTCGTTACTTTGTTGATTATCTTCATCAGCACAATATCGGCATTATTCTCGATTGGGTGCCTGCGCATTTTCCAAAAGACGCTTTTGCGCTTGCAAAATTTGATGGCACTGCACTTTATGAACATGAAGACCCACGATTAGGTGAACACCGCGATTGGGGTACATTAATATATAATTATGGCCGCAATGAAGTACGCAATTTTTTATTATCCAACGCATTATTTTGGTTAAAAGAATTTCACATTGATGGTTTGCGTGTGGATGCGGTTGCTTCCATGTTGTATCTGGATTATTCACGCGAAGATGGTGACTGGTTACCGAATCAATACGGTGGCAATGAAAATATCGATGCGATTTATTTTTTGCGTCAATTCAATGAATTGTGTCACGGACATTGCCCAGGTGCATTGGTGATTGCAGAGGAATCCACCGCATGGCCACAAGTCACTCGCCCAACCTGGGTCGGTGGTTTGGGCTTCACCATGAAATGGAATATGGGTTGGATGCACGACACACTCAATTACATTCATCAAGATCCAATCCATCGTCAGTATTATCACAATCAATTAACCTTCGGCATGATGTACGCTTTCACTGAAAATTTTATGCTGCCTTTTTCGCATGATGAAGTCGTACACGGTAAAGGCAGTATGATTGGCAAAATGCCGGGTGATGATTGGCAAAAATTTGCAAACCTGCGATTACTTTATACCTATATGTTCACTTATCCGGGTTCAAAATTATTATTTATGGGCAGCGAATTTGCGCAATGGAGCGAATGGTCCAATCATCGCAGTCTGGATTGGCATTTATTGGAAAACGCCCAGCATCGCGGGATACATGACACGATTAAAGATTTAAATCATTTATATTGCAATCGTTCTGAACTTTATGAACGTAGTTTTGAATGGAATGGATTTGAATGGCTGGATTGCCACGATAGTACACAATCGATTATCAGTTACATTCGCAAAAGTGATACCGGTTTTGTAATTGTATTATTGAATTTTACACCGGTTCCCCGTCACGCTTATCGCGTAGGCGTACCCCTTGCCGGACAATATAACGAATTATTTAATTCTGATTCCATGTTTTACGGTGGTAGTAATCTCGGTAATGCACAAGGTTTACATACACAGGATATTCCCTGGATGAATCACCCTCATTCGGTTGAAATTACCTTGCCGCCGTTAGCAGGATTGATTATTGCGTTGTAGCTTCACCCCCTACTAACCTCCCCCTTGGCAAGGGGGAGGTTAGGGTGGGGTGAAGATTTTGATAAAAAATTGGTGGAAAACAATCATGAATATACTTTTCGCAACCAGTGAAGTTTATCCGCTAATTAAAACGGGCGGACTTGCTGATGTTGCCGCCAGTTTGCCGCGTGCATTATTGAAATTAAATATTGATATCAAAATTGTATTGCCTGCTTACGCCAGTGTATTGGCCCAGGCTGAAAAAATTGAATTAAAAACTTTATCGACAATTTCTGTTTTGGGATTGGATATTCTTCTGCAACAAACCCGGTTACCGGGAACACGCGTAAAAGTCATTCTGGTCAATATTCCTGAATTTTCGAATCGAATTGGCAATCCTTATTGTGGCCCTGATGGTAGTGATTGGCCGGATAATTATTGGCGTTTTTTCTGGTTTGCTCGCGCGATTGAATCTATAGCATTAAATCAAGCAGGATTAAATTGGCCTGTTGATATTGTCCACTGCAATGATTGGCAAACCGGTTTGGTTCCTGCATTTTTATCTACACATAAAAAAGCGCCGGCCTGTGTATTTACCATTCATAATTTGGCCTATTGTGGATTATTTTCACATGATGCGTTTACAGAGTTAAATTTACCCGTTTCCATGTGGCATCACGAAAAACTGGAATTTTATGGCCAGATGTCGTTTATGAAAGGGGGATTAAGTTATTCGCAAAAAATTACCACTGTCAGCCCCACTTACGCTACCGAAATTCAAACACCGGAATTTGGTAATGGTCTTGATGGATTAATGCGTTATCGCAAAGATGATTTGCATGGCATTTTAAATGGTATCGATGTGGATGAATGGAATCCCAATACCGATGAACATTTATTTCATACATTCAATCGACGTAAATTATCGGGGAAATTATTAAACAAGATAGAATTGCAAAAACAATGCGGGCTGGAATCAGATATTGAAATTCCCCTCCTCGGTTTTGTTGGACGATTGGTAGATCAAAAAGGATTGGATTTGATTTTGGCGCAAATGAGTTTGTTATTAAGTAAAAATTGCCAATTAGTTTTTTTAGGCAGTGGCTTCCCACATTATGAGCAAGCACTTAAAAATCTTGCCGCCTTACATCCACATAAGATGTCAGTGACGATTGGCTACAGTGAAACATTGGCTCATCGCATTGAAGCCGGATGCGATTTATTTTTAATGCCTTCGCTGTTTGAGCCTTGCGGTTTGAATCAGCTTTATAGTTTGCGTTATGGCACCTTGCCAATTGTGCATGCTGTCGGGGGTTTACAGGATACAGTTTTCGAATGTCCACCCGATCAAGCAGACGATCAAGCGAATGGTTTTGTATTTCACAAACCAACCGCTATTGAATTGCACCATGCGATATGTCGTGCACTGGATGCTTATCATCAGCCGATTTTTTGGAAAAAATTACAACAAAATGCCATGAGTCGCGATTCATCCTGGGAAAAAAGTGCGTTGGAATATAAAGCGATTTATGACGGGTTAATTGGGTAATTAGTTTAAGACAATTTTGTCATACCCGTCAGGGTATCCAGTGCCTTTAATTATTCTCAATTATTGAAGTCACTGGATACTCTTCGAGGATGACGCGTCCATATCGAATTATTTAATCGTCGAAAATGTATCGCAGGATTCGATTGATCCTGACTGCATCCCACGTTTGAACCATTCAACGCGTTGTTTGGCGCTGCCATGTGTAAATGATTCTGGTCTTACTGTGCCTTGCGATTTTTTCTGCAAATTATCATCGCCAATGGCCGATGCGGCCGTGAGTGCTTCTTCCAGATCACCGTCTTCGATCATGCGGAAATTTTTATCGGCGTAATGTCCCCACACACCGGCAAAACAATCGGCTTGTAATTCTTGCTTCACAGATAATTTATTGATCTCAACTTTACTCAATCCACTTTCAGCGTCACGTACTTTTTTAGAAATACCGATTAAATTTTGTACATGGTGCCCCACTTCATGTGCAATCACATACGCTTGGGCAAAATCGCCAGGCGCGCCTAATTGAGTTTTCATGTCTTCATAAAAAGATAAATCGATATAGAGTTTGTTGTCGCCTGGACAATAAAACGGTCCCATAGCTGATTGTGCAAACCCACACGCGGAATTCACACTATTACGAAATAAAACCAAACGGGGTCGTTGATATTGAACACCGTTTTTTTGGAAAATAGTTGTCCAAACATCTTCTGTGTTACCGAGGACAACCGAAACGAAATCCGCTAATTCTTTATCTTTTTCACTCAGGCCTTCTTGCGAATTGGACGGGGTCATGGGTTGATTAGTGAATTGCAGCAAATCAACACCCAGAAGTTTTGCTCCACCAACTACCACTACACCCACCACTAATAATCGGCGGCCTAATTTTGTTCTTAATAAAAAGGGTAAAAATCGTAGAACTAACCCTATCAGTCCTACGCCACCTGCGGCTGATCCAGGTGAATTGCGTAAATCATCAATATTGTCACTGCGACGACCGCCTTTCCAATCCATTTCAACACCTCATAGTTTGTTTGTTGTGTGCAGTTTACGATAAAGGCTTTTGATCTGACCAATTGTTTGTGCGAATAGTGACATGTACACTACTGCCATCAAAATTATCCCTATTTTTGGAGCTGTTTATGCGTGTGAGTCCTCTTGCCGGAAAACTGTTAGCATCCGATCAGCTGGTCAATATTAAAAATCTTTTGCAAGCTTATTACGACAACAAACCTGATGCCAATATTGTCGAACAAAAAGTCACTTTCGGCACATCCGGTCACAGAGGTAATTCATTTAAATCCAGCTTCAATGAGCATCACGTATTAGCGATCAGTCAGGCAATTTGTGATTACCGTCAACATGCAGGTATTAATGGCCCACTCTATTTTGGTATTGATACCCACGCACTTTCAGAACCAGCACAGCGATCCGCTGTTGAAGTTTTTGCAGCAAACAAGATTGAATTATTTTTAGCAGCAAATAATGAATTCACACCAACACCTGCAATTTCTCACGCGATTTTATGTTACAACGCAGGTCGCACATCCGGTCTTGCTGATGGCGTTGTAGTCACACCATCACACAATCCGCCGGATAATGGCGGCTACAAATATAATCCGACCAATGGTGGTCCGGCCGATAGCGATATCACCAATTGGATTCAACAACGCGCAAACGATCTTTTATTAAATAATTTACGCGATATAAAACGCCTGCCTTACGAACAAGCCCTTAAGCAATCCAATGTTCATTTTCACAATTACATCGAACATTACGTTGCCGATCTCATCAATGTTATTGATTTGCAAAAAATTCGCGATGCAAAAATAAAAATCGGTGTTGATCCACTAGGCGGTGCAGGTTTGAATTATTGGTATGCCATTGCTGAAAAATATCAATTGGACTTGCAAATAATCAATCCAAAAATTGATCCACAA
>Ga0164241_10004552_pt1 | contig 13373 bp, 10 predicted proteins | sample OricomyardsoilBY_FD_108780 | JGI IMG/M metagenome (GOLD analysis project Ga0164241, IMG submission 108780) | Backyard soil microbial communities from Emeryville, California, USA - Original compost - Back yard soil (BY) | ecosystem: Environmental > Terrestrial > Soil > Unclassified | place: USA...
CGGCGGTCTGTGGCTGAACCGCATCGCCGACGCCTGCGCCGGCGGACTCGACGGCCAGCAGCGCTTCGTCGCCCGCAGCGTCGCGGCCATCGTCGCGCTGCTCGCCGGACTGCTGCTCAGCCTGTGGTGGGTGCCGCTGTTCGGCATGGACGGCGCCGCCGCCGCATTCGTAGTGCAAAACGCGCTGCAGTTCGTCGCCAACCTGGTGCAGCTGCGACGCAGCACCATCGGGATGCGGCTGACGCGTCCGCGGCTGCGGATCTCGATCCTGCGCGAGGCGGTGCGCTACGGACTGTCGGTGCAGGCGCTGGTGCTGTGCTACCTGGTGCTCGAAAGCGGCATCAAGATCAGCCTGGCGCGCAGCGGCAACCTTGCCGCCGTGTCGTATTTCGATCTGGCCTTTCGCATCGGCAAGGGCGTGCGCGGCCTGCTGGCCTCGGCATTGCGCGTGCTGGTGCCGGGTCTGGCCGCCGCTGGCAACGGTGCTGCGGGGCAGGCGCGGCGGGCCGCGGCCTACGCCGATGCCTTCGGCGTGCTTCTGATGGTGGCGCTGCCTGCGTTCGTCGTGCTGCTGGCCGCTGCGCCGCTCATTTCATGGCTGGTGGTCGGGCGCCTGGAGTCGGCCTTCACGAAGGCGCTGGCATTCTCGCTGCTGCCATGGCTGGTCTACAGCCTGACCGATCCGGCGCTGACGGTGGCGTTGGCCAGCGCGCGGATGCGCTGGCCGCTTCGCGGCCATCTGGTGACATTGCTGCTGGCCGCGTTGCTGGTGGCATTGGGGGGCCGCCATACCCCATTTGTGGGGTTGTATGCAATTGTTATGTTTGCCATGCTGTGCGGATGTGTCGTCACGTGGGTCGGAATCCATCGCGACGAGGAATTGCGCTGGCGCAGTCTGTACCCCTCGGCGACGGCCGCGGCCGCGCTCAGCGGCGCGGCGGTGGGGCTGTTCGGCCTGGTGGCGCCGGCGTTGCTGGCGGGCTGGCCGCTCGGGGTTCGCGTCGCTGCCGTGGTCGTCGTGGTCCTGGCCTGGCTGGTGCTGCTGGGGCGGCGACATCCGGCAGCACGACTCGCGTACGCAAGCGTCGGGCGCCGCTCGGCGCAGCGCACCGCCGTCGGTACGGGGCCGTAGAGCCTGATACTCGACCCAGTGCGGGTTCTCTCGTCCGGATTCATCAATTGCAATCGCTGGAAGGCTGCGAACCATGAAAACCAACACCGTACTCGTCACCGGCGCGGCTGGCTTTATCGGATCGGGCGTGGTGCAGCGTCTGCTGGACGACAGCGGGGACGGCAATACCCGTGTGGTCGCGCTGTACCACCAGTCAAACCCGCTGCATCAGCCCCGACACCGCAATGCCGTTGCGGTGCGCGGCAGCCTGAACGACTACACGTTCATCTCAGACCTCGTGAGCCGCTACGAGGTCAACACCATCTATCACTTCGCGTCGAATTCGATCGTGCGCAAATGCGCGAACGATCCGATGAACGCCTACCTGACCAACGTCATGGGCACCGTGACCTTGCTCGAGGCGGTGCGCAATGCCGGCATCAACACCATCGACCGCATCTTGCTGTTCACCTCGGACAAGGTCTACGGGCACGCCGCGCCGCCGTACAACGAAACGACCGCCTTCGAGCCCAAGTACACCTACGAGTCGACAAAGGCGTGCCAGGACATCGTCGCGCAGAACTACCTGCACAACTACGGGTTGCCGATCAACATCGTGCGCTCGTCGAACGTCTATGGACCGGCCGATCCGAATGTCACGCGCATCATTCCCAACGTCATCCGTTCGATCAATCGCGGCGAGCAGCCGATCATCTTCACCGGCGTGAAAGACTATGTGCGCGAGTTCGTCTACCTCGATGACGTCGTCGACGCGCTGCTCCTGATCGACCGCAAGGCCCCGATGGGCGAGGTGTTCTGTGTCGGCGGCACCGACACGATCTCCATCGAGGGTCTGGTGCGCAGGCTGTGCGAGCTGATGTCATACGGCGGCGGCATCGCCATCGTCGACAAGCCCAGCAACTTCCAGGAAATCCGTGAGCAGTCGATCGACAGCAGCAAACTGCGCGCGCTGGGCTGGAAGCCGAAGTTCACGCTCGACATGGGGTTGATGCAATGCGTGTGCTCGGCCGCCTATGGGCGCAGCGCCGCGGCGGCCAAGGCGGCCGGCACCGGCCACGCCGAGCCGCTGGTGGCACTCGAGGAATAGAGGGCCATCCGGTGCCGCAGGCCGTCGCCGAGCAGGTGCCGTTGCAAACGCCTCGGTTGCCGCGCCGCCGCGCGGTGGCGCAGCGCTTGAGCGTCATCGTCGTCAACGACCATTTGTATGCCGACGGCGGCGCCGATGTGGTGGCGCTGAACTCGGCCGAGCAGCTGGCCGCCGCTGGCGTGCCGGTGACGCTGTTCGTGGCCGACCGGCAGCGCAGCGACGACCACTGCCAACGCCGTGCGCGGCTGGTCTGCACGGGGCAGAACGACTTGATGCACGAGGCGCGCCGCGGCCACGCCGCCGTGCAGGGGCTGTGGAACCTGGCGGCCGCGCGCGCGATGCGCAAGCTGCTGGCCGAGCACGATCCGGCATGCACGGTGGTGCATCTGCACAGCTGGACAAAGTCGCTGTCGGCGAGCGTGGTGCGCGAGGCACGCGCCGCGGGCTTCAGCATCGTCTGCACCTTGCACGACTATTTCGCTGCGTGCCCCGGCGGCGGCTTCTTCGACTTCCAACGCGGTGCGGTGTGCCGTCTGCGGCCGATGTCCGGCGCATGTGTGCGCACCCATTGCGACTCGCGCAGCTACGCGCACAAGCTGTATCGCGTGGCCCGGCAGGTAGCACAGTCGCGCCTCGGCGGTCTGCCTGGCGAGCTGCGCAACTTCATCTCCGTGTCCGCGTTCAGCGCATCGATCCTGCGCCCCTATCTGCCGGGCGATGCCCGGCTGTTTCCGGTGCGCAACCCCATCGACAGCCCACGCGGCGCGCCGGCCGACGTCGCCGCCAACCGCAACTTCGTGGTGGTGGCAAGGCTGCTGCAGATCAAGGGGCAGGCGCTGTTCCTGGAGGCGTGCCGGCGGGCCGGTGCCGCCGCGGTGTGCGTCGGCGACGGGCCCGACCTGGAGGCGCTGCGCCGATGCTTTCCCGCCGCCCGCTTCGCCGGGCAGCTTCCCCGCGAAAAGGTGGTCGCCGAACTGCTGGCGGCGCGCGCGTTGGTGATGCCTTCGGTGTGGTACGAAACGCAGGGGCTGGTGGTCAACGAGGCCGCCGCGCTGGGGGTGCCGGCGATCGTCTCGGACGGTTGCGCCGCCGTCGATGCGGTGCGTCACGGATACGACGGCCTGCATTTCGCCAGCGGCGACGTCGACGCGCTGACCGACGCCGTGCGGCGCCTGAACGACGACGTCGCCACGGCGCAGCGTCTGGGCACGCAGGCATACCAGACCTTCTGGCGCGATCCGCCGACGCCGCAGGCGCATGCACAGGCGCTGCTGGACGTGTATGCGCAAATACTCGCGCTGGAACAGCCGCTGCCGGCGAGGGCGATGTCATGAAGGTGGTTGTCACCGGCGGCTCCGGTTTCATCGGGACGAACCTGGTCGAGGCGCTGTGCAACGCCGGCCACGAGGTGGTCAACCTCGACATCAAGGCGCCGGTGCTGCAGCACGGCCTGTGGCGGCAACAGGACATTCTGGATCGCCAGGGCCTGGCGGCGATGCTGGCTGACATCGCGCCGCAAGTCGTGGTCCATCTGGCGGCACGCACTGACCTGAACGGCGCCGAGGTGGGCGACTACAGCGCCAATACCGACGGCGTGCGCAATCTGGTCGATGCGGCGGCGGCGGCCGGTGTGCAGCGCGTGTTGTTCGCCTCGTCACGACTGGTTTGCCGCATCGGTTACCAGCCGAAGTCGGCAGTGGACTTTCAGCCGACCACGCCCTATGGCCAGAGCAAGGCCATCGGTGAGCAATTGGTGCGTGCGGCCGATGCGCCCTTCGAATGGGCGTTGCTGCGACCCACGTCGATCTGGGGGCCGTGGTTCCATGTGCCGTATCGCAACTTCTTCGATGCCATCCGCCACGGCCGCTATGTGCATCCGCGCGGGCGGCGCGTGCGCAAGAGCTTCGGCTATGTCGGCAATACCGTGCACCAGCTGCAGCAACTGATGCTGGCGCCGCGCGAGGCCCTGCACGGCCGCATGTTCTACCTGGCCGACTACGAAGCCCTTGAAGTGCTGGCCTGGGGGCAGCGCGTATGCGCCGAATTCGGTGCCGCGCCGATCCGCCAGGTGCCGATGGCTGCGCTGCGCGCTGCTGCAACCGTCGGCGACGGCCTGAGCCGCCTGGGCTGGAAGAGTGTGCCGCTGACCAACTTCCGGCTGGACAATCTGGTCACCGAAATGTTGCACGACACCGCCGATCTGCGCGAAGTGTGCGGGCCTTTGCCACACGGGCTGGATGGCGGTGTCGTCCAGACCGTACGCTGGATGCGTGCGCAGCCGCACGGCTTGGCATGATTGCCGCAGCATGCGCATCTTGCTGCATTCACCGTACTACGCGCCCGAACTGATCTCGATCGGCAAATACAACGCCGAGATGGCGAGCTGGCTGCGTCGCCGCGGCCACGACGTGCGGGTCTTCACTGCGGCGCCGCACTATCCGTCGTGGTCCGTGGCGGAAGGTTATTCGGCCTGGCAATACCGCCATGAAGTCATCGACGGCGTGCCGATCTGGCGCTGCCCGGCCTGGATTCCGAGCCGGCCCGGCGCCGCGAAGCGCGTGCTCTTCAGCCTCACCCATCTGCTGAGCAGCCTGCCGCTGCTGCTGTGGCAATGGCGCTGGAAGCCGCAGATCGCGATGGCGGTCGAGCCGCCGCTGCTGTCATTCGCGCCGGCCTGGATGGCGGCGCGGCTGTGCGGTGCCCGAACCTGGCTGCATGTGCAGGATCTGGAAGTCGACGCGGCCTTCGAGCTTGGCCACATGCGCGGCGCCGCCCCGCGCCGCTGGGCGCTACGCCTGGAGTCAGCGCTGCTCAGACGTGCGGATCGGGTTTCGACCATCTCGTCGCGGATGGCCGGGCGGCTGCTCGCCAAGGGCCTGGCGATCGAACGGGTGCTGCTGGTGCCGAACTGGGCCGACGAACTGCCGCCCGATCCGCCCGGCGTCGACTACCGCCGCCAGCTCGGGCTGCGCGATGGCCAGCGGCTGGCACTGTACGCGGGCAATATGGCCGCCAAGCAGGGCCTCGAAACCGTGCTTGCCGCGGCAGCGCTGCTGCAGCGGCGCGAAGACATCGTTTTCGTGCTGGTCGGGGAAGGGCCGGCGCGTGCCTCTTTGCAAGCCGCCGCGCAGCGCCTCGCGCGTGTCCTGTTCCTGCCGTTGCAGCCGTACGCGCAACTGGGCGCGCTGCTGCGCGGCGCCGACCTGCACCTGCTGCCGCAGCGCGCGGCGGCGGCCGATCTGGTCATGCCGTCCAAGCTCGGCGGCATGTTCGCCAGCGGCCGTCCCACGGTGGCCGGTGCCCACGCCGATACCGAACTGGCGCAGGTGATGCAAGGTCGCGGCGTGGTGGTGCCGCCGGAAGACGCCGCCGCGCTGGCTGCCGCCATCGAGGCGCTGTGCGACGACCCGGCGCGCGCCGCGCAACTGGGTGCCGCGGCACTGTCCCATGCGCGCGCCGAGATGGACCGTGACACCGTGCTGCAGCGTCTGGAGTTGCAAATGCTGGAGCTCATCGCCGCCAAGGGTTGACTGCCGCTGCTATTGCTGCTTCAACGGCCAGGGCGCCTCTGCATAGCCGATCTCGATGGTGTTGCGCTTGCTGAAGCCGTGGAACCACATGCGCACCTTGCCATTCTCGATGATCACCGACGGTGCAATCGGCCCTTTGTCGTCGAAGCGCCCCGGCGTGGCCCGCACGATGGGCTCGGGGGCGATCTGCCACGGCCCGTAGGGCGACTTCGCGCGGGCCACGCCGATTTCCTGACCCTTGGCGAACAGCAGGCTCATGAACAGGTAGTAGTCGCCGTCGGGACCTTTGACGATGTCGGCCTCGGCGGCGCCATCCTTGGTCTGCGGGAAATCGGCTTTGCTCAGCACCGGCTGCTCGCGCTTGACCCAGTTGCGGCCGTCGGTCGAAGTGGCGGCCATCAGATAGACGCCGGGCTGTCGCTTGCAGGTGTCGAAGCAGTAGCCGGTGTACAGCATCACCAACTGGCCGTCATATTCAACGATGCTGGGGCTGAATACCGCGTCGCTGTCGAAGCCGCCCGGCGTGCCTTTCATGATGGGTTCATCGCCGACGCGCTCGAAGTGCACGCCGTCGCGCGATACCGCCAGCCCCATGTATGCCGGAAACGATTTGAAGAAGCCGCCCTTGTTGCGGTAGCCGGAAAAATACAGCAGGTACTCGCCGCGGTACTTGATGGCCAGCGGCGTCTCGTGGGTGTCGTCCCACTGGCCGGGCCGGGTCATGATGACGCGCCCCGGCGGCTGCAGGTCGGTGCTCACGTTGTTCCAGTCGATGCCGTCCGTTGAGGTGGCTTCGCATACCGCACCGCCCTTGCGCTTGGGGTCGTAGCAGTTGTAAAACATACGATAGATGTCGCCGTCGTGCATCACGCTGGGGTCGCCCACCAGCGAATAGGGGCCGCTGTAGACCGGCTGCTCGCGCTTGGTCCAGCGTGACCAGCCGGGCACCTCGACCACGGTGGTCGGCACGGCCGCTGCGGCGGATTCCCCGGCGCGCGGGGCGGCCCGCGCCGACGCGTTCGTCGCCGGGCTTGCACCGGGTGCGGCAACGCTCTGCAGCCACAGCCGGTTGTCGCCCTTCGCGGCGAACAGCCCGCCGATGTCCAGCAGCATCAGGTTCGTGACCTTGGCGGCCTCGGGCTTGTCGGTGCGGGTCTTGCTGTCGTCCGAGCGCTTGAAGTCGGCCAGCTTCACGCTGATCGGGTGCAGGCGGCTGTCACCGGGCAAGTCGATCGCGGTCTCGAAGTTTCCGCCGTCTGCCTGCTCCAGCTTCAGCACCAGCTTGGCCTTCACGCGCGAAGCCAGCGACAGTTGCAGCGCGTCGGCGCCCGCCATGGCGCCCGGCGGCACCGGGCGTACCAGGCTGAGCAACAGGCCGCTGCGCTTTTCGTAGTCGACCACCAGTCCCGCCGTGCGCAGCGGGGCGGCGGTGCCGACGCTGGCACGACGGGCCCCGAACACCGACCACGGCGGTTGCGCCGCGTCGAAGCCGTCCAGCGACGGCGCGCCGCCCGGGCTGGCGGCGTCGGTGAAGCGCACTGCGGCTAGCGCCAGCCGGCGCTGCCCTTCGGCGATGCCGAAAAAGCGCATCATGTCCGCGGACTTGGAAGCCAGCATTGCCCCGGTGTCGATGAAGCTGATGTTCTTTACGCGCGCGGCATCGAAACGGCCGTTGTCGTCGGCCGGTGCATCGCCCCCGCGGGCCAGCACGAGTTCGTTGAAGTCGATCCGCACCTTCTGCCAGCTGCCGGCGTTGATCAACACCGGCAGCGTCCAGCGCCCGCCGCCCTGCTCCTCGAGAGAAAGCGTCAGGTTGACCATGTGGTCGGCCCTGGCTTCGAAAGCCAGACCGCCGGCGCCCGCCAGGACACCGCCGGGCGTGCTCAGCACCAGTAGGCTGATGCGGCCCTTGCCGACGCTGTAGCGGTAGTCCATCGCCGGCTGTTCGCCTTGCGACCATTCGGCGTCGCGGGTGGGTTTGACGCTGGCGTTGTCCCCCAGCACACTCCATGCATCGGCCTTGGGTGCCGTTGGCGCCGCGAGCGCCGCCGCTGCCGACCAGTACAGCGCCGCGACGGCGACGCCTGCCAGACGCCGCAACCAGAAGTCAACCATTAGCCTGCTCCCGCGATCGTGACCGCTTCGGCCGGGTACAGCAACAGATTGATGTAGCCACCGGGTAGCGGCCGATGGTGCCACTGCAGCGTTTGCAGCGTACAGCCGCGCCGCCCCAGCACGCCCGCCGTGTGCCGGAGGCTGCTGAGCTGCCGGACCTGATAGTCCGCAGGGAACAGCGCCATCAGATCGGCCAGCGACGCCAGGCTGAATCGCGCCGAGTCCGACAACTCGAGCATCACGATCGGTCGATGGCGCCGCAGCGTGTCGCGCAGTCCGCGCAGCGTGGCCAGCTCGAAGCCTTCGACATCGACCTTGACCAGGTCCACCGCCGGCAGCGCGAGCGTTGCCACGTAAGCGTCGCCGCGCACGACGTGCAAGCGCCCGACGTGGCGGTTGTTGAGCGCCTCGTGCCCGGCGACGAAGGTGCCGGTGCCGGTGTTGGTGCCGTGCGGCGCGAAGAAGTCCAGCTCCTGGTCGGCTTCGCCCAGCCCCACCGCATGCACGTGCACGTGGGTCAGGTGGTTGCGGCGAATCTTCTGGTGGATGCTGTCGGCCACCACGGCGTAGGGTTCGAAGGCGTGCACCTCGGCGCAGAACGACGCCAGGTACAACGTGTGGTGTCCGACATTGGCGCCCACGTCGAGCGCGACCGTGCGCGGCCGGCCCGACAACAGCGCGCGCATCAGCTCCAGCTCGTCGAGCTCGTAGGCACCGTAGTAGTAGACGATCCAGTCGATCAGTCGCGTGGTGCGGCCCGGATACACCAGTCCCGCGAACGACACCTCGAATTCCCGCTCGGCGACGCGTTCGGGCGGACGCAACCAGCGCAGCAGGCGGTTGCGAAATCCGTAGCGCAGCCAGCGCTGATGTCCGAGCCAGCGCAGCCCACGGTCGAGCATTGGCATGGCCGAGGGGCGACCGGCGGCAAGGTCGTGCATCGCCCCATTGTTGACCATCCGTCGCGAGCGACAAATCCCTTGTTCAGGGCGCGGCAGCGCGTTCACATGCCCTTGAACAGCCCCGCGTAGCCGCGGCTGACTTCCAGTTTCTGCGCGTGTCCCTTGATGCTGACCAGCTGGCGACCCCGGTAGTCGCGCTGCACGCCGGCGATGGCGGCGACGTTGACCAGCGTCGAGCGGTGGATCTGCCAGAACTTGTGCGGGTCGACCTCGTCGACCAGCTCCTTGATCGGCTTGCGGATCAGCGCCTCGGTGCCGGCCGTCTGCACCCGCGTGTACTTCTCGTCGCTGATGAAGAACAGCACCTCGTCCAGCGCGATCATCTGGATCGTGCCGCCGACGCTGGCCTGGATCCATTGCAGGTAGCGCGGCGCGGCGCGGGGATCGATCTGTGCGGCCAGGCGGTGCAGCAGCTGCTGCAGCGGCACGGCGGCGTCGGCGCCGGGCTGCGCATCGTCGCGCGCACCCAGCCGCTCGGCGACACGCTGCGCGGTGCGCCGCAGGCGTTCGGGTTCGGCCGGCTTCAGCACGTAATCGGCCGCGCCGTGTTCGAAGGCCTGCACCGCGTATTCGTCGTAGGCGGTGATGAAGACGATCTGCGGCGCCAGCCAGCTGTCGTCCTGCGGCAACTGGATGATCCGGCGCGCGGCGTCGACGCCGCTCAGGCCCGGCATGCGGATGTCCAGGAACGCAAGCTCGGGTCGATGCTGCTCGACCAGCTGCACCGCTTCGAGGCCGTTGCGCGCCTCGGCGACGATCCGCAGCCGCGGCCAGACCTCGGCCAGCCGTGCGCGCAACTGGTCGCGCATCAGCCGCTCGTCGTCGGCCAGCACCGCGCGGGCGGCGGGAAGGGGCGGCGCGTTCATCGCGGCATCTTATAGGCGCCGTGCGGGGCGGCGCGGCTGTCGCCGCGCCTGCCTTGGGGGCCGCCGCCCCTTTGTCCCTTTGCATCAGGCTGCCGATGCGACGCGATGCGATCGCCCGCTGCAGGTCGTGTGCTCACATTCCGGCGCCGGTGCCCGATCCTTATTGAAAATGGTCTGTCATTATCGTAGGATGCGACGATCGGCTTGGACGCGGATCGGCCGCGCTGCCGGCCAAACCCCGACCGACGCCACGGATGGAACGTTCGACCCGTCAACGCACCGCGATTCGCGCCGCCATCGACAGCGCGAACCGACCGTTGTCGCCGCAGGAAGTGCTGGCGTCCGCGCAGGCCGAGGTTTCGGGCCTGGGGCTGGCAACCGTCTATCGCAATCTGAAGCTGTTGCTGGAGGCGGGCGAAATTCTGGCCGTGGTCCTGCCCGGCGACAGCCCCCGCTACGAGTCGTCGCAGCGCGCGCATCACCACCACTTCCAGTGCAATGCCTGCGAACGGGTGTTCGACGTGCTCGCCTGCCCCGGCAACCTGGCCCGGCTGGCGCCGGCGGGCTTCACCGTCGAAGACCACGAGCTGACGCTGTACGGCCGCTGCGCCGACTGCCAGCCCGGCCGCGTCGGCCGTCGCCGCCCGACGGGCGCCAGGGTGTCCGCGCGGTGAACCCGACAGCGCGCTGGCGCCGGCTGCTGGCGCACCTTGCGCTGGGCCTGTTGCTGCTCGGCGCCCAGCAGCACGGAATGGGTCATTGGCTGTCGCATGCGATCGACGCGACCCATGCGAAGGCACCGGGTTCGCCGAGCCACCCCCACTGCGCCGACTGCGACGGCCTGATCGCCCTGGCGGCCGCGCTGCCGGGTGGGAGTGTGGCGACACCGCTGTTGCCGGCGATCGGTGAATCGGTCCCGGCGGCCCCGCTGCGCAGCCTGCGCGACGCCCTCGCGCCGGCCGCCTATCGCTCGCGCGCACCGCCCGCAAGGCGCTGAAGACGCCGGTTGGCCGCGGCCAACCCCACGCCCGCGACGTTTGTCGCGAAACCTGGCCATCCGCCGGCCGTCGGCCGGTCGGACCACGGGCATCGCAGTTCATGAACCCCTCCATTCCACGCTGGATTCGTCCGGCCGCGTCGCGCCGGCTACCGCACGGACGCTCGGAGCGTGTCGCCCTACCACAGCCACGCGTTGGCGCGCCTCGGGCGCTGGACATGAGCCGCCTGCCCGCTCTTCCTTGTTTTCCTTCTCCCGACTGAATCGACCGCTGCGCACGCCACCATGATCACCCGTCATGCTTCGCATCGACAACGCCGGACCCTGGCCTGGCTGCTGGTGCTGGCGCTGCTCGTGGCGCAGGCGGTGGGGCTGATTCATCGCGTGGTGCACGCCGCCGGCGCGCCGACGCAAGGGCCGTCGCACGTCCAGGCGTCGTCGATCGTCAAGCCGCTGCAGGCCTTGTTCTCCCAGCATCGCGACAGTGGCGATTGCAGCCTGTTCGACCAGATGAGCCATGCCGACGGGCTGGTCGCGGTGCATCTCGATGCCGGCGGCGGGTCTGCGGTCACGGCATACACGCCAGCCCCCCATCCCGGATGGCGGCTGGCGTCGCAGGCGGCCGGCTTCCTGGCCCGCGGCCCGCCACCGACGCTCTGAGGTCGAAGCGCGGCGCGCGGTTGCACAGGCCCGCGCTTCGACCGCCGTTTTCGATCACCGTTTCGCTGCGCGGCGCAATGCCGCGAGCACGGACACCTTCGCATTCCGCCTGCGCACGCCTGCGCGGCTCAACCTGGAACTTGTCATGCCACTGTCTCCTCACCACCAGCGCCACGCGCTGGCGCTCGCCGTTCGCGCGTCGATCGGCGCCTTCGGCGCTGTCTCGCCACTGTGGGCTGCGGCGCAGTCCAGCCTCCCTGCCGCTGCGGCGTCGTCGACGCAAAGCGTCGTCATCACCGGCAATCCGCTGCGCTCGGCCGATGTGCTCGCGCCGACCAGCGTGCTCAGCGGCGAAGGGCTGGTGCTGCGACGCGGCAGCACCCTGGGCGAAACGCTCGACGGGCTGCCCGGCGTCTCGTCGAGCTACTTCGGTCCCAACGCCAATCGGCCGATCATCCGCGGCCAGGACGGCGACCGCATCCGCGTGCTGAGCAACTCCGGCCTGCCGCTGGACGCGTCCAGCCTGAGCTATGACCATGCGGTGCCGATCGACCCGCTGGTCGTCGAACGGGTCGAGGTGCTGCGCGGGCCGGCTGCGCTGCTGTACGGCGGCAGCGCCGTCGGCGGCGTGGTCAATGCCATCGACAACCGCGTTCCGAAGGCCGCGATCGACGGCCTCGGCGGCACCGCCGAACTGCGCTACGGCGGACCGGCCGCCGAACGCGGCGCCTCGGCGCTGGTCGAGGCCGGCGGCAACGGCCTGGCGGTGCATGCCGACGGCTTCTGGCGCACCACGGACGACATGAAGGTGCCGAGCTATCGGCGGCCGGACGGCAACGGCGGCTTCACGACCGAGAACACCGTCGTCAACTCGGCCAGCCGCAGCGACGGCGGCGCCGTCGGCGGGTCGATGGTCTGGGACCACGGCTACCTCGGCGCGTCGGTGGACACCTACCGAAGCAACTACGGCACCGTCGCCGAAGAAGACGTGCACATCGACATGTACCTGAACAAGCTGACGCTCGCCGGCGAGTTGAACTCGCTGGACGGCCCGATCCGCACGGTGCGGGGCCAATGGCTGGTCTCGCAGTACCAGCACCAGGAGATCGAAGGTTCGGGCGAGGTGGCCACGACGTTCAAGAACAAGGGATCGGACTTCCGTTTCGAAGCCGAGCAACGCAAGCTGGCGCTGGGCGGAGGCACTTTGGGCGGCGCCTTCGGCGTGGCCGGCCTGGGATCGGACTTTTCGGCCCTGGGCGAAGAGGCTTTCGTACCCGGTACCACGACCCGCGACTACGCCGCCTTCGTCGTCGAGGAGTATTCGATCGGCGACGGCAAGATCAGCCTGGGCGGGCGGCTGGGCCGTTCGCAGGTCGATTCCGACGGCGACGATCCCGGCCAGACGCAGTTCGGCCCGGCCCAGTCGCGTTCGTTCACGCCCGGCAGCGCCGCCGTCGGCGGCGTGCTGAAGCTGACGCCGCAGTGGCAGCTGACCGGCAACCTGGCCTACACCGAGCGCGCGCCCACCTTCTACGAGCTGTATGCCAACGGCCTGCACGCGGCCACCGGCACCATCGAGATCGGCAACGTCGACAACCAGATGGAACGCAGCAGCAACGTCGATGTGGCCATCCAATGGCGGGACGGCGCCAACCGCGTGAAGGTCGGCGCCTTCGCCAACCGCTTCAGCAACTACATCGCGCTGCTGTACACCGGACAGGACCAGATCACGCCGGACGGTCCGGTGCCGATCTACAACTTCGCCGGCGTGCAGGCGCGGTTCCAGGGCCTGGAGGCGGAAGCCAACTGGCGTGTGCTGGATGGCGCGCAGCGGGTCGACCTGGACGCGAAGGTCGACTCGATGCGGGCCACCAATCAGACCGCCGGACAGCCGTTGCCGCGCATCCCGCCGACACGGCTGACGGCCGGCCTCGACTGGAGCCTGGGTCCGTGGGCGGCGCGCGCCGAGGTGATCTACGCCGCCGCGCAGGACCGCGTGCCGAGCGACGATTCGGCCACCCCGA
>Ga0164241_10004553_pt1 | contig 13373 bp, 7 predicted proteins | sample OricomyardsoilBY_FD_108780 | JGI IMG/M metagenome (GOLD analysis project Ga0164241, IMG submission 108780) | Backyard soil microbial communities from Emeryville, California, USA - Original compost - Back yard soil (BY) | ecosystem: Environmental > Terrestrial > Soil > Unclassified | place: USA...
GGTCCGCAACGATCACGCCCGAGATCCGTCCTCCGGCCTCGTATGCCGCCACGGCGGTGCGGGCCAGGTCCTCGGCCGTCGCGGAGCTCGACGCGACGGCCAGCAACGTGACCGCGTTCTGGTCCAGACCGACGAACTGCGGGTTTCGACGGTCGACGACGACGAGCTCGACGGTCAGGTCGTCGCCCTTGCGGCGCCGGGTGTCGACGTACAAGCCGGACCGTAGCTCGTCACTGCGGCGCAGCGCCGAGCACGCGGCCCACAGGGCCGCTGACGACTCGTGACCCTGCTTGGTCACCAGCCGGGTCTGTAGCCCGAGGGACGCCGCGTGAGATGCCAGCTGTGGGCCGACCGCCAGCGCGCGGGGGTCGTCGGACAGGCTGATCAGCGTCACCGTTCGTGAGCGCGCCTGGCCACCTGGGCCGCGCGAGTCGGAGCGGACCGTGAGGTCACCCAGGCCGACGTGGTCCAGGGCCTGTCGCAGTGACCAAGCGTCCGTGACCGACGGTTCGTACCCCTCCATCAGCGCCGACCAGCCCGCGGCGGCGCGTTGTGGACGGACCCGTACCGACCCGATCACCGCGCTGCCGATCGCATCGGCGACCTCGTCCCGGGTGCGCAACCGGCGGTCCCGCCGGCTGAGGACCGACAAGACGACGGTCGAGATGCCCAACGCCACCGTTGCGCCGACGAGGACCGCGATGAGCGTCCACACGACGAGGTCACTTCTCTTGGCGGGGGTGGGCTCCACGATGACCCGCGCCGGAGCGCCGGTGTTCGTGGGCTCGGCGTGTTCCTTGAGCGTCTCGACCTTCAGCGCGAGGTCGCCCTTCTGAGCCGTGAGCTGAGCCAGCGCTGTGGCGTCCGCCCGTCCTCGCCTGCTCTGGGGGTTCTCGGACTTCAGCCGCTCGTTGGTGGCGGCGATCTGGCTCGACACGTCGTCGAGCTCGTCCTGGAGGGCGTTGCCGCGGTCGGCGAGCGCCTGCTGTTGCTTTTCGGAGGTCCAGCTTGCCGCCTCCGACTGGTATGCCAGTTCCGCTTCGGCGACCGCGCCGGCGAGCGCCTCCGCCTCGCTGGCGGTGGAGCCGCTGGCCACGATTCGCAGCACGTCCGAGGTGGGTGCACTGACCGACACACGGTTGCGCACCTGGGCAGCGGTCAGGTGTGGCGAGACGTTCTGTCCCGCCGGTGCGAGCACGACATCGCTGAGCGCCACGCTGATGTCCGTCGCGGGGTCCCGACCGGTGTCGGAGTTCGACGGAGGCGGTGGCGGGAGCAGCACCTGCGACGAGCTGGCGTACATCGGCGGCCGGACGTGGAGCAGCACGGCGCCGGCCAGGCCGCCGGCCAGCGTCAGTGCCACGAGCAGCCGTCGGTGCCTCCGCATGGTGGACAGGACGGACTGGAGGTCGAGGGCCTGCTCGCTCATCGTCCGACTCCCAGGGCGTGGTCGGTGGGGGAGACCTCGTGGAACACCAGCTCGGTCTCGAGGGCCACGTGGCCGTGCACGTCGCCGGCGCCGACCAGGGTCGTGGCCGGGACTCGCTCCCCGAACGCCGGTGAGTACCAGCCGAGCGGTGGATCGATCTCTCCGCGGTGGGCGCTCCAGGTCAGCTCGGCCGGCAGGGTCAGGGTCGCGTGCCTCGTGGTCCCCCCGCGCGACCAGCTGAGCAGAGCGCGGTCGCCGTCCAGCAACGCGGTCACCTCCGGCCCGACGTGGAAGAACAGCTCGACCTGGTGGCGTCCGTGGTTGGTCACGAGGTCGCGGACGACCACGGTGCGGTGATCTGCGCGGAGCCGGACGCAGCGCTGGTGGCGCACGCGGCCGCGGGGGAGGTTCCGGTATCCGTCGTGGGCGGCGGCCCAGACCTGTTCTCCGTCAGCACTCGTCTCGTCTCGCAGCGACGTCGAGCCGGCGTGGTGGGTCCAGAGGAACGGCCCTCCCGAGATCGACTGGTCGCGTCCGTCGACGCGGATCGTGTTGTGGGCTGCCGTCGAGCGGAAGTACTGCCGCCACTCGGGCTCACCGTGGTAGCAGTAGGTGCCGGGGTCGGCGAGGATGTCGACGCCGTCGTGGCGGACCTCCAGGGAGAGCGCGTCGGCGTGCGCGTGCGCCGCGATCGACAGGAACCCGTGCGGGCCGCCGTCGCACCGGCACCAGACCTCCGGCTCCAGGCCGGCCGGGGTCCGCAGCAGCACCAACCCGGCGTCCGGGAAGGAGTGCGGCCGAGCCTCGGGTCGTCCCTCGGACACGGGTGCACGTTCGGCGAGCGTGCCGAGCATCGTCCCGACCAGGCTCGGCGCGGTCGTCGGCCACCATGAGCACGTCCCGACCGTGGCGGCGCCGGCGGAGAGCAACGCGGCCCAAGGATCGAGCTCGCCGTCGACGACCAGCGCACGACCTTCGTCGCCATCACCCTGGCGAGGTGGCCGACCGCTCACGTCCAGCAGCGCTGCGGCAGCGTCCAGGCTCGAGGTGACGGTCCGCCACAGCTCGTCTCCGAGGTCGTGCCCGGCCGCGCGCGCCTCGGTCGCGGCCACGAGCGCCAGCTCGGTGACGAACCGGTGGTAGTCGGTGGCGAGCTCGCGGTTGAGTCCGTCGGCACCGGTGTTTGCGGCCAGATGACGCAGCAGCCGCTTGGACGCCGTCTCGCGCCACCGGTCGCTCTCCTCGAACCAAGGCAGGGCGCAGGCCGAGACCAGCAGCCCGGCGTCCTCGGCCACCGCGTGGTTGTTGGCCGACGAGCCCTCGCTGTGGAAGGTCGCCAGGTACTCCTGGTGCCACCGGACCTGTCGCCTGCAGTCCTCGTTGTGCTCGAACAGGTCTTGCACCTTGGGCCACTCGGTGAGCAGGCGCCGGATCCAGACCCACGAGATGAGACGGACACCGAGCTCGATCCCGCTGGTCCAGTGGATCCCGGACAGGAAAGGGTTCTGCCGCCACCACGACCGCAGCTGGCGGTCCACCGCCTCGGCGTACTTCTCGTCACCGGTGACCCAGTACGCCGCCGCGAGCTGGGTCAGGTGGTGGTGCCGCGAGAGCTCCCAGACCTGCTTGACGTTGCCGGTCACCGACTCGTCCCGCTGGTTGATCCCGAAGGCGAGCGCGTCGTCCGGCGCCCGTCGTCCGGTCACCGGGTCGGCGAACCAGTCCGGGTCGGGCAGGTCCTGACGGGCGACGCCGAGCAGCGGCCAGGTGCCGTCCAGCACCTGGTCGCCCGCGGCTTGGGCGGCCACCCGCACCCGGGTGGGGACCGGGTGTCGGGTGACCTCATGGAGACCCACGGGGCCGCGCTGCTCGTCACGCAGTCCCGCCGCTGGTGGTGCGCCGGATCCTTGGCGCACCTGCCGGGTCGCCCACGTCTTCTGCCGGGCGTAGATCGCCGCCCGGTGGGCCATCTCTCCCGTCGACATCCGGCGCAGCCTGCGGATGTACCACCCGAGCCCGCTCACAGCGCTGCTCCCGTCACAGGTGCGGCCTCGGCACGCAGGGTGGCCCTGGTTGTCGTCACCAGCGACTCCAGGGGGATCGGCATGGGTTCACCGCGCTGGACGGCGTGGACGAACGCCGCCACCTCGGCCGCCTGGCCCTTGTCCTGGCCGGTGAGCGACCGCTTGTTCGCGCGCCCCTGAGGCGTCCACACGTCGACCCTGGTGAAGTTGTCCAGTCGCGCGTTGGACCCGCCGCCGGTGACGTCGAGCGTCTCCTTCGGGAAGCGGCGGTGCCCTCCGGTCGCGTAGCTGATCGAGCCCAGCGACCCGTCCGGGTAGCGCAGCGACACCTGAACGTCACCGGTCGGACCGGCCTGGCCCGCGACCGCAACGGGATCGTGGCCGACCAGCGCGGTCAGGGTGTCGATGAAGTGCCCGCCCTCGCCGGCGAACCGCGAGCCCTCGGTGGCCGACTTGAGATACCAGCTGGCCGGGTCGAGCTGACCGGCGTTCACCAGGTATCGCACGGACACCGGAGCGTCGTTGCGGCGGAAGTGCTGTCGCAGATGGCCGAACAGCGGGGCGAAGCGGCGGTTGAAGCCGACCATCACCCGGTCGTTGCCGGTCTCCTCCACCGTGGCCAGCACCAGGTCGACCTGCTCCTCGGTCAACGCGAGAGGCTTCTCGACGAAGACGGCCTTGCCCGCGCGCAGGGCGCGGCACACCAGGTCGGCGTGGCTCTCGTGCCGGGTGACCACGAAGACCGCGTCCACCGAGTCGTCCGCGAGCAGCGCCTCGGTGTCGGTGCCGGCGTGCTCGAACCCGAACTTGTACTGGGCGTTGACCGCGGACAGGGAGCGGGTGGTCGCCACGGACACCAGCCGGACGCGCGCGTGCTGTGCCAGATGAGGCAGCAGCATCGAGCTCGCATAGTTCCCGGCGCCGACGAACCCCACGCGCAGCTCTTCGCGGTGCGGCACCGGCGGCGTGGGCTCGACCCTGGTCGTCACCGGCCGGGCCACCTGCTCCGGTGCGTCGCTCTCGGGGTACTCGAGCAGGTATCCCACGCCCGACAGGCTTCCGTCGGCCAGCTTGGCGTACGCCGTCGTGGCCTCGTCGATCGGGAAGGTGCCGGAGACGAGGGACCCCACCTCGAGCTGGTCGCCGGCAATCAGGTCCAGGAAGCACTGGAGGTTGCGGCGCTCGGTCCAGCGCACGTATCCCGCCGGGTAGTCGATGCCGTCGAGCTCGTAGGTGTCGTCGTAGCGGCCCGGCCCGTAGGACCGGGAGAAGCGGACGTCGAGCTCCTTCTCGTAGTAGGAGTTCCAAGGGAGGTCGAGCCGCGTCTTGCCGATGTCGACCACCCGTGCGCGGTCGCGGGCGAGCTTCACGGCGAGCTCGACCGGGCCGTTGGACCGGCCACCCGCCGCCAGGAACACGTGGTCGCAGCCGAGCCCACCCGTGGCCCCGCCGACCGTCCGCTCGACGGCGGCCACGCCTTCGTCGTCGGGTGCGGCACACACGAGTGCGCCGCCCTTCTCGGCCAGACGGCACCGCTCCGCGACCGTGTCGAAGCCGACGACCCGGACCCCGGCCGAGACCAGCAGCCGGACCACCAGCTGACCGATCAGGCCGAGCCCGATCACGCACGCCAGCTCGCCCAGCTGCGGCTCGCCTCGGCGTACCCCCTGCATCGCGATGGCGCCGACGGTCGCGAAAGCGGCGTGCTCGGACGCGATGCCGGCGGGCACCTTCACGCACAGGTTGGTCGGCACCCAGTTCAGCTCGGCGTGCAGGGCGAACTCGTTGCCCGCCGCAGCCACGACGTCGCCGACCGCGAACTCCTCTGCACCCGCTCCGACCTCGACGACGACACCGCACAGCGAGTAGCCCAGCGGCGTGTAGCTGTCGAGCTTCCCCATCGCCTTCTGGTACGTCGCCAACGCGCCCTGCTGGGCGACCGAGTCCAAGACCTTGCGCACCTGGTCCGGCCTGGCCTTGGCCTTGCCCAGCAGCGAGAGCCTGGCCTCGCTGACCTTCATCAGCTCGGTGCCGGTCGAGATCAGCGAGTGCGTCGTCCGGATCAACACCCCGCCCGGCTTGCAGGCCGGCGAGGGCACGTCAAGGACGCTCAGCTCCCCCGAACGGTAGTTCTGAGCTACCTGCTTCATGTTCCCCACTTCCCCCACGGTGTTCTTCGTCAGCTACGGGGCCCCCACCCCGGCCGTTCGCGCATTGCGGTACCACGTCTCGAGCGTCAGCAGCTCCCAGAGCTGCTTGGAGTAGTCGCGCCGCCCCGCGCGCTGCTCCTTGACCATCCGCACCAGCGGCTCGGGTCGCACGAACCCGGAGCCGACCAGCTCGCCGCGCACCAAGGTGTCGTCGATCATCTCGGCGAGGTCGTGTGTCACCCAGGCCCGCAGCGGCGCCCCGAACGACGCCTTGGGCCGGTCGATCACCTCGTCCGGGAGCCAGGCCCGGGCGACCTCCTTCAAGGGCGCCTTCTGCGTCCGCCCCCGGATCTTCTCGCTGCCGGGCAGCGCGAACGCCGCCGCGAACACCTCGGGATCCACGAACGGCACCCGCACCTCACACGACGCGGCCATGCTGGCGCGGTCGGTATAGGTCAGGTTGAGCCCGACCATGAACATCCGGGCGTCCGTCAGGCACATCCGGTTGACGTGGTCGTCGAGATCCGTGTCGGCGTACACGCGGGCGTGGGCTGCGAGTACGTCGTCGACGCGCGGCTGCAGGGACGGGTCGAGCAGCCCGCCCAGCTCGTCGCGGTCGAAGAGTGTGTAGCTGCGCCGGAACGCCGCCTCCTCGTCGAGCTCGGCGAAGGTCAGGAACCGCTGTGCCCACCGGGTCACCCGGATGCCCCGACCGGCGGCCATCACCGGCAGCCGGCGTACGACGGGGCCTACCAGGTGGTCCCGCAGCGGCCGGGGGACCCGGCGGTAGTGCGCCGCCAGCAGGCACGCCAGGTGCTTGCGGTACCCGCCGAACAGCTCGTCGGCACCCATGCCTGACAGCAGCACCTTCACCCCGGCCGTGCGGGCCGCCCGGCACATCAGCAAGGTGTTGATCGCGGCCGGGTCGCCGATCGGCTCGTCGAGCGTGTCGACCATCCGCGGCAGCTCACTGACGACATCCGGGCTGATCTCGATCTCGTGGAGCTTGATCCCGAGGTGGTCGGCCATCAGCCGCGCGTACGCCGCGTCGTCCGGCATCGCCTCCAGCCGGTTGTCCGTGGCGCTGAAGGCGATGGAGTACGCCTCGATCCCGGGGTTGTGCCGCCAGGCCAGCGCGGTGACGATGCTCGAGTCCAGCCCCCCACTGAGGAACGAGGCCACCGGGACGTCGGCGACGAGGTGCGCGGCCACCGACTCCTCGAGGACGGCTGCGAGGTCGGGACGCTCGCCCCGAGCCGCGGCCGACGCGGCCTCGGTGGCCGACCAGTACGTGCCGGCGGTGGAAGTCCCGTCCACGTGGAAGGTCTCGTACGAGCCCGGGCTCAGCTTGCGCACGCCCCGGATCGCATCGAACTCCTGGGGCAGCCAGTAGTAGAGCGTGGACGCGACCATCCCGGCGGGGTCGATCCGGAGCTCGGGACCGACCGCGGCGACGATCGCCTTGAGCTCGGAGGCGAACAGCACGCCGTCGCCGCGCGGCATGACGTACAGCGGCTTGATGCCGAGCGGGTCCCGGACGAGAGTGAGGTCGCCGCTGTCGGAGTCGTGCACGGCGAAGGCGAACATCCCGCGGAACCGCGGCAGCGCGTCGGGTCCCCACCGGCGCCACGCCTCCAGCACCACCTCGGTGTCGCTCGTGGTGGCGAACGAGACTCCCGCAGCTTGCAGCTCGGCCCGCAGCTCCCGGTAGTTGTACAGCTCGCCGTTGTACACCAACGCCAGCGGGCCCTTGACGAACGGCTGGTCGGCCGCGCTCGAGAGGTCGATGATCGACAGCCGCAGGTGCGCGAGCACCACGGCGTACTCCGGGCGGGTGACCTCGTGCAGCGCGCACGCGTCCGGCCCGCGGTGCGCCATCCGCTCGATCATGACGCCCGCGAGGATCTTGCCCTCAGGCTGCTGGAAGGTTCCGGCGATGCCACACATGTCCGTCACCGACCCCGCTCGGACAGCACGTCCGTCAGCTCGTCGAAGACCTGGACGTATCCGGACTCCTGGTGCTCCCAGGCGAGCTCGTTCACCACGCGCTCCCGGCCGATCCGCCCCATCTTGGAGCGCACGTCGGGCTGGTCGAGGAGGTCGACCACGGTGCGCGCGAACGTGCCGACGCTGGTGGGTTCGACGTACACCGCCGCCGGCCCGGCCGAGACCCGCGTCTCGTGCAGGTCGAAGGCGACGACCGGCAGGCCGTACGCCATGTACTCCATCGTCTTGTTCATCGTGGAGACGTCGTTGAGAGGGTTCATCGGGTCCGGGCTGAGGCCGATGTCGGCCGACGACAGCACGCGATGGACGAAGTCGTCGGGCACCCGACCCGGCAGCTCGAGGTAGTCCTGGAGGCCGAGCTCGTCACGGAGTGCGACGAGGTCCGGGTGGCAGTCGCCGGATCCCATGAAGACGAACGAGACGTCGCGGCGGCCCAGGTCGTTGACGATCCTGCCGGCTGCGCGCACCGCCAGGTCGACCCCGTCCTGCGGGCCCATCACTCCGATGTAGGCGACCAGGTGGCGCCGTCCTCGGCGCACGGAGTCGTCGACGGGTCCAGCCTTGAGCTTCTCCGGGTCCGGCCCGGTCCGGACGACCGTGACGTCCTCCGGGGCCTTGCCGCCCCGCCGCCGCGCGATCGCGGCGTACGACTCGTTCGTCGAGGTCACCCGGTCGGCGGTGCGGAACGTCATCCGCTCCAGGAACACCAGTCCGCGGTACGCCGGCGACGTGCTGGTGTGGAACCGCGAGCGGAACAGCTCGGGGCAGAGGTCGTGGTGGTCGAAGACGAAGCGGGTGCCGTCGCGGCGCCGCAGCGCCCTCGCCAGCGGCCAGAAGATGTCCGGCGGGTTGCACGCCTGCATCACGTCGAACGGCCCGCCACGACGGCGTGCCTTGAGCACCAGCCGTGCGGTGGCCGCGAACGAGTAGGCGTACTCGGCCACGAAGCCGATGGCATGACCCCCAGGGGCGTAGCCCGGATAGGTGTAGATCTCGATCCCGTCGAGCACCGTGTGCGGCACGGAGTCGTCCCCGGCCGGGCAGACCACCGTGACGTCGTACCCGGAGCGGTACAGCGACTGGCACTCGAGCCAGACCCGACGGTCGAAGGGCACGGCGAGGTTCTGGATGATGATGAGGACGCGTGGGCGCGTCCGCCCGCCGGTGGCGGGAGGACGATCGCGTCGCAGGACCGAGGTCACCAACCGATGCCCTCGTATCCGGGAAGCCGCTCCACGTCCGGCCCCAGCCGGCCGTTCAGGTCGAGCAACCTCGGCGGTGGCGACGCCAGCAGGGCCGACACGACGGCCGGCTCGTTGGACGAGACCAGGACCAGGTCGGCGCCGGGCAGGGCCTCCTCGGGAGATCCGACCAGCAGTCTGGCGAGGTGCGGTAGACGAGCACGGACCTCTTGCCGGTTGGCGCCGACGAGGCGTTGGGGCTGGATGATCGGGTCGTAGATCCGGACCTCGAGCCCCTTGCCGATCAGCTGCTCGACGAGCTCGACGTTCGGGCTCTCCCGCAGGTCGTCGGTGTCCATCTTGAAGCTCAGCCCGAACAGCGCGACGACGCGTACCTCCGATCCCAGGACCCGGTCGACCGCGTCGCGGAGCACCATCTCGTTGGTCAGGGTCGTGCCCAGCAACAGCGGTACGTCGACGTCGTTGGCGCGAGCGAGGTGGTGCAGCGAGCGCAGGTCCTTGGGGAGGCACGAACCCCCGAAGGCGAACCCCGGCCGGAGGTAGGCGGGCGAGATGTTGAGCTTCTTGTCCATCGAGAAGATCGACATCACCTCGCGGGAGTCCACGTGGTAGTTGCGGAAGACCCGCGCGATCTCGTTGGCGAAGGAGATCTTGGTGGCGTGGAAGGCGTTGGAGGCGTACTTGAGCGCTTCCGCGGTCCCGACCTCGACCTGGTGGACGCGCATGTCGAGGAACGCGAACAGGTCGGTCAACTGCTCGTGGGTGCGGCTGTCCTCGGTGCCGACCACGACCATCGGCGGGTCGAAGAAGTCGGTGACGCTGCACCCCTCGCGGAGGAACTCCGGGCACATGCCGGTGCCCACCGACCAGCCGTCCGGGACCTCGTCGAAGTGCCGCTCGGCGAGTCCGGCGACGGTGCCGGGTGGCACCGTGCTGCGCACGACCACTGAGTGGAAGCCGGATGCTGGTGGCGCGACGTTCTCCATCGCCGCCCTGACGTCGGCGGCCACGCGCTCGACGTAGCGAAGGTCGGTGCCGCCGTGGGAGTTGGACGGCGTACCCACGCAGATCAGCGAGACGTCGGCTCCCTCGAGCGCGTCGGACAGCCGGTGGGTCGCCCGGAGGCGTCCCTGCTCGACCACGTCTGCGACGAGCTCGCTGATGCCCGGCTCGACCACCGGACTCCGACCTGCCGCGATGCACCCGACCTTGAACGGGTCGACATCGACCCCGACGACCTCGTGCCCGCTACTGGCCAGGCCCGCCGCGGTGACGGTCCCGACGTAGCCCAGTCCGAGAACTACGACTTTCATGTACCCCCCTGAAACGACGCCCGAGGCATCCTTGTCTGACGGCATGGCGGGCGGCCCCGCCCCTTCGCTTGCGTGCCGAGGGCGCCACGAGCAGACCGGTGCGTGCCGGCCCAGGGAGGTGGTGGTGTGGCGACCCTGGCTGTGCTGATCTGGCGCGATGCTCGAGGCTGAAGATGCCGAGCCGAGGGGTCACCGGCTCGCCACAGGCGATCCGGTCCAGCTTCGTCTCACACACGAGTGTTCCCCCGGCCCGGCCCGCGAGGACCGGCATCCAACGACCTGGGAGCGTCCCCCGACACTCCTCGAGCCTCTCCGTCGCGCATGAGAGACAGGCCGATGGCCCGAGTCTGGACGTTGCCTCGGGGACAATCCACGGATCGGCGCCCGAAAGGGGCCATTTCCCGTGGATTGGGGACTCTCGCTGGTGACTCCGGGCCACGGGAACCCCGGCCGTTCACCGGGCATTCAGGCAACGACGACCGAACCCCACAAGACGACAGAACCCGGACCCGCTTCTGCGGGTCCGGGCCGTGCGCATGTCCTACGACATCACATGGTCGGGCTGACAGGATTTGAACCTGCGGCCTCCTCGTCCCGAACGAGGCGCGCTACCAAACTGCGCCACAGCCCGATTGCCGCGCCGGCCCCGATCCAGCCGTGGACGTCGGGCGCCCGGGGGGCGACAAGCACCGGCGAGCATACCCGAGCGGTCAGGTGTCACCGAATCCCTACTGACCACCGTCACCGGGTGACGGTGCCTGGGGCGGTGACGGGATCAGGCGGTCGGCAGGAGCGTCAGCAGTGTCGCCTCGGGCCGGCACGCCGTACGGATCGGGAAGTACGGCGAGGTGCCGAGTCCGGCGGAGACGTGCAGCCAGGCCGACCCGGGGTCGCCCGGTGCCGAGTCGACCGGGTGGCGGTGCAGGCCCTTGGCGCGGGCCGGCTCCAGGTCACAGTTGGTGACCAGGGCGCCCCAGAGCGGGAGAGCGATCTGGCCGCCGTGGGTGTGCCCGGCAAAGATCGCGTCGTAGCCGTCGCCGGCGAACTGGTCGAGCACCCGCTGGTACGGCGCGTGCGCCACCGCGAGCCGAAGGTCGGCATTCTGGTCAGCCGGTCCGGCGACCGCGGCCAGGTCGTCGTACCTGAGGTGCGGGTCGTCGACGCCCGCCCAGGCCACGGTCAGATCGCGGACCTTCGTCGCGGTCCGGCGGTTGGTCAGGTCGGTCCATCCCGCCGCCGAGTAGGCGTCGACCATGTCGCGCCACGGCAGCTTCGTGGTGTGCACGATGCGGGTGCCGTCGTCGGGGAGCAGATACCAGAAGGGGTTGCGCAGGATGGGTGCGTAGTAGTCGTTGGAGCCCAGCACGAACGCTCCGGGCACGTCGAGCAACGGACCGAGCGCCTCGAGCAGCGGAGCGAGCGCGTCGGCGTGGGCGATGCTGTCGCCGGTGTTGATCACGAGGTCGGGCTGGAGGTCGGCCAGCGACCGTAGCCACTCGCGCTTACGCGACTGTCCCGGTGTCAGGTGGAGGTCGCTCAGGTGCAGCACCCGCAACGGCTGGGCGCCGGTCGGCAGCAGTGGCACCTCCACCGAACGCAGGGTGTAGGCCCGCGCCTCCCAGACGGCGTACGCCGTGACCGCGGCGCCGAGCGTCGCACCGGCACCCAGGGTGCCGGTGACCAGGCGCGCGGGGGTCATCCGGCAAGGCTGCCACACGGCCGGGAAATCGAGGCTGCACAATGGCGGAATGAGTGAGCTCAAGGACCGGTTGCGCAGCGATCTGACCACGGCGATCAAGGCGCGCGACGAGCTGCGCTCCTCGACGCTGCGGATGGTGCTCTCGGCGATCACCAACGCCGAGGTCGCCGGGAAGGTGGCGCGCGACCTCAGCGACGACGACATCGTGGGCGTGCTCTCGACCGAGGCCAAGAAGCGTCGCGAGGCCGCCTCGGCCTTCGCCGACGCAGGTCGCACCGAGCTCGCCGACAAGGAGACCGCGGAGGCCGCGGTGATCGCCGACTACCTGCCCGAGCAGCTCGACGCCGACGCGATCGCGGAGATCGTCACGGCCGCGATCGTGCAGACCGGCGCCGCGGGCGAGGGCATGCGGGCCATGGGCAAGGTGATGGGCGTCGTCCAGCCGCAGGTGCTCGGCCGCGCCGACGGTGCTGCCGTCGCCGCTGAGGTCAAGCGTCAACTCGCCTGATCACGGTGTCGTCGTGGTCTCGACACGCGCGACGCGTCACGAAATCCGGTGACGTCCGCGCCGACCACGTCAGTGGTTCCCGTGGCCGTTGCCCGGCCCGTTGTCGCCGTTGTTGTCGCCACCGTGGTGCTTGTGGCGCCGAGGCGGGACGTACGGCGTACCGTCCGAGCGGTAGATCGTCACCGTGGTGCCGCTGGCCACCTGTGAACCGCCCTGTGGGTCGGTGTAGGCCACCGTGTCGGCCGGGTAGCCGGAGTCGCGGTAGCCGCCGTCGGCGACGGAGAACCCGGCCTGCTTGAGCTGCTGGGCGGCCGCACGGTACGGCTGGCCGCTGACATCGGGCAGCGTGGTGAGGACGCCGTTGACCTCGTTGCCGTTCGGGGGCGTGAACGTGGCGTCCGGCAGCCACTGCTGGATGACGTTCATCGCGTCGTACCACATCGGGCCGGCGGTCGTGGAGCCGTGCGCGGTCGGGACGTAGGCGCCGTTGAGGAGCTGGCCGTTCAGGGTGATCCAGTGGCCAAGGCTGTTGGCACCGGCGATCATCGACGCGGTGGCGAGGTTGGGCGTGTAGCCCATGTACCACACCGACATGTTGTTGTCGTTGGTGCCGGTCTTGGCCGCGGACTCCTGGTTGAGGATCAGGTTGGCGCCGAAGCCGGTCGGCGACTGGACCCCGCGCAGCACGTCGTTGACGGCGTCCGCCACGGGCGCCGCGATCACCTGCTGACACTGCTGCGGGTAGGTCTTGAGCTGATGGCCGTTGGAGTCGTCGATGGCGACCACAGGCCGGGGGTCGCAGTGCAGGCCGCGGGCCGCGAACGTCGCGTAGGCGTCCGCGAGCTCGAGCGGACTGACCGAGGCCACGCCGAGGGTGAACGACGGCACCATCTCGCGGCTCGGGTCGTCCAGCGGGATGCCCATCTTCTTCGCCAGGTGGTACGGCTCGCACAGGCCGGTCTGCAGCTCGAGCTTGGCGAAGAACGGGTTCACCGACTCCTGGGTGCCCTCGTAGAGGTTCATCGTCCCGGAGATGGTCGA
>Ga0164241_10004554_pt1 | contig 13372 bp, 17 predicted proteins | sample OricomyardsoilBY_FD_108780 | JGI IMG/M metagenome (GOLD analysis project Ga0164241, IMG submission 108780) | Backyard soil microbial communities from Emeryville, California, USA - Original compost - Back yard soil (BY) | ecosystem: Environmental > Terrestrial > Soil > Unclassified | place: USA...
ACGGTGTCGAGCATGCCGAAGTGCAGGGTCTCTACAGCCGCCCGCTCGATCCATACTGGAACCTGCAGGCCGGCGTCCGCCAGGACTTCGGTTCGGGTCCCTCGCGGACCTACGCGACGATCGGGATCGAAGGCCTTGCGCCCTATTGGTTCGACGTCGATGGCGCGGTGTTCCTGTCCACGAAGGGGGACCTGTATGCCCGGGCGGGTGCATATTATGACCAGCGCATTACCCAGCGGCTGATCCTCCAGCCGCGTGTCGAATTCAACTTCGCAGCCCAGGACGTGCCGGAGAGCCGGATCGGTTCGGGGCTGTCAAACGCAGAGCTGGGACTGCGCCTTCGCTATGAGATCAGGCGCGAGTTCGCCCCCTATATCGGCATTTCTTATGACCGTAAGATTGGCGACACGGCCAGATATGCGCGGATCGATGGCAAGGATGTCGAAAACACCAGCCTCGTCGTGGGCGTGAGGTTCTGGTTTTGAGCGGGGTGCGGACCCGCCTCCACCTGCTTGCAAGCCGCGTTCACAAATGGCTGGCGATCATCATAGGGATCCAGCTTCTGCTATGGTTCGCGAGCGGCACGCTGATGAGCGTGCTTCCGATCGAGCGCGTCCGGGGCGAGCATCTTGTCGATCGCTCGCCGGCGACGCTTCCCGCCGACACGGTTTTGCCCGATCCGGCCCGGCTTGCGCGGGCGGCGGGCGCGCCCGTCCAGTCGCTGACGCATCGAATGCTATTGGGGCGCCCGGTCGTCGAGATCGTGACCGCGCGTGGAACCAGATTGTTCGATGCCGCCACGGGTGCGCCGCTGGCGCCGCCGGGTGCGGCCGAGGCCGAGCGGATCGTGCGAAGCGCCTGGCGTGGCGAGGGCCGGCCCGCCGCGAAGATTGACAGGATCGAGACGGAAAGCACGGAATACCGTGGTCCGCTGCCCGCATGGCAGGTTGAACTGGCGGACAAGGACGCGACGCGGGTCTTTGTAGCCGCCGACACTGGCAAGATCACGGCGGTGCGTACCAGCACGTGGCGACTCTACGACTTCTTCTGGGGCCTCCACATCATGGACTGGAAGAACCACGAGAACTTCAACACGCCGTGGCTGCTCGCTTTCGCAATTGGCGGGCTGGTGTTTTGGCTGGGCGGAGCCATCCTGCTCTACATGCGGTGGCCGATCCGCCGGCGGGCGCGGCGCAAGCTGGCCGAAAGCTCAAGTTAGGATCCCTGGGGGGCGACCGGAGAAGGACGATGACGAAGAATCCCTATGCCAGCCTTGCGCTGCAAACGATCGTCGGCGCCGTCGTCATGTACCTGGTGATGTTCGTGATGATCGACAGTCTCGGCAGCTTCTACAACAATCTCAACATGGTCTACATGACGCTGATGATGGTCGCGCCGATGGTGGTGCTGATGGTCCTCGCCATGCGCCACATGTTCCCGTCAAGATCGCTCAATGCCGCGCTGCTCGCAGGGTCGGTCATCGTCTTTGTGGGGTGCTTTGCGATGATCCGCACCCAAACGACGATCGGCGACCGGCAATTTCTGAGGTCGATGATCCCGCACCATTCGGGCGCGATCCTGATGTGCAGGGAAGCATCGCTGCGCGATCCCGAGATCGTCGCGCTGTGCGCCCGGATCATCCAGTCGCAGCGCCAGGAGATTGACCAGATGAAGGCTATCTTGCAGCGCCGCTGAGCCGTCGCGAAAGCGATGTGCCAGTCCGTAGCCGTATCGACCCACCGATACTCGAACCGTTGCTGCGCCGCACCGCTGTTAGCAGCTTTTTGGGGCAGGCGATCGCGATCTGCCGGTGGCTTCCTGCGCAGCGGAGATAAGTGGGCCTTGGCGCAGCCGTGATCCGATGGCTGCATGGGCGTTCGGGGTCGTGACGGCGCTCCAGCCTGGAACCACGGAGCGGCATGGAAATCGGATCATGGCTGCGGCGCTTCCAGCCGTTGTTTGCGCCTTCGATCCCTTCAGCCGCAGCAGCCTCCATCCTTGCCGTCGATCTGGATGGGCGGGCATGGCACGGTTCCGTAGGAACAATAGACGCAGCAGTGGCCCGGCAGCGGCCTGAGAAGCACGCCGCAACCTAGGCAGTCGTAGAAGAACTGGCAGGAGTCGGTCGGCATTGTCTCGGTCGCCTCGTGGCCGCACTGCGGACAGGTCAGCGTCGAGAGGAGCTCTGGGACGACGTCAGACATAACGCCAGCCCCCCCAGAGCAGCGCGGCGCCGATCAGCAACCCGACCAGGGTCAGAACGCGCACCCAGCGCGGGGTGCAGGTGCCACCGGGGCCGCACCGCGTTGCCGCAATCTGCTGTCGCAGCAGCAGCGCCGCTCCGGCGAGCAGACACAGCGCGCCGAGCGCGAGCAGCAGCGTGCGGTACGGCGCGGTCGTTATCGCGATGCCGCCGAGCCAGGCCGCGCCGATCCCGGCCGAGGCCAACAGGATCGGCAGCGCGCAGCATGCGGCGACCCCGAATGCCGCCGCGATGCCAGCCAGGGTAAGCGTGGCGGCGCCAATACCTGTGGGCGGCGGCGCGGATTGCTGGGTCATGTTCGGTTCCTTGCGGTCGGTCGATTCATGTCCTAGCGTCTGTAGCCACTACAGACTCAAGCGGTATTTTGACGATGACCCCTCTCCACGGCGCCATCCCGATCGGCGAACTGTCGCGGCTGACGCGCTGCAACATCGAGACGATCCGCTATTATGAGCGAATCGGCCTCCTGCCGCAGGCGCTGCGGCGGGGTCGGTATCGCAGCTATCGCCAGCCAGACGTGCGGCGGCTCGCGTTCGTGCGACGCGCGCGCGAGCTCGGCTTCCCGATCGATACGATCCGGACACTGCTCGCGCTCGCCGATGGCGGCGCGGCGTCCTGCGCGCAGGCGCGCGACCTGGCTGAGGCGCAACTGGGGGACGTGCGCTCCAAGATCGCCGATCTCGCGCGCATGGAGCGGGTCCTCGATGAGGCGGTCAGCGCATGCGAGGCAGGGGATGATGCGGGCTGCCCCTTGCTCGAAACACTATGCGCCGATTGAAGACATTCGCAGCGCTCAGGCGTCAAGGCGCCCTTCATACCAGGGGCGTGTGCGCTTCACGATCGACACCACCGACAGCATGACCGGCACCTCGACGAGCACGCCGACTACCGTCGCCAGCGCGGCACCGGAGGTCAGGCCGAACAGGCTGATCGCCGCGGCGACCGCCAGCTCGAAGAAATTGGAGGCGCCGATCAACGCGGCGGGCGCGGCCACGCACCATGCCACGCCGAACCGGCGGCTCAGCCAGTAAGCCAGGCCGGCATTGAAATATACCTGGATCAGGATCGGCACGGCGATGAGCGCGATCACCAGCGGATGGGCGATGATCGCCTCGCCCTGGAATCCGAACAGCAGCACCAGCGTGCTGAGCAGCGCGATCAGCGACACCGGCCCGAGCCGGCCGAGCAGCCGGTCGAGCGCGGCTTGCCCGCCGCTGGCGATGACGGCGCGCCGCAGGATCTGCGCCACGATCACGGGCACGACGATATAGAGGACGACCGAGATCAGCAGCGTGTCCCATGGCACGGTGATCGAGGCGACCCCGAGCAGCAAAGCGACCAGCGGCGCGAACGCGAACACCATGATGATGTCGTTCAGCGCGACCTGGCTCAGAGTATAGGCGGGATCGCCGTCGCACAGGTTGGACCAGACGAACACCATCGCGGTGCAGGGTGCGGCGGCGAGCAGGATCAGCCCGGCGATATACGAGCTGATCTCGGCTTCGGGCAGCAGCGGCCGGAACAGCCATCCCAGGAACAAGGTGCCGAGCAATGCCATCGAGAAGGGCTTGACCGCCCAGTTGATGAACAGTGTGACGCCGACACCCTTCCAGTGCTGCCGGACCGACCCGAGCGCGCCGATGTCGATCTTGAGCAGCATGGGGATGATCATCAGCCAGATCAGCACCGCGACCACGAAGTTGACCCGTGCCACTTCCGCCCCGGCGATGATCGCGAACACGCCCGGCAGCGCATAGCCGAGCGCGATTCCCGCGACGATGCAGAGCGCCACCCACAGGCTCAGATAGCGTTCGAACGTGCTGATCGCGGGCTTGGCCGGCGCAGCGGCGCTCACGCGCCGACCCGATCGCCGGCGGCGTCGATCACTTGTTCGCCGTCCTCCTTGGCGAACGCGCCAAGCTGCGCGGCTGGCAGCAGGTCAAGCACGACTTCCGATGGGCGGCACAGCTTCACGCCCAGCGGCGAGACGACGATCGGGCGGTTGATCAGGATCGGATGCTCCATCATCGCATCGAGCAACTGCGCGTCGCCGAGCGACGGATCGCCGAGGCCCAGTTCGGCGAACGGCGTGCCCTTCTCGCGGAGCAGATCGCGCGGCGTGAGCCCCATGCGCTCGATCAGCGAGACCAGCATCGGCCGCGAGGGTGGGGTCTTCAGATACTCGACGACATGCGGCTCGATGCCGGCATTGCGGATCATCGCGAGCGTGTTGCGCGAAGTGCCGCAGTCCGGGTTGTGATAGATGACGATATCGCTCACTGCACCGCGCCTTGCGGCGGACAGCATGCCGCGCGGGTGGCGATATCGACCAGCGGCGCACAGATCTCCGACGAGCCCGCGCAGCAATCCTCCATCAGAAATCCGAGCAGGCCGCTCATCCGCGCATAGTCGGCGGTGTAGATGATCGAGCGGCCCTCGCGGCGCGACGCGACCAGCCCGGCGTGCCCCAGGATGTTGAGGTTGCCCGACAGGGTCTGGGGGACATGGCCGGTCGCCTGCGCGATCTCGCCCGCGGCCATGCCGTCCTTGCCGGCACGGACCAGCAGCCGGAAGACCTCGAGTCTTCCGGCGTGCGCCAGCGCCGACAATGCGGCGATCGCGGCGTTCGCTTCCATCAGCCGCATGCCTGCTTCGGCGCCGAACCATCGGCAGGACCGCAGCAAGCGGCGGCGGACGCCTCGGGCAGCACTTCGTCCTCGCCGTAGCTGGTCGCTTCGCCGAAAGTGAAGAAGGTCTCCCAGCGCACGCCCGCCGGATCGCGCACCCAGCTCTTGTCCGACTTGGCATAGCAGCAGGTCGTCGCTTCCTGGTCGAACGTATCGGCGCCGGCGGCCTTGAGCCGATCCGCCAGCTCGCCAAGCTCCTCGGCGCTGTCGACCTGGATGCCGATGTGATCGACGCCCGCCGAGCGGGCCCGCTCCGAGATCGCGAAGTTGACCTTGGGATCGTCGAGCATCCACTTGGCATAGTCGTCTTTCACGACGACGGGCGCCGCGCCGAACAGCGTCTCGTAGAACTGGATCGACTGGGTGAGATCGGGCACGCTGACGTGCAGATGCATGCGCTTCATGGACTGTCTCCTGACGACTCGATGATATTACGGATATATCCGTAGTATCGAATCGTCAAGCGGTCAGGGGGATGCCGGGCGTGTTGCCGATGGGCGATCGACCGGGAACGGATACGGGCATCATGTCGGTTGCGCAGACCTCTAAATGCCAAGTCTCGTTTTCGGGTCTTCCTGCGTTTGCCGGCGGGACAGCCGCATGGAGGGGAAAGTCTTCCCCTGAGCGCGAGCCCGACGGTCTCGCGCTACCCCTTCTGCGGGGGAAAGCCCCCGCAACGCCCCCTTTTCCGGCAAGAGGGAAGGTGTCGGCCGGCTACCAGGGCAGGTCGTCGATGAAGAGGATCAGCTCCTGGAATCCGCCAGGCTCGAACCCTATCCCCGCTCGGTCTCGCCCAGCGGAAAGCGCGCGGCGGCCTCCAGCACCGACCGGGCATCGGACTGCCGTTCGGGATCGTGCGCCGCGGTCCATTTCGCCAGCGCGGTGACGCGGGCATGGAGCGCCGCCGACGCCGCCTCTTCCTCGAACCCGGCTTCGCTGGCATAGGCCTGGAGCGCGAGCGCCTGGGCGACGGGCCGCGCACGAAGATGTGCCGGCAGCGCCGTAAGGATCTCGAGCGCCGCTTCGAGCTGCGGTCCGCTGACGGGCACGGCGTTGAGCCGGTCGGCCGCGCTCGGTTCTGTAGAGTGGGGCATCGCCGCCTGCTGCATCGGGAGCATGTCGTTCTTCCTCAGAGTGCCAATTCGGTCTGGCGCAGCTGCGGCTCGCGCGGGGCGATCTCTTCGATCGCGAAGCTGCGGGCCGGCAAGGGCTGGAGCAGTTCTTCCTGCGGAACCGTCAGATCGAGCCAGGCCATGCGCTGGCGCCTGAGCAGCACCGCGCCTTGCCGCTCCTGATAGAAGAACACCTCCGGATTGGCGGGAACCGTCACCACCGCGAAGCTGAGCGGCCAGTCGGGATTGGCGGGGCGCCACACGCCGGCGAGGTAGAAGAAATTGCCGTCCTCGAGGGTGACCCGGAACCGCCGGTCCCCATTCTTGATTTGGAACTCGCTCGCCGGGATGAGGCAGCGATGGGTGGGGAATGTCTTGTCTTCCGAACGGATGAACTTGAACGGCTTGGCCGGCCCGTCGAACGGCTGGAGACCCCAGCCTGCCTCGACCATCTCCACCTCTTGCACATTGGCCGGGTTCCGCCGGATGATGGGCCGGCGGCTGCCAAGCGGGGATTCCGACTCGAAGGGACTCGCTTTCATGGTGAGAACATAATGCGAACGAACGTGCGGTGCAAATCGGAGACTGTCGATGTGCAATGACTATAGGCTCGAGGTCGACATCGCCTCGATCATGGAGGACTTCGAGGATCTAAAGATCAAGATCGACCTTCCCGAAGGCACTCCCAACGTCGCCGCCCGCGAGGACATCAAGATCACCGATATCGCGCCGATCGTGCGCACAGCCTCAGGCGGCGCAAGGGGCGGCGAACTGGTCAACCGGCGCTGGAGCTGGCCGGGCGCCAAGGGCAAGCCGGTCTATAACTTCCGCGCCGAGGGCCGGGCGTTCGAATCCAACCGCTGCCTGATCCTCGCCGACGGCTTCTACGAATTCACCGACCCCGAGGCGCCCAGGCAGAAGCGGCTCGATAAATGGCTGTTCACGATGGCGGACCACCGCTGGTTCTGCATCGCCGGTATCTGGCGCGAGAGTCCGCTCGGCGAGGCGTTCACCATGCTCACCCTCGATGCCGGGGATGACGTCGCACCCTATCATCACCGCCAGATCATCCCGTTGCCGCGCGACCGCTGGGCGGCCTGGCTCGACCCGCAGGTGCCGGCCGAGGATGTGCTCGGCACCCTGCCCAAGGGCAGCCTCCTGCCGGTGCGGGTCTATCCGCCGGAGCCTGCCCAGGCGGCGTTGCTGTGACCGCGGCGGCGGATTCGCTCGAGCGCTTCGTCGAGGCGCAGGCACCGGTCTATGCCGCGGCGCTCGCGGAGATCCGGCGCGGCGCCAAGCGCTCGCACTGGATGTGGTTCGTCTTTCCTCAGCTGGCCGGCCTCGGGCGCAGCGAAACCGCCCGTTTCTTCGGTGTCCGCTCGATCGAGGAAGCGCGGGCCTATCTGGCGCACCCTCTGCTCGGGAAGCGCTATTTCGAATGCGTTGCGGCGTTGCAGGATCTCGTCACCAGCGATTCGGTCGCGGTGTTCGGCGAGGTCGATGCGGTGAAGCTGCGATCGTCGCTGACCTTGTTCGAGGCGGTCGAGCCGAGCCCGTTGCTCGCCGCGGCGTTGGATCGCTGGTTCGCAGGAGCGCGTGACATGGCCACCCTCGCACTGCTGGAGGACTGACGCCCGGTTGGGCATCATGGCCTCGGCCGGATCGGAGCGCCTCGGCGTTCGGTTGCACGAAAACGCCCCGCCGGCGGGGGAGCCGGACGGGGCGCGTGACGAATTTCGAGACCGCGAAGGGGGGAGATCGTGTCTCGCTTGTTCAACCAGCACCGGCTGGATTGGTTCCGGATTGCTTACCCGCCGCGTCGGCGTAAGAGGAAACGTATCGGGAACACGCTTTGTGCTTCTCGATTGGACGAGGTGCGGGCGATGACCGACGAGATGGACTCCGAAGCTGCGGGCATGCCGTTCGGGCGCTGGCTCTTGACCCAGCGCGACCGCGGCGACTGGATCGATGGCATCGCCGATGCGGCGCGTGCGGACCGCACCTTCCCCAAGGATGGCGATCCGGAGGCGGTGCGCGCGCATCTGCGCAAGCAGCAAGCCGATGGCGACGCGTTCCAGGCGCTCGAGGATGCCGAGAGCGACTGGCAAAACGCCTGACGATGCGATCGGCGACCAGGAGCGTCGCCGATTCGGCGGGTTGACGAAAAGCCGGGAGAGGCGGAACATTAAGGGAACGTGCGAGTCGTGATTCCCTTATGCCAACCGTTGCCGCCCTTGCCGAGACCGATCGGGCACGCCTGCTCGCCGAGCTCAAGGCGCGCATCGCCGTGCCCGTGGCGAGCAGCGCGCCGCTGCTGCCGTTTGGCGTCGAGGCGATCGACGTGCGGCTGGGCGGCGGCGGGCTTGATGGCGGTGGCCTGCACGAGATCGCGGCGGCGTCCCCAACGCTAGGCGACGATGCCGCCGCGACATTGTTCGCGGCTGGCGCGGCGGCCCGTTTCGCCGGCGATCCCAATGCGAGCGTCGCCTGGACGCTGACGCGCTTCGATCTCTATGCGCCCGGGCTTGAGCAGGCCGGGCTGCCTCCGGCAAAGCTCCTTTACTGCGAAGGGCGCGATGAGGTGATGGCGCTGGCGCTTGCCGAGGATTGCCTGCGCGACGGCAGTTTCGCCGCGGTCGTGGCCGAGGTGAAGCATGCCGATCAGACCGCGATGCGCCGCCTGCAGCTTGCCGCCGCCGACGGGCATACGCCGATGCTGTTGCTGCGGCGCTGGGCGCGGGCGGCAAGCGATCCGCTGGAAAAGCCTTCCGCCGCTTGCACCCGCTGGCGGATCGGCTGCGCGCCGTCGGTGCCGTTGCCGCACCCCGGGGTCGGCCGCAGTTGCTGGTCGGTCGAACTTGTCCGCCAGCGTGGCGGCAATCCTTTTTCTCTCATAGTCGAGGCCTGCGATGGCAAGGGTCGCCTCGCTCTACCTGCCCCAGCTCGCGATCGAGCGGCTGCGGCGGGCAGCGCGTCCCGTCGCGCCGCCTGAGCGGCCCTGGTCCTTCGCACCGGTGCTGCCGCCGGCCGTCGATGCGGCAGGACCGCCTGGCGCCTGCTCGGTCCCGCGCGGCGGTGGCTGGCGCCCCGGCGCGCGCTGGGCGCAGGGGACCGCGCCTGGTGGGCAAGCGGAGGCGGAGCATATCGCGGGGCTGCCGGCGCATCAGCGCCCGCCGATGCGCGAGCTGGGCCGGCGGTCCGAGGCGGCCGATCATCCGTTCCGGGCGATGCCGCCTGACGAAGGCGGCCGGGCACCGCCGCACGGGCTGGTGCCCGCCCATCCTTTATGGGGCCGGCCGACGATCCTGATCGAGCGGGTCGGCCAGCGCGAGGTCGTGACCGCGGCGTGCCCGGTTGCACTGTCGCTGGACCTGGTGCCGGGCATGGCGGCGGCGCATGCGCGGGCGCTGGTCGGCGATCTTGACGTCCAGGACGCCGATCCCGCGCGTGACGCGGCATGGCTCGACCGGCTCGCACTCCACGCGGTCGCGCGCTGGACGCCTGTGGCTTGTCCCTCGGGAACCGACGGCATCTGGCTCGACCTGACCGGCACCAGTCATTTGTTCGGAGGCGAGGCGCGCTTCTGCCGGCGGGTCCTGCATTTTCTTGGCAAACTCGGCTTTACCGCGCGCATCGCCGTCGCCGGCACGCCCGGCGCGGCGCATGCGCTCGCCCGTTATGGCGGCGAGGCATTTTCGATCCTGCCGCCGGGGCAGGAAGCGGCAACGCTCGCCGGGCTGCCGATTGCGGCGCTCCGGCTTGAGCCTTCGGCCCTGGCGGGGGCGGCAAGGTTCGGGCTCGAACGCGTCGGCGATCTGTATCCGATGCCACGCGGGCCGCTGGCCAAGCGGCTCGGGCTGGCGAGCGTCAACCGGCTCGACCAGGCGCTCGGCCGCGCCGCCGAGCCGGTCGTACCGGTGGTCCCGTTCGAGGCGCCCGTCGTCTCGCGCCGGCTGCTCGAGCCGATCGCCACGCCCGAGTCGATCGCGCAGGTGATTGCCGATCTGGTCGATGATCTGGTGCTGGTGCTGCAGGAGCGCGGTCTCGGGGTGCGCACCGCGCGGATCATCGCCGAGCGTGTCGATGGCGCCGACCAGCATCTCGGGATCGGCGCGTCGCGCGCTACCCGCGATCCCGGGCATCTGGTGCGGATGTTCGGGCTCAGGATCGACCGGCTCGAGCCTGGGCTCGGCATCGAGGCCATGCATCTGGTCGTGCCGCACAGCGAGCCGCTCGGCGCGCGCATCGCCGGGGCGCTGATCCCCGATGGCAATGCGCCGCCGGACCTCGCGCCCGCGATCGACCAGCTTGCCGGGCGCGCCGGTCAGGATGCGGTGTTCCGTATGGGGCTGGAGCCGAGCGATGTGCCCGAACGCGCGGTGCGGCGCCTGGGGGCGCTGGTGGACCCGGCGGGATGGCCGGCCTGGAAGCGGCCGGTGCGGATCCTGTCCCGGCCCGAAATCCTAACCCATGTTGTAGCGCTGCTGCCCGACCATCCACCGCGCCGCTTCACCTGGCGCGGGCGCGTCTACCCTGTGGTCGCCGGCGACGGGCCCGAGCGCATCCATGGCGAATGGTGGCGGACCGATCGCGAGCTCTGGGCGGTGCGCGACTATTTCCGGGTCGAGGTCGAGGGCGGCCAGCGCTTCTGGCTGTTCCGCCGCGGCGACGGCGTCGTTCCTGAAACCGGCGATCTCAGCTGGCACATGCACGGCTTTTTCGGCTGATGCATCGCGGGCAACGGGAGCCGGTTCAGTCCTTGTCGCCGGCCGGCCAGTCAATCGCTTCCAGCTTGGCGAGCACATCCGCGAAGCTGTCTGCGTTTTCGACCGGATACACCCGGGTGAAACTGCTTCCCAGACGTTCCAGGTCGCGCGCGCTCAGCAGCCCAACTGCGACAATGTCATCCCGGCCATCCATTGCGCTCCAACGAAGGGCGATCGCTATCGGTCCGCCTTTGCGAAATAGGGTCTCGATCACGCCGGACGTGCATCGCGAGGCCGGGCGATGACGACCTATGTCGAGCTGCAGGTCACCAGCCATTTCTCGTTCCTGCGCGGCAGCAGCGCGCCCGAGGAGCTGTTCGCGGCGGCCGGCCTGCTCGGACACAAAGCGCTGGGCCTGGCCGACTGGAGCAGCGTCGCCGGCGTCGTGCGCGGCTGGGACGGGCAGAAGGCGACCGGTGTCCGGATGATCCCCGGCGCGCGCGTCGACCTGACCGATGGGCGGGCGCTGCTGCTCTATCCCACCGACCGCTCGGCCTGGTCGCAGCTCACCCGGTTGCTGACGACCGGCAAGGCGCGCGGCGGCAAGGGCCGCTGCATCCTCGGCTGGAGCGATGTGCTCCACTATGCCGAGGGACTCGTCGCGATCCTCGTGCCCGATCTGCCCGACGCGGTGACCGAAGAACATTTAACCGAGCTGGCCGCCGCCTTTGGCGCGCGCGCCTATCTCGCTCTGTCCTTCCGGCGCCGGCCCGACGATCTCGAGCGGCTCCACGGGCTCGACGCGCTGGCGCGCGCGGCAGGAGTCCGTGCGGTAGCGACCGGCGACATTCTCTACCATTCGCCCGAGGCACGTCCGCTGCAGGACGTGGTGACCGCGATTCGGCTGAAGGCCACGGTCGATGCGCTGGGCTACCGGCGCGAGCGCTTCATGGACCGGCACCTCAAAAGCCCTGAGGAGATGGAGCGCCGCTTCGCCGCATTTCCGGACGCGATCGCCGCCAGCGCCGACATCGCCGCGACATGCACCTTCGACCTCGGCGAGATCCGCTACCAATATCCCTATGAGCAGGTAATCGAAGGCAAGACCGCGCAGGAAGCGCTGGCGCTGCTGACCGAAGAAGCGGCGTCGGCGAAATTTCCGGACGGGGTGCCTAAGCCCTATGCCGATCAGATCGCGCATGAGCTCCGGCTGATCGGCGAACTGGCCTATGCGCCCTACTTCCTGACGGTCCGCTCGATCGTCGAGGAAAGCCGGCGCCGCGGCATCCTCTGCCAGGGGCGCGGATCCGCGGCCAATAGCTGCGTCTGCTATCTGCTCGGCATCACCTCGATCGATCCGATCCAGCACGAATTGCTGTTCGAGCGATTCGTCTCGGGCGAGCGCAAGGAGCCGCCCGACATCGATGTCGATTTCGAGCATGAGCGCCGCGAGGAGATCATCCAGTGGATCTATGAGACCTATGGCCGCCAGCATAGCGCGCTGACCGCGGTGGTGACGCGCTACCGCACCCGCGGCGCGGTCGCCGAGGTCGGCAAGGCGCTGGGCCTGCCGCGCGATCTGACCAAGATGCTGACCGGTCTGGTCTGGGGCTGGTCGATGGACGGCATCTCCGACGAGCAGATCGCCAGCCTAAACCTCAATTCGAACGACCATCGCCTGAAGCTGACGCTGCGGCTTGCCCGGCAATTGATCGGCACGCCGCGCCATCTCTCGCAGCACCCCGGCGGGTTCGTGCTGACCCAGGACCGGCTCGACGATCTCGTGCCCATCGAGCCGGCGCGGATGGACGATCGCCAGATCATCGAATGGGACAAGGACGATATCGACGCGCTGCGCTTCATGAAGGTCGATATTTTGGGGCTTGGCATGCTCGGCTGCATGAACCGCGCCTTCAACCTGCTCGAGTCCGAGAAGGGGATCCGGATCGGCATGGCCGACCTCCAGGACGACGATCCAGAGGTCTACAAGATGATCCAGAAGGCCGACACGCTCGGCGTCTTCCAGATTGAGAGCCGCGCGCAGATGTCGATGCTGCCGCGGATGAAGCCGACCCGCTTCTACGACCTCGTCATCGAAGTGGCGATCGTCCGGCCGGGACCCATCCAGGGCGACATGGTTCATCCCTATCTGCGCAGGCGTGAAGGCAAGGAGAAACCCGAATATCCCAAGCCCGAGCTGCGCGCCGTGCTCGAGAAGACCTTGGGCGTGCCGCTGTTCCAGGAGCAGGCGATGAAGGTCGCGATCGTCGGCGCAGGGTTCACGCCCGCCGAGGCCGACCAGCTTCGCCGCGCGATGGCGACGTTCAAGCTGACCGGCGGGGTCAGCCATTTCTACGACAAGCTGGTCGGGGGCATGATCGCGCGCGGCTATCCCAAGGACTTTGCCGAGCGCACCTTCAAGCAGATCGAGGGATTTGGCTCCTACGGCTTCCCTGAGAGCCACGCCGCCTCGTTCGCCAAGATCGCCTATGCGTCCTGCTGGGTGAAGCATCATCACCCCGACGTGTTTTGCGCAGCCTTGCTCAACGCCCAGCCGATGGGCTTCTATGCGCCCGCCCAGATCGTCCAGGACGCGCAGCGCCA
>Ga0164241_10004555_pt1 | contig 13371 bp, 13 predicted proteins | sample OricomyardsoilBY_FD_108780 | JGI IMG/M metagenome (GOLD analysis project Ga0164241, IMG submission 108780) | Backyard soil microbial communities from Emeryville, California, USA - Original compost - Back yard soil (BY) | ecosystem: Environmental > Terrestrial > Soil > Unclassified | place: USA...
CTGATCGCCAGCGCCCGGCGGAGCTGCTGCTCCGCCAGCGGCCCGAGGATCAGCCCGACGACGACCGGCGCGATCGGGTAGCCGAAACGCCGCAGGCCGTAGCCGAGCAGGCCGAACGCCAGCAGGAGCGCGAGCTCCACCGGCGAGGGGTTCGCGCCAATGCAGCCGAGCGTGGCGAAGGCAAGGATGCCGGCGTAGAGCCACGGCTTCGGAATCGCTAGGAGCCGCACCCAGAGCCCGACCAGCGGCAGGTTCAGGACGATGAGCATGAAATTCGCGACGAGCAGGCTCGCGATCAGGCTCCAGACCAGCGGCGCATTGGTGGCGAAGAGCAGCGGCCCCGGCTGCAGGCCGAACTGCTGGAAGCCCGCGAGCATGATCGCGGCGGTGGCGGAGGTCGGCAGCCCCAGCGTCAGGAGCGGCACCAGCGTCCCCGCGGCCGAGGCGTTGTTCGCGGCCTCGGGGCCGGCGACCCCCTCGATCGCGCCGTTGCCGAACTCCTCCGGGTGCTTCGCCAGCGCCTTTTCCGTCGAGTAGCTGAGGAAGGTGCCGATCTCGGCGCCGCCCGCCGGCATCGCGCCGATCGGAAAGCCGATGAGCGTGCCGCGCAGCCAGGGCTTCCACGACCGGGCCCAGTCCTGCCGCGTCATCCAGACCGAGCCCTTGACCGGCTCCACCACCTCCTCGCCCTCGGGCGGCGTCGCCGCCACCTTGAGCGCCTCGCCGACCGCGAAGAGCGCGACCGCGAGCGTCGTCACCTCGATGCCGTCGAGGAGATCGGGGATGCCGAAGGAGAGCCGCGCCTGTCCGGTCTGCAGGTCGATGCCGATGAGCCCGAGCGCGAGGCCCACGAAGAGCGCGGTGAGCCCGCGCAGCGCCGAATCGCCGAACGCCGCCGAGACGGTGACGAAGGCGAGCACCATCAGCGCGAAGTAGTCGGCCGGCCCGAGCGACAGCGCGAACTTCACCATCCACGGGCTGATGAAGGCGAGGCCGAGCGTCGCGATCAGGCCGGCGACGAACGAGCCGATCGCCGCCGTGGCGAGCGCCGGGCCACCGCGGCCCATTCTCGCCATCTTGTTGCCCTCGAGCGCGGTGACGATCGAGGCGCTCTCGCCCGGGGTGTTGAGGAGGATCGAGGTCGTCGAGCCGCCGTACATGCCGCCGTAGTAGATGCCGGCGAACATGATGAGCGAGCCGGTCGGGTCGAGCTGGTAGGTGACGGGCAGGAGCAGCGCCACGGTGAGCGCCGGGCCGATGCCGGGCAGCACGCCCACCGCGGTGCCGAGCGTCACGCCGATCAGCGCATAGAGCAGGTTCATCGGCTGCAGCGCGAGGCCGAGACCGTGGAAGAGCAGGCCGAGCGTGTCCATGCGCGTCCCTTTCAGGGCACCAGGCGTTCCAGCGGCCCGGCCGGCAGCGACAGCTGCAGGACGCGCGCGAAGACGATCCAGACGAGGAGCGAGAACACCACGCCCAGCGGGATGGTGAGCCAGAGCGGGCCACGGCCGAAGCCCCGCGCGGTCAGCGCGAAGAGCAGGCCGGTGGCGATCGAGAAGCCGAGCGGCTTCAGGACGAGGAGCTGCGCGACGAGCCCGCCGACGATCCAGAGGATCGGCGCGAGCCGCTCGGGCTCGCGCTCGGGGAAGCCGCCGCGGAACGCCGAGACGGCGGTGCCGATCGCGAGAAGCGCGAATCCGGCGGCGATGGCGTAGGGGAAGGTGGCCGGGCCGACGCGGGCGTATTGCGCGGTGGCCGGCATCGAGCGGGTCGAGACGAAGATCACCACCGAGACCGCCGCGAGCAGCACGGCGATGACGAGGCCGGCCCGGTCCGGCCGGCCCGAGGTGCCGCCGTTCACTGGCCGGCCCCCCTCACGTCGCCCATCCTCCTCACTTCACCAGCCCGATGGCTTTCAGGATGGTCTCGGTCGCGGCGGTGTCGGTGGCGAGCTGCTGGCGGAAGGCGTCGCCCGACTGGAAGCGGTCGATCCAGCCGCGGTCGGCGAGCGCCTTCTTCCACGCCTCTGATTCGGCCATCTTGGTGATGTCGGCGGTGATCGCGGCCTCCTGCTCGGCGGAGATCCCGGGGGCGGCGGCGACCATGCGCCAGTTCTCGAGGCTGACGTCGAGGCCCGCCTCCTTCAGGGTCGGCACGTCGAGGCCCTCGACGCGGCTGTCGCCCGAGACCGCGAGCGCGCGGAGGGTGCCCGCCTCGATCTGGCTCTCGAACTCGCCGACGCCGGAGATGCCGGCGGTGACCTGGCCGCCGAGGATCGCCGCGAGCGCCTCGCCGCCGCCGGAGAAGGCGATGTAGTTCACCTTGGTCGGATCGACGCCCGCGGCCTTGGCGATCAGCCCCGCGGCGATGTGGTCGGTGCCGCCGGCCGAGCCGCCCGCCCAGGAGACCGCGCCGGGATCGGCCTTCAGCTGCGTGACGAGGTCGGCCATCGTCTGGATGTCGCTCGACGCCGGCACGACGATCACCTCGGACTCGCCGGTCAGCCGCGCGATCGGCGTCACCATGGAGAGGTCGACCGGCGAGGCGTTGGTCAGGATCGCGCCGAGCATGACGTAGCCGCCGACGATCAGCGCCTCCGGGTTGCCCTTGGCCTGGTTCACGAACTGGGCGAGGCCGATGGTGCCGCCGGCGCCCGGGACGTTCGTCACCTGCACGTTGCCGGCAATGCCTTCGTCCTGCAGCACGGTCTGCATGGTGCGCGCGGTCTGGTCCCAGCCGCCACCCGGCGCGGCCGGCGCCATGATGGTGTAGTTCGCGGCGAACGCCGGAACCGCCAGCGCCGTGGCGAGCAGCACGCCGGAAATCGATCGAAACAGCATCGGAAATCCCTCCCTTCGTCGGGGTCCTCGGCCCCCTTCCCGGCGAGGTTAGACCGGCTCGGCCCGGCGCGCCAGCGTTTCAGCCGGCCGCGCCGAAGACCTGGCGGAAGGTGCGCTCGAGCGCCAGGTCGAGGTCCGCCATCGTCACCGGCAGGCCGAGGTCGACGAGGCTCGTCACCCCGTGCCCGCGGATGCCGCAGGGCACGATGCCGCCGAAATGCGCGAGGTCGGGCTCGACGTTGATCGCGATGCCGTGGAAGCTCACCCAGCGGCGCAGGCGCACGCCGATCGCGGCGATCTTGTCCTCCGCCGGGCTGCCGTCCGGCTGGGGCGGGCGGTCGGGGCGCACCACCCAGACGCCGACCCGGCCGGCGCGCCGCTCGCCCTTGACCGCGAACTCGCCGAGGGTGCGGATCACCCAGTCCTCGAGCTGGCGGACGAAGGCGCGCACGTCGCGGCCCCGGCGGTTCAGGTCGAGCATGACGTAGGCGACGCGCTGGCCGGGACCGTGATAGGTGTACTCGCCGCCGCGCCGCGTCGGATAGACCGGAAAGCGGTCGGGCTCGAGCAGGTCCTCGCGCCGCGCCGAGGTGCCGGCGGTGTAGAGGGGTGGATGCTCGAGCAGCCACACAAGTTCCGGGGCCCGACCGGCGATGATCGCCTCGACCCGCGCCTCCATCTCGGCGAGCGCCTGCGGAAACGGCACGAGGCCGTCGGAGATCCGCCAGTCCGGCATTGTTCCCTCGGCAGCCACGACTTTGGCGACTTCGACCATTCGAGAGTCTTTCTTTGTTCGGCGCGAATCACGTAAGCTCGATCGAAAGCCTTTTGAGCAGCCACGCAGGATTTTTCGAGGGGTATTTGGATCGTGTCCTATCGCATCGCTCTCTCCGGCGCCCTTGCGGCCGCCCTGGCCCTCGGCTCCGCCCCCGGCCCGGCGGCGGCGGGCGACGCCGGCGCCTTCATCGGCGGGGTCGCCGCCGGCGTTCTCGGCACGCTCGCGGTGCAGCACGCCCGCCAGCCGCAGCGCGTGGTCGTCCAGAAGCACTACGTGGCGCCGCGCGCCCCGAGCTACCAGCGCGAAGCGAACCGGCAGGTGCAGACCGCGCTCAACTACTTCGGCTTCCCGGCCGGCACCCCCGACGGAGTGATGGGCGCGAACAGCCGCGCGGCGGTGGCGCAATATCAGGTGTTCCTCGCCACCCCGGCGACCGGCGTCCTGACCGAGTACGAGCGGGCGTTCCTCACGAGTTCCTACGACCGGGCGATCTCCGGCGGCGCCGTCACCGCACAGACGATGGCGGCGCAGGGCCAGGGCACCCGCGGACTCCTCGTCGCCTATCGCCAGGAGCAGCTCGGCATTCCGGCGCCCGTACCGCAGGTCGTGGCGCCGCCGGTTGCCGCGCCGCAGCCGGTGGCCCCCGCCGCGGCCCCGCCCGCCGGCGTGACCGAGGCGTCCGCCACCGCTCCCGCCCCGGCTCCTGCGCCGGCACCGGCCCCGGCCGCCGCTGCCGTGGCCGCGCTGCCGAGCTTCATCGCCGGGCCGGCGGCGCCGTCGATGGCCGGCGCCTGCGACCGCACCGCGGTCGTGACCAGCCGCAACGGCGGGCCGCAGATCTACAAGGTCGGGGCGCGGCTCGATGCGCTCCAGGCGATCGACGAGCAGTTCTGCCTGGCGCGGACCTACGCGATCGACGACGGCGAGAGTCTCGCCGCCGCGGCGCAGGGCTTTACCGCGGCCGAGATCGAGACCCAGTGCAAGGCCTTCGCGCCGAGCATGGCCGCCTACGTCGGCAAGCTCCTGACCGAGACGCCGGAGCAGGCGACCGACGCGCTGCAGGCCTTCGCCGCCAGCACCGGCATCCCGTCGGCGCAACTCGCCGCCAACGCCCGCATCTGCCTCGGCGTCGGCTATCGCACCGACGACCCGGACGTGGCGCTCGCCTCGGCCCTCGTCCTCGTCGGCCTCGGCGAGGCGGCCTACGACGAGCTCGTCGCCTATCACCTCGTCAACGGTTACGGCGTCGCCGCGCGCGGCTCGCTCGGGGTGGAGTGGCTGAACGCCGCAGCGGATGCCCTGGCGAGCGGCGCGACGCCGCTCGTCACCGCCGACGAGGCCGGGCGGCTCGAGCTGATGCAGACGACGGGCACGCTCCTCCTCGTCGGCGAGACCGACGCCACCATCGTCGACGCCAAGGGCGGCTCCGCCGCCCCGGCCGACCCCGCGGCGACCTCGGCCTCGACTCCCGCGTCGATGGCGCTTCCGAAGGCGGTCTCGAACTGACGGACCCGGCGTTGCAAATCCTTCGCTTCGGGCCTTGTGGGGGCCCGAAGCCTTTGCTAGAAGCCCGCCCAGTGCGGTTGTGGCGGAATTGGTAGACGCGCAGCGTTGAGGTCGCTGTGGGCTAACCCCCGTGGAAGTTCGAGTCTTCTCAACCGCACCACTCTCCCCTAGAAGATTGATCCTACGCGATTTCGGCGCCCGCAGTGCGCTGATTTGCTTGAGGAATGCTTCTGAGCGCATTTCCGGCCCGGCAGATCGAATAGGCGCAATCTTCTCACCTGCGGTGTGAGTGCGGTGTGAGGGGAGACGCGACATGCTGACCGATGCGGATTGCGCGCGGCCGAACACGACGGGCAAGCGCGAGAAGCGGGCCGACGGGGCCGGGCTCTATTTGCTGGTGACTCCGACGAATGCCCGAAGCTGGCAGTGGGGCTATCGGTTCGAGGGTCTGCACCGGACGCTGCCGCTGGGCAGCTGGCCGACAGTGTCAATCGAGGAGGCCCGCCAGCTGGCCGAGGACGCGCGGCAAGCCCTGCGACGCGGTGAGGATCCGGGGGTGAAGACGCAGCGGGCGGCCCGGCAGCGCGAAGCGAAGGACCGCGCCCGGCGCTTCGATGCGGTCGCCGAGCGGTGGTTCGCAACGGTGGTCGAGCCGCGCCGTGAGGCCCGCTATGCGGCCCGGGTGTGGTCGCGGGTGAAGGCGGACCTGCTACCGACCCTCGGCGCCATCGACGTGGCCGAGATCACCTCGGCGGATGTGCTCGAGGCCCTGCGGACGGTTGAGCAGCGCGGGGCGGTCTACAGCGCGCGGACGATCGCCCGCTATGCGTCGGCATCTTTCGCTTCGCCCGGCTGACGCACAATCTGCGCTTCAACCCGGCCGAAGGGATCGGCGACGCGCTCCTCCCGCCGCCCGCGAAGAAGGGGCAGCCGAGCCTTCCGCCTGAGCGGGTGGTCGACTTCTATCGAGCCCTCGACCGGCCGCACCAGGACGAGCCGCTAACCCGCCTCGCGCTCGAGCTCGTCATGCACACGGTGTTGCACTCGAGCGAGCTCCGCGGCGGGCGCTGGGCCGAGATCCAGGGCGACGAGTGGCACGTCCCGGCTGAGCGCATGAAAATGAAGCGCCCACACGTGGTGCCGCTGAGCGCTGAGGCAGTCGCGCTGTTGGGCCAACTGCGGGAGATCACGGGCAACGGGCCGCTCATGTTCCCGGGTCGGCGGCCGGGGCATCCCATCAGCGAGAACACGATGCTGTTTTGCATCTACGGGCTCGGTTTCAAGGGCGAGGCGTCGGTGCATGGCTGGCGCGCGACCTTCAGCACCTGGGCGCACGCTACCGGCAAATGGCCGAGCGAATGGATTGAGGCGTGCCTCGCCCATGCCGACAAGAACGCCGTCCGTGCCGCCTACAACCGGCAGACGTGGTTGCTGCAGCGACGCGAGATCATGCAAGCATGGTCGGATTGGCTGGAGCGGGAGCGGGGGCTGGCGGAACTGCTGTGAATGAACCCGAGTAGTCAAGCCTTGTATTCAATGATCGCGTAGGATCAACTTCCTCCCGGTTTGAGGGGAGATGACCATGGCTACGATTTCGGGCACCAATGGGGCCGACACCATCTATGGCACTATGCGGGACGACCACATCTACGGTCTGAACGGCCGTGACGTCCTGTTCGGTCGCGGGGGCGATGACGTGTTCGATGGCGGCGGCCAGGCCGACCGCATGTTCGGCGGCGCCGGCTTCGACACCGTCACCTATGCCGCCAACACGGCGATAGTGTGGGCAGACCTGCGGACGGGCGAGGTGACGTTCCTGGCCCAGCCTTGGGCCGCTGAGCGGCTGAGCGGCATCGAGGCCGTGGAGGGCGGCAGCGCCGGCGACACCATGTTCGGCAACGGGGCGGCAAACGAGCTCTTGGGCAATGGGGGCCAGGACGCCCTGTACGGCGGCATGGGCGCGGACTCGCTCGACGGTGGGGCCGACGAGGACTACCTCGAGGGCGAGGCCGGCCACGACCTCCTGCTGGGCCGCACAGGCAACGACTGGCTCAGGGGCGGCCTCGGTAATGACCGCATGTTCGGTGGAGTTGGGGACGATCGCCTGATCGGCGGGCTCGGCGACGACATCATGCGCGCCGGGGCCGGCAACGACACGCTCGAGGTCGGCGAGAGCCATGGGCGGGATGTTGTCGACGGCGGCGATGGCACGGACACGCTCTACATCACGGCCGAGAGCGACGTCCGAGCGAACCTGAGACTCGAGACACTGCGGATCGGCGATGGCCCCCGGTCTCAGATGATCTCGATGGAGGATATCGCGATCGAAGGTGGCAATGATTCCGTCAACGGCAGTCCCGACGACAACCGCATTTCGGTCGGCTACGGTGCAAACGTGGTCTACGCCGGCGCCGGAAACGACACAATTGAAAGCGGCGCAGACGGCAGCCTGCTAAACGGAGGCGACGGAGACGACGTCATCTCAGGTCGTACCCTGTGGTCGGATGACTTGGTGCCGGGAGGAGTAACGCTTGTCGGCGGCAACGGAAATGACATGCTGCTCGCAGAAGTGAGGACTCGCCGCTCGAGTCGGTGACGGAGCGGAGACCGCGCATGCGGGCGGCAACCAGGTCCGCCCGCATGGTCTGGAGATCTGCCAGCGTGGGCATGTCAGATGCCACTGCCCGTGTTCTTGTAGGCGCCGCGGTGGTCGACGGCGGTCACGCCGAAGTCGGTGTAGACCCGGAAGCTGGTCCCGAGGCCGGACCAACGCTCTTGCTGCTGCACCACCGGGCGCTCTGCCCGGCGAGATGGCCGACCTTCAGCACGGGCGCCTGCGAGGGCTTCGCGAAGACGTACCAGGCGCCGCCGGTGAGGCGCGGCTCGACCAGAAGCTCCAGCGTGCCAGAGAGGGGGTTCACCCGTCCGTCTTCGTGATGGTCGCGAGCAGCGCAGCCGCCATGAACTGAAGCTCTGGGGCGACCACGAGATAGGCCGGAGTGATGCCGATAATCTCGCCCCCGATGCCGCGCTGCGTCTGCATCGATAGAATCGCGTCTCGGAGCGTAAGCCCGGCCGGGGTGGAGCCCGTCCCGAGGTTGCCATGGTCGACGTGGAACAGCGCCACGCCGTCCGCCATGGTAGGATTAGCGACGAGGAGATCCACGATTGCCTGCGTCTCGGTGCGGCGGGCAGCCCGCCCCATGTCGGCGGCGACGGCGCCGAAAAATCCTTTGTCGTCATTGATGAGCAGCGTCCGCGTCAGGTCGAGGCGGCCGGCATAGGTGCCGAGCTTCCAGCTGGTGCCCGCCTCGACGGTGCTCACGCTCTGGATCTCGCCGTGTTCGGTCAGCGGCTGGAGGTTCGGAATGCCGCCGCGCTGGATCTCGGTCACGGGGCGGAAGTCGGTCGCGGTGCCGTAGGTGACGAGCTTCTGTTCGATCGCCGAAGCCGCTTCCTGGTAGGTATGACCGAGGATGCGGTTTGCGACGCCGAGGGCGATCAGCGGATAGTCGGCCGCGCCCTGCATTCCCGCCGAGCGGGTGAACGCGGTCTCGAGGATGGTCGACTCCGACATGAAGCGCAGCCCGGGCGTTCCCTCGAGCGTGAGCTCGGCATGCCGGACGAAGGAGAGTCCGCGATACTGGTTCGCTCCCTCATCCCCGACGGGCACTCCGGCGCAGTCGGCGGCCAGCGCCTCGACCTGGCGGCGGGTGATGACGGCCGGATCCTCGCTCGAATGCCCGACCGCGGCGCGGATGACCGGCTTCGGGCGGGTCTGCTGCGCGTCGAAGGCTGCGGCTTTCACCTGGTCGACGGTGGCGTCTGCGTCGATCTGGGCATCGGCCCATTCGGGCGTGAGGCCGGCGCGACGGGCAATGTCGCGGATGGCGCTGCGGGTCTGGGTGATCTGTTCGGGATCCATGCGGGTCTCTTGATTGCGAACGGTTGAGAGGGGATCGGCCGGAATCCCGACCAGGGAGAGTTCGGTTGCGGTGAAGTTCTCGGCCGTCTTCGTGCGGCGACCGGAGGCGTCGCGACCCTCGCGCCAGCGGCCGACGGTGCCGCCGAGCGACACGGCCCGGATGACGCCCTCGGCGACCTTCGTCCGAATGTCGGACACGGAGTCGGCAGCCGAAAGCTGGACCTCTCCGACGATCGCGTCGCCCTCGCGTCGGGCCGCGAGCACCACGCCAACGGCTGCATCGGTCGACTGCCGATGGTCGAGGAACACCGTGCGCCCGACGAGCGCGGCCGGGTCGATAAGCTCGAGCGGGAGCACTTCGCGATAGGGGCCGCGGGCGTCGCGGCGGTCGACCGCCGCCGTTGCGGCGAAGGTCGCGGTGAAGATGCGCGTCTCGGGATCGTATGAAGCCGCTGCGCGGAGGATCACGTCAGGCCTCATCTTCGGAGGGCTCCTCATTCTTGGCGGGCGCAGTCGGCTTCCAGCCTTCGGCCGCGAGCTCCTGGTTGAGCTCGTCGATATCCCAGCCGCGGGCGGCGACAAGCTGTCGGCGCGACGTGAGGCCAGCGGCGAGCTCCGCCACGTCCGATTGCGTCGCCTTCAGCGGATCGACCTGGGCAAACGCCGGGAACAACCATTCGCACGGCTCGGCGAGAGTCACGCGCTCCCAAAGGCGGGCGAGCATGGGCTCGAGCACGGCATAGCGGATCTGGTCGACGCGCTCGCGGAAGGGCTGGAGCCCGGCACGCAAGCTCGAGTAGTTCGCGCTGCTCAGATCCTGGTCGACCAGATGCGGCGGCAGCCCCGTGCCCGCGGCGACCGCCCGCACCATCACGGACGCCAGGGCGCCGTTCTCGACTAACGCGGTCGGGTTGTTGAAGGTGATATCCTCGCCCGCGCCGAGACGCGCCAGCACGCCGGGCTCGAGAGTCGGAAGTTCCTGCACAAGGTCGATTTGCGGCCCTTCCATCGATCGAATGAACGCGCACAAAGCCGCACTCATTCGTGCCCTCACGAGCAAGGCATCGGTCAGCTGGTCGAATGCGTTCGCGTTCAGGAGGGCCGGGGCAAACCAGGGCGTGCCGCGCAGCTGGGTCGGGGCGAGCGGACGGTAGAGATGCACCACGTCCGCAGCGTCGACGCGGACGGCCGGCGCCCACTGCCCGGACTCGTGGCGGCCCGGGTGGATGTGGTAGGCGACGACCTCGCCATCTGCGCCGACCTCGAGCCCGTTCACGAGTTCGACACCATCGCCGAGCATGCGGGACTCGTCTGAAAGCTGTTCGATCGCCAGAAGCTGGAGCCGGTCGCCGCTGAGCAGCGCCAGCGCCTCGCCGTCCGCGATCATGCCGCGCGTCATCAGGACGAGCTTGCGGAGGAAGCCCTCGCGCCGCTCCTATGCCCGCCAGCGGTCAAGCGCCGCCTGGTCGGAAGTGGTCGGACGCGGGCCGGAGCCGACGAGCGCGGCCTGCCAGTTGTCGGCGGCGAGGCTGAGCAGCGGCCGGTTTGCGATGGCGTGCCGCGAGCGGCTGCCGGCCGAGATCCTATGGCTGACCGCGGGCGTCGACTGCCAGGACGACCGCCTCGAGGTTGCCATCGTGGGCCACCAGCGCGACGGAGAGGCGGCTGTGCTGGGCTATCGCGTGTTCTGGGGGCCGCTCGACCAGGAAACCGTCTGGGCCGACCTGGACGCGCTCCTGCGCGAGACATGGCTGCACCCGTCCGGCCGCCGCATGGGCATCAGCGCGGCGGCCCTCGATGGTTCCGATGGCGACCACCTGCCGCACGTCGATGCGTTCTGCCGCGGCCGCTTCGGCCAGCGGGTGGTCCGGATCAAAGGCGTTTCCGGCTTCACCCGGGCGCCGCTCCAGCGCTCGACGCAAAAGGGCTCGCCGTGGTTCATCGTGGGCGTCGACGCGATCAAGGCGGCCCTCATGAATCGCCTCGCGCGACCCGGCATGATGCGATTCAGCGATAGCTTGGAGCCGGTGTTCTACGAACAGCTGTGCTCCGAACGGCTCATCACGAAGTACAGCCGCGGGCGTCCGACGCGAGCTTTCGAGCGGGTGAAAGGCATGCGCGCCGAAGCCCTCGACGCGGTGACCTATGCCATTGCAGCGAAGACGCTCATCGTCAGGCGGTCGACGCCCGCGAGGCCGAGCTCACCAGCCCCGAGCCTCCGCGGCCGAAGCCGCGGGTCACCCGGTCTCGATGGATGGAAGGCTTCGTCTAGGCCTGGGCCACGAAGTCAGCAAGGTCGAGATCGGCGGCCATCCTCTGGGCGATCGCCCGCGCGGCACCCCGCCGCGCGTCGGCCGTGTCGAGTCCTTCCAGCACGGCCGAGATGGCGTCGAAAAGCTGCGACTCACCCTCTCCGAAGCTGTGGCCGAGATCGCCGAGTGCTTCTTCCATCCGGGTGCGGGCGGACTCAAAGTTCGCGTTCATGACTCTGTTCTCCAATGTAACTTATGCTGTCTTGTGGAGTCATAATGCGACAGTGACCCGCGCGATTCGCAAGACTAAACGTAATTTTTAGCAGAATCACTTTAAGCGACCATACGGGATTCTAAACGTGATTTCTAGAAAATTGATTATACGCTATTTGCGGCAAACCCCACGCGGCACCACATTTGCGGTGTCAGGTCGGATTTTGACGGAATGCCAGACTTCGTACCTTCTCAACCGCACCACTCTCCCCCTAGACGATTGATCCTACGCGATTTCAGCGCCCGCAGTGCGCTGGTTTGCTTGAGGAAATGCATTTGAGCGCATTTCCGGCCCGGCAAATCGAATACACGCAATCTTCTCACCTGCGGTACTGAACGTCGTTCCTCGCGTCAGAAGCGAACGATCTCCCGTGTGCGGGTCCGCCGCCGTCAATCGGTGTCGGATCGCCGCAGAACCCGGCGCAGCAGGCTGATCCGAGGGTAGATCCCCGAGACGTAGCGGCTCTCGGTGCGGAGCACCGGGCGGGTCGTCGAGCGCGTGTCCTCGCGGAAGACCACATAGAGGCCGCTCAGGATGATGATCGTCGCCCCGAGCCCGGTCGCCCAGTCGGGCGTCTCGTGGAAGAAGAGCGCGCCGTAGACCACCGCCCAGAGGATTTGCGAGTACTGCATCGGCGCCACCACCACCGCCCGCCCGCTGCGATAGGCGACGATCTGGCAGAGCGCCGCGACGAAGCCGAGGAGCGCCATCAGCGCCACGCCGCCGAGGTGCAGCCCCGGCATCGGCCGGTAGACGAAGGGCAGGATGCAGCCCATGACGAGGATGTTCGCCACCATCGGATAGAGGAGCAGCACTGCGCTCCGCTCCTCGCTGCCGATCTTGCGCACGATGACCGCGGCCACCGACGAGCAGACCGCCGCCGTCAGCGCAGCGACGTGGCCGGAGGAGAACTCGGTCGCGCCGGGGCGCAGCACCACGAGCACCCCGAGGAGCCCGACCGCCACCGCGGCCGATCGGTGCAGCCCCACCGTCTCGCCGAGGATCGGCACCGCCAGGACGGTGATGAGCAGCGGCGCCGCGAAGATCAGCGCATAGGTCTGGGCGAGCGGCAGCACCGAGAAGGCGTAGAACGCCGAGGTGGTACTCACCATCGCGGCCGCGGTGCGGAGGAGCGTCCAATAGGGATGCCGCGGCCGCAGGTTTCCCTGCATCTTGTCCCGGATCAGCATCAGCGTGACGATCGGGAACCCGAAGAGCGTGGAGAAGAACAGGATCTGGAAGGGGGCGTAGACCTCGCCCAGGAGCTTCACCACCACGTCGTGGGTGGAGTAGATTCCGAAGGCCGCAAGGGCAAACGTCGCCCCGCGGGCGTTCGAGGTGAGGGCCATTCCGGTACTGGATCAGGCGTCGAGGGCCGCGACGATGGCGTCGCCCATCTCGGCGGTCGTGGCCGCCGCGCCGCCGTCCGGACCGACGAGGTCGGGCGTGCGCACGCCGTCGACGAGCACCTTCTCCACTGCCGCCTCCAGCCGCGCCGCCTGCTCGCCGGCGTCGAAGGAATAGCGCAGCGCCATGGCGAAGGAGAGGATGCAGGCGATCGGGTTGGCCTTGGCCTGGCCGGCGATGTCCGGGGCCGAGCCGTGCACCGGCTCGTAGAGCGCCTTCCTCCGGCCGGTCTTCGGATCCGGCGCGCCGAGCGAGGCGGAGGGCAGCATGCCGAGCGAGCCGGTGAGCATCGCCGCGACGTCGGAGAGCATGTCGCCGAAGAGGTTGTCGGTGACGATCACGTCGAACTGCTTCGGGGCGCGGACGAGCTGCATGCCGCCGGCGTCGGC
>Ga0164241_10004556_pt1 | contig 13369 bp, 20 predicted proteins | sample OricomyardsoilBY_FD_108780 | JGI IMG/M metagenome (GOLD analysis project Ga0164241, IMG submission 108780) | Backyard soil microbial communities from Emeryville, California, USA - Original compost - Back yard soil (BY) | ecosystem: Environmental > Terrestrial > Soil > Unclassified | place: USA...
AAAACCACATCTTTCACCCCGCCCGCCTCGGCCCATCCCACCATTTCACGGGCAACAAGGACAATGGTCATTGAGAGCCCCAAAGCGTGGACGGGAAAATCCATGATCCCCAGAATTCGGAAGCTGCCCAGAGAACAAAAAAGGAGGTGGCCAAAGTGATCACTTTGGCACGCAGACGAAAGGCAGTATCGTGCCAGGGGATAAAAAACAAGAGGCAGGCAACGAAACCCAGCCAGGAGGTCCAGCGCGCCAAAGAATACAGAGATTCAAGGACCGGGTCTAAAAAACGCTGTGCCGACCCGACAAGGAGAAGGAAAAGAAAGAGAAGCGCCTGAAACAGGGCTGCGGATAGCACTCGGGCTACCAACACGTCCCAGCTATGTTTCAAGGTTTTGAGCTTCCTTCATAATAAATTGTATTTTCTGAAGAACCGTAATGACCCGCTCCATTCCATTTTCAACCGACTCTTGTTGTCCATCGAGGAGATAGGGCAGCTTGAAAAGAGACTGAAGCGCCGGAACGTTTCGTTCTTTCAGTTCTTTTAATTGCATCAATAAGGTATCAACTGCCTCTGTTCCCCGCCGTAAGATGTCCTCGGCTTGGCGGTCTTTTCCTTCCAAAAGGTCGAAAAAGGGCTTTTGACTCAAGGCTCGATTTCCTAGTTCATATTTGAGCCTCGCGAATTCCTTACCTTGCTCGGTGTCTGGATGAAGGCTTTGATCGAGTTGTGAGATTTCTCTTCCCAGTGAGGCCAAAATTTCGACAGTTTGAGTCAACGGTTGAAGTGCTGTCCTTTGCTTTAAGGGTGCCAGACGAAGGAGACTTTGAAAAAATGGAACTATTTTAGGAGTAAAGTGGGAACTTAGAAAGCCCCAAAGAAGGCTCAGAGATTCAGGATGGCGGAATCCTTTACTCGTCCCTCCGACCCCTAAAAATGAGCCGACACCGGGGACGTAATACTCCAATGGAGTGATCTCACCGTCACGGAAAAGCATTGAGCGCTCTTGGGAAAGCAACTCCTGCCTGAGCGAAGGAAGCCGTTCTTCCAATTCTTCTCGAAGGCTCATTTCTATTGTTGTTCGGTAAAAGTCCGCGACAGAAAACTGAGGAAGCTTAAATTTGACACTGTAGTAAGGGTCTTGGAATGCCCATCTTAAAACCTCCCGCCAGGGAACACTTACGACAAGATGGCTGGCACGGCGGTGAAGGTTTGTGATGGCTGATCGAACCTGTTCTTCGGTCCATGAGGATTTCTCATCACTCAGGTGCGACGCTACCCTCGACAAAAGATCAGGAAGAAGTCCTTCGACGGATTCCACCTTTGAAACAAGATAGAGTCCATAATACAGTCTCTCGAAGAGTCCGCCGGATTTTTTCCAAGATGCCGATAAGAATGCCGGATATTTACTAATAACACCACGCTCGGGTGTGTGTTTGAAGAGCTCGAACAGAAAAGCAAAGGGAAAGAAGGCCAGCGGCTTTAAGAAATAGATGGGCCGAACCAAATCTCGAACGTGATCGAAAACGGATCCTGGTATTTCCTGCCAATAAGCATCGATTCTTTTGTCGAGTTCTGAAAAGAGTTTTGATAAGCGTCCTTCTTTTCGATAAATCGCGATGATGTCATCTTCGGGAAAAAGATCCTCAAGACCTGTGATTGCTTCGGAATAGTTTTCTTGGATAAGCGGAACGAGACTGGCCTCAAGAGTAAATTTCTGAAGGAAAAGATGTTCAAAAATGGGTCTTGCCTCGGAAACATCGGCATAGAGGTCATAAATTGTCTTTGCGAACTCCGGAGTCCATTCTGAACGCCCAAAATTAATGAAAGATGGGATCTGCTCTTGAATTATTTGCCGGGTCTCTGAGAGTTTTTTTTGGCCCATCACTTCGTAGTCGGCCCTGCTTGTGAAAAAGCCCCAAATACTCAGAAAGAAGCGTTCCAACCAGCCTAATTGGCGAAATTCCCGCAGGAGGCGATGCCGAAGTTGTTCGGGAGTATCACTGGTATTGATGATGCTGTCCGTGTCCTTGGCCCCTAAGTTGAGACTGGACTGAATTTTAGACAGAAGATTTTTTCTTTCCTCTGTTGACATTTCTTGTGAGAGCTCTTCGAAGAGATTACTCACGAGAGGACCTGAACTTGCTGAGGAATGACAATCAAGAATCGCCCCTGAATCGATTTGATCCAGGCTCCCTCTTGAGCCTCGTTACTCAGGCTTAAACTGTCTTGGAAATTATATTTATCCAAAGGCCACCTCAACAAAGCCGACTCGACGCGAAAGGGACCGGGGCCGAGGGGAAGGATCGACAAAACGCCCGTGGAAGATTTCCATGTTTGCCCCTCGTTCAACGCAAACGCCGTTTCGTAGGGTGTTAGCCAACGGCTCAGTCGTTTCTCTTGCTCCCAAAACTTCCAATTAGACCACCAATGGTCCATCCGTCGGCCCGATCCCCCAAGCATCCATATCTCACTCACGGCAACATTGTTCTCAAGGTATTGTAACGCTGCGTGGGTATCCGTTATATCTTTGTCCCGGTTCAATAAGGTTGAGCCCTTTGTCCAGGGTGCCCAGTCCTCCCAGGGGCCATCGAGACTATCTCGATCACCAATCCAATGATCCGCAACCTGCCCCCAACGACGGAGCATTCGCAACCCACCATCGGCGGCGATGATGTACTGGGCTTTGTCGAGCCACGCGATCCCTTGTTCGGAGAGGGGTTCCTCCCCCCCAGTACACAACGCCACAACCATGCGCAAGAATAAACTTGACAAACGTTTTTGGACAACCCTATGGTTGGGCCATGTGGAAACAGATCCGCGAGGAAGTCCTACCATTTTTTGAGGTTTTTCAGCGGAAAGGAAAACAACTTTTTTTGGTCGGAGGCGCTGTGAGAGACCTCCTCCTGGATCAAAGTGTTAAGGATCTAGATTTTGCAACCAATGCTTTCCCCGAGGAAGTCATTCATTTTTTCCCCAAGGTCATTCCCACGGGACTACAACACGGCACGGTCACTGTGCTTTTTCACGGCAAAGCCTATGAAGTGACGACATTTCGAATTGATGGGGCCTACAAAGATGGCCGCAGGCCCGTAGCGGTCAACTTTACCACTGACCTTATTCAAGATCTCTCGCGCCGTGATTTTACAATGAATGCGATGGCCTATGACTTTCTTACGGATTCCTTGATCGATCCGTTTGGGGGACAGGATGATTTAGCGAAGAAAGTGCTTCGTACGGTGGGACGTCCCCAGGAACGATTTGAAGAAGACGCACTTCGCATTCTCCGTTTGTATCGGTTCTCAGCAAAGTTGGGGTTTTCGCTTGATCCTGAAACAAGAGACGCAGCACAGCAGCAGATCAAACGACTGGGCTCTCTGTCACGAGAACGCGTCCGAGATGAAATGATGAAGGCCCTGGGCTCTCCTCATCCAGAACTTGCTTTCGATGCCTGGAATGAGCTTGGAATCCTCAACGAGTTTTTCCCCGCCACTCGCCCGCAGAAAATAACACCAGAGAATTGGCAAAAGATTCTTTGTCTTTCAGGGTGGAAACGATGGTCGCTTTGGTTCGGGCTCTCAGGCCCCGTTGATCCGGTAAGCTGGCAACAAGATCTGAAATCACTGGTTTTTTCCAACGCTGAACAAAAGTCGATTCTTCGTCCCTTTTTGGCCCTTCCCTTTTTGGGCGGGCCTCCGGATTTTACGGCCAAGGCCATGATCGAAGCCTGGGGCAGCAGGTCCTCCGTTGAAACAGACTGGCCCGTTCTAAAGAATCTCGACCTTGTGAGGCTTCACCCATCAGCGGTTGGATTAGACGATCACCTCAACAAACAACTTATTCAGCCTGAGCCCATTTTTCTTTCAGAGATGGCAATCAACGGCTCGGAACTTATGGAAGCGGGAGTCCCTTCAGGACCTAAGGTAGGACAAATTTTGCAGTCGCTTAAACACGAGGTTTGGAAAGATCCGCTTCTGAATCAGCGAGAAACACTTATGATGCGGTGCCGGAAGTATTGGTAATCGCTCGAAACGCTTCGCCGGCAGCCTCTTGTTCGGCTTCTTTTTTGTTCTTTCCAGCTCCTGAACCCAGAGTGGTCCCGTTGACCTGGACTTCCATATAAAAGGTCTTATCATGATCCGGTCCGGTCTTATCGACCAAAAGATACCGAGGATAACATTTGAAATGCTTCTGGACGTACTCCTGGAGGAGCGTTTTATAGTCTTTCTTGTGCCGGTCTTCCAAAACCGCATTAATCTCGGGAACAAGAAGTTGCAAAATCAAGCGTTGAACTTCGGGAAAGCCTGCGTCCAAATAAAGGGCCCCAAAGATGGCTTCCAGAGCGTCCGCCAGCAAGGCCTTTTTGGTGCGTCCCCCTGAGTTTTCTTCACCCTTACCCATCATGAGCACTTGGTCTACCCCAAGTCCTTTCGCAACGGATGAAAGAATTTCCTCGGATACAACGAATGACTTGATCTTGGCTAAATCGCCCTCGGGACGATCATAGAGAACGTGGTAAAGATAAGAAGCGACAACAAGACCCAAAACAGAGTCCCCTAAGAATTCTAGGCGCTCATTGTTTTCTTTTTGATCGGGATTTTCGTTGGTAAAGGATCGATGACAAAGAGCCAGGTTCAAGAGACCATCGTTCTTGAACCTGACTCCTAATACTTTCTCAAACTGCCGTAACGCATTTCTTCGGTTCGGCGTAATAACGTAAACAGACGGACTTCTCGGTTTACCGAAGAGTTCCACAAAATCTTACTTTTGTTGCGACTTCAAGTAATTCAGAACGTCGCCAACCTTTTCAAACTCAGTCGCCTTGTCTTCGGGAATCGTAATTCCCATATCCTCTTCGATGGCGTAGAGAAGCTCATAGGTGTCCAAGCTGTCCGCGCCCAAATCCTCTCGGATCTTACTTTCCAAGGTGACCTTGGGCTCTGCAACTTCGAGCTTTTCAACAATGATCTTCTTAAGCTTTTCGAATAGTTCGTCCATTCACTGCTCCTTATCGTTAAGCCATCGATTCCGGTTCTAAAACTTGCTTCCCACGATAGAAGCCGCACTTCGGACAAACCCGATGCATGAGGATCTTGTTACCGCAATTGGCACATGCCAACAAGTTGGGCATGGTCATCTTCATATTTGCGGAACGTCGTCGTCTGCTTCGGGTCTTGGAAGTATTGAATTTAGGTACTGCCATTGACCTTCCCTCACAAAAATTTCGAAGGCAATCCTAGCTTTTTTGTTGGACACTGTCAAGCTTTGTCACCGGAGTAAACCTTCAGCAAATTTTTGCTTGAGTGCATTTTCTACAATGCTGGGGACCATCGTGGAGATGTCGCACTCCAATTGGACAAGTTCCTTGATTGCCGAAGAACGAAGCACAAAGTACCTCGGGTCTGTCGGCATCATGAACGTCTCGATACGGGGGTTGATCCCCTTATTGACCATGCTCAATTCAAACTCGTAGCCAAAGTCGGTAAAAGCCCTCACCCCTCGTAAGATCGTTCGAACGCCTTGAGCTTCGGCGAAGTCAACAATGAGTTTGTTCCAAGTGTGGACCTCGACATTAGGAAGATGCCGCGTCATCGCCTTGAGGAACTCTTTACGCTCTTCCGTTGAAAAGACACAATGCTTTTGCGCATTGGCACTAACGACAATGTAGAGGCGGTCCATAATCGCGCTGGCCCTTTCAATCAGATTAAGGTGCCCATTTGTCGGAGGATCAAAGGTTCCAGGAAAAACCGCTTTCATAAGGGTACCGTACTCGCGGCACCGGCTCTGGTCAAGGATGATTTTGACAAATAGAAAAGCACCCAGTAGACTACAACTATGCGGTACGTCTTAACAGCCCTTGTTGCTTCCTTCCTCCTCATGACATCGTGCCAGTCTGCACCCCGCCCGCAAGCGGCCAAGAGAAATTCACCACCGGCGGCCTTTCAGGTTTCAGCCGAGAAAAAACACGAATCTTTGCTTGCTATCCGTGTCCTCGTCGAAAAGTTGAATAAAATTATTGCCGAAAAAGACTTTCAGGGCTGGCTTCCCTACCTTGACGAGGACTATAAGTCTACCTTTGGTGATCCTGCTCGGCTTAAGGCCTATTCCGAAAGCAGCCCTTTTCTTAAACAGTACAAAATTCGTCTGCAAACACTGCAGGATTACTTTCTTTATGTCGTCGTTCCTAGTCGGGCCAATACGACGGCTGATGACATTACGTTTGTCGATGAAAACCGGGTTGAGGTCTGGACAGTTGTTGACAACGAACGTGTTCTCCTCTACCTCTTGAAGTTGTACGATAAACAATGGAAAATATCGTCTTGGTAACCAGCAAGGAGTGATCATGAGAAAAGCGGCGCCCCTCTTGGCGAGTCTGTTTTTGTTGCCTTTTTGGGTTTGTGCCCAGACACCGACTGCGTCGACCACAGACGCCTCGGCGAGCGGCGGACAGAAAACTGTAGAAGAAAAGCGGCTTCAAAGCGGCGTAGAAGTCCAGGTCATTGCAAGCTTAGTTGCTGAGAACGATCGTGCGAGCAAAAAGAAGGCCCTCGACTTAGTGCGCGATATGATAGACAAAGGCAAAACCACAGATCAAAATCTCGATGTTGTGACGCTTTTGGACGAGCTGGGCGGCGAGGGAACAACGAAACAGGTTGTTCAAAATCGCCGAGTCATTAATGATTTCCCTGATATCCGCCGTGAGGCCGCCGAGCTTTTGGGGCAAATCGGCGGCAATCAGGCGCGGGAAGCCCTCCTCAAAATTGCGCAAAGTGATAAGGAACCTATGGTCGTTTCAGAGGCAGTTTATTCCTTAGGTGAGATTGGCGGTGGAGATCAGGCGGCCCGAGTTCAATCGGTGATCACCAATTTGGTGCGAGAGCAAGATATCATTCGTCCCGACAGTAACTTTGCTTTTGCGGCAGCGTCTGCGCTTGAGATGCTGGGCAAGAAAACCGACGGAAAGGTTAGCCCAGATGTTTTTGCGGCGCTCATTCGCATTCAGAATGGTAACTATATTCGCCCTGTTCGTGAAAAGGCAAAACAGGTTCTCGAAGAATTCACAAAGTATTAAGATAAAAAAACCGCCGTTTTCGGCGGTTTTTTTATTTCTTATAGAGGTTTCTTAGTTCTTTACGCCATGCCGGAGGGTTGTTGGGATCCTCAACAGGGATCTTTCGATGGATCTCAAACCGGGTTCCCTCTTTCTCAATAATGACTCCAAAAGTTCCTGATCCCAGATAAGCAACCTTTTCGCCGCCTTCCAACTGTTGTTGTTTGGTCAGTTCCGTGAGAACGCAATCAAAGTGTGCTGGTGCCTGGGCCGGCCCGTAGCCAATGGCTGACGCCATTTCCACGATGGGCTGTTCACAGATACCGCAAGGCTGACTAGGAATGCTGACGCGAGCGGACTCGTGGTCGTGTCGGAAGCGCCGCCGTGACCGGCCACCGTTATTTTCTCTCATGCAAAAGAAACTGCCCTCGATTGATACTTTCTGTCAATAAGCTGGCAATCTCTTGAATAGCACGGTCAATATAGTCCGGCTGTAAAATTTTCTTTTTGAGTTCTTGAATCTTTTCATTCGATGGTGACGAGCTCGTCATTCGAAACCGTTCTCCGTAAACGCATTGTCATAATGCGTTAGATCAGCATTGAGGAAGACAATGTCAAAGCGAATTTTGCATTGAGCCCAGTCAGGATTTTCTTGAAGAAAATACCGAGCGCAACCTTGAATTCGACGCTGTTTTCTCTGGCCGATGGATCGAATAAGATCTTCGGCCGGTACAGTCGTCCAATGCTTCACTTCGACAAAGACCAAGGTGTCATCCTTGTACACTACAATATCGACTTCTCCCTGGCGGCACCTAAGGTTTCTTTTTACGATGTGGTAACCCAAAGCAACAAAATGCTGCGCTGCGAGGTCCTCTCCGATGTCACCTTGGAGCTTAGTGTTCACGAGCTTCCAAAAGGTCCTGGAAATTCACGGGTCTCGCAATGTATATTTTGGGGGAATTGACGAGTTCGACGAGGGCTCCCCGATCATCACGATACGCGTTGCCAAAGGAATCAATGAGGATTCGAACTCGGGGACGGAGCAGGTTCTCAAGCGATTGGTCCATAACCCGGGCGATGCTTCCGTCACTCAAAAGAATAATGCTTCCGGGAGGATTGAGCCCCAAGGGGCGAATAAAGTCTTTAACGGCCTGAGGGTCGAAACGGGTCCCCTGGTCCTTAATGAGGAGCTTCATGGCTTCGTAGCCAACAAGGCTATTGCGGTAACGCCGTTGGGTAGCCCGCGCGACAAAGTTGACGGCGACAGAAACTAAACGGGCTACAGGGTCAATGGCGTCTTGCTTCAACCCAGAGGGGTAGCCCTTTCCGTTCCATTCTTCGTGGTGCTGAAGAGCAACAAGGGTCGACTCATAGGGTTCTCCCCATCGTCGGAGCTTTTCGTGAGAGAGAGAAGGATGGCTTTCGAGGATTGTCCGTTCTGACTCAGTCAAGCGGCCTTCTTTGGCCGTTACCGCTTCGGGAAGAAAGAGCATGCCGACATCGTGTAAAAGTGCCGAGCGAACTAATTGAGTTTTCTTTTCTTGATCCCATTGGTGGGCCGTAGCGACCAATGAGAGAACAAGGGCTATGTTAAAACTGCTTGTCGCGACCGAAGGAATATAATCTCGGCCATCGAGAAATATGCGAAAAAGTCCCCAGGGCTGGGCGTCAAAGGCCGCACAAACCTTGACAACGAGGCGATCAAATTCCGGCGGTGAAAATTTTCCTTCGACGATTGCTTGAAAACGGCTTTCTAGTTCACCCACAAGGTTAAGGTAGGTAGCGACGAAGGGGGCGTCTTCGGGAAAGTCCCAGTGTGAAATATCCGGCCTGCCGGCAAAACTTTGATTTTGACTCATGACATTTTCTTGTCCATAGCATAAACGGCAGCTAGGAGTTCCGCAAGAACTCCAAAGTGTTCTTCGGGAATCCATCCTCCTTCAGGAAGTTCAAAGAGAAGTTCGGCAAGCTCATCGTCCTTTTTTTCGGGTATTTTCCATTTCTGGGCAATTTCGAGCGCCCGCCGCGCCATTTCTCCTCGCGCTTTAAAGAGAATGAGCGGAGCGGGGTATTGGGGAAGAAATCGAACCCCAACAGCGAGTCTAGATTTGGAAATTGACACGCGGCCTCTCAAAGGCATCCGGATAAAGGGGGCGGTGTCCCCAATGAAGGGTGACTTTTAAGTTTTCTTTGGAAAACACGTCTCGATGAGTCTGCGTCCAAGGCTGCCATTTTTTCTGATCCTCGTCCTTAAAAAACCACCAGAAAAGATCAAGGCTTTGGGGTTGAACATCGGCGTCAAGGCGAAAAGGCTGAGCCAGTGGCGCGGCCGTAACAATCCAGCGATCGATTCTCTGGAGAGAATGGACCCAACGGGCTTGGAGGAAACCGCAATCCTCTTGCGAATCTCTGGTCCATCTTAGCGGCATGGAAAGCCAATTGACGGGAGTTGAGGGACGCCGAAGATTCCATGAATCCCAAAAGGACTCGTCTTGGGGCGGCGGCTCTTGGGATCCTTGTTCTAATTGGCCAAGCCAACCGAGCCAGGCCTCTAAAGATTCGATGTCGGCATCGGTACTGTTAAGCCCTCGTGATGCGGCTGAGGCCGCCCATTCTGGGTGATGAACTTTCGTTTTGAAAAGCCACCGGGTCCACAGTGTTACTTTTTCCTGGACAAGACTCAAACCTTGACCTAAAAACGCCGAAATAAGGTCCTGATGGCCAAGGTCTGGCAGGGCCTCTTGGGTTAGTCTCAAAGGATCGATGATCCACTTTTGAGGCTCGTCTCTTAAAACATGAAGTTTGAGCACCTCTCCGGGAACGAGTTCAAGTGTGGACGTGACAAGGAAAACTTGGGGTCCAACTCCAATCTTCCATTGATGCGGTCCTGCCGGAGCAATGACAGTCGCCAAAAAAGAAGCCCCGCCTGGGGAGCCCGAAGGACCCGTGCGGGGCAAGAAGATCGACGTTACTGTGATCTCCACAATTCAATTACTCTGTAACGACTTTCTTCTTAATGAGTTCCCGAACCTTGGCGGACTTACCAACGCGGTCTCGAAGGTAATACAGCTTGGCGCGGCGAACTCGGCCAGGACGGACAAGTTCGATTTTGTCGATCCGAGGGCTGTGGAGCGGAAAGACACGTTCAACACCAACGCCGAAGGAAAGTTTGCGGACAGTGAAACTCTTTCGAACTCCAGAGTTCTGCATCGCGATTACGGTGCCCTCATAAACCTGAACGCGTTCTGTCTTGCCTTCGACAATTTTGAAGTGAACCTTCACAAGGTCACCAATACGAAACGCTGCCGTTTCACGAAGCTGCGCGGCTTCAATAGACTTAATGAGATCCATCGGGATCCTCCTATTCAATTTCTGTGTCCTAAAATCAACTCGACGATCACTGATGCGCGATCAGATCGGGCCGCATACGTTTTGTTTTTTCAATGCTCTGGCTGCGCCGCCATTCCTCAATATTCTTGTGATGCCCTGACAACAAGACATCGGGGACCGCTTGTCCCCGGAATACTTCGGGCCGCGTATACTGTGGATACTCCAGTAAAAAGCCGTTGGAAAAACTTTCTTCCTCCAAACTTCTTGCCTTAATCACACCTTCACGCAGGCGGTAAACCGCATCGATGATCACCAGCGTTGCAATTTCTCCTGAAGAAAGGACGTAATCTCCCAGTGAAATTTCATCATCAACATAATCGTCGATGATTCGCTGATCAATCCCCTCATAACGTCCGCAGATGAAGACCAGCTCTTCTTCCTCTGCCAACTCCTTTGCCATCGTTTGCTGAAACAAACGACCCGATGGTGACGGATAGAGGGTCCTTTTCTGACCTGCCCCCACAGAATCCAGGGCCATGGCCAGAGGTTCCGGTTTAAGGACCATACCGGCGCCGCCGCCGTAGGGAATATCGTCGCACGTCTTATGCTTGTCCGCGGCAAAATCACGGATATTCACAAGATGAACTTCAATCAGTCCCTTTTCAACAGCCTTCTTCATGATTGAGGTCTGAAGAAAACCGTCAAGAATCTCAGGAAACAGACTCAAAACTGTAAGTTTCATTCGAGGATCCACTCCACACGCAACTCAACAGTCCGACCAGAAAGGTCAATATTTCCTAGATAAACATCCTGGAAAGGAATCAAAACCTGACGATCGTCGGAAGTTTTTACTTCCAAAAGCGTCGCTGCTGTCCCATCCCAGAAACCCGTAATCGTTCCGCGCGTGATTCCTTCGAATTGCACAGAACATCCAACCAAATCCGCAAAATACACTTCACCATCTTTCAAAGGCGCGGCTGAACTTCGGGGAACCCAGAGTTCATGATCGGCCAGAAGTTTCGCGGCTTCCGGCGATTCGATTCCGACAAACTTCATCAAAAAACCGCTGCCCGAACGTTTTGCCGTTTGAATGGTCAAATCGCGTTGAACTGAGCCTTTTCTGGCTGAAACAGACTTAAAACGCAGGAAGTGGTCAAATTCGCCCGAATAGCTCGTGACCTTAACGTCACCACGAACTCCGAAACTTGATCGAATTCGGCCGACCGCCATCCATTCGTCACTCAGTCAAGAATCTCCAAAACGACTCGCTTGCCTGTTTTTGTGGAAGACGCGCTGAGAACCGTCCGAATAGCCTTAGCGATACGACCGTGCCGTCCAATGACCTTGCCCAAATCATCCGCAGACACTCGAAGTTCCAAAATCGTTGATTTCTCGCCTTCGATTTGGTTCACAACAACCTCAGACGGATCGTCGACGAGAGTTTTTGCGATGTACTCAACTAAATCTTTTTCCACAACTCCGCCCTTTCAGCCTTAGCCCAGGAAAAACTGATTCTTGTTCAGAAGACTTTTCACGGTGGATGAGAGTTGTGCTCCCTTTCCAATCCATTCTCGAATTCTGTCAGCCTTGAAACTCACCTGGTCTTTTGCTTCGACGGGATGATAGTAACCGACCTCTTCGATGGACTTACCGTCTCGAGGCGCGGTCGAATTGGTGACCACGATCCGATAGTAAGGCCGCTTTTTAGCGCCGAATCTCTTCAGGCGAATGGAAACGCTCATGTTCCCTCCTTATCCTATTTCACGCCGCCAAGGCGCTGCATCATTTGATTCTGCATCCCCTTGTTCTTGGCAACTTTTTTCATCATTAATTTCGTTTTCTCAAACTTCTTCATAAGTTGATTAACGTCGTAGACTGTCGTCCCCGAACCGTTGGCAATTCGTTTGCGGCGACTGGGGCCCAAAATGAGGTAATTTCGGCGTTCTTTCTTGGTCATCGAAGAAAGAATCGCCTCCTCTTTCTTCATTGAGCCTTCATTGATCATCGATGGATCAATTTGGCCCGACATTCCAGGAATGAGGGACATCAAGGCTTGCATAGAGCCCATTTTTTTGACTTTGCGAAACTGATCAAGGTAATCGTCGAGAGTAAACCCACCAGATGACATTTTATCCTGAAGGGCGGCGGCTTCGTTGATGTCAAAGGTCTCTTGGGCTTTTTCAACGAGGGTAACAACATCACCCATACCAAGAATGCGGCTTGCAAATATTTCAGGATGGAAAACATCGAGATGATCGAGCTTCTCGCCCACTCCCACGAATTTGATTGGTTTTCCTGTAATACTTTTGAGGGAAAGAGCGGCACCGCCCCTCGTATCTGAATCAAATTTGGTGAGGATAATTCCTGTAATACCAATTTTCTCGTCGAACGCTTGAGCGATTTCAACGGCATTTTGTCCTGTCATAGCGTCGGCGACAAAGAGACTTTCAACGGGCTCAGCGACTTTTTTAATCTCAGCCAGCTCGGCCATGAGCCCGTCGTCAAGCTGTAACCGTCCTGCTGTATCCACGAGGACGACGTCGAATTGATTTTTTTTGGCAAATTTTAAGGCATTCTTGACGACGCTCACCGGCGACGTGGAAGCTTCACGATACAGTTCAACACCAACTTGCTGACTCAGGTAAGCAAGTTGGTCGATAGCGGCGGGACGTTGAAGGTCGGCGGCAACCAAGAGGACCCTGCGCCCCTGTTTTTGCAGCCGTGCCGCGAGTTTGGCCACAGTGGTCGTCTTGCCGGCCCCTTGAAGCCCTAGGGCAATAATGGTACTGACAACGTCGGGACCGTGGAGTTCGAGATCTTGTTTCTCGTCTCCCAGAAGTTTGACGATTTTATCATGGAGAATTTTTACAAATTGCTGACCTGGATTGACACTTCGAAGAACGAAGGCTCCGCGAGCTTCTTCTAGTGTTTGATTCACAAACCTTCGAACAACGCGCAGGTTAACATCGGCGTCAATGAGGGCAATTTTG
>Ga0164241_10004557_pt1 | contig 13366 bp, 11 predicted proteins | sample OricomyardsoilBY_FD_108780 | JGI IMG/M metagenome (GOLD analysis project Ga0164241, IMG submission 108780) | Backyard soil microbial communities from Emeryville, California, USA - Original compost - Back yard soil (BY) | ecosystem: Environmental > Terrestrial > Soil > Unclassified | place: USA...
ATTCTTTTAGAAATGTTTTATTGTTTCCAACGGTTTTTTCCGGTCTCGATTAATTTTTTGTTATTTTTTTTTAATTGATTGACTTTTTTTTGATTTTTTTGAAATATTATTTTTTATTAGTTATTTTTTTTTTTTTTTTATTATACAAAAAATCAAATTTTTTTATTTTTATATTTTTAATATGGTTGGTTTTAATTTAATTGGTGCAGGTTTAGCTACAATTGGTTTAGCAGGTGCAGGTGTTGGTATTGGTGTTGTTTAGGTTGGCCAAAACGGTTATTTGCCTGTTACCTTTAAAATTATAGTAGTTCAATGAGCCTAAATAACGCGCATCGTTAACACTTTCGCCGTTTAAACCTTTGGGTAATAAATCTGTACCGCCACCAGCGCTTGCCTGTAATGAGTAGCCATTGTTTCTGTCTGCACGCACTACAAAGTTTAATATCTTTTCGGGCTCACCAGTTCTAACGCCTGTTAAGTTAGCCTGATCGCCGTAGTCGTCTATTATCTGTACGCTTTCCAAAATATCAGCAGGCAGGTTCCGGGTTGCGGCCTGTAAGTCGCCGCCCATATAGTCCTTACCGTTAATACGTACACGGGTAACCGATTTACCCTGCGTTGTAACATTACCGGCGGCATCAACTTCTACGCCGGGCAGTTTTTTAACCACATCTTCCACGGGGGCGTTTGCACGTACCGGATAAGCAGAAATGCTATAAGCAACCGTGTCTTCTTTAATTCTTACCGGTATTACGCCTTTGATAGTTACCACGCCTAATTCTTTGGCTTCGGCCTTCAATACGATGGAGCCAAGGTCAAGCGGTTTAAAATCTCCATCAGCAAAAGTAAAACGTTTGCGGATGCCTTCATAGCCTAATGAGGTTATGGTTAAGGTCATGCCGGTGCCGCCAACATTGTTAAAAGTGAATTTTCCGTCTAATCCTGTAACAGTAGTAGTGCTGTCACCAGCGTTTGATACGTATTTTACGGTAGTACCCGGAACAGATAATTGCGTACTGTCAACTATCATGCCCGATACCTGCCTTCCGCTTTGCGCTAAAGCGCTGTTAACAATAAAGAAGGCTAAAATAAAAGGTAATAAAAGATATTTCATACAGGTTTTATGCTCGTTAAAAAGGTCGATAGATATTATATTTTAACATATCAGATGCAAAGGTTCAACATAAATTACGTTTAACAGAAAACACCAATACGATTGTTACACACTTAGGTTTAAATCATTACAATTGTTACAAATTAGCCGTAAGGCATCAAATTTTACGATATTTCTAAAACTTTTGGTGTATCATTAACACAGTGCAAATATACCCTCATTTTTTTAACGGGGGTACTACTAATAATTAAATTATCATTTTATTGCAGGATATTATTTTTGACAGGGTACTATTGATCAAAACACTTACTCGATGACCATATTGTGCTGTTAATTTTGATATTTGTAAACTAATTTTTTTTAATGACGCATTTATCTGTCAATATAAACAAGATAGCAACGCTGCGTAATTCGCGTGGCGGCAACAATCCCAACCTGGTTAAAACAGCGTTAGACTGCGAATGTTTTGGCGCACAGGGGATTACCGTACATCCACGACCCGATGAACGGCATATCAGGTATCAGGATGTTTTTGATTTGAAGGCAGCTATAACTACCGAATTTAATATTGAAGGCAATTGCACAGAACAAAAATTTATTGACCTGGTATTAGCTAACAAACCGGCCCAGGTAACTCTGGTACCCGATGCGCTTGGTCAAATTACATCGAACCACGGGTGGGATACTATAAAACACCGGCAATATTTGCGGGATATTATTCCGGTTTTTAAGAGTGCGGGGATACGGGTTTCTGTTTTTGTGGACCCCGTTGTTGAAATGATCGAGGCCGCGGCTGAAACTGGCACCGATAGAATAGAATTGTACACGGAGGCCTATGCACATCAATATCATAAAGATAAAGCAACAGCAATTGCTCCGTATATAAAAGCTGCCGAGGCGGCTGTTAAAGTGGGTTTAGGAATAAATGCCGGCCACGATCTTGATCTGCATAATTTGAAATATTTTGCTCAAAACATACCCGGCCTGCTTGAAGTAAGCATCGGACACGCGCTTGTTTGCGATGCTCTATATTATGGGTTGGAAAATACCATACAATTGTATTTAAGACAGCTTAACCGAGCAATTTAATTGGCACTAAACTACAATTTGCCAAATACTATTTCCCCTGCTGAGAATTGTTAACAATTGACGTAACAATTGGCTCACAATTATTTAAAATGTACCTTTGCAAAACAACACAAGTACCATTAAATGATCTTAAATACATCCTACCAGGAACGGTTTGAAGGCCGGCACATTGCCCCTGGCGAAACCCATACAACAAGTATGCTGAAGGTTACCGGCGCAGCATCGCTTGATGAACTTATAGACCAAACCATTCCGCAAAAAATACGCTTAAAGGCGCCGTTAAATCTTCCGGCAGCAAAAAGCGAATATGCTTATCTGCGCGATCTGAAGCAGACAGCTTCAAAAAACAAGGTATTTAAAAGCTATATTGGTCAGGGGTATTATGATGTGATAGTACCGGGCGTTATACAAAGAAACATTCTGGAAAACCCGGGATGGTATACCCAATACACACCTTACCAGGCCGAAATTGCCCAGGGACGTTTACAGGCATTGCTTAATTTCCAAACCATGGTGATTGACCTTACCGGTATGGAAATAGCAAATGCTTCCCTGCTGGATGAAGGTACCGCCGCCGCCGAAGCCATGTTTATGCAATACAGCCTGCGTAAAAATCAGGCGGCAAAAACATTCTTTGTGTCAAAAGAATTGTTTCCGCAAACCATAGATATACTAAAAACCCGAGCCGAGCCTTACGGCATTGAATTGCTGATAGGCGACCATCAAACAGTTGAATTGAGTGACACCATGTTTGGTGCTATCGTGCAATATCCGGCTGGTAACGGTGCCGTTTATAATTACACTGATTTTGCTTTACGCGGCCATGAAAAAGGCATCAAGCTGACTGTTGTAGCCGATATAATGAGCTTACTGTTGCTTACGCCTCCGGGTGAGTGGGGCGCCGATATTGTAGTAGGATCAACCCAGCGATTTGGCGTACCCATGGGCTTTGGCGGGCCGCATGCTGCTTTTTTTGCCACTAAAGAAGAATACAAACGCTCAATGCCGGGCCGTATAATAGGTGTTACTATTGATAGCGCCGGCGATTATGCTTTGCGCATGGCCTTGCAAACCAGGGAGCAGCATATCCGCAGAGATAAAGCCACCTCCAATATTTGTACTGCGCAGGCATTGCTGGCTATTATGGCAGGCATGTATGCGGTATACCATGGCCCACAAGGTTTGAAGCTTATTGCTGAAAGAACTCATGGATTAGCTATTACTTTAAGCAATGCTTTAACCGGCTTGGGATATCGTCAGCTTAACGACAAGTATTTTGATACCATCGCCGTTGAGGTTGGTGATCTGGCTAATGCGATACACGCTGAGTCATTAAACAATGATGTAAATATAAATTATAAAGGGCAGGTAATTACAATTTCTCTTGATGAAACCACTCTGCCTGATGATATTAAAACACTGGTAAAGATATTTGCCAAAGTAAAAGGTAAAACACTTAACGATACCGTTATTGACGCACCTGTTGAAACAGTTATTCCGGCAGAACTGCAAAGAAAATCAGCCTATTTAACTCATCCGGTATTTACCACGCATCATTCTGAGCACGAAATGCTGCGGTATATAAAATCACTGGAAGCAAAAGATCTTTCGCTTTGCCACTCCATGATCGCATTAGGATCGTGCACCATGAAGCTAAACGCCACTACCGAAATGGTTCCTGTTACCTGGGCCGAGTTTAGCCGCATGCATCCATTTGCACCGGTTGACCAAACCGGTGGCTATATGCAGCTATTTGATGAATTGAACAGATGGCTGAGTGAAATAACTGGATTCGCCGCCATGAGTTTGCAGCCAAACGCAGGTGCGCAAGGCGAATACGCAGGTTTAATGGTTATCCGTGCTTATCATAACGACCGCGGCGAGCATCATCGTAATATCGCTTTGATACCTTCATCAGCACATGGTACCAACCCAGCATCGGCTGCTATGGCAGGGATGAAAATAGTTGTTGTTAAATGTGATGATAATGGCAACATTGACGTTGCCGATCTGAAAGCACGCGCTGAGCAATATAAAGATGAACTTTCCTGCCTGATGGTGACCTATCCATCAACGCACGGTGTGTTTGAAGAGTCGATCATTGATATCTGTCAGATTATTCATGATAACGGCGGACAAGTTTATATGGACGGTGCCAACATGAACGCACAGGTAGGCTTAACCAGTCCGGCTAATATCGGAGCCGACGTTTGCCACCTTAACCTGCATAAAACATTTTGTATTCCACACGGTGGTGGCGGCCCGGGCATGGGGCCAATCGGCGTAGCCAAACATTTGGTGCCATACTTACCTGGTCATGCGGTTGTTGATATTGATAACGGCAAAGCCATCCACGCTGTTTCTGCCGCGCCTTGGGGTTCGGCTTCTATATTGATCATATCGCACGCTTACATAGCCATGATGGGGCCTGATGGCTTAACCAATGCCACCCGTTACGCTATATTGAATGCTAACTATATTAAAGCGCGCTTGGAGAATCATTACCCCGTTTTATACACGGGTTCGCACGGCCGATGCGCGCACGAAATGATATTGGATTGCCGCTCATTTAAATCAGCAGGTATTGAGGTGGTTGATATAGCCAAGCGTTTAATGGATTATGGTTTCCACGCGCCAACCGTTTCTTTCCCGGTTGCCGGTACCGTAATGGTTGAGCCGACGGAATCAGAACCCAAGCATGAACTTGACCGTTTTTGCGATGCCATGATAGCTATCCGCAAGGAAATAGCTGCTGTGGAACAAGGCGCAACAGATAAAGTAAACAACCCGTTGAAAAACGCGCCACATACCATGACCGTAATTTCGGCTGATGAGTGGGAGCATCCTTACAGCCGCAAAACAGCAGCTTTCCCGTTGCCTTATGTGGCGGCTCATAAATTCTGGCCATCAGTAGGCAGGGTTAATGATACTTATGGCGACCGTACACTGATCTGTTCATGCCCGCCCTTGAGCGACTATGAGTTTGAAGAAAGCGAAGTAACTACACCGGAATACGGAACGTGATTTGGTGTGCAGATATGAAGATGTGCGAATGTGCAGATGATTGAATAGATTGTCTGCACATTTTTTTTGAAGTAATATCCTGCATTCATAAAATGTTGTTTTGCCTTATTATGTAAAAATCACTTGAAAATTAAGCCGTATTACCCTGCTATACCACTATAACAACTATCTTTTTAGTCAAAATGTAACAAAAATGTGTCAATAGCTACGTTCAAAATTAATTTTTATTGTAAAAATTACATTTAAAATTATATAAGTTTGTGTGCACGGCTACATCGATGTAGTACAAAACCAATAAACAACCGATATATTAAACATTAACCAACAAAACAATGAAATTAAAATCATTAGCTATTGTTTTGGCCGCTGCCTTTACTGGTAGTTTAGTACAGGCCCAAACAATAAAGGAGGACTTTAAGCCTTCATCCTTTAACCAACCCCACAGAGACTACCCTCAGGTAAACTCACAGGGTTATGTACGCTTTCGTGTACAAATGCCAAAAGCGGATAGCGTAAGGGTGAACCTTGGCTTAGGCGGCTTACCAGGTGGAACAAGATTAACCAAAGGTGCCGATGGATATTTTACCGGCACTACTTTGGCTCCACAGGAAGAAGGTTTCCATTATTATCACCTAACCGTTGACGGTAGTGAGATGGTAAACGATCCGGGAACAGGAAGTTTTTACGGCTCTCAACGTTGGGAAAGCGGTGTTGAGGTTCCGGCTCATGACCAGGACTTTTACGCTTTAAAAGATGTTCCTCACGGCGCTATGACTACTATTATGGTTCCATCAAAAGTAGGAAATCAACCTTTCCGTACATCTGTAGTGTATACTCCTCCGGGTTACGAAAAAGGCTCAACCAAATATCCCGTTTTATACTTACAACACGGTTGGGGTGAAAATGAGACCTCATGGGGCCTTCAAGGTAAAACTAACCTGATAATGGATAACATGATAGCAGAAGGCAAAATAAAACCTTTTATTGTGGTAATGAGCTATGGCATGACTAATGTTGGTGGCAATGGCCCAGGCGGCGGTCGTCGTCCTGCCGGTCCTCCTCCGGCTGGTGCTACCGCTGGTGCTCCTGGAGCACGTCCTGCTGGTGGTCCGCCTGCTGGTGGCCCTCCTGCTGGTGGTGCTGCTCGTCCAGCCGGTGGTGGTATGGGTGCTGCCGGTGTTGTTCTTGCAGGTATTACCAAAGGCGACGTAACAGGTGCAGCGGCTTTCCAAACTGTTTTGATAGATGAGATCATTCCTTACGTCGACTCTCACTACCGTACAGTTGCTAAGAGAGATGGCCGTGCAATGGCAGGTCTTTCAATGGGCGGCATGGAAACACACACTATTACCTTAGCCAGACCAGAAGTGTTTGCTTACTGGGGTTTACTGAGCGGCGGTACATATAATGCTGCTGAATTAGCCGGTAAAATGAAACCAAAGCTAGCGTTTGTGAGCTGCGGCAGTTTTGAAGGTGCCGCCAATACTAAAAAAGCTGCTGAGGATTTGAAGGCCGCTGGTTTCAATTCAGTTTCTTATATATCAGAAGGCACGAGACATGAATTCCAAACCTGGCGCCGCAGCTTACGCGAAATGGCTCCATTGCTGTTTAAATAAGCTAAAAAAATATATAATTTTGATGTGGAGGTAACGGATTGTTATCTCCACATTTTTTTTGCAATAAATGGTGATGATGAAGATAAAATTCAATATGCTGTTAGTGGCCGGAATGGCATTGATAAATTTAGGCACGGCCTTTTCGCAGGCGCCCGCACCCGCTGCCGCGCCTGCAGCCCCAACAGGCATCGAGATCGTATCAAAGGTTGATAAACCTAAAAAGAAATTCAACGAAAAGGACCTGAGCGGTTACCTACTGGTTTATTTTAAAGATCAAAATCAATCTGCTTACCTGGCTATCAGCGCCGATGGTTATACTTTTACCGACGTTAACGGCGGCCAGCCAATTTTCATAGGTTCGCAACTGGCTGAGCAGAAAGGCGTACGCGACCCGCACATAGCACGCGGACCGGATGGTGCTTTTTATGTTGCCATGACCGATCTGCATATATCCGGAAAACGCGCAGGTTTCAGAGAAACGGAATGGGAACGCCCTCAGGAAAAATACGGCTGGGGTAACAACCGCGCGATCGTATTAATGAAATCATATGATCTGATCCATTGGACGCATTCTGATCTGAGGATAGACAAAGCTTTCCCCGAGTTGGGGGATATTGATTGCTCATGGGCACCTGAGACTATCTATGACCCGGTAGCGAAAAAAATGATGGTGTATTTCACTATTCGCTATAACAACAAAAACGCGGGATTTATTGGGCCTATGCTAATGACGATTTTACAAAACTGGAAGCAGTGCCCCAACGCGTTACCGAAATTGGCGGTATTGATGCCGACATTACCAAGGTGGGCGACAAGTACCAGATGTTTTATGTAGGCGATGCCAAGATCTGGCAATCGGTATCGGATAAAATAAACAGCGGCTTCCCGGCTACCCGGGAAAGGAGAATTGATCCTGAGAAAGTATCAACCGAAGCGCCAAACGTATTTAAACGTCTCGGAACAGATAAATATGTGTTAATGTACGATGTTTATGGCGCGCGCCCCAGCAATATGGGCTTTAGCGAAACCACCGATTTCGTTAGCTTTAAAGATCTGGGCCACTTTAACGAAGGCGTAATGAAAACCACCAACTTTACCAGCCCCAAACACGGCGCGGTAACCTATCTTACCAAAGCAGAGTTAAAAGCAATTGCCGAGCACTGGAAGATTGATATTAAATAAATGTCATTGCGAGGAACGAAGCAATCGCACGGCGAAAAGCCCCCGTATATGTTCGCGATCGCTTCGTTCCTTACGGCAATGACAAGTATTGCAAAACAAAAAGGGGACGACCAGATGGCCATCCCCTTTTCTATTTTAACCTCCCCCTTTAGGAGGGCCGGGGGGCTTACGCTTCTACAGCCTGACCCACCAAATGGTTAGCAACCAAATATTCTGCGATCTGTATGGCATTAGTAGCGGCACCTTTACGCAGGTTATCGCTTACTATCCAGCAATTTAAAGTATTAGCCTGGCTCTCATCACGACGGATACGGCCAACAAAAACTTCGTCTTTATCGTGCGCGTCAAGCGGCATAGGGTATTTAAGGTTAGCTACATCATCGGTAACTATTATACCAGGCGCTTTGCTCAATATTTCGCGTACTTCGGCCAGATCAAAATCATTGGCAAACTCAATATTCACAGACTCAGAGTGACCGCCCATAACAGGGATACGAACAGTAGTAGCCGTTACGCGGATGCTGTCGTCGCCCATAATTTTGTTGGTCTCTTTAACCATTTTCATTTCCTCTTTGGTGTAACCGTTTTCGGTGAAAACATCAATATGAGGCAATACATTCAAATCTATTTTATACGGATATGCCATAGGGCCATCAACACCATTACGCTCGTTCATTAACTGGTCGACCGCTTTAACGCCGGTACCGGTTACTGATTGGTAGGTTGATACCACAACACGTTTGATCTTGTATTTATCATGCAGTGGTTTTAAAGCTACCACCATTTGTATGGTTGAGCAATTAGGGTTAGCTATTATTTTATCTTCGGCGGTAAGTACGTTAGCATTTACTTCGGGCACTACCAGTTTTTTGGTAGGATCCATACGCCATGCAGATGAGTTATCAATAACAGTTATGCCTGCTGCCGCAAAAAGCGGTGCCTGGGCCAACGAAGTGCTGCCACCTGCCGAGAATAAGGCAATTTCGGGCTTCTGCTTTATCGCATCCTCGGCAGAAACAACCTTGTACTGCTTACCCTTAAAAGTGATCTCTTTACCTACACTTTTTTCGGAAGCAACGGGAATTAATTCTGTTACCGGGAAGTTGCGTTCTTCAAGAACCTGCAACATTTTAGTGCCCACCAAACCTGTGGCACCCACAACTGCGATCTTCATTGTTTTTTTTAATTTGTTAATTAATAATTTATTGCGAGGCGCAAATATCGTATTTTTTTGTTTATGAGCGGTAAATTTATTGTAAATGGTGGCTCATAATTTGCTTGTATGTGACTGAAATAAGCACTATTGCATTAAACATTCTACCTTTGCAACACATCAGATAAAGCTATGAGCGAAAACATATTGGTTATTGGGGCTAACGGTCAAATTGGTACGGAGCTGGTAGTAAACCTGCGCAGCAGGTATGGCGACGGAGCGGTAATCGCTTCCGACATTCATGCCTCAGAACACCATCTGATAAAAGATGGACCCTTTGAACTGGTAAATGTTTTAGATAAAGCAGTGCTCGAAGCTGTTTTTGAGAAACAGCGCCCTACACAGGTTTACTTATTAGCCGCAATTTTATCCGCCACAGGCGAAAAGCACCCTAAAATGGCCTGGGATCTTAACATGACGGGACTGCTAAATGTGCTTGATCTGGCTGTAAAATATGAAACTAAAAAGGTATTCTGGCCCAGCTCCATTGCGGTGTTCGGCCCGCACTCACCCCGTGAGAATACGCCTCAATTCTGTATAATGGACCCTAATACCGTTTATGGCTTTAGCAAGTTAGCGGGAGAGCGTTGGTGTGAATATTACTACCTTAAACACGGCTTGGATGTGCGCAGCCTGCGTTACCCTGGCCTGATCGGCTGGCGATCTGATCCGGGCGGTGGCACAACCGACTATGCTGTAAACATTTTCCACGAGGCCTTGGCCAATAATAAATACGAAAGCTTTTTGTCCGCAGATACCGCCCTACCCATGATGTATATGGACGATGCTATACGTGCCACGCTTGAGCTGATGGATGCCCCTGCTTACAAACTCAGTGTGCGCTCATCCTACAACCTGGCGGGAATAAGTTTTACGCCCGACCAATTATCCACAGAAATAAAAAAGCACTTACCCCGATTTGAAATAACATACGCTGATAATGACCCGAGGCAAGCCATTGCCGATAGCTGGCCAAAATCCATTGATGATACAAAAGCGCAGCAGGATTGGGGCTGGAAAATTAAATATGATCTGGCCGCGATGACAAAGGATATGCTGGAAAATTTGAGGAAAGAAAATAGCGCTTTATAATTAGCGAGGGGCTTCAAACCGATCGGTACAAGGCAAGAAAAGCGTTTCACATCGGCACATAAATTTGTCGTTTACGCAAAATGTTGACAATCAAATAAATATCTATAATTTACAGCTAATTTTACTGACTTATAAGTAGTTTCATTTTGTTTCACCCAAAAACGCAATTGATTAACAATCAGCTTATTATCACAAAAAAGCGTTTCACTTGTTTCATCTGTTTCATATATTTTAGTGAAACGCACATACACCCTTCCGACGATATATTTATTCTATTTCACTTTCCCCGCGCTATTAACAAACACCACGTTTGATAAAACTGCAGTATCGGCTTTATCCGGTACGTGCGAACACATGCCGATTCCTATATAGAACGGCCCATCTAATTTCAACGCTATGGGTGCGCCAAACTGGCTCATCGGCTCGCCAAAAACACTTACAAAAAGAGCAAACTTATCACCCCGCTTTTCAATGCCGATGCGTTGTGCGTGAGCAATAACCCCTTCATCCATAGACTTGCCGCCCGGCAGCGCGCCGCGACTGGTTACGCGATATTCAAAATCCCTGACACGCACGCCTTTTTCCGGTCGCCAGCCTAATTGTATCATACCTTCTCCATGCAGTGCAACAACCACTTGCTTTGCATCATCATCCAAACTCTGGCGAATAACAATACACGCCTTGCGGTCGCCGTAACCTGACGGGTCCGGATACATAATGTCTGTTGCCATTGAAACATCGCCCGAAACCTTTTTCCACAGATAACGGAACTCGTCCCTAACATACCAGATATTGTAACCGGCAGATGTGATGGTATATTTTTTTGTAGCAGGGTCATAGCTTGAACTGCCGGGAATAACAGCGGCACCAACATCGCTCTGCCCGTCAAATATGCCTATGGGCGTCATTATTGTTTTTGCTTCCCGATGAAAATCGGTCGGCGGCGATACCTGTTTATGTGTTGCAGTGGCAGGCAGGGCCCAATCCGGCACAGCAGGATTGGTTGCAGCCGGAGTTTGCGCATTAGCCAATTGTGTGCTGGCTATTAATACACATGCAGGCAATATAATGCTCCGGATGCTTTTTATCTGGCAAAGATTCATATTTAAGCGTTAATGTAATTGGGTGTTATAGCAAATGTAGGGAAGGATTTCAAAAACTATGCGGCTAACTGATATGTTAGCAACGGGGACGCCACAGGCATGCAGAGTCGATAATTAACGGATGTTCATCCTCGCCTCAAAAATTTAAAAGAAAGCTGCTATCTTTAACCCCATATTTCCATGGACTATCAACCATGGACCATTGACTAAAATATATGGGAAGAGCATTTGAATTCCGTAAAGAAAGAAAATTTAAGCGTTGGGCCAAAATGGCCATTCAATTTACCCGTTTAGGTAAAGAAATAGTAATGGCCGTAAAGGCCGGTGGCGGCGATGTTAACACTAACTCGCGCTTACGTACTGCCGTGCAAAATGCCAAGGCTGTTAACATGCCTAAAGACAGGGTTGAGGCCGCCATTAAACGTGCCGTTAGCCGCGACGAGAAGGATTACGAAGAACTGGTTTACGAGGGTTATGCACCACACGGTGTTGCAGTATTGGTTGAAACCGCTACCGATAATACCAATCGTACCGTTGCCAACGTACGCAGTTATTTTACAAAAACGGGCGGCGCGCTGGGTAAAACCGGATCGCTCGATTTTATATTTACCCGCAAATCGGTATTTACCTTTGATCCGGGCGACCGTGATCTGGAGGAGCTGGAGTTTGAACTGATCGATTCGGGCTTAGAGGACTTGTTTGTAGAAGCTGACGAAGAGGGAAATGATATAGCAGTTATTCACACAGCGTTTGAGGACTTTGGCAAAATGCAAAAGGGTTTGGAGGCTTTAGGTATTGAGCCTAAATCGGCAAAGCTGGAACGTGTGCCGCAATCTTTCCATGAGGTAAGTGAAGAACAGGCTGCCGATGTATTGAAACTGATTGATAAACTGGAAGAGGATGATGATGTGCAGGCGGTTTATCATAATATGGCGGAATAGGCGTTAGTTAATTAGCGATTAGTTGCTTGGTGATTAGTCTTTCGCAAAATCATATAATCCCATAAATCATAGTTCATACGTTATGCCACTACTTAACACACGCAGACAGGAAAAGAAAGTTAAAGTGACCTTTAATGATGGCCTATTGCTGGTTGAGAAGGATGATGGCAAACAGCAGGTGTTCCCATTGGAGTGGTTTCCAAAACTGTTAGATGCTAATGAAGAGGAACGCGCCGATTGGACACAAACAGATACCGGCATACGTTTTAACGTGCTGGATATGGATGTTACTTTATAGAATTAAGGGGCAGGAACCAAGTGGTTGGTTTTGCTGGCCTTGATTCTTGCATCTTGATTCCTGAATCTAATAATAATGACGTTCGAAGAGTTTTTTAAGAAGAAAAAGATAGACCTGGATGCGTTTGAAAAAGGCAACCGGGCACTGCTTTTTGAATTTAAAAGCCATTTTGAACAGATGGGTGAAAAAAGCTTTGACCATACCAAAAAGTACTGGTTCAATAAGCTGCGTTTACAATACCAACTTGCGCCCGAGATCAAAACGGAAAAGGTTAAAATGGAAAATCCGTTAGCCGAGCAAACAGTTACTGATAGCCTGGCCGAAAGCGCTTTGCCGGAACCGAGACCTGCCGCTACATCCAAATTTCAAGACGCACTAATACCTGAGCGACCTGCGAACGAACACACCGAAAATCCACCTGCCGAAACAAAACCTGCAACCGGGTTTACACCTCGTTTTAAAGCCGGAGCAACTAAGCCCGCGCAACCGGCTGCTCAGTCTTCGGAAGAGGCCAAACCCGAAGAAGTGTCGGCGGTAGATAAGCCTAAAGTAGGTTTTACTCCACGATTTAAGGCAGGAGTTAACAAACCGGTAAATGAGCATAGCGCTCCATCACCTGAAGAAAATAAAACGGAAGAGCCCGCCAAACCGAATGTTGGTTTTACACCCCGCTTTAAGGCAGGAGTTACCAAAG
>Ga0164241_10004558_pt1 | contig 13366 bp, 12 predicted proteins | sample OricomyardsoilBY_FD_108780 | JGI IMG/M metagenome (GOLD analysis project Ga0164241, IMG submission 108780) | Backyard soil microbial communities from Emeryville, California, USA - Original compost - Back yard soil (BY) | ecosystem: Environmental > Terrestrial > Soil > Unclassified | place: USA...
AGCCGCTGTTCTTCCTCTACGACGGGGCTGCCCCGCTCTCGGTGCCCGAGCGTCCGCCCGACATCGGCCTGGGCGACTCGCGCCTCTGGCGGATCGAAGGCGGCGAGGGCGTCACCGAGGCGTTCGCCGACCTCCAGCTCCTGATCGCCGACGGCCACCACCGCTACGAGACGGCCGTCGCATACGCGGAGGAGGGCGGCGGGGACCGCCTCCTCGCGGTGCTGGTCTCGACCGGCGACCCGGGACTGGCGATCCTGCCGACTCACCGCGTCTTCTCGGGGCGGCCGGAGATCGCGCTCGACGGCGAGGCGTGCGACTCGCCCGAAGCCGCGCTCGAAGCGCTCGCGGCCGAGCCCTTCGACCACTCGGCCGCGGTGCTCGTGCGGCCCGACGCCACGCAGCTCGTCCGGGGCGGAGCCGGCGAGCTCGATCCCGAGCTCGTCGAGCACGTCGGCCGCGAGGGGATCGCGTACACGCCGGATGCGGACGATGCGATTGCCCGGGTTCGAGCCGGCGAGGCGGACTGCGCATTCCTCCTCCGCGCGACGCGGATCGAGGACGTCTTCGACCACGCCCGCCGGGGCATCACCATGCCGCCGAAGAGCACGTACTTCTTCCCGAAGCTGGTCTCGGGCCTGCTCTTCCACCCGCTCGAGCCGTGACCGACTGGCTCGCGTTCTCGAGGGAGTGCGTCGGCGAGCTCGAGCGGATCCTGGTCGATTTGCCGACGCGCGTCGAGCGCGAGCCCGTGCTCAGGGCCGGCGAGGGAGGAGACGATACGACGGCGATCGACGCCGCGGCGGAGGACGTCGTGGTGCGGCGGCTCGAGGAGCTTGCCTGCGACCTCACCCTCGTCTCCGAGGAGCTCGGGATCCGCACGTTCGGCGCGGGCGGCGACCTCAGGGTCGTCGTCGACCCGATCGACGGCTCGGTCAACGCGAAGCGTGGCATCCCGTACTTCTCGTTCTCGCTTGCCGTCGCAAGCGGCCCGAGGATGGACGACGTGACCTTCGGCTTCGTGCACGACTTCGGAGCGAACGAGGAATGGGTCGCGGAACGGGGTCGCGGCGCGCGCCTCGGCGGCGAGCCGCTCGTTACGCCCGGGCCGAAGGAGACCGTCGAGATCCTCGCGCTCGAGGGGACGACGACGGACGCGATCGCAAATGTCGTGGACGGCTTCCGCGGCGTCGCGCACAGGGTTCGCGTGATGGGCTCGCTCGCGCTCTCGCTCTGCCATCTCGCGGCCGGGCGGGTCGACGCTGTCTGCTGCCTGAAGCCGGCGCGCTCGATCGACATCGCCGCCGCCCAGCTCCTCGTCCGCGAGCGGGGCCTCGCGATAGAGCTCTTCGAGGATCCGCCCTTCGGCGACGCGCCGCTCGACCTCGGCCAGCGGTCGCGGATCGTCGCGGCCGCCGGAGCCGGACAGTGCAGCGCGATCGCCGCGGCGTTGGGCGCGTCGGCGTCCTCCCGCTGAGCGGGCCGGGCGCGACGGGCGAATGGCTACGCTGGACTCCATGGTGCCCGACCGCGATGCGATCCTCGTGGCGCTCGAGCGAGTGATCGATCCCGAGCTCAAGCGCCCCGTCACCGACCTCGACATGGTGCGCGACGTCGTCGTTGCGGAGGACGGAGCGGTCGCCGTGACGATCGCGTTGACGGTCGCCGGCTGCCCCTTGCGGTCGAGCTTCCAGGATCAGGTCGCGCGTCACGTCGGTGCGGTTCCGGGCGTGACCGGCGTGACGCTCCAGTTCGACGTGATGAGCCCGGAGGAGAAGGAGGCACTCGCGACGCGGCTCCGCGGCGGCCGCCCGGCGAAGGAGATCCGCCTCGACCCGATGACTCGCGTCATCGCGGTCGTCTCCGGGAAGGGCGGTGTCGGCAAGTCGACGCTCGCCGCCAACCTCGCGGTGGCGCTCCTCGAGCGCGGCGAGCGCGTCGGAATCCTCGACGCCGACGTCTACGGCTATTCGATCCCGCACGTGCTCGGCGTCTCGCAGCGCCCGGTCGTGGTCGACTCGATGATCGTCCCGCCCGTCCGCGGCGACCTGCACGTGATGTCGATCGGGCTGTTCGCCGAGGACAACGCGCCGATCATGTGGCGAGGGCCGATGCTCCACAAGGCGCTCGAGCAGTTCCTCTCCGACGTGCATTGGGGTGAGCTCGACACGCTCGTCGTGGACATGCCGCCCGGCACGGGCGACGTCGCGATCTCGATCGGCCAGCTCCTCCCTCGTGCCGAGGCGCTGGTTGTCACGACGCCCCAGCCGGCCGCGCAGCAGGTCGCCGTTCGGGCTGCGGTGATGGCGCAGAAGACAGGAATGCGCATCGTCGGGGTCGTCGAGAACATGTCGTGGCTCGTCGGCACCGGGCAGGAGCTGTTCGGCGCGGGCGGCGGCGAGGCGCTCGCGGCCGAGATCGACGCGCCGCTCGTGGCGCAGATCCCGCTCGATCCGGCTCTGCGCGAGGCAGCGGACGAGGGCCGCACGGTCCTCGAGGCGTCGCCGGACGCCGAGGTGACTGCTGCGATCCGCGACCTCGCCGAGAAGGTTCAGGCCCGCAGGGCCGGCGGCATCCGCAAGGCACTCACCGTCCTCTGAAGCGCAACGGAGCCAACGCGGCCCGCGTCGCAGGGAAGGGAGCCCGAAGGCTCCCTTCCGTGACGGCGAACCCAGCGGCGGTGGGCCCTTTGCCGTCGCTGCACGTCCGCGCCGGGGGGAGGCGCGGCCATCCAGTCGCATCCTCACACGCTGATGTGAGGATCCCGTAAGCCTACTCCCTCGGGTTACGCTCGTGTCGTGACGTCGGCACGCGCGATCGCCCGGCTCGTCGAGGCGGGGCTCGCGGAGCGCGACGCAGCCGTCGTCGTCGACCACCTGGTCGCCGCGGATCGCGCGGGGCGCACGGGTCACGGCCTGGCGCGGATTCCGTGGCTCGAGGCGATGCTTGCGGAGGAGGTCGACCCGTCCGGGCGGCCCCGCCGGATCGAGCGCTCTGACGGGTTCGAGCGCTGGCACGGCGGCGGTGCGCTCGGGTACCTGACGCTCGCGGCGATCTGCGAAGGAATCCTCGACGACCCTCCCGCGGGCGGGCGCGTCGTGGTCGCCGAGGCGTGCTTCCCCACCGGCGTCCTCGGCGCCTGGGCACGGCAGCTCGCCGACGCGGGTCTCGTCGCGGTCGTCACGGCCACCTCGCCGCGGCGGCTTCCGCATCCGGAGGGCGGCCCGGCGCTCACGGGAACGAACCCGATCGCGATCGCGATCCCGTCCTCCGACGGACGCCCCGTGGTCGCCGACGTCTCGATGGGCGCGGTCACGCACGGGGACGTCCTGACGGGCGCGGCACGACCCGAGGAGCTCGTCCCGTTCGGCGGGCGACAGGCGTACAAGGCCTTCGCGCTCGCCGCCGGCGTCGAGCTCTTGGTCTCTGCGTTGGCCGGGCCGGAGCACGGAGCGCTCGTCGTCGTCGCCAGGCCCGGGCACGACCCCGTGCCCGGCTTCCGAGGGCTCGCCGCCGGCCGGCGCCTGCCGGGCGACGGGCCGGCGGCCCTCTAGCTGCCGACGCTCGGCAGCCCCGCGAGCGCCATCGCGAGCTCGCCCTCGTCGTAGTCGCGGTCCTCGAGCACGCCCGCGAAGTAGTCGATGTACGCCTGCATGTCGAAGTGGCCGTGGCCGCAGAGGTTGAAGAGGATGGTCTCGGCGCTCCCCTGCTCCTTGCAGCGCAGCGCCTCGTCGAGCGCCGCCTTCACGGCGTGGTTCGCCTCGGGCGCGGGCAGGATCCCCTCGGCCCGCGCGAAGCGGATGCCGGCCTCGAACACCGAGGTCTGGTGGTAGGCGCGCGCCTCGATCAGGCCGAGGTCGTGCAGGTGGCTGACGAGCGGCGCCATCCCGTGGTAGCGAAGACCACCGGCGTGGAAGCCGGGAGGGACGAACGCCGAGCCGAGCGTGTGCATCTTCACGAGCGGCGTCAGGTGCCCTGTGTCGCCGAAGTCGTAGGCGAACTCGCCGCGCGTGAGGCTCGGGCACGCCGCGGGCTCGACGGCGATCACGCGCACGTCGGGCCCACCGCGGAGCTTCTGACCGATGAACGGGAACACGAGCCCGGAGAAGTTCGAGCCGCCGCCCGTGCACCCGATGAGGACGTCCGGGTACGCCTCGGCGAGATCCATCTGCGCAATCGCCTCCTCGCCGATCACGGTCTGGTGCAAGAGCACATGGTTCAGGACGGAGCCGAGCGAGTACTTCGTGTCGTCGCGCTGGGCGGCCTGCTCGACCGCCTCCGAGATCGCGATGCCGAGGCTGCCCGTCGAGTCGGGATGCTCGGCGAGGATCGCCCGTCCCGCAGCCGTCTCGTCGGACGGGCTCGGCACGCAGCGAGCGCCGAACGCCTCCATCAGGGCGCGGCGATATGGCTTCTGGTCGTAGGAGACGCGCACCATGTACACGTCGACCTCGAGCCCGAACAGCGCGCCCGCGAAGGCGAGCGAGGAGCCCCACTGACCGGCCCCGGTCTCGGTCGCGAGCCGCTCGACGCCCGCGCGTGCGTTGTAGAACGCCTGCGCGACCGCGGTATTCGGCTTGTGGCTCCCCGTCGGTGAGACGCCCTCGTACTTGTAGAAGATCCGCGCCGGGGTGTCGAGCTCGCGCTCGAGCCGCCGGGCCCTGAACAGCGGCGTCGGCCGCCACTGCCGGTAGACGTCGCGCACCTCGGCCGGGATCTCGATGCGCTCGTCGGTCGCGACCTCCTGGAGGATCACCTCCATCGGGAACAGCGGCGCGAGGTCGTCCGGCCCGATCGGCTGCCCGGTGCCGGGGTGCAGGACCGGCGCCAGAGGCTCGGGCAGGTCGGCGGCGATGTTGTACCAGGCGTCGGGCAGGCGACTCTCGTCGAGCGTGTACTTGACGGTCTCGCCCATCTCAGCTCCTCACGGTGGGCTGCGGAAAGCGCGGATCCTCGCGGAGCGAGACCAGGTCGTCGTCCGCGACGGCGTACTCGGCGAAGCGATCCTCGAGCTCGACTGCCCGGGTGAGGTGGTCGAGCGCCACGTCGGACCGGCCCGCCCGTGCCTGGGCGCAGGCGAGGTTGTAGTGCGTGGCGCCGTTGTCCGGTGTCTCGGAGAGGTGCCGCTCGAGCACCTCGACCGCCCCGTCCCAGTCCTCCGCCGGCCAGAACTGCAGCGCCTCGGCCGATCGCTCCCAGCCCGACGGCGTGAAGGCCTCGCCGGGCTTCGCGCCGATCGCGAGGATCGTCGTCCCCTTCGCGCCCGTCGCGCCGCGCTTCACCGCGGGATCCGGCACGTGGACGATCGTGCCCTTCGGCGCTTCGACCTCCTCGCCGTCGAGCGTGAACGTGGCGGCGCCGTCGAGTACCAGGTAGAGCTCCTCGTGGCCCGTCGCGCCCTCCTCGGCCTCGTCGTGCTCGCCGATGATCCGCTGGCCGTCCTCGGTCGCTGTCCACGCGTTGATCCCGAACGACTCGACGCCGAGCGTCGAGCGGATGGTGTGCCAGTGGGACTGGTTCTGGACAATCGTCGTTCCAAGGTCGCCGAGCGCGACGACCCGGTACCGGTCGCTCATGTCGCCTCCCGTAGTCGTTCGAGGACGACCGGGTCGATCGCCTCCTCTCCGTCTACCCGTTCCTCGAGGTTCTCGACTCCCGCCCACGACGCGAGGGAGTCGTGGCCCGCCCGTGCCAGCCGCTCCTGCAGCTCCGCGCGAAGCGTGTCGTCCACCGCGAGCCACTCTTCGCGCGGGGTCGTGCCGAAGAGCGCGTCGTGCATGCGGTAGAGGCGCCGGAGCTCGACGAGCGGATCCGGGTGCTCGTCGACCCGGAGGTCGACGAGCACGTCGGAGAGGTTGGCGTATCCACCGTCTCGCTCGACGACGAGGAGCGCCGCGGACTGCCGTCCGCGGCTGTCACCGCCCGCGGCCTCGGCTGCGTCGAGGCAGTCGAGCAGGCGCTCTGCGAGACGCTTCCCAGCGGATGCCTCGAATGTCTCGGCGAGCGCATCGACAGTCTCGCCCGAGACGAGGATGTTCCCCTGCGCCGCATAGCCCGCACCGACGCGACCGCCGGCCCAGGCATGGCACTCGGCGCCGGTGTAGGTCGCCGCTCGCCCGTCGCCGTCGACGATCCCGAGCTGGCGGTGGGCGCGGCCCTCGTCCGCCGACGTGAGTCGCTCGACAGCCTCTTCGGCGCCGATGCCGTCGCGGAGCAGCGCGAGTCCCTCCGGCCCGTAGCGGGGGTTCGCATACGCCTGCGTCGCGATCGCTCCGACGTGCGGCTCGGCCCAGGGCACGACGGAGCCGACCGCGAGGAACTTCGACTGCGTCGCAACGCCCCACTGCCCTGCGGCGAGGTCGCACGCGCAGATCGAGTACGTCGCGACGCGCGGAGGCGCAAGTTGCAGTCTGCAACTTGCGTTGTCAGCCATAAGTCAGCTCCGGCAGGTCGAGGTCGAGCAGAGCTGGGTCGGCGACGAGCACGCAGGCGATCTCGGGGCGCGCGAGTGCCAGGGTCACGCCGGCCGCATCGCGTGCGCGGGCGACCACCGGCCGGCCCGCGGCGTGCGCGGCACGCAGGGCCTCGTCGTCGTCGACCGCGTCGACGACGAGCGCGCCGTCGAGATCGATCGTCCCCTCGAGCGCGATGGCCGGGACCCTCCGGCCCGTTGCGCCGAACCAGCGCTCCCTCACGGTGAGGAGGCTACTGGAGCGGAGCGCCACCAGGGAACCGATGTGGCGCCGGCCGGTGTAGGAGCACCGACCAAGGAGGCTTCGATGAAACGACCGTTGCTCGCGTTGGCGCTCGCCGCCCTGCTCGTCCCGGCCGCGGCGACCGCCGGCGGCTTCGCCACCGTCCAGCTGAGCTCCCTTCCGGCGCGCACCGACGCCGGCGGAACGTGGACGCCGACGATGACGATCCTCCAGCACGGCGTGACGCCGCTGGACGGCCTGGAGCCTGCTGTCAGGATCACCGACGACTCCGGAGCGACGCACTCGTTCGCCGCCCGCCCGACGGGCGAGCCGGGGACGTACGTCGCGAAAGTCAGGTTCCCGACGGGAGGGTCGTGGCGCTACGAGATCTGGGACGGCTTCTCGCAGACGCACACGTACTCGCCGGTGACGATCGGCGACGGCCGAGACGGCTCGTTCCCGACGGTGCCCGTCGCCGGTGCGGCGCTCGCCCTCCTGCTCGTCGCCGCTCTCGGTGTTGCAGTGTCACGCAGGCGCCGACCCGGCCCGCGACCGGCACTCGGCGGCTGACCGTTACAGGGTCAGGCTCTCGCCCGGCGCGATCTCGAGCAGCTCCACGCCCGAGGGCAGGAGCGGCCGCAGCGCGTCGGGCGTGCCGCTGAGGAGCGGCATCGTGCCGTAGTGGCACGGCACGACGCGCGGTGCGCCGAGGAGCTCGGCAGCGAGCGCGGCCTCCTCGGGGCCCATCGTGTAGTGGTCGCCGATCGGCAGCACCGCGACGTCGGGCGCGTACAGGCGGCGGATCAGCGCCATGTCGCCGAACACGTTCGTGTCCCCCGCGAAGTAGATCGTCGGCCCGCCGTCCTGGCGCAGCACGATGCCGGTGGGCTCGCCCGTGTAGACGATCTTGCCGTCGTCCCAGTTGCTCGACGAGTGGTTCGCATCCGTCATCGTCAGGCGGACGCCGGCGAACGAGACGGTGCCGCCCTTGTTCGGACCCTGCGAGTCGTCCTCCGGGAGCCCGTGGCTCGCGCTCAGCCAGTCGCGCAGCTCCACGGCCGCGACGACGGGGCACTCGAAACGCCTGGCGAGCCCCACCGCGTCGCCCAGGTGGTCGCCGTGGCCGTGCGTGAGGACGACCAGGTCGCACCGCTCGGGGGACTGCTCGTTCTCCGGGCACTTGGGGTTGCCGGTGAGGAAGGGATCGAGGTAGACGCGCGTCCCGGCCTCTGTGTCGAGGCGGAAGGCTGCGTGACCGAGCCAGGTGAGTGTGGTAGCCATGGATCGAGCCTACATCGCAGACCGACGAGTCCGACGCGCTAAGCGTCGATCGCCGGGAAGCACCTAATCGGGGGATTCGCGCCGGGGCGGGTGCGTCGATGCTCGGCATACGTCGCGAAGCGGTCGCGACGCGCTTCCAGAGGGGGAAAGCACATGAAGAGCTTTCAGCGCGTGGCGCTCGTCGCGGCGACGGTGGCGCTCATCGCCACAACGCAGGCTGGCGCGGCAGGCCCGGCGAACGTCTCGAACGTCTACACCGTCGGCGGGCTCACGATGCCGGGCGTGGACACCGGTCTCGTGCTTCGGCAGGGACAGGTGGTGACCGTCACGGCGACAGGTGGCGTCTGTCCCTACGGCGACTCGTACTGCCCCGGTCCCGACGGGAACGCGGCGGTGGACACGACGGGCAACTCGTACGGCGGCTTCCCGCTTCCGGGGGCACCAGCCTGGGGCCTGGTCGGTCGCGTCGGGAGCGGCGCATGGGTGCAGGTCGGACACGGCCCGACGGCGTTGTCCGGAACGGGTGCGCTCGTGTTCGCGGTCAACGACGATCTCCTGGCCGACAACGCGGGCAGCTTCACGGTTACCGTGACCTACGCATGTTGGCCCGGTTGGGGCTACGGCGACAAGAACCACACGCATTGCGGGCCGCCGGGCCGGGTGTCCAAGGCCGCGACGCCGGCGGGCACGCAGGGGGACGCGTGCCGGCCCGGTTGGGGCAACGGCGACGAGAACCATGCGCACTGCGGCCCTCCGGGCCTCGTCTCCAGGGACGAGCCGGCCGGGAAGAGCGGGAACGGAACGTCCGACGCAGGCGCGCAGACCGACCAGGCGCCCGGCAACGGCAAGAACGGAAAGGGCAAGGGTTAGCGAGCTACAGCGGCAGCGAGGCGGCGGCGTCGCGGGCGAGATCGACGAGCGGCTGGACGAAGAAGAACGAGCCGATCGTGACGACGATCCCCGCGGCGACCGCCGCGTCGAGCAGGAGATCGCGTGGCGGTGAGCCGCCCGCGGCGACGACCGGGCCGGGAGCGACCTCGCCCGAGCGCATGTACAGCGCACGCACGATGTTGAGGTAGTAGGCGAGCGACAGCGCGGTGGCGAGCACGCCGATCACGACCAGCCACCACCAGCCCGCCTCGTAGATCGCCGAGAAGACGAAGAGCTTGCCGAGAAACCCGCCGGTCAGCGGGAAGCCCGCGAGGCTGAGCATGAACACCCACATCCCGACCCCGAGGAACGGGCGCTCCCAGCCGAGGCCGGCGAGGTTCGCGAGCGAGACGGGCTGGGCCAGCTCTCGCTCGCGCGCGGCGACGACCGCGAAGGCGCCGACCGTCGCCGCCACGTAGGGGATGAGGTAGTAGAGGAGCGACGTCGCGCCGTCGTCGGAGTTCGCGGCGATCGCGATCAGGAGGAATCCCGCGTGCGAGACGGACGAGTAGGCGAGCATTCGCTTCACGTCGCGCTGCGCGATCGCCGCGAGGTTCCCGATCGCGAGGGACGCGACGGCGAGAACCGCGACCGCGACCGACCAGATCTCGGCCTGCTCGGGGAACGCCGTGACGAGGATCCGCAGCGTCAGTACGAGCGCCGCGACCTTGGTCGCCCCTGCCATGAACGCGGTCACCGGCGTGGGCGCGCCCTGGTAGACGTCGGGCGTCCACATGTGGAACGGCGCCGCCGAGACCTTGAACGCGAGGCCGGCGAGGATCATCGCCATCCCCGTCACGAACAGCGGGTCGTCCGCGCCCGTCGCCTCGCGAATCGCGGAGAACCCGAGCTCCCCCGTGGAGCCGTAGACGAGCGCGCAGCCGAACAGCAGGATCCCCGAGCCGAAGCTTCCGATGATCAGGTACTTCAGGCCCGCCTCGAGCGACTCGCGTCGGTGCGTGTCCAGGGCGCAGAGGATGTACAGCGCGATCGAGAACCACTCGAGCGCGAGGAACATCGTCAGCAGGCTCGACGCCGAGACGATGAACACCATCCCCGCCGCCGACGCAGAGAGGAGCGCGTAGTACTCGCCGACGTGGTCGCGCCGGGCGTCCGACCACGAGACGAGCACGACGACGAGCCCGATGAGCGCGAGGATGATCGCCGCGAGCGCGCCGAGCTGATCGCGGGTCATCGTCTCCGAGAGGAGGACAGTGGGGTCCGGAGAGCGGTCGAAGACGACACCGGCGAAGACCGCCGAGACGACGAACCCGATCGCCGTGATCGCGGCGGAGAACGCGCGCACAGCCGTTCGCGGCACGAGGACTGCTCCGAGGAGCGCGACCGCGGACGCGCCGAGGAGCGCGATGGTCGGCGAAAGGGCGAGCCAGTCGACGTGGGGCGTGTCGATCACGGGGCCTGCTCCTGCCCGGAGATGAACGACGTCGGCTGATCGAGCGGGAACGAGCGCTCCGTCACGAGTGCGGGCCAGGCCGACAGCACGGCCAGGATCGCGACCAGCGGCAGGACCAGCGCGAGCTCGCCACCGACGAGGTCGGTCGACGTGTCGTCCGGCCCGCTCGCGCGGCGGTCGTGGAGGATCGCGGAGATCAGGCGGAGGGCGTACATCGCCGCCAGGACGATCGCGGCAGCGCCGACCGCGGCATAGCCCCACCCCCGCTGGAACACGCCCGAGAGGATCGCGAACTCGCCGGCGAAGTTCGTCGAGCCCGGCACGGCGAGCGTGAACATGCCGAGGATCAGCACGACGCTCGCGAGCGCGGGACGGCCCTTCGCGAGGCCCCCGAGTCGTGAGAACTCGCCGCCCCCGGCCCGCGCCTCGATCATCCCCGCGAGGAGGAAGAACCCCGCCGAGACGAGGCCGTGGTTGACCGAGTGGAGGATCGCGCCGTCGAGACCGAGGTCGTTCACCGAGAAGATCCCGAGCATGATCAGACCCATCTGGGCCATCGACGAGTAGGCGACGACGCCGCGGATGTCCGGCTGGCGGAACGCGAGCACCGAGCCGTAGGCGAGGGTCGCGGCGGCGAGGACGAGCGCGAGGCCACGGAGGTCGTCGACCGGCTCGGGGAAGTGCGGGAGCACGATCCAGACGAGGCCGAACACCGCGGCCTTCGAGACGACGCCCGAGAGGATCGCCGCCACCTCGGGGGTGGCCTCGGTGTACGTGAGGCGGAGCCAGCCGTGGAACGGGAGCAGCGGCGCCTTCACGAAGAAGGCGACCAGGAACCCGAGGAAGATCCAGTCGTTCGAGCTCGTGCCGAGCGCGGCGAGCTCGAACGTCCCCTGCGTGATGCCGAACGCGATGATCGACGCGAGCATCAGCAGCGACCCGAACATCGTGTAGAGCACGAAGGTCAGGGTCGCCTTCACACGCTTCGGGCCGCCCCACACGCCGACCAGCACGTAGATCGGGATCAGCATCGCCTCGAAGAAGACGTAGAACAGGAGCAGGTCCTGCGACGCGAACACCCCGACGAGCGAGCCGATCAGGAAGAGGAGCAACCCGTAGTACGCGCGCGGACGGTCGCGGCCGGCCCACATCGCGTAGCCGATCGCCGCCGCGCCCACGACCACCGTCAGGCCGACGAGCCAGTACTGGAAGCCGTAGAGGCCGACCGAGTACGAGATCCCGAGATCCGAGAACCACTCGCGGGTCGCCGAGTACTGCGGCTCCTGACTCGAGAAGTCGAAGTTGCGCGCGCCGCCGGCCCACAGGCCAACCTCCGCGAGCGCCGCGAGGAGGGCGAGCCCGGCGGTCGACTCGTTCGACAGGGGTAGCACCCAGACGACGAGCGCGGCTGCGAGCGGGACGACGATGAGGAGCGTCGTGAGCATCAGTGGGGCACTAGCGGACGACGAGGAAGACGAGGGACAGGATCGAGACCGACACCGCGAACGCCAGCGCGTACGTGCGCAGGAGACCGCTCTGTGCCCGTCCCATGACGGCGGATGCGTCGAGGGTGCCCTCCGCGATCTCGTCGAGCCCGCGTTGCACGACGGGCTGCTCGACGTCGTCGCGCAATCGCACCGCGAGCGCCTGCGCCGGCCGGCTGAACAGCGCGTCGTAGAGCTCGTCGAACCAGAGCTTGTGCTCGAGCGCGCGACGGACGGCGCCGTCCCGGACGAGCTCGCGTCCGGCGCGGAACGCTCGCCAGGCGACGTAGATGCCGACCGAGCCGAAGCACACGGCGACGAGGCTCGACAGCCATTCCTCGGTCGCCGACGGCGTGACGAGCGGCTCGACGACGGGTGCGAGCCACTCCTCGAACGGCTCCCAGACCCCCGGGATCGCGAGGAACCCGACGACGGTCGAGCCGAGCGCGAGCACGAGCGCGGGCAGGATCATCGATGGCGATGCCTCGCCGGCGTGCTCCTCTGCCGCATCCTCGGCGTGCCTCGGCTCGCCGCGGAAGACGTAGAAGTAGAGCCGGAACGCGTAGAGCCCCGTGAGGAGCGTTCCGATCAGGCCGCCGACGTAGAGGGTCCAGCCCAGCGCACCGCCGTAGGCCAGCGCCGACGCGAGAATCGCGTCCTTCGACCAGAAGCCCGCGAACGGCGGGATCGCGACGAGCGCGAGCGTTCCGATCAGGAACGTCGCATGCGTGATCGGGAGCTTGCGACGCAGCCCGCCCATCTTGCGGATGTCCTGCTCGCCCTCGAAATGGTGGATCACGATCCCGGCGGTGAGAAACAGGAGCGCCTTGAAGAAGGCGTGCGTGACGAGGTGGAACATCGCGAAGCCGTACGCGCCGATTCCGGCCCCGAGGAACATGTAGCCGATCTGGCTCATCGTCGAGTACGCGATTACGCGCTTGATGTCCCACTGGACGAGTGCGACGACGCCCGCCACGAGCAGCGTGGCGAGCCCGAGCAGCGCAGCGAGGTGCTGGATGTCGGGGGCCGCTTCGAAGACCGGATGCGTGCGGCAGATCAGGTACACGCCGGCCGTCACCATCGTCGCGGCGTGGATCAGGGCCGACACCGGCGTCGGGCCCTCCATCGCGTCCGGAAGCCAGGTGTGGAGCGGGATCTGCGCCGACTTCGCGACCGCGCCGCCGAGTAGCCCCAGCGCGAGCAGCGTCACGACGGTGTCCGACAGGGCGCCCGACGAGGCGGCGCCGAAGACCGCCGAGAAGTCGAGGCTGCCGACCTTGGCGATCGTCAGGAAGAAGGCCAGCGCCATGACGGCGTCGCCGATCGCGTTCATGATGAACGCCTTCTTCGCGGCGAGGACCGCGGACGGGCGCTCGTGGTAGAAGCCGATCAGCAGGTACGACGCGAGGCCGACGAGGCCCCAGCCGACGAGAAGGAGCAGCAGGTTGCCCGCCTCGACGAGCAGGAGCATCGAGAACACGAAGAACGCCATGTAGGCGAAGTAGCGGCGCTCCTCGTCCTCGCCCGCCATGTAGCCGTTCGAGTAGAGGACGATCAGCCCGCCG
>Ga0164241_10004559_pt1 | contig 13365 bp, 12 predicted proteins | sample OricomyardsoilBY_FD_108780 | JGI IMG/M metagenome (GOLD analysis project Ga0164241, IMG submission 108780) | Backyard soil microbial communities from Emeryville, California, USA - Original compost - Back yard soil (BY) | ecosystem: Environmental > Terrestrial > Soil > Unclassified | place: USA...
GCTTGGCCATTTCCATCAGGTCAAGCGGCGGCATCGTCAGCTCGACCGTGTCGCGCGTATCGGCAGGGTTCCAGCCGAGGTCCGCCATCAGGCGGAAGTCATCGCCGAACTCGATCGCCAGCCGCGCGGCGGTGGCGTAGTCCCGTTGGCTCTCCAGCACGGTCTGAAAATCGCCCAGCATCGAGAGGTGGCCGCACACCTGCTCGTAGAGGGCGTCGCGCTGGGCGGCGTCGATCTTGATGGTGCTGCGGGGCATGTGGTGCCTTCCCTTCCGGTAGGGCACCGAGGAGCCGCCGCGATGCTGCCGAGAGTACTTCGGCGAGTAGCGTTCTCCTTGCATCGAAGCTGTTCCTTCGGTGCCAGGCCCCGGGGCGTTGGCGCGTCGCCGGGGCCATCTATGTCTTGCGGTCGGCGACTGTAGCTCTGCTGCGGCCACAAAGCGAGCCGATTAGCGGCGATGCGCGAGGATTACCGCCGATGGCCGTCATGCCGCCGAGATAGGGCGCCATCGACTTAGCGTTGCCGACGTGTTTCACGGTCGCCTCCCTCGACCATCTCCTGCGCGTGGGTCATCCCGGTCTTATGCTTCCCCGCAGGTTGACGGCCGAGGAACTTGAAAGCGCCCTTAGCGTCGGCTACGAGGGACGGGGAGTTGAGCTCAAGGGGCCAGGGAGAAGCGACGACAAGCGTTTCCTGGCGAAGATCGCGCGGGCGGCGCTCAGCATGGGGAATCTGCGTGACGGTGGCCATGTGGTCATCGGGATCGATGATGGGAGCCCTCAAGACATGCTGCCCGGCCTCGGTGAGGATGAGCTGGCCACGTGGCTTGCCTACGACGATGTTTCCGGGCGGCTGGCTGTCTATTGCGACCCGCCCGTCAGCTTCGACCTGGCCCGGCTACCCCTTTCCACGGGCGCGAGCGTCGTCGTTGTCCAGGTTTACGAGTTCGCCGACATCCCTCACCTCTGCGCGCGTGATTACCCTGACGTCTTGCGTGCCGGTGCCCTGTACGTCCGGCCGCGGAAGATGCCGGAGACGGCGGAGGTTGCGTCGTCAGTCGAGATGCGAGAGGTTCTGGATCTAGCGGCGGAGAAGCGTTTGCGCGCTTACATCGAGATGGCGGAGAGGGCCGGTGTCGGCTTCTCACTCGGCGATTCAGGCGCCGGGGGCGGTGGCGCCGAAAACAAGCAGTTTGAGCAGCAGCTCCGGCGAGGGTGGGATGACTGAGCTGACCGACAAGGCCCGCTCCCGTGGACACTGGGACGTAGTGATCAGACCAGCAACCTTCGTGCCCGACCGAGTCCCTTACGAACAGCTAGACGAGGTCGTTCCATCGGTCGAGATCCGAATGCGGGGATGGCCTGTTCCTTACGTCGACTACGGGCGCGATGCGGTGCTGCGCGGAGACGACTGGGTCGGCCAAGACATAGATGCGACCGTGGTTGATCACTACGAGGCCTGGCGTTTCTTCACTAGCGGCCAGTTCGCACATCTCCGCTCGGTTTCAGCAGATTGGCGTAGCGGATCCGAGGCGCTGCGAGTCCCGGAGGGTTTCGCATCGTTGATAGAGGTCTGGGAGATCCTTTTCTACCTGACCGAGGTTTTCGAGCTTGCGGCGCGCTTGGCGCTAAGTCCTGGCGGAGACGAGCACATGATCACCTCTGTTTCGCTGCACGGTCTTGAGAATCGGGGGCTGATTGTGGGGCAGCGCAATCGCGCGGAGTTCATGGCCCCGCAGCGGTCGCACGTTGAGTCTTTCTCGCATGACGTCGAGTTGTCTCGCGAGAAGCTGATCGCCGACGGCAAGGTTGCTGCGGCGGAAATGGCCCGCGAGTTCTTCCTGCGCTTTGGGTGGAAGCCCCCTCTCGATCAACTTCTCGATCATCAGCGCGAGCTAACTGAGCGAAATTAAGCTCAGGTCAACCTCCGGGGCCTCTATCGGCCGCCAACATTGTGGGAATTGGTTCCCGACAATGCGTGCACGGGGGCGCCGCGTTTCGAGGCGCCCATCCGGCCGCCGGTCTACGGTGAAGTGATGGCCAAACTTCCCCCGACTGATCCGCTTCGAAAACTTGTCGGCGTCGGCGCACTGACCGATCTCTCGAAAACGATCAGGACGCTTACCGGGGTAGCCAACAATCTGTATCCGAAGGTCACCGACTTTCGTCCTGTTGTGGCTCCGCTGGATGACGAAGTTCTACGCCGGGTCACCGGGGCCAGCTTCATTGGCTCCCAGCTTCGCGAGACGCTTGAGCAATACAACGGCGCCGTGCTCGGCCGGGGTATCGGTTCGTCGGCGGCGTTTTCGGCTGGGCGGTTGAACCTAGGACAGAACGCGATGCAGCTAGCCGGTCTCCGAATTGCGGAGCTGTATGGCGCCCAGAGTGGTATTGGCAAACTGATTGAGCGATGGAGGACGCCGCTCGTTGGCTTTGGCCAAAACCTCGATCGATTTATTGAGGAGCAGCAGGCCCTAGACGAGCGGACGAACGAGTTCGTAAAAGCTCACGGGTGGCCGCTGCCATTGAGCCTTCCCATTCGGGCGTACCGGCGCGTCGTCGAGATGGCTGACGCTGGAAAACGAGAGGTCATCCACCTAATGACCCGGAGCTTTCGACCTGGCACGCGCGTGTTCCGGTCGACGCGAGACGTGCTTTTGGAAAGCCCGCAGCTCACGTCACGCCGACCACTGATCAAACAGGCGCTGGGGGCCTATAAGCGCCGCGACTGGTACCTCGTGGTCAACGGGTTGTTGCCTCTGGTTGAGGGCGTGCTCGTCGACTACGCATACCGGACCGCCCCGGCACCACGGAAGGGGCGCACCCAGAGGGCGCTCAAGGAGTTGCGGGAACGGGAAGCGGCTGGGTTGGGGGTAACTGTCGACACTCTGGAGACGATGCTGCACTCTGCCGGAGCGAACGTTGCGATGTTCGACCAATTCGACCTGGCCGACTATGGCGGCCACGGAGAGCCTCGTTCTCTCAACCGGCATGCGATTCTCCACGGCGCGGCACGACGGTACGGCAGTGAGCAAAACGCGCTGCGTCTGATGCTCTTGGTTGCCGTGATGGTCGAAGCGTTCGACCTATCCGACGATCTGACCTAGCATCAACTTGTCCAGCTGCAGTTCCGGTTCAAGCGCTTCGCCGACCGGAGAACGCGCTGCCGATGCTCGTGGAGGCACGAAAACGGCTACCGGGTCAGGGAGATCGAATCGTCTTCGATCCGCACTACGTGGTTCGTCTTTTGATCCTACTAGGGGCGTAGCAAAGCCGCATCGCAGACGAAATTAATAGAGCGGTTCGTACGGACTGTCGAAATTCGTTCCAGCCGTCGTAGCACGTTGGCAGATCGGTGCTAGACCACCCGCAGGACATAGCCGATCTTGTGGGCGTTGATAGTTAGGCGTATGAGCTTGGTGTATCCATAGGAGTTCAGGAGAGCGTTGTAGCCTCGTTGCTCTAGCTCCAGTGGCAGGGCCTGTAGCACTTTTAAAGTCTCTTTCCAAGGAAGTCCGTCCCCTGCTCGAGGTGCTAGGTGCCCGTTTGGCACGACAAAGACATCGTCCAGCACCTGATCCTCGCTGAGCACAGAGGCTCGAATCGCGTCGATCTCATCGCAGTAAGCATTGGCACAATCCTTAAGGGAGCGATCAAGATCGCTCTCCTCGACGCAGGTCATTACGACGAAGCATCCCTTGTCTTCGCTGTGGCCCAGCCAGGCCTCGGGTTCATAGTCGATGGTTAGCTGACGCATCAGACCCAGGCGATCCGCCGTACGCAGCAACTCACGAACTTCCTTGCGTCTAATGCCAAGCTGATCCTCTAGGAAGGACCAATTGACTTTGATTGGAGACTCGGCTTGGTTGGAGATGTCGATTGACTGGAACAGTTCAAGTAGCTGCCCCAACAACCTGTCACCGAACCCGCCGGTCGGGGGGAGATAGTCGATATCCGCTTCGCCCGGCTTCTCGGGGAATCTCCCGGTGCCGTTCGGACGATTGCGACCCGGTGCTGACCTATAGTCCCTAAGACTCGCCAGACTACAGTGATAGAGATGAAAGATCACGAGCGACGGTTCTGCACTAGGTCGCCAGGAGTCCGCGCATCCTTTCGGCTCCAAAGCCGAACGAACGCTTCATACGATCGCCTGATCTTCGCGATGTCTTGGGTAAGCTCCACTCCCTGCCCCGCTGGCGCCTGGGTCATCAACGCTTCGTTTGCAAACAGTGCAAAGTCCTGTGCTTGGTCAGGCAAGGACAACTTGGACTTCAACAGCCACTTTACGCCGGAGCTGGTCCTCTGGTTAAGCGGTTTGCCGTCCTTGCCGACTAGCGACTGCTCATGCTTCTTGATGAGTCCAATGACCTGCCTATCCTCCGCTTGCGCTTGGTCAATCAGGAAGAGCCGCTGTACCACCACGAACTGCTCGACTGCATCCCGGTTTGCCTCAAGGTATGCCTCGGCGAGGGGCTCGTCTTCGAAGTCCTCGATGTTCGTGCTAGATATCGCGAGGATGGATCCGGTTGCAAAGCCGGCCCGCGTTTTCGTCACCACCTCGGTCAATCCAAGCAGCTCTCGATACATGTCATGCGTCGATAGCTCGCAGTCCGACTGCTCCCCCAGCTGGGTGGCCTTATCTAGAAGCTCTGAGCGCTGAAAGCTCAGGTGATCGTGCAAGAGGGGGGAGAGCTTGTCCCTGGGCAGGGTGGTGAGTGAGTCAGCCGACAATTGCCTGAGCCGTCGGGTGACGGAGCGTCCGAAGAGATACACAAGCTCGAAGGTGCCGAGCAAGACGGCGAGCGCGAACTTCGAGGTCGTATCGAGGGAGGTATTTGCCATCACGAGGCCCGCGATGACGACCCCACCGGTGAACGCTACATCTAGGCCGAAGCTGAACTCGCGTTTGGCGGACGCTGACCGGCTGCGCCACCGGAGACGCGCCCGGGTCCACCAGTGTCGTGCCGTGAGCGTGGTCATTTTTGCCATGGGTCCGGACGGTCCGATCTTCGAAAGCGGCGAAGAATATATAGGAGTAGCTCATATATATGAGCAAAAACAGAGTAAACAGCCTAGATCGCTGAGTACGTACTAGAGGCTTGATGCGGGTTCACGGCCGCGGATTCCATGGCCCGCGCTTGCCGATCGCGGCGTTGAGAGCTATGGCGCCAGTGAGATCGGCTCGCCTGCAACCAGCGCTGCGTGGTTCGTCTTGTGTTCGGCCGGGGGCGTCGGCTGGGGCGGACCTGATGGTGGTCGAACCGCACTCCGGGCAAATCGAATTCAGGCAGCTTCGTCGATCCAGAGCGTCATGTACACGCTGTTGGGACTCGATCGATATTCGCCGAACGGGTCGCAGAGAGCGAACCCTGCACCGCGATACAGAGATCGGGCAGGCGCGAAGACCTCCATCGATCCCGTCTCCAGGCTGACGCGGCGATAGCCACGGTGGCGTGCTTCCGCCAGCAGGCGATCGAGCATCGCCCGTCCGACTCCCCGCCCGCGGGCCCCCTCAACCGTATGCATCGTCTTTATCTCGGCATGATCTCCATCGATCTCCTTGAGGGCCCCGACGCCAAGTACTTCGTCGTCGGAATGAGCCGCGAACAGCATGATCGACGGGTCGAGCAGCTCGTCGACCTCTAGGGCGTGGGCGTCTTCAGGCGGACTGGACGCACGTCCGAACTCCAGATGGAGCCGGACCAAGCCGCTCACGTCTTCGTCTAAGGGGTCCGCCGTGCGGATTTCAAACGTGTCCACGGATGTGGCCTATTTTGATTGGCAGCGTCACGTCGCGTGAGGTTCGCATTGTGTTCGGCTGGGGGGGTGCTCCGTCTGCTCTCAGTATGTTGCGTCGATGGGTGGCGATCTCATCGCGTTGGCTTTTGCGCTTACGCTCGGCGGCGCAGTCGTCATCCTGGGATTGCGCCGCAATCTCGGCGATACCACGCGAGAATGGCTGCCACGGTTTGGGTTTGGAGAGGACTCGGAGCACGCGATCGCGACATCGGGGCCATCTGATGGTGGGCAACGGCGTCGTCCGCTCTCCCCGCGAGAAAGACGCTGGATGGTGGGGGGATATCTGCTGATGGCTCTGTGCTATGCGGCTTTTGCGGTCCTGTGGACCGACGACAGGTTGCTTCACGCAATCGCCGCTGCCCTGTGGACGCTTTTCGCTGTGGCGCTCTTGCTGAAAAAGTGGCCGCCTTCCGTGGATGGGCCTACCGCCTGATCGATTCAGGCCTGAGCGATTAGCAACGGATCGGCTCGCTGGGACGGGCGAGCCTCAGTAGCCCGGCGGGTGACGGACGACGAAGTCGTCGGTCGGGCGGCTGCCGAGGTGCCAGCGTGGGCCGGTCCCGCTTTCGGTGCCGGAGGTGTCGTAGCGCAGGCCGGCGATCTCGGCGAAGGTGTGGCCGGCGTTGGCGTAGACGGTGATCCACTTGCCGGGGCCGGGGGCGCCCCAGCCCTCGAGTTCGCCCGAGGTCAGGGGCCGCGGGATCATGCCGCCGCCGAAGAGGGCGAAGCTGACCGAGCCAGAGCAGTCGTAGCCGTAGGAGTAGAAGGAGCCGTGGCCGCCGCCCCAGACGTAGGGGCGGCCGACGATCGCGTTGGCGTTGGTGATCACGTTCTTGACCGCCTCTGGCGCGTTCGGTGGCGGCAGGGCGATGCCGGTGAGGAGGATCGAGGTCGATTCGCCGCCGGCGCGGGTGCTGGCGAAGATCTTTTCCCGCATGGCGGCGCTGTGGTGGGGGATCTTGGTGCCGTTGGAGCCGGCGGAGGCGGGCGGCATCGTCGTCGGGTCGCCGGGGACCGCCGGGCCTGGGGGCACGGCCGGGACGGAGGAGCCGTAGGAGGGCGCGGGCTTGGCTTCGATCTTGCGCCGCGCTTCCATCAACGCCAGCCCATCGCCGAGGGCGCCGAATGCCTCGTCGGCGCCGGTGCCGGCGACGACTGCGGTCAGGGCGGCGCGGCTGATCGCGTCGAGGCCGTCGCCGGAGTCGGCCGAGGCGCGGTCGGCGCTCGCCGCTGCGCAGAATGGCAGCGCCAGCAGCGCGGTCGCGCAGATCAGCGTTCCCAGGGCTCGGCGCACCGCTGAAACCTTAGTGGGCGCCGGCTCGAGGCTGGGAGCGCCGTTCAGCAGGCGTGGATGCCGGCGGCGCTCTTGACGACCTCGAAGGCGCTGCCGGGGATCCGCTTCAGCTGGTTCAGGTTCTCGTCGTCCCAGCGGCGGTCGCTGCTGCCGCTGAAGTACCAGTTGGAGCCGTTGTCGGCGACGATCAGGCCATAGCGCTTCATCGCCTCTGCGATCGTCCGGGCGTGGCCGCTGAAGCCGCCGAGCCCGTAGCCGGCCTTGAGCCGCAGGCGCAGTCCCATCGGCGGCGCGGCGGCGCTGGAGCTGTCCCCGGCGCAGTGGGTGGCGGGGAGGACCCAGGCGTCGCGGGTGCTCTCGAAGGTGACGCGGATCGCGTGTTCGAGCCGGCCGGCGGCGACTTCGTCGTAGCGGACCAGGCCGGGGAAGATCGGCAGGCCGGCGGCGTCGGCGGAGGTCCAGCCGGCCGGGCGCAGCGCCGTCGAGGTGAGGTCCCAGGCGGCGCCGGAATCGGCGTTCCAGTGGGGCTTGGGCTTGGCTACATAGAAGGCGCGGTAGAGCTCGTAGAGCATGCAGTCGGCGCGGTCGACCGTGAGCACGTGGCGGTCGCCGTCGCTGCCGTTGCCGCCCTCGATGGGGGTGCCGCCGGGGACGGGGAACGGGCCCGGGTCGCTCTCCTCGCCGTAGGCGGTGTAGTTGACGGCGAGCCGGGGCTGGCCGGGGCCGACGACGGCGAAGGGGAAGCCGTAGAGGCGGGGGGAGCCGAAGTCGGGGTGGAGGCGGTTGCCGCCCTGGCCGTTTATGTAGGCGATGTAGGCGGCCGAGCGCGGGTCGCGCGGGGCCCTGGAAACGTCCTGGTTCCAGGCGGCCTGGTTGGGCAGCGACGGGGTGCCGGGAGAGAGCGAGGCCGGCGGGTCGGGGAAGACCTGACAGGAGCCGAGGTCGGGATAGGGGCCGAGGGCCTGGGCGGGGGCAGCGAGGACGAGGGTGGCGAGGGCGGAGGTGGTGACCAGGAGAACGCGGCGTGCCCATAGTTGTCCCTGCCCTGACAGGGACAAACTTGGATACGCGTCAGGTATCGGCACGGCGATCCTCTTCACGCACGCTGAGGCGGCCGACCTCGAGCTCCTCGATCTCGACCCGGCCGAACTTGGCGCGGCCGACGGAGAGGCGGCCGACGCTGAGGCGCCCGATCGCGAAGGCACCGATCGCCGTGGCGCCGACCGCGATCGCGGCGATCGCGAGCGGGCCACGCGCCGAGGGGCCGACCACCTGGGCCCCGGTCGCCGTCGCCGGCCGGGCCTCGGACTTGAAGCGGGCGATCTCCGGGAGCTTGGCCACGGCGCAACCGTAGCGCGGCTAGCCTGGGGACCGGATGAGCTTGGACGACCGTCCCACCCTGCTGGCGATCCAGCACGTGCCCTGGGAGGGGCCACACCGCATCCTCGATGCCTGCGGCGGGCTCCAGGTGCAGACCGTGAAGCCGCTCGCCGGCCAGGCGCTGCCCGGCCACGACGAGGTCGCCGGCGCCGTCGTCATGGGCGGGCCGATGAACGCTGATGAAGTCGAGCGCTTCCCCGCGCTCGCGGCCGAGCGCGAGTGGCTGGCGGAGGCGGCGGGGCGGGGGATGCCGGTGCTCGGCATCTGCCTCGGGGCGCAGCTGCTGGCGCGGGCGCTGGGGGCCGAGGTGCGGCTGGGGGAGAGGCCGGAGGTCGGCTTCGCCCCGGTCGAGGTCAGCGATCCCGACGATCCCGTCCTCGGCGGGCTTGCGCCCAGCGCCGAGGTTCTGCACTGGCACGGCGACGTCTTCGAGCTGCCGCCCGGCGCCCGCTCGCTGGCCTCCTCGGAGTGGACCGAGCACCAGGCCTTCCGCGCCGGCAACGCCTGGGGCGTGCTCTTCCATCCCGAGGCCGACTTCGCCCTGGTCGAGGCCTGGCTGGCGGTGCCGGAGATGATCGAGGAGGCGGTCGGGGTGCTCGGCGACGCCGGCACCCACGCCCTGGCGCAGCGGGCGAGCGCGGTCGAGCCGGCGCTGGTGGCGCGGACCGCGCCGGGCTTCGCGGCTTTCGCTGGAATCGTCGCCGGCGGGTAGAGGGGACTCCAGCAGCGGAACGCGACGCGAGGAGGAGCGGCATGGAGGTCTGTCTGATGATCGAGGGCCAGGAGGACGTGAGCTGGGCCGACTGGAAGGCGATCGCCGCGGCCTGCGAGGAGAACGGCGTCGGGACGCTGTTCCGCAGCGACCACTACCTCTCGGTCGACGACCGCCGCGAGCGCGGCTCGCTCGACGCCTGGACGACGATCGCGGCGCTGGCGGCGATCACCGAGCGGCTGCGGCTGGGGACGCTGGTCTCGCCGGCGACCTTCCGCCACCCGGCGGTGCTGGCGAAGGCGGTGGTGACCGCCGACCACGTCTCCGCCGGCCGGGTGGAGCTGGGGATCGGCGCCGGCTGGTGGGAGCGCGAGCACGAGGCCTTCGGCATCGACCTGCCCCCGGTCGGGCCGCGGCTGGACGCGCTCGAGGAGCAGATGGAACTGATCCGCCGCTACTGGGAGGAAGGCCCGTTCAACTACGAGGGGCGCCACTACCGGGCCGAGAACCTCGACCCGCTGCCGAAGCCGGTGCGCCAGCCCCGGCTGCCGCTGATCCTCGGCGGCAAAGGCGGCCCGCGCAGCCTGCGCCTGGCGGCCGCCCTGGCCGACGAGTACAACACGACGACGTCGACGGCGGCGGAGGTCGCCGACGTCCGCAAGCGCCTCGACCAGGCCTGCGAAGCGGCCGACCGCGATCCGGCGACCCTGCCGCTCTCGATGATGACGGGATGGCTGGTGGGCTCCGACCGCGAGGACCTGCGCGACCGCGCCGCCCGCCTGGCCCACTGGAAAGGCGAGGGCGAGGACGGCGACGCCTTCCTCGCCGGGATCAGGGAGAGCACGATTGTCGGCACCGTGCCCGAGGCGATCGAACGGCTGCAGGAGCTGGAGCAGTCGGGCCTGACCCGGATCATGGGCCAGCACCTGCTCCATCGCGACCTCGACGCAATCGCCCTGATGGGGCGCGAGTTGATCCCTGCCCTGGCCCGCTAAATTGCATCCGGCGCGGTGGACGTAGCTCAGTTGGTAGAGCTCCTGGTTGTGGTCCAGGCGGTCGCGGGTTCGAGTCCCGTCGTCCACCCCTCCTCCTCGTAGAGCGGCAAGCGGACGTAGCTCAGTCGACAGGATCGACCTGGCTGCGGCCGTCTTGGCCTACCAGGAAGACTTGATTATTGAGCCTCTCTCTCAAATTAGGGTAGCCTAATTAGGGTAACCTAATGCCCGTCGCGCTCAGAAATCGCGCCGGGCCCTAATGGAAAGAGAGAACGAATGATCCAGTCAAGAATCAGAGGTCTCGGACAGCGCGTCGTCCTGACCACGGCGATGGCCGCCCTGACCGTGGGCTTCGGTGCTGCGTCTGCCTCGGCCGCGGTGGTCGTCGCACCCAACACCGGGCTCAACCCGGCCGGGCAGGGCGTCAACGTCTCCGGCACTACGGCTCCGAGCGGCACCGCCTCGGTTGCGCTCGTCGCCTGCAACGCCGAATCGCCGAGGGGCAGCAGGTGCGACCTCGCCAGCGCGGTTTCGCTCCAGCCGGTGGCGACTTACCTGACCACCGGGATCGCGGTCACCGTGAGGCGGGGGGAATGGTCCGACTACGACTTCACCAAAGGCTTCCCGCCGGCTGAACTCGAATCGACCACGACCTGCCTCAGTGCCGAACTCGGAGGCGAACAGTGCGAGGTCGTCGTCTCCTTCTACAACCAGTTCAAAGCCCCGGTGGGCTCGCCTGAGGGCGGATCCATCACCTTCAAATAGCTCGCTGAGCAAGGGGGCCGGCGCCTGGGCGCCGGCCCTTTTGCATCGGCCCAAGGAAAGGCAGGAAGCAACCCGGATGTCGATCACTCGTCTGTCGCGCGCCGCAGTCGCGGCCGTGCTCGCCTTGCTCGCAGCAATCACCCTCCTGGTTGGCCTCAATGGCCGCGCCGAGGCCGACGACCCGGTGGCCGCGATCGCCACGGCTCCGGATCTGCACTGGGGCTTCAAGGCGACCTGGCGCAACTACGCGCAGGATCCCGAGGTGAGCGGCGGGGCGGAGGTCGTCCCTCCGACCGGTGGCGCCCTTGGCTACGACCTCGAGTGGGCCTTCGACTCCGGTTCCTACGACCCGAACACGACGACGACGCACCTGGCGTACACGGGGACGGTCCGCTGGAAAGGGCACAAAGCCTCCAGCGACGGCATCGCGCCGCCGCCCGGCTACACGGGCGAACCCGACCCCTACATCCTCGACGTCACCTTCAAGAACCCTCAGATCACGATCGGCCGCGACGAATCCGTGCTGTCGGTGATCGCCAGCAGCCGCGATGCCGACACCTGGCAGATGATCGACTACGGCCGCGTGCCGATCGTCAACCTCGATCTGCTCGGGGTGACGCCGGCCGTGGCAGGGGGAACCACCACCTGGCCCGGGATGGTCGCCGCGGTCACCGAGCTGGGCAACGAAGCGATGGCCGGTTTCTACCGAGTCGGCCAGGTGGTCGACCCGGTGTCCTTCTCCTACGAGGGTCCCGGCGGCGCCCCTGACCTCTCCGAGCACTGGGACGTGCCCGGCGCCGCGACCCTGAAACTGATCCAGAACGAGATGGTCTTCGCCCGCGAGGAGGCCAGCGAAGTGCAGCCGATCTGGGTCGACCGGGAAGAGATGATCGTTCACTCGAGCAGGATCGACAGGGCCGGCACCGATTGGTACCGGGAAATCCAGGCCTTCGACCTGAAAACGATGGAAGCGGTAGGAGACCCGCTCATCCTCCCCTTCTCCGAAGGCCCGGAGAAAGCCACTCTCGGTACCCCCAACATCGGCGCCTACGACGCCAACCGCAGCCGGATTCTCTACCGCGACAGCGGCGAACAGGGGATGAGACGCTGGCTGCGGTTCAACCCGACGACCAAGCAGTACGAAAAGGGCGTGCTCGCCGATCCGCAGATGGGCGAAAGCAGCTTCTTCGACGGCACTAGCGGGCCCTTCCTCGCCTGGGATCGGGCCCGCGACCGTGGCTACCGGGTCCAGCGGGTCGTCCCGGCCGGCGTTGCCAGCAATGCCTATGACCAGCACGAATGGCAGCTGCAGGCCTTCTCGGAAGGAGAGGACGGAGTCTGGGTCAAGAAGTCCTTCAAGCTCCCCAACTTCCCCACCGGGCAGAACATGAACGGCTACGCCGCCAGCACCGCCTCCAGCCCGGCCCTCGCGGTCGCCTCCGACGGCTCGCTGATCCAACTGGGCTCGGCCCGTTCGGGGCTGGCCTCGACGGCGCAGATTGCCGCCGGATACCGGATCGTCTTCAACCAGGCCGACGACGCCGTCGACGTGCAGTCGCTGCCGATGCCGGAAGTCGCGAATGCTCTGAGCGGGACCTACCTCAGAGCGCACACCGCCCCCAACGGGTACGTCGTGCTGACGCGCAACCAGGCCGGCCAGATCACCCAGTGCAAGATCGGGGCCGGGGGAGGGGTCGGCTGCGACCCTGTGGTCGGCATTCGCGACAACGTCGAGCTCCCCGCATACGAGGAGTGGCGTTACGCGATCGACCCGGCTGACGGCACGATCTGGTTCGGGGGGCTGACCAGCCAGAAAATTGCCGCTTTCAAAAACGGCGCCTTCCTCGGTGCTCAGTTCTTCAAAGAGCGCAACCCGAAAGGCGGCCCAGTCCTGGTCGGTGACGATCACTTCGTCTACGCCCAGACCAACGACGGCTCCGCGGGTGAAAGCGGCGGCTCGAAGACCTGGGGCTTCGGCAAATTCGAACGGCTGGGCTTTGTGCCGAAGGTGACCTCGCAACCCGCCGACGGCGCGGTCGCGCTCGGTGCTGGGGAGGTCTCAGAAGAGGCGACCTTCAGCTCCGCCGCGATCGGTGATCCCGCTCCCCAGAGCCAGTGGCAGGTGAAAGTGCCGGGGGCGCTGAAGTTCACCGACCTCCCCGGCGAGACCGCGGCGACCCTGACCGTGGCCGGAACTCGCAACCTCGACGGTGCCGAGTACCGCGCCGTCTACGCCAGCGCCGCCGGCAAGGTCGCCACCGACCCGGCGACGCTGGCGGTGACCTACGCGCCGGCGGTCCTCCAGGACCCGGTCAACGTCGCCGTCACCGAGGGCGGCGAGGCCGAGTTCGCCCTGCTCTCCGACGGCGACCCGGCACCGACGGTCACCTGGCAGCGCCGGGTCGGCGGCTTCTGGCAGCC
>Ga0164241_10004560_pt1 | contig 13365 bp, 10 predicted proteins | sample OricomyardsoilBY_FD_108780 | JGI IMG/M metagenome (GOLD analysis project Ga0164241, IMG submission 108780) | Backyard soil microbial communities from Emeryville, California, USA - Original compost - Back yard soil (BY) | ecosystem: Environmental > Terrestrial > Soil > Unclassified | place: USA...
CGCTGGAGCCGGTCGAGCCGGTCAGGTGCCAATCAGCGGGCGACATCGGCAAGTCTTCGAACGCCAGGTAAATTCCAGTCGGATCGACCGTGGATGAGTAGATCAGTGAGGTGACCCAGGGTACACCGCCAGAGTTCTTGACGTTGTGCTCGTACACCGAGAATTTGTTTTGCGTGCACTGACCGGTGGGATCGCCCACCAACGCAAACGCGATGTCACCGCCCTTGTAGTGGGGATCGGTTTGTATCGCGCCCGAGCTGAAAGACATGGGTGTCCAGGCGAAGGCGGAAAGATTGAAGGGAGTGCGGTTGTCCCAAGCGAGCGGCACGAACTCTTTGCGGGGAGCATTGAGGTAAGCGGTGCTCGCCGGGATCAGCGGGTAGATCTCGGTTGCTGCCGGAGGGCTATTACTCCCAGGGGTGACATTGTACCAACCGAGCGCGGAGCTGCACGCGCCTCCGCGCAGCACGAGCTCTGCCGTGAAACCGCAGCCCGGGAAGAAGTGACCAGGCGCGGTCTTGGCATCATGAAGCGGATCAATTTGCTCTTTGCGCCACTTGAACAGGCCCGACAGCGTGATCTCGTCCCCATCGACGAATTGCGGATATGCCGGGGGCGAGTAGTACTGACCGTAGACGATCGGCAAAACCAAAATGGTGCTTGACGGATCGACATATGAATTGGTCGTCGCCGAGTATTGATAGGACTGGTTACACAAGTTGAGTTCGGCCGTTCCGACCGGCTGCGGCAACGGCGTCTTGGCCGCGTCGGTCTGAAGGATTTGGGCATTCGCGACCTGAGCGAGCGCGCAGGGCACGCCCAAGATGGCAAACGCCCAACTCATGTGACGAGCCCCGAACCAGCCCTGCATTCGACGACCGATGCGTTTCATCATTTCAACCCCTCACGTTACCCGTGACCAATACCACAATTGTGCTTTGGGCGTCAGGCGGGGTACATGCGCGGGCTTTGGGATTTGAATCGCGTCTAGACCGTCAAAGCCTTCGGCGTCCGCTGGCGACGCGCACACAAGAACACATCGGCAGGCGTGGGGTAGGGCTGCTTCTGCGCCTTTGCTCAACCCACCTGAAAAGGGTTGCACCTCAGCTCTTGGCTTGCGGCTCTTCGTTGTGCGCTCTACGAACTTGGCATGACTGCGGCTTCCCCAGACCGAGAGCGCAAAGCCGAGCTGGAACGGCTCATTCGCGAACGAGTCGAGGTTTGGGCGCGGGCCATCAGCGCGAAAGACATCGATCGCGTGATGTCCAGCTACGCAACCAATCTGATCTCGTTCGATCTCGACCCGCCGCTGCGATATTCCGGGAGCGACGCCAAACGTCGCGCTTGGGAAAAATTCTTTGCGGCCTTTCCGGACGCTGTCAGCTACCAACTGCACGAACTGAGCATCACCGCCGGTGCGGATACCGCATTCGTTCATAGCCTCAACCACGTACGAGGCCGACGCGCGAGCGGCGAGCTGAGCGACCTGTGGGTGCGTTGGACCGCGTGCTTTCACCGCGTCGACACCGACTGGCTCATCGTGCACGACCACGCTTCGGTCCCAGTGGACCTCGCGCATGGCCGGGCCGTCGTGGATCTCGTGCCCTGAGGCGTGGATGGGATAGACGCACAGCGAGCTACGCGATGTGTCGCGGGCTCCGCGCCCGCTAGCCAAAAAAACAATTCGACAGCGGTGAAGGCGTGAGCTTGGTTGTTGGGTAAGCGGGCGATGCGCTCGAGCCTCGTCCCAAAGCTCGAATTGTGAGCAGAGCCCAAGAGAGCTGAGACTCGGAGGCCCGTGATCCGCGCCGTTGCTATCGCGGGTGCGATCGGTTCGTATTTTGACCTGGGAACGTTTTGAAGACGGCAGGTCTTCGCGGTCGCACGCTCACCCCGACGACCGCCCGCCTTGCAGACGCGCTTCGACTAACCCAGACAAGCCGGGTTCCGTCGAGGTGGCACACACGGGCATTTTTGAAGACGGAGGGGATTTCGCGGAGTGAAGGCTACCTCCGGAAAAAACGCCGCCGCTCGGTAGTGGGTTGGGTTAGCGGCGCGGCGTGCGTGTTCCGGCGCATACCCAAGGGACGTCGCTTTCTTCGTGTTTAGTCGATTCAGAGCAGTAGCCCAGCACCGAACAAGACACTGTTCGAGCTCGGCCACGCGGCAGTGACCATGTCGCGGCGATACTCGGCGCTGATGAGCACGGGTCCAACGCGGCCTCCGACCAGGACGCCCGGCGCCCAATGAAAGGGCAGGGCGCTGCCGGCGTTGTCCGTTTGGGCCGTTATGGCCGCCGCCGCACCCAACGCCAGTTGGGGTCGAATCAACAGATGCTCTCGTAATAGGAGAAAGTCATAGCCGAACTCGGCATCGAGCGTCATCGTGTATCGTTTTTGCCAAGCGTCCTTGTAGCCACTGAAGTGCAGAAACGACAGTCCAAAGTATAGCCGCGGTGCCGCCAACGTGAGCCCTGCACGTGCCCCCAGGGCTAAGCCGTAGTTGTTCCGATCGTCGTCCTCGAACCGCTCCCCTGCGCCATAACCCGCGAGTAGTGAAACGCTATAGTCTGTCTTGCTCGGCTTCTTTGCCGAGCCTTCGTCGGCGAGTGCTGTCGTGGTCCACCCGATTGCCCAAATGCTCGCCCCCAACGCCGCCCTGAATCTCATGGCCTGCATGTAGCACGTCACGTGCCAGCTTCATTGTCCGCGCGTGCAACCGTGACTCGCCGCTTGTCACATGACAACGGCGTCATGGCATTGCGACGAACGGAGTCAGGCGCGGCAGCAGGGTCGCTCATTGGGAGCGGGCATCCTACCTCGAGCACCTCGAATGGGTGGTGTCGAGCGCCGGCCCGCAACTCGTGTGGAGTTCTAACCTGGCTCAAGTGCGTGCCGCGGTTCAGGCCGTCTACGGCACCTCCGCTAACGAACTCTACGCGGCTTCGCAGAGCACGGCTTCGGAGGCGGGCTGCGTGCCGCTTAGGGAGTGCTCGGGCCCGGCTTGGGATCCCAGCACGTCAAGCTTCAGCGGCCAGGGCGTGTGCGGTGAGCCCAACTACGCACCATTCGACGTGACCGAGCCGAGTCTGTTCCTGGGCTTCGTGGCACAGCTCCATTCGTGCGCGCCGCAGTTCGTATCGCCCGCCGCCCACTCGGGATACACGGTGCCGCGCATCGTGGCACTCGAGCCAGGCCGGTACTTTCTCGGTTTGCCGATCGCGAATCCAGCGTGTTCTCAGCGCACCCCAGTGGATTCGAACCACTGACCTACGGCTCCGGAGTAAGCGGCGCGGTGTCGGGTGGGAGTAGCAAGCATTCGCAAAGCGTTGGAAGTGTTCGCGTTGGAACGAGCGGCCGAGTCCAGGCGTCACACGGAATAGCATCGGTTAGCTCGCCGTTTGCTGCACCGGTGCTGCAGACTTCGGCAGCGCGATGGACGGGGCCGGTGGGCGTGGAACGGCTGTTGACAGTCAAGGAGGCGGCGGAGGTCCTGCGGGTTTGCACGGCCACTGTGTACGGCCTCTGCAAGGGCGGAAAGCTCAGGCACGTTCGGATTGGGAACTCGATTCGGATTCCCGAGGCCGAGCTCGGGCGGCTCGGCGGGTGAGACTGCAATGGCAATCGACAGCCGACAGCGGTGAGCTCCGAGGAGCGCTGAAGAGGCGGTGCTATGCTCGCAACGTGGTTGCTTCAACAGCCGCACGCGAGTTCGCGTTGCTAGTTCGAGGGATGCGCAAAAAGTGCGACCGCTGCGCTTTGACGCTCTGCGGTCCGAGTCGAGTCCTGCTGGTTCAATGGCTCGAATTTTGCGTCTGGACTTACTGACACTTCTTTGTCCGGTGTCTGAACAGCAATTGCGCATGCTAGCGCACCGCTCCGATAAGCATCCCGAAATTTAATCCAATCCTGGGTCGAACCTGAAAAACTCCCACGCCAGCGAATCCGTGCAACAGCGCCCGAAGCAACAGTGGCGTAAGTTCCATTTCGCACTGTCTCGCCTGTCCCATTTGCAATCAGGGTAAGCGGTATGGTGACTGACTTGTTGTCGGACAACAGTTTGACTTGTAGTCCGGCCTCAGGCGTCACGGTAAGCGGATTCTTGCCGCGGTTAGAAACCGTACCCTCGACGTACGCTCGAGGCTGGATGTGCTTCTTCAGTAACTTGTCGCTTGCCACAAGAAATCGAGTAAGGATTTGCACTTCTTCGCCGAGCTTATCGGCCGCGACGGAGAACAATGTGCTGAGCCGATCGGGCTCAAAATCTGCCAAAATCTGGGTAACACTCCAAGTTGCACCTCGCGAAAATAGGCTGACTCGGGGGATACTCACGTACTTGCCGTCGACGTCTATGAAGGCATTCCCTTCCCGGTCCGCTATGTACCGCCACAGGAAAGGGTGTTCTCCAGGACCAACGTTGTACGGCTTGTTGAGTTCCGGGACCTGACGATCGTTTGCGTCCGCTGCTCGGGCGTACTCCAGCTCTGCGCGCTTCCACTTGAACGATGGATCCAGACGAACTAGCTTCGTCAAAGAAACGACTCGATCGTCTTCGCGTGAACGGTCAAACATCACGACTAAGTCACTCAACGCCCCCTTGTAGTCAGGATAAGCTCGCAATGCCTCCTTGAATAGTCGCCTACGATCCGCGAGCACGGCAGAAACCGTAGCTTGCTTGAGCGCGTTCAATAGCTGGATGCGCGAGTTGGATGACTGAATTGTGGCAGTGGCGTTGTATATATTTGCCACCCAAGCGTCGACGTCCAAAACCTGGAGCGGAGATGTCATCGTTGCGTCGAGAGCGGCGGAATCTTTCGCTTCAGAAATAACGGTTCGTGCGTCTGGGTCAGAAAGAGGAATTGTCAGAAGGGCAGATGTGACATCCAAAGATTCCTTCAGAGTCTTGATCTCATCATCTATTTCACCAAACGACTTAGGGTCGCCGGCGCTTGGGACAATAAGCTCCGGAGTTGCCAAAGAGATCGCCGAGACGACTGGGCGGGGTGGCAACTCGACGAGCGTGCCCCGCTCGTCGAGGAACGTGCTCATTCGGGCGAACGCGAAAGCCAACAGTGCGCCTAGAAAGGTTCCACCCACGGCAATAATCGTTTCGCGGCCAATAGCTACACGTCGAGTCGGTACTGGCTCAGACTCCCGCGGCGGCGGTACCGGTTAAAGGTGCGGTTGGGTCATCTGTCCTCCGAATCTTAGAATAGTGATGTTCCTGGAGGCGCTCCAATGGTCATTTCTGCGCACCCAGATCTCAGGGTCTAACTCCTTTTTTCGGCGGCTACTCTCATTCAACTTCGATGTGACCGCTGCAAACCGTCCGGAATGACCACCTTCGCAAAACGGTGGGGCGCTGCGAAGGTGTTGTCCGCGGCTCACTGTTGCGAATGTCGCCAGGCGTCTGGGCGTGAGCACGTGAGCACTGCGACGGTGTGCGGCTTGTGCAAGCGCGGCGAGGTACGACATGTTCGTGCGGCGAACTCAATTCGGGTCGGCGATAAGGCCCTCGTCCGCTTCTCTGGACGAGGAGCCGGCTGAGCGGCTAAGCTCTCTGACTTTGCGCATGCTGACTCGATCCGACATGCGCACCTGGTCGCCGCTTCGGGCGGTGCACCAAAAGTGCGCGATCGATCGTCGCCTCGTCCCTGCCTGGCCACTTGGCCGCTCGGGTCCGGAATCGCTGCTCGAGTGCGCCGGAATCCGTGCTCAAGTGTCCGGAACGGGTGCTCGGGTGCGCCGGAATCGCTGCTCAGGTGTCGGAATGAGCGCTCGGGTCAGCCCGGAACGCTTGCTCGAGTCACGCAGGAATACGCACATGCAGTACCTGAACGAGTTCCCGCCGCGCGCCGCCGGTGATCTTCTTCGTATTCATCGCCATCTCCATTTTTGCTCCGCTTGGTAGCAAATCACGTGAGGCAACGACGACGCTCTGGTAACATCCAAAGTGCGTCAATGCGGAGTGCAAGAATAGTTGACGTCGATCACTCGCAGCCAAAACCAAGGGGCTCGGAACGATCGAGGACGAGTCAATCGGTCGAAAGATCGAGCGCGTCTGCAAGTTCGGTGAGCATGTCGTCGTCCAATATCTCCGCGACCATTTCTGTGGGGCAGCGGTCGAGTTCATCCAGAAGGCAGAGCGCGGCTTCGGCCAGCTCCTCGCGCTCGCGTTCTCGCTGTTTGCTGGCGTACGTTCCAGCTCCGGTCGTGCGCCGCTTCCATTTCCGCGCGGCGCTACGCAGCGCTACCTGGCAGAAGCAGATGGCGGACGAGGTCGCTGGGGCAGCGGCTGCTCCGCGGGTACAATAGCGAGTTGGATGCGCGCTTTCGCTGAGGGGAGAGCGCACTCGGCGAAGAGCACAGGCTTCAACGTTGTGAGCCAGTTAGCCGGGCGACGTAAGACTCATCCCGGGTCGAGATCGGTGCGATCGAGCTCGCACTTCTCGAGAGCGACGTCCAGCTGCTTTCCTTCAGCGTGGCCTGTCTCGTGAAGCGCGCGAAGGACCTCGATTCTCATTGACGACTCGTAGAGTTCTTGATTTGTCGGGAAAGCGCACAGCAGCTGGGATACTTGTTCAGCGTTCAGCAGGGCCGAGTAAGGTACGATAAGCGTCTTTGCCAGTGCGTTTGATGTCGCCCAAGAACTGGACGCCACATACAACTCCACGACGCGATCGAGAAGCTCAGGTGGAGGTACGTCAAAGTTGACGAGCTCCTCTCGCGATTCTTCAGCAAATATATGTTTGAGGCCGGCGTGCGTCAGGTCGCCAACCCGAGCGCGCGCTGCCTCGCAGAACTGGGGAATGACCAGTGCATATCGGATAAACTGAACAAGTTCGAGGGCTTTTGCATTGGCGATGTACGTCTGCGCCCGCATTTGGACGTCGGGCTCGAGGCGCGAGCAAGCGTCATTGATTGAAGCAAGAAAGCGGAGAACGCGATGGAAGCTTGTGTCCGGGACGCGGCGCGCCGCTGGCGTCAGCTTGTCGCGGAGCGAATCGTTCACGGGGTCCGAATTGATACTGCGTAGCGCATTGATTCCGCGAACGCGCCGGGCAAACTGAACGGGGGTGATCTGCGGGTCGTTCAGGCATGACGCGATAGCAGCGCTGCAGAAGTCGCGGACTAGTACTGGCTTCATGCGTCGGTAGATGCCAGCTCGGAGGTACTCAGCGGCATCTGCCGTGGCTTTGGGGAAGAGATCGCTGTCGACTTCCTTCTGCAAGTGTTCGAGTGCAGCGCGCCCCTGTACTGGAGGCTGGCTAAGAAGGTGTGCGACGGCGTTCCGAAGATGGAGACGCACCAACTCCGGCGTCGGCACGTAAATCTCTTCGGGTCGGTTCAGTGAAGGGTGGGCTGAGCGATGGCGATCCTCATAGAGTCGCTCCAAGTCGTGATGCTCGTTGGCGGTCAACAGGCCGAACTTGTCGCGTGCTTCTTTCAAAATGCCCGCTTCGATCTTCTGGGCGGAGGTGACATTGTGATCGTTGACGGCGCGGTCGATTTCCTCAACTGTTTTTTGTGCGTTCGCGTCGCCCGCCTGAGCTAGCTCTCGAAGCTTGCCAAAGAGGTCGTAGACGACCGCGATCCATATGGAAACGATCGCCGCTCTCTGCGCTCCGGTCTGATGGCTGCGAACGGCCTCGAGAATCAGTTGTCGCGCGTTCGGATCCCGACAGCGCCCGGGCGACATGTCCGGGTCTTCAAGGTCGCTCATTGGAATGTTCCGGCTAACGTACCAACTTCAAGCTCCGTTGGCGACGCCCCCCAATTCATGGCAGCCACGAAAGGTTGCAGCCTCAACTAGCGTCCTCGGGAGGCCCATCCAACGGCGTGGACCGACTTTCGGCAGCCTCGACCAGTTCTGTCTGCAGTTTTTCGGCGCGCTCCGATAAGTATTCCGACAGCTGAGCCGGGTAGTATCGAACCATGCCTCCTAGGCCGCGCATTTCACGATCGCTCAGGAGTGCATCCACGATTGCTTCTCGAACGTTCATGTCGAGCTGTTGGAAGGCGCTCCAGTCGCTTGCAAAATCGTCCATTGCCCGGCGTGGGTAGCGCACTCGGTAAAACGTACCGTCGGAGCATTCGAGAAAAATCTCATGCCGAAACTCGCGACGAGAGTCGTCGGTTCTCACGCGAACGATGCCGGCGCGGAGTAACACGTCGGCCCATGTCTCGGCGGAGAGAAGTACGGTGCGATGGTCGACTCGCAGTCCTGAAATAAAGGAAATGAGATGCCGGAATTGAAGCGCCCCCTTTGCCGTGTCGCGCAAGCCAGGAGTCGCGACTGACGCCAGCAACAAGGCCTTCAAATCGTCTATCCTCTCTGAAAAGTCAGCATAGCGCTTAGCCTCTCGCGTTTTCGTGCGGCTCTCGTGCAAAAGGCGTTGGAACATCTGCGACCACTGACTGAGGAGATGAAGACGGATCTCTTCGAGCCGCGTAAACCCAATGACGCCGTTGTTCGTGACCCTGTGACTTAGGAAGTTGATGAACTCGAAAATGTACCTGGCCGTTTCACGCTTCTGAATTGAAGGGAAGTCGAGTTGATCGATAATTCCCTTCTTTTCTTTGTTTCGCTCGTAGACGTGATGATCGTGGAGCACCCTGTCGTCGACAAAGGCATATACCGGGACGCCCTGTTCAATGGCCTTGAGTACTTCAAGTTGCGTGATCGAGAGCCTTTCCTTGGACAGCAGAATCTCCGTCTTCGCAGATGCCTGTTCCATCACGGTGAAGTCAATCGCGTCGAGCGCGCTTGGTACCGCTGTTCCTCCAAATCTAGAACCGACGATTAGGAGAACCATGTCGCATCCGGGCACTTCTTTGATGCAGCTATCATGCGTGTGTGCGCGCGGATCAAATAGGACGTCCGAGTAGTCGCTCATCACCGGGTCGTACCCCAAGCTTGCGATGAAGGGTCGGAGCTCGGACCGAAGGACATCCAAGTCGTAACAAGTGGACGAGACAAACACGCGGAGTCTTGCCATGGTGACGTTGTGATCCTAACCGTGAGGGCGATTCTATCAGCGAGTGATTCTTAAATGACCTGGGCAATAAGGCTGTTGGTGTCGCCGCCAACTGCTGCTGCGTGTCGATAGCCACCCAGACCTGTGTGGGCAACAGAGCTAAGGGGCAACCAGCTCGGCGAGCTTTGCGGCGACATTTGCCATCGTATCTTCCACGGTGTTCAAGCCGCTTCGCGAGCCGAGCAGGGGACTGACGTCGCGGAGCGCTTCGTAAGTCGTGTCGTGCACGATCGGAACGAGCAGATCACGCGCCAGGAGGGCTGAAAGCTCTTTTTCGGCGATGCCCTCTGCTGAGACGCGGCGCAGAAACGCAGGAGTCACCAGTACTATCCCGACTCGGGATTTCGCCAAGCCCTTATCGATTTCGCGAAGCAACGATGTACCGAGGAGGACGTCCTTCTCGCTGAACCAAACGGAGACACCGCGTGACTCGAGCAGATCGTGCAGCTCCTTGGCGGGGCCTTTTCGGTCGTCCCACGCGTGGCAAAGGAAAACGTCCCGAAGGTCAGGCACGGACGCCCGCTTCTCGACGTTCTCTCGGACCGGTGTAAGGGTCCGCACCTCAGCAGCGGTGTACGCCACGGACGATCCTGCTCGCGACCAGCGCGGCCTTGTGCTGCTGCCGGACCCGCTGACGCTGCCCCCGCTGCTCCCCGACGAGGAGTAGGGTGTGGAGTAGGACGAATATGACCCGTAGCTGCGAGAGCGACTACTACATGCGGGGCAGGTCGCTGCCCCGCTCGATGTGCGATGTCCGTTTACCGGTGCTGTGCATCTGGCCAAGTCGCAACCCTCCCGTTTTTAATCACTCAACCCTCCACGCTATTTGAGCGGCGCGCGGAACGCAATGTAAGTGGAACCGAGCGCGGAATATTGCGGTAGGGAAGGTCGGCTCCACAGCCTGCTCATGCAGATCTGTGTAGAGCGATAATTGCTGCGTTCTCACTGCACGAGTGCGGTGCCAAGAGGGCCATCGGAGCACCCAAGCGCGCATCACAAGCACAGCGCCAAGTCGCAGCACGCGATACTCCAAGCTCGCGCAGGCCTGAATCCGCGATCGCGTCCATTCCACATCAAAGGCGAGGCGCACCGAAAGCGCGCAGAAATCCGCGATGTAACGCCCCGCCAGCGGCACCGCGAAAATTGCACGCGGAGCGGCCTGCCCTGAGCGGCGCCGATTCCGCTGATTGCTGCGAAACATGCGGTCCGAGCGTGACACCGAGCGACGCCGCGGGGACCGCAGGGCCGCTTGTGGGGACGCCGAGCTATTCGCGCTCGAGGGCACAGTGTGCAGCGGCGCTCGCGTCCGGTCGGCGATCGTTTCGCTTTGCGTCTCAGCGGCCCCTTTGCGCCGCGCCGGTGGAGGTCTTTACCCCTGTCGAGGGCGCCACGCCGAGGCCGGAAACTGCATTCTGGTAGCAGCAGGAGTAGCAGCAGATTGCGCGTCCGTATTTCCGATCGCGAATCCAGCTTGTTCTCAGCGCACCCCAGTGGATTCGAACCACTGACCTACGGCTCCGGAGGCCGTCGCTCTATCCAGCTGAGCTAGGGGTGCTTGGTCGTTGTGAGGGACGGTTTCTCGCACGCTCTGCGGGCTCGGGCAAGCGGTGCGAACGAGGGCTATTTTATCGGCAGTTTGTCGCCCTTTGGGAGGCGACCACGAGGTTCGTCCGCCTCCCAACCCGTCTCACACCCCGCTCTGCTCGAGCCAGCGCCAGGGCAGGGTGCCATGGGAGAGCGCCCAGTCGTTGAAGCGCCGTAACGTCCAGCCTTGGCCGTCGACCTTGCGCTCTTTCAAGCGCGTCACCTCGAGTTTGCCGAGCAGGTAGCTCATGGGGACTGTAGGCATCATCGTGTACCAGTTGACGTCGGCTTCTGCTCGGCCTCGCGTGAAGCCCATGTGTTTCATCAGGTGTTTGACGGCCGCTTCGTAGCTGAGCTCGCCGGTATGGAGGCCGCAATCGATGATGATGCGATGGGCACGCCAGAGTACGTCGTTCAATTGATTCAGGCGAGCGTAGGGGTCGCTGACTACGCCGGTGTCGATAGCCATTTGTTCGCACCACAGGGTCCAGCCTTCGTAGAAGACCGAGTGCGCGAACAGGCGCCGGAGTTTGCTGGGGTGGCGATTGGCGGTGCAGAACTGCAGGTGATGACCGATGTACGCTTCGTGCGCGCAGGTCAGCGCGACCCCGTAATGTTGGCGGATTTCGGCGGCTTTTTCCGCAGGTTTGTCGTGGAGGAGGCTGAGGTCGTTGACCCAGAAGATGCCGGTTTGGTCGGGGTCGTAGCAGCCGGGTTGCGTGTAGGCAGCGGTCGGGAATTGGTGACGAAGGAATTCTGGGACGAGTTTGACGAGTAGCCGCTCACCTTTGGGTAAGCTGACTACGTTGGCCTTGCGGAAGGCTTCGCGGACCCGGCGCGTTTCGAATTCGTATTCTTGGAATAGACTTGGACGTTCGGGTTTCCATCGTGAAGCGGCGCGTTCGAGCACTGCGCGTGGCGTGCCACGTCCGAGTTTGCGCGCTTCGACGGCCATCTCTGCTTCGATGCGAGCGACCATCGTTTGCCCGAGTGCTTGCGCTTCGCGGACGCCGAGATCCCAGCCCAGGCGTTCGCGCATGAGCGCCTCGAATGCGTCGCGGCCGACGGCAAAGCCGTTCGCAGCGCCTGCCTTTTTGCGCTGAATTTGCGCAGAATAGGCGATGAATGCGGTTTTGGCTTTGCCGATCAGAGCGTCGATCTTCGCGGGGGTTGCGCGCTTGGTGCGTTTGAGGGGTTCGCTAATTGCATCGAGTAGGCTGGGTGCGCCGGCGCAGCTTTGTGTCGCCATGTTCGTCCACACGGGGATCGGCGCGTCCATCAATTCAGCACTGCTCATGAGGTACGCGGGGAGCTTTTGCAGGCGCGACAAGATCGCATCTGCCGCGGGCTGCAGATCGTCGGCGTGTTTGACGACGAGGCTGTGAATGCTGTCGAGCGCACCAGCGGCCCAGCGCTCGGGGTTCGAGCGGAATGTGCCGCGTTCGATTGACCAGAGTTCGGTGCGCAGCTCCGCCAAGAGCGCGCGACGATCGAGCCAAGCGTCACCACTGAAGTCGACTTCGGGCAGATCTTCGACGGCGGTGAGCGTTTCGCGTAAGAGTTTTTCGTGCGCGCGGTGGAGCGCGAGCGTCGGCCGTTCGAGTTGGGCGTCGAACTCGTGGCGACCCGCGCTCGAGCCGTGGCTGGGGAAGCGCGCAAAGGCTTGCTCGACGTAGTTTTCCGCTATCTTCGCAAATGTTTTCAGGGAGGGATTGGTCACCTTTGGTCGTCGAATCATGCGCGCCATTTTTCGAATCAGCGTGCAGGAGGACTCGGGTCAGGTCAATTGCTCGGTACTCGGCCCGCACAGCCGAATAGAATCGGCGTATCGTGTCGCGGTTGGCTCAGATTGTGTTTCGTCGCGGTTCGGCGGCGCTCGAGTGCGTGACATCGCTCGCTGTTGGGCTGCTGGTGTCTGCTTGCGGTTCCGCGAGCGACGCGAACACGCACGGAGTGGCGGGGGCGAGTGGTTCGAGCGCGGGAGCCGGCATCGCGGGTGGGCCGCAGGCGATGGGAGGCTCGAACGCGACTGCAGCCGGCAACGGCGGTGCGAGTGCCAATAGTGTGAGCGGCGGAGCGGGGATCGAGAATGGCGGCGCAACGAGCGGCGCTGCGGGCCGCGCGGGCAACGGTGGCGCGAGCAGCGCTGGCGCTGCGGGCACCGCGAGTAACGGCGGTGCCTCGGGCAATGCCGGCACCACGAGTAGCGGAGGCAGCGCGGGTTTCTACCCGTGGCCGGGAGGCAATCAGGTCGTCACTGTCGATCCCGTCAACACGTACGCGAGTGACTTGAGCGGTCTGCATTACGAACCAGCACGCGGCGCGGCGCCCGCGGTGCTGTGGGCAGTCCAAAACCAACCATCGAAGCTGTATCGCTTGCTGTGGAATGGCAGCCAATGGGTTTCGGACGTGAGCGGCGGTTGGGCCTCCGGCAAGACGCTGCACTTTGCTGACGGGCAAGGCGCGCCGGATTCCGAGGGCGTCACGAAAGCCGCACTCGGCAGCACTGGGCTCTATGTGAGCATTGAACGCGATAACCAGGTGAGTGCGACGAGCCGCCTGAGCGTGTTGCTCTTTGACGATGCGGCCGCCAGCACGACGTTGAGTGCGACGCGCGAGTGGAATCTGACCAGCGATTTACCCAAGGTCGGCAGCAACTTGGGGTTGGAAGCGATTGCATGGGTGCCGGACAGCTATTTGGTGGCGAAGGGTTTCATCGACGAGAGCAAGCAGCAGGCGTACGA
>Ga0164241_10004561_pt1 | contig 13363 bp, 14 predicted proteins | sample OricomyardsoilBY_FD_108780 | JGI IMG/M metagenome (GOLD analysis project Ga0164241, IMG submission 108780) | Backyard soil microbial communities from Emeryville, California, USA - Original compost - Back yard soil (BY) | ecosystem: Environmental > Terrestrial > Soil > Unclassified | place: USA...
CGCCGCCGCTCAGACGGATTCGGCGACGCCCAGCTCCTTGAGTATCGCCACGCGCAGTGCCTGCGCCTCCGGGCTCGACACGCGGCGCGGATGCGCGAACGGCACGTCGAACGACGCCTGGATTCGCGTAGGCCGTGGGCTCAGCACCAGGATGCGATCGGCCAGGTGAATGGCTTCTTCGACATCGTGCGTGATGAGCATGACCGTGTGCTTCTCGATCGCGAGGATGCGCAGCAGCTCGTTCTGCATGCGCAGGCTCATGAGCGCGTCCAGCGCCGAGAATGGTTCGTCCATGTAGAGGATCTCGGGCTTCACCACCAGCGCACGCGCGATCTCGGCACGCTTCAACATGCCGCCGGAGAGTTCGTGCGGATAATTGTTCTCGAATCCCTTGAGTCCGACCAGCGCGGCGTACTCGTCCGCCAGGGCCTCGCGATTCGGCGTGTCGTCCGGCAGGCCGAACAACAGGTTCTGCTTCACGGTGAGCCAGGGGAACACCGAGCCCTGCTGCGTGATCATGATGCCCTTGCGATTGGGGCCATCGCGCACCACGCCGTTCACGTGCACTGCACCGGAATCAGGCGCAAGGAACCCCGCGATGATGTTCATCAGCGTGGTCTTGCCACAGCCGGACGGCCCGACGATGGCGACGAACTCGCCATCGTTCACCTCGAAGTCGAGCCCTTCGATGACCTGCAGACGAACCTTGTCGTTCTGGAAGCTCTTGCGGACGTTGTCGACCTTGATCTTAGTGGGCATAGCGCCACCGCACGATTTTCATGCCCTCCAACAACCTCATGAATCCGTCGAGCATCAGGCCTATGAGCCCGATGATGATCATGCCGGCGATGACGAGGTCATAACGATTCCCCGCGTTGCGCGAGTCCATGATCATGTAGCCCAGACCCGATCGCAGCGCGATCATTTCCGCCGCCACCACCACCAGCCAGGCGACTCCAAGGCCGATTCGCATACCGACGATGATCTCCGGCAGAGTCGCGGGGAACACCACTTTCAGGAATAGCCTCGAGCGGGGAACGCCGAAATTTTCCGCGGCGCGCAGGTAGCGTTTCTCGATGGTGTGCACACCCACCGTGGTCTGCACGATCATCGGGAACACCGACGCGATGAAGATGAGGAAGATGGGCGACGCGTTGCCCACGCCGAACCAGAGAATGGCGATCGGAATCCAGGCGATCGGCGAGATGGGCCGCATGATCTGGAACAACGGATTCAGCGTGACGAACGCGCCATGCACCCAGCCCATCCAGAGTCCGAGAGGGATGGCCAACGCCACCGCGAGTGCAAACCCGGCGCCCACGCGCATGAGCGACGCACCGATGTGTTGCCACAATGTCCCGTCCGACGCGAGCTCGAGTGTTCCGAGGACCACTTGCTTCGGGGTCGGAAAAATTGCGCTCTGGGTTGCGATGACGGTGTACCACCAGAGGGCCACGACCACCGCAAGCACGATGATCGAAGGCACTGCCTGCTTGAGAAACTTCATCTTGTCCTGTTCTCCCACCATTCACGTACGCGCCAGCGAATCTTCGACCACGGCATGGCCGGGTATGGCTCCACCAGCACGGTCATCTGCCCACTCGCGTGCGCGGTGCACGCGAAGTCGTAACTCGCCGCCTTTTCGAATGGCAGCCGGAAACTCTGGCCGGGCATCATGATCGTCGGCCCGAACACTTGCGGCACGTCGTCGAGATTGCGCAGCATGAGCACGTCGTTGAGACCCAGCGTCAGGCGGATTTTCGAGGGCAGGATTTCCACCTTGTCCCCGGCCATCCGGCGCGCATACGTACCCTTCGGGATTTCGAACAGCTCGTCGCGGGACGGCACGCTCACCGGTGCAAAGCCCGCCCATCCGAGCGCGACGAGTGCGGCCGCCAGGGGCACCGCGATCCAGAGACGTCGTTTCCCGGTCACGTGCGCAACAGGATCTTGAGGTCATGCACGAAGTCGTCGACGGTGTGCCCGTATGGCATGACTGCGCGCAGCCCGCCGGACCGGTCGATCATGTAGATAGAAGATGAATGACCGATGGTGTAGTTGCCATCGGCGTACACCTGCTTCGTCGAACTGATGCCGTAGCCCTTCTGCGCCCTGTCTATCTGGGCGCGCGTGCCCACGCCGCCCACGAAAGTGGCGTCGAAGCTGCCCAGGAATTTTTTCATGCGCGCCGCGTCGTCGCGCTCGGGGTCCACGGTGACGTAGACCACCTGCACGTCCGCTGCGTCGTCACCGAGTTTCTTGCGCGCGCCCGCGAGCGTGGCCAGCGTGATCGGGCACACTTCGCCGCAACTGCTGAAACCGAACGCGAGCAGCACCACTTTGCCTCGGAAACGCTCGAGACCCAGTGGTTTGCCGTCCGTGTCCTGCAAGGCCAGTGCGGGCGCCGGCATGATCGGGCTCAACACGCCGGCCTTGAGAACATTCGCATCCGGAGCAGCGGCCAGAGCCGCCGAGGCAAACAACCACAGGAGGGCAATCCGGCGAATCACAGCGGTATCTTCGCAGTCTTCTGTGCACGGACGAATCGCTCGTCGATGTAGGTCTCGTAGCTGATCGGGTGCTTGATGGTCCCCGCCTCGATGGAAAGCTGCATGAGATCGTCGAATTCCTCGCGGATCATGCGCAGGTCACCATACGTGACGCGGTCCGTCGGGTTCTCCATCACGAACTTCAGGATGTTGGGATCCTGGTTGAAGAAGCCCTTGCCCGCCGCGATGGCGACGGCCTTGTCGCGATTCTCCTGCTTCTCGTCGAGCCACACGCCCGCGCCCTGCACCTGGTTCACCAGGTCCTGGACGATGGCGGGATTGCTGTCGATGAGCTCCTGCCGAACGGTGAGACAGCAGCAGATGTAGTTTCGCCATTCGTCGCGTGTCATGCGCAGCACGCGCGCGTAACCGGCCCGTTGCGCGGAGGCGCCGAATGGCTCACCCGTGCAGTACGCATCAACCGCATCGGCGTACAACGCAGCCGGCATGTCGGGGGGCGGCATCTCGATGATCTCGATGTCGTTCGGCGTCATGTTCTCGCGCGTGAGCATCTTGCGCAGGAACAGGAAATCGACGGCAAAGCGGCTCGGGATCGCGATGCGCTTGCCGCGGAGCTCCGAGAATTTCTGATAGGGGGAATCCTTGCGAACCATGATGACGGCGCCCGAGCGATGTCCGAGCGAGACGATCTTCACCGGGATCTTCTTGTCCGCGAGGTCCATGACGAGCGGCGCGAGCATGTAAGCCGCCTGGATGCGGTTCGACATCAGCGACTCCTTGATCTCGGGCCAGCCGCTGTACTTGCTGTATTCGAACTCGAAGTCGTTGTCGGCGAGGCCGGCCTTGATGCTCGCGGCCTTGCCCGTGCAGGCCACCGGCAGCGTGAGATTGCACGTCACCGGCAGTCCGCCCACGAGCAACGGCTCACGTTTCCCGCTCTTGTCGCCAGCGCAACCGTACAGGCCCAACGGCAGCGCCGAGGCCATGGCGGCCTGCAACAGGTGTCGACGGTTGAGGGTGAAGCTCATGAAGGCTGTTTTTCTGCCGGTTTACCCGGTCTATTGAACGTGCGACGGAGCGTATCGAACCACCGCATAGTTTTAGACTATGACCACGCACGGCACCGTTTAGGATTCGCCCAATATGTCATTCATCACAGCCGCTGAAGCCGACAAGAACAGTTACGACGTCGTCGTCGTGGGATCCGGGGCCGCGGGCGGGCAAACCGCCTACACGCTGACCATGGACGGCGTCCGCGTACTCATGCTCGAGGCGGGCCGCAATTACACGCCGGCCACCGAGACGCCAATGCTCCGGACCAACGACGAAGCTCCACTGCGGGGCGCGGGCACCCCGGAAAAGCCGTTCGGCTTCTGGGACGCAACCATCGACGGTGGCTGGCAGGTGCCCGGCGAGCCGTACACCAGTGATTCGGATGACCCGGCTCGCCAGTTCGTCTGGTGGCGCGCGCGCATGCTCGGTGGCCGCACCAACCACTGGGGCCGCATCTCGCTTCGCAATGGCCCCTACGACTTCAAGCCCTACACGCGCGATGGGCTCGGATTCGACTGGCCCATGAGCTACGACGACCTCGCGCCGTACTACGACAAGGTCGAGATGCTCATCGGCGTGTATGGCGCCAACGACGGCCTGGAAAACACGCCGAACTCGCCACCGGGCGTGTTGCTGCCGCCGCCGAAGCCTCGCGTCAGCGATCTGCTGGTACAGCAGAGAGCGCGCAAGCTGCAGATTCCCGTGATCGCGGGTCACCGCGCAGTGCTGACCCAGGCACTCGACCACAAGCGACTCCCACAACTGCTGCACCCCGGAAACCACAAGGCCCAGCAGATCCTCGCGGCGGACATGCAGAAGCGTGCCGCCTGCATCTTCGCCACGCCCTGCGGACGCGGCTGCAGCATCCGCGCTAACTACCAATCGACTACCGTGCACCTGCCACCCGCGCTGGATACGGGCAATCTCCACATCGTCACCGATGCCATGGTGCGCGCCGTCACCAAGCGTGCGGATGGCTCCGCGGAAGGTGTCATCTACATCGACCGCAAGACAGGCGCCGAGCACCGCGTGAAAGCGCGCATCGTCGTGCTGGCGGCGAGCGCGCTCGAGTCCGTGCGCATCCTGCTCAACTCCGGCGTCGCGAACGGCAGCGGCAAGGTGGGCAAATACATCATGGACACCGTAGGCGCGAATTTCAGCGGCCAGGTTCCGCTGCTCGAAAGCCTGCCGCTGCACAACGAGGACGGCGTCGATGGTTTGCACCTGTACACGCCGTGGTGGCTCTACAAGGAGCAGCTCGCCGGCAAACTCGGCTTTGCCCGCGGTTATCACTTCGAGTTCGGCGGCGGACGCCTGATGCCCGGCATGGGCACCGCCGCAGGCCTCGAGTGGCTCAACGGCGGCACCTACGGCAAGAAGTTCAAGGAAGACGCGCGGCGTTACTACGGTTCGTTCGTGGGCTTCGCCGGCCGCGGCGAGATGATTCCCAACGACGATTGTTACGCCGAGCTCGATCCGAAAGTGAAAGACAAGTTCGGCATTCCCGTGCTCCGCTTCTTCTGGAAGTGGTCGCAGCACGAGCTCGGGCAGGCCGCGCACATGCAGAAGACCGCGGCCGAGATCATCGACGCGATGGGTGGCCGGTACTCCGCACAGCCGCAGAGCGGCGACAAGGCCATCAAGCAGGGCGGCATCATCATTCACGAAGTGGGTGGCGCCATCATGGGCAACGACCCCGCGAAATCCGTGACCAACAGCTATGGCCAGAGCTGGGAAATGAAGAACCTGTTCATCACCGACGGCGCCACGCTGTGTTCCAACGCCGACAAGAACCCGACGCTGACCATCATGGCGCTGGCCTGGCGCGCCTCGGATCACATGCTGAGCCTCATGAAGAGGAAAGAGCTATGAGTCTCGATCGTCGCACCACGCTCAAGTGGATGTTCGCGGCCGCCGCGAGCGTGCCCTCGCTGGGCTCCGTCACGTTTGCGGCCGACCCGCTCGCGCGCGACGTCGCCGCAGGCCAGGCGGGTTACGGCACGGATCCGGACCTCATCAAGGAATGGAAGCCCGGGGGTCCGTGGCCCCTGACGCTCGGCGCTGCCGCGCGACTAACTACCGCGGCGCTCTGCGATCTCATCATCCCCGCCGATGACGTCTCGCCTGCGGCATCGTCCGTCGGCGTGGTCGAGTTCATCGACGAGTGGATCAGCGCGCCGTATCCGCAGCAGCGAACCGACCGCGGACTCATCTTGCCCGGCCTCCAATGGATCGAAGCCGAAGCGCAGGGACGGTTCGGCAAGGCTTTCCCCGCGCTCGACCAGGCGCAGAAGGAAGCCATCGCGAATGACATCTGCAGCGCTGCGAAGGCGGCGCCCAATGCCGCGACGGCCGCGAGATTCTTTGCGCGATTTCGCGATCTCACCGCGGGCGGGTTCTACACCACGCCCGTGGGCATGAAGGACATTGGTTATGTCGGCAACGTGTCGCTCGAGCGGTTCGACGGGCCGCCGAAGGAAGTGCTGAAGAAGGTGGGGCTGGCGTAGGCAAATCACTTCACCCGCGCCACCGCCCACAGGTCCACGCGCCTGACCCCCGCCGCCAGCAACGCGCATTTCATCTCGGCCAGCGTGCTGCCCGTGGTCATGACGTCGTCGACCACGGCGACATGACCCGCCGCTAACAACCTTCGACGCGCCGCGGCGCCATTCACGGCGAACGCGCCACGCACGTTGCGATGGCGCTCATCCATGCTGAGTGACGTCTGCGTCGGTGTGTCCCGCACGCGTTTCATGGCGCGCGGCGCGCAAGGGATGCCGAGCAACTGCCCCGCATAACGCGCCAGCATCGCGGCCTGGTTGAACCCGCGTTCGCGCAGACGCGCGCCATGCAGCGGCACCGGCACCAGCAGACTTGGCAGCGGCGCGTCTCGTGCCTCAACAGCCTGCGCCAGCAACACGCCGAGCACGCGCGCATTCGGTGTGATGCCGCGGTATTTGAGGTCCCGAATGAGTTCGTCGGCCGGCGGCGCGTAGCGCATCGCCACCACCGCACCCGGAGGAGCCTCGCGTTCCCAGGGAAGGTCCTCGTGGCAGATTTCACAGAGGTCGAGATCCAGCGACGCGCCCGGGAAATCACACAGGCAGCAACGGGGCGGGAACAGGGTGGCTGCGAGGCCGCGGGAGATGTGGCGGCTCATCGTCAACCTGAACCTGCCCCAGCGGTTGACAAGGGAATCGAGGGTGTCGAACATGCGCCGAGTTTCGCCGCCGCCGCCCCGCCTGGGCAGTGGGAAAATCGAGTGCAATCAACAAGTAAAGGGATGCGAATGAGCGCGATACGCCACGACTGGACCGTTGAGGAAGTGGAAGCCCTGTTCGCGCTTCCGTTCGCCGATCTCATGTTCCGTGCCCAGGAAACCCACCGCGCGAACCACGACCCGAACGCCGTGCAGATGAGCACGCTGCTGTCCATCAAGACCGGCGCCTGCCCCGAGGACTGCGCTTACTGCCCGCAATCGGTTCGCTACGACACCGGCGTCGAACGCGAAACGCTCGTCCCGCTCGAGGAAGTGCGCACGCGCGCACGCGCGGCCCGGGAAGCCGGCGCGACGCGCTTCTGCATGGGCGCCGCGTGGCGTTCGCCGAAGAAGCGTGACGTGGAAGCCGTGTCCGCCATGATCCGCGAGGTGCGCGCGCTCGGCATGGAGACTTGCGCCACGCTCGGCATGCTCACGCCCGACCAGGCGCGCGAGCTCAAGGACGCCGGCCTCGACTACTACAACCACAACGTGGATACGTCGCCCGAGTTCTACGGCGAGATCATCACCACGCGCACGTACCAGGATCGGCTCGACACGCTCGCGGCCGTGCGCGACGCCGGGCTCAACGTCTGTTGCGGCGGCATCGTGGGCATGGGCGAAACCACGCGTGATCGCGCCTCCATGCTCGCGACGCTCGCGAACCTGCCTCAGCACCCGGAGAGCGTGCCCATCAACAACCTGGTGCGCGTGCCGGGCACGCCGTTGCAAGGCGCGGCGCCCGTGGATCCCTTCGATTTCGTACGCTGCATCGCCGTGGCGCGCATCGTGATGCCGAAGGCTGCGGTGCGGTTGTCGGCCGGTCGCGAAGTCATGAACGACGAGCTGCAGGCGCTGTGTTTCCTGGCCGGCGCGAACTCCATCTTCTACGGCGAGAAGCTACTGACCACGGGCAATCCGGACGTGGCGCGAGATCGCGCGCTCATGACGCGGCTGGGCATCGGGCCGCTCATCCCGGCGGGGCTCACGGCGAACGCCGACGGCGTGGTCGAGACCCGAGAGCATCATCATCACGAGACCGTCGCCGAGCACGTGCACGGCCCCGGCTGTGCTCATGAATCCGCTCACGCGCCGGCCCGGCCGACGGCCGCATGCAGCACGACCCGGCAGCGCTGAAGGCGGCGCTCGCCGACCTCGAGCAGCGACACCTGCGCCGTACGCGGCGCGGCGAATTGCACGCGGGTCTCGTCAACTTCTGCAGTAACGATTACCTCGGTCTCGCGAAACATCCCGCCGTCGTCAAAGCGTTCCAGGACGCGGCCGCGAAGTACGGCGTGGGGAGTGGCGCGTCACACCTGGTCACGGGTCATGGGCCCGAGCACGAGGCGCTCGAAGTGGCGCTGGCCGAGTTCACCGGGCGAGAAAAGGCGCTGGTGTATTCGACGGGGTACATGGCCAACATGGGCGTAATTGGCGCGCTGGCGGATCAAAACGCCGTTTTGGTGTCAGACAAGCTCAATCATGCGTCACTGATCGATGGCTGCCGGATGTCCGGCGCACGATCCCTGCGGTATCGCCACGGCGATGCCGGCCATGCGTGCGAGATGCTGTCGGCACTGGATGCGGCCATCGACACCCGGCTGCTGATCACCGATGGCGTCTTCAGCATGGACGGTGATGTGGCGCCGCTGCCCGAGCTCGCGCGCGCGGCGCGACAGGCCGGCGCGTGGCTGGTCGTCGATGACGCGCACGGGCTCGGGTTGGTCGGTGAGACCGGCCGCGGCACCTGCGAGCATTACGGCTTGAGCGCGGGCGACGTGCCCGTGCTGATCGGCACGTTCGGCAAGGCCTTCGGCACGTTTGGCGCGTTCGTCGCCGGCGAGGCTGATCTCATCGACTTCCTGATCCAGAAATCGCGCACCTACATCTACACGACCGCGTTGCCGCCGGCGCTCGCCGCGGCGACCCGTGCGGCACTCGACGTGAGCCAGCGCGAGCCGTGGCGCCGGGAAAAAGTGCTGGCCCTGGGGCAGAAGGTGCGCCGCGCGCTTCCGCAGTTCTTCCCGGAAGTACGAAATGTGCAACCCGGTACCACCATCCTTCCGGTGGTGATGGGGGAATCGCAGCGGGCACTGGCGGCGAGCAAAACGCTTGAAAGCAAGGGGTTCCTGGTTACGGCGATACGGCCGCCGACGGTTCCCGCCGGCACGGCGCGCCTTCGCATCACGCTGTCGGCGGCGCATGAGGAGTCACAGGTGGACGGGCTCATCGCCGCGCTGGGTGAACTCGCTTGAGCTCACCCGACCCCACGAAATTCTTTTCACTCGACCGCCGCGCGGTCATGCAGGCGTTCGATCGCGCCAGCGCGAGTTACGACGCGGCCGCGGCGTTGCAGGAACGCGTGCGCAACGAATTGCTGGAGCGCATCGCGGAACTGAAGCAGTCGCCGCGGACCATCCTCGATCTCGGCGCGGGCACCGGCCACGCGTCTCGCGCACTCAAGCGCGCCCACCCGCGCGCCGTCGTGGTGGCCGCGGACATCGCGCCCGGGATGCTGGCGCGCGCGAAAGCGCAGTTCCGCTGGCTGCGGCGTTTCGAGCGGGTGCGCGCCGATGCCTATTCACTGCCGTTTCGCGACGCCTCGTTCGATCTCGTCTACAGCAGCCTGATGCTGCAGTGGTGCGACGACCTCGACACCGCCTTCGGCGAAATCGCGCGCGTGCTCAAGCCCGGTGGGCTGCTGCTGTTCAGCACCTTCGGGCCCGGCACGCTCGTCGAATTGCGGGAGGCCTGGACCGCGGCCGGTGATGCCGGCAACCACGTCAACCACTTCTTCGATCCACACGCGCTCGGCAGCGCGCTGATGCACGCCGGGCTTTCCGAGCCCGTGCTCGACGTCGATCGCATCGTCATGCACTACCCCGACGCGCGAGCGCTCATGCACGAACTCAAGGCCATCGGCGCGCACAACGTCACGCAAGGCAGGCCGCGCGGGCTCACGGGTCGCAAGCGACTCAACGCGATGACGCAGGCGTATGAAACCGTGCGCGGCGAACGGGGATTGCCTGCGACCTACGAAGTCATTCACGCCATCTGCTGGGGCGCGGAGCAGCGCGCGCAGGGACCCGCGGATGGTTCCGGCGAGACTTTCATTGCACCGGGCGCCATTCGGCGGCGTACCCGCCCGTGATCCCGCATGAACCCGGAAATGAACCAAAGCACTACAAATAGAGGCTTTTTCATCGCCGGCACCGACACCGGCGTCGGCAAGACGATGGTGGCCGTGGCCCTCACGCGCGCCCTCGTGGCGCGCGGCCTGCGCACGGCGGTCATGAAACCCGTGGCCGCCGGCGTGGTGCCGACGCCGGAAGGTCCGCGCAACGACGACGCGCTCGAGTTGTTAGGCCAGAGCAACGTCGAGGCGCCTTACGAAGACGTGAACCCCTGGCTGCTGAACACCCCGGCGTCGCCGCATCTGGCCGCGCGCCACGACGGCGTCTCGATCACTCCCGATCGGATCCTCGCGGCGCATCGGCGCCTCGCAGCGCGCTCCGATCTCGTGCTGGCCGAAGGGGCGGGCGGCTGGCTCGCACCCATCTCGAGCGTGGCGACCATGGCCGACATCGCGGAAAAGCTCGGGCTGCCGGTCATTCTGGTCGTTGGACTGAGGTTGGGCTGTCTCAACCACGCACTGCTGACTCGCGAGGCCATCCGCGCGAGCGGACTCCCGTTCGCGGGATGGATCGCCAACAAAATGGCGGTGGAAATGCCGCTCGTGGACGCGAATATCGAATCCCTTACGAGCCGTTTCCACCGGCCGCCGCTCGCCGTCGTGCCAGCAGGGCCCGTCCTTGCGTCAGACTCGCCCGGATGGGCGGACGAAGCCGCAAAAAAGCTCGTAAGTGCTTGAGTAAGCCAGCAAAGTCGCTGGTATAGTCGCGCCCGTGTTTGGCGCCGCAACCCACTTAGACCTGACCCCGCACTGCTCGCTCAGCGTCCGCGGCGCGGTGGTGTTTTTTGGCAGCGTCTGCCTGGCCACCTTCGGCATCGCCGGGCTCGCCACCGCTTTGGGTTACTGGCCCGTGCTGCCGTTCGCGGGCGCGGAGATGGTCCTGCTGGGCTGGGCCCTGCGCTCGAATATGCAAAGACGCTTCGAGCACGAAACCATCGACATCACCGAGACGGAAGTCGTGATCCGCTATTCGCGCGGCGAACCTGCTCGCGTCGTGTTCCCGCGCCACTGGGCACGGGTTAAAATCCGCCGCCCAAATTCGCCCCTCCACCGCAGCCAGCTCGTCATCGAGTCGCACGGCCGGGCTTACGAGGTAGGCAAGTTTCTGACAGACGAGGAGCGCCACCAGCTGGCGGCCGTTTTGCGGTCACAGATTGGCGGCATGAACCAGTCACCGGCTTTGTCCCGGGACGGTTCACCGGAACAGTTTTCTTGAGGTCATCGATGAGCTTTCAAATGAAGAACGCCAATGCGCGCCGTGGAATAAAGGCCGCTGCCATCTCCCTGTTCGCCTTGCTGGCGTCCGTTGCGCACGCCGATTGGGGCGGGCTCAACATGACCGAGGGTGTCTCCATCCTCAGCAAGGAAATCTACGGTCTGCACATGACCATCTTCTACTACTGCGTCGCCATCGGCGTGGTGGTGTTCGGCGTGATGATCTACTCGCTCATCAAGTTCCGGAAGTCGCAGGGCGCGAAGGCCGACACCACGCTGGTCCACAGCACCAAGGTGGAAATCGTATGGACCGTGATCCCCATCATCATCCTGGTCGCCATGGCCATTCCCACGGCGCGCGGCCTTATCCACATCGAGAACATGGAAGGCTCCACGCTCGACATCAAGGTCACGGGCTACCAGTGGAAGTGGGAATACGAATACCTGGGCCACAACGTGAGCTTCTTCTCGACGCTCAAGCGGGACAGCAACGCGGCGCGCCAGCTCGGCTCGGGCATCGACCCCAACGGCGTTCCTAACTACCTGCTGGACGTGGACAACCCGCTGGTCATTCCCGCCGGCACCAAGATCCGTTTCCTGCTCACCGCGCAGGACGTCATCCATGCCTGGTGGGTGCCGGCGTTCGGCATGAAGAAAGACGCGATTCCGGGCTACGTCAGCCCCATCTGGGTCCAGGTGGATGCGGACAAGGTCGGCACCTATCGCGGCCAGTGCGCGGAACTCTGCGGCCAGGACCACGGCTTCATGCCCATCGTGGTCGAGGTGAAGTCGCCGGCGGACTACGACGCCTGGCTGCGCGCGAAGCAGGCCGAACAAAAGCTCGCGGGTGAGCCTTCGGCCACCGCCGTCGCGGCCGTCACCACCGCCGCTGTCAATCAATAAGCTTTCGACGAGATACCGAACATGGCACACGAACACACCGCCGACTCCCACGCCGCACACGGCGAGCACGATCACCACGGTCCCGCGCACGGCTGGCGCCGCTGGATCTTCGCGACGAATCACAAGGACATCGGCACGATGTACCTCATCTTCGCCTGCGTGATGTTCTTCGTCGGCGGCTTCATGGCGATGATCATCCGCGCGGAGCTCTTCCAGCCCGGCCTGCAGATCGTCGAGCCGCAGTTCTTCAACTCCATGACCACCATGCACGCGCTGGTCATGATCTTCGGCGCCGTCATGCCGGCCTGGACGGGCCTCGCGAACTGGATGATCCCCATGCAGGTGGGCGCGCCCGATATGGCGCTGCCGCGTCTGAACAATTTCTCGTTCTGGATCCTGCCGTTTGCGTTCACGCTGCTGTTGGCAACGCTCTTTGTCCCGGGCGGTTCGCCGGCCGGCGGCTGGACGCTGTATCCGCCGCTGTCGCTGCAGGGTGGCGACGGCTTCCCGATGGCGATTTTCGCCATCCACCTGATGGGCGCCAGCTCGATCCTCGGCTCCATCAACGTGGTCGTCACGATCATGAACATGCGCGCGCCGGGCGTCGGCCTGCTGAACATGCCGCTCTTCTGCTGGAGCTGGCTGATCACCGCGTACCTGCTCATCGCCACCATGCCGGTGCTCGCCGGCGCGGTCACGATGCTGCTCACGGATCACTTCTTCGCCACCTCGTTCTTCTCGGCTTCGGGCGGCGGCGACCCGGTGATGTTCCAGCACATCTTCTGGTTCTTCGGCCATCCCGAGGTGTACATCCTGATCCTGCCGGCCTTCGGCATCGTCTCGGAGGTCATCCCGACGTTCTCGCGCAAGCCGCTCTTCGGCTACGACGCGATGGTGTACGCCACGGCGGCGATTGCGTTCCTGTCGTTCATCGTCTGGGCGCACCACATGTTCACCGTGAACATGCCGCTCGCCGGCCAGCTGTTCTTCACGTTGTCGACGATGCTCATCTCCATACCCACGGGCGTGAAGGTCTTCAACTGGACCGCCACGATGTGGAAGGGCTCGCTCACGTTCGAACCGCCCATGCTGTTCGCGCTCGCGTTCCTGTTCCTGTTCACCATCGGCGGCTTCTCGGGCCTCATGCTCGCGATCGTGCCGGCCGACTTCCAGTACCACGACACGTACTTCGTCGTGGCGCACTTCCACTACGTGCTGGTGCCGGGCGCC
>Ga0164241_10004562_pt1 | contig 13361 bp, 12 predicted proteins | sample OricomyardsoilBY_FD_108780 | JGI IMG/M metagenome (GOLD analysis project Ga0164241, IMG submission 108780) | Backyard soil microbial communities from Emeryville, California, USA - Original compost - Back yard soil (BY) | ecosystem: Environmental > Terrestrial > Soil > Unclassified | place: USA...
CGCTGTTCGAGCGCATCGGCAAGAAGGTGGTCACCACCGAAGCCGGCGAACTGTTCCTCGGCTTCGCCAAGCGCGCGCTGCAGGAGGTGGACCACGGCATCGCGCTGCTGCAGCCCAGCGCCCGCGGCCTGAGCGGGCAGGTGCGGGTCGGCACCACGCACACCTTCAACATCGCGCTGATACCGGAATGCGTGGCGCAGCTTCTGACGCGGCATCCGGCGCTGCAGGTGCGGGTCGAGGAAATGTCGGCCGCGCAGATCGGTGCCGCCTTGCAGGCCGGCGATCTCGACCTGGGCATTGCCTACCGGCCGAACGCGCCGTCGGACCTGTGGTTCGAGCCGCTGTACAACGAAGAGATGGTGCTGGTGGTGTCCGCCTCGCACCCGCTGGCCGGGCGCAAGCGCATTCGCATGGTCGAACTGCACCAGCAGCCGCTGGTGCTGCTGCCGGGCTACTTCGACACGCGCGTGATGCTCGACGAATGCTTCCGGGCCAGCGGCGCGGTGCCGGTGGTGGTGGTCGAGATGTCGACCGTCGCGCCGATGCTCGGGCTGGTGCTGCGCATGCCGATCGGCGCGATCGTCGCGATCAACGCCGTGCCGCCGGTGTTGCACGGCCTGGTATCCATTCCGATCGAGAGCCCGACGCCGGTCCGAACGCCGGGCATGCTGTGGCGGCTGAAAGGCGACAAGGCCGCCGCCGTGCAGTCCTTCGCGGTGATCGTGCGCCGCACCGCGCTCGGCGACAGCCTGCGGCGCGTGCGCGTGCCGTGAGCCTGGGCTGCGGCGCGACCCGGGCGCCGTCATCGCCGATCAGCCCGGCATTTGTCCTATTGCCAGAACATTAGAACCGATACACACTGCCGCGTATGGCCCTGGAACTGCCGTTGCCCAAATACCACCAGATCTACCTGGTGCTGCGCGAGCAACTGGAAGAGGGCCGCTTTGCACAGGGCGTGCCGGGCGAGGTGCATCTGAGCAAGGAATTCGGCGTCGCGCGGGTGACGGTGCGCAAGGCGCTGGAGCGCCTGGTGGCCGACGGCCTGATCGCACGCGCGGCCGGACGCGGCACGGTGGCCGTCTCGCGCCCGGCCGATCGGACCGATGGCGGCCGCCGACCCGCGCAGCAGGCCCATCTCACGGGCCTGCTGAAGAACATCGTCAACATGGGCCTGCGCACCTCGGTGAAGGTGGTCAGCTGCAAGACCGTGCCCGCGTCGGCAGCGGTGGCGCAGCAGCTCGGTGTGGAAACCGGTGCGCTGGTTCAAAAGGCGGTGCGCGTGCGCTCGACGGCGCAGGGGCCGCTGTCGCACATCACCACCCACGTGCCGCAATCCATCGCCCGCAGCTTCGGCATCCGCGAGCTCGGCAAGCAGCCGATCCTGATGCTGATCGAATCGTCGGGCGTGGTCATCGGCAACGCTCGGCAGAGCATTTCGGCCCGGCTGGCCGACGCCACCGTCGCGCGGCTGCTGTCGGTCGACGTGGGCGCGGCGCTGCTGGCCGTGAACCGTCTGGTCTTCGATGCCGACGAGCGTCCGGTGCAATGGCTGCAAGGCCTGTACCGGCCCGATCGCTATCAGTACGAGATGCAGTTGTCGCGGGTCGGCGATGTCGACGCCAAGGTCTGGGTCAGCGAAGCATTGTCCGCACAGTTTCATTGAACACCACCGCAGGAGACACCATGAGCAACCGTCGCACCTTCATCCAGCACTCGGCGGCCGCCGCCGGCGCGCTGGCGTTTCCGTCGATCGGCGGCGCGCAGCCGGCCGCCGTGAAGGTCGGCGTGCTGCACCCGGTCACCGGTGCGCTGGCGTTTTCCGGGCAGCAATGCCGCGAAGGCGCGATGCTGGCCATCGACGACATCAACAAGGCCGGCGGCATCAAGGCCATGGGCGGCGCGCGCATCGAGCCGCTGCTGGGCGACGCGCAATCGCAGCCGGCCGCGGGCGCAGCCGAGATCGAGAAGATGAACGAAGCCGGCGTGGCCGCGGTGCTCGGCGCGTATGCCTCGGCAATCTGCCTGGCCACCACGCAGGTCGCGGCCAAGTACGGGCTGCCGCACGTCGTGGACGTCGGCGTGGCCGATCAGATCGTCCAGCGCGGCCTCAAGAACACCTTCCGCTTCGGCCCCGGCTACGGCGTGTGCGCCCAGATCGCGGTGATCAACCTGCACGTGCTGAACAAGGCCGCGGGCAACCCGGCGAAGACGGTGATGATCATCCACGAGGAGTCGCTGTTCGGCACCGGCACCGCCAACCTGCTGGCCCGCGAGCTGCCGGGCTACGGCTTCGAGGTCAGGGAGATCGTCAAGCACGCCAATCCGACCCGCGACTTCAACAACATCGTGCTGCGCATGAAGGCGCTGCAGCCGGACATCGTCATTCCGGCCAACTACTACAACGAATACGCGCTGCTGGTGCGCACGATGCGCCAGCAGAAGGTCACGCCGAAGGCGATCTACTCGGTGCTCGGCGGTGCGGCGTCGAGCTTCAAGTTCGTCAAGGAATTCCCGGACTCGGCCGAAGGCATCATCGACTGCAACCACTGGTTCAACCCGAAGGACGCGCGTGCGCTGGCGCTGCGAAAGCGGGTCGAGGCCAAGGGGCTGTTCTTCACCTACGAAATCTTCAACACCTACACGGCGATGATGTTCCTGGCCGACGCGATCGGCCGCGCCCGCTCGGCCGACCGCGCGGCGATCACCGCCGCGCTGGCCGGCAGCAGCTTCTCCGACCACTTCATGCCCTATGGGCCGACGAAGATGCTCGACGGCCAGAACACCGGCGCGCAACCGCTGATGACGCAGGTGCAGCGCGGCGACATCAAGGTCATCGTGCCGCGCGAATACCGGCAGGTGGAGCCGCAGTTCCCGATGAAGGCCTGAGCCTGCGCGGCTCGCCGGGCGGCGCGCGATGTACAGCTTCGACATCCTTTTCCCGTCGCTGCTCAACGGCCTGACGACCGGCGCGGTGTACGCGCTGGTCGCGCTCGGCCTGACCTTGATCTACGGCGTGCTGCACATCATCAACTTCGCGCACGGCGCCGCGCTGATGCTGGCGATGTACGGCGTGTACCTGCTGCGCAGCCGCCTGGGCTGGGACCCGTACCTGTCGCTGCCGGTGATGGTGGCGGCCATGTTCGCCTTCGGCTACGCGCTGCAGCGGCTGATCATCAACCGTGCCAGCCACGGCAAGGACGAGAACATCCTGCTGGTCACGCTGGGCCTGGCCATCGTGATGGAAAACCTGGCGCTGCTGACGTTCAGCGCCGACACGCGCAGCATCGACACCGCCTACACGCTCAGCACGGTGGCGATCGGCCCGGCGATGATCGCGTTGCCGAAGCTGATCGCCTTCGGCGGCGCGCTGGCGGTGGCCGCGGTGCTGCTGTGGGTCGTGCGCGGCACGCAGCTCGGCCGCGCGATCCGGGCGGTGGCGCAGGAAAAGCAAGGCGCCAAGCTGATGGGCATCGACGTCGAGCACGCGTACGCGATGAGCTACGGCATCGGCCTGGCCTGCCTGGGCGCGGCGGCGTCGTTCCTGCTGCCGGCGTACTACGTCAACCCGCAGGTCGGCTCGGGCTTCGTGCTGGTGGCCTTCACGATCGTCGTGCTCGGCGGCATGGGCAGCTTCAGCGGCGCATTGATCGGCGGCTTCCTGATCGGGGTCGTCGAATCGATCGGCGGGCTGTTCCTCGGTGATTCACTGGGTCAGGTGGGCATCTACCTGATCTTCATCGCGGTGCTGCTGTTCCGTCCGCGGGGTCTGTTCGGGGACCGCGGATGAAGGACATGGGGACCATCGCCGTCTTCGTGATCGTGGTCGCCGCCGTCGCGCTGCTGTCCAGTTCCGGCGTGACGCTGAACTTCCTGATGATGGCGCTGTACGCGATGCTGATGGCGCAGGCCTGGAACCTGCTCGGCGGCTTCGGCGGCCAGTTCTCGTTCGGCCATGCGCTGTTCTTCGGCAGCGGTGCCTACGTGCAGGCCATCGCGCAGTTGAACGGCGGCATCAACCCGTGGCTGGCGCTGCCACTGGCCGTCGGCGCTGCCGCCGTGGTCGGCGCGGCGATCGGCGCGCTGGCCTTCCGCTATGGGCTCAAAGGGTCGTACTTCGCGCTGATCACGCTGGCCTTTGCCGAGGTCTTCCGCATCCTCGCGCTGTCGGCGCCGTTCACCGGCGGCGGCGTCGGGCTGATGCTGCCGCTGCGCCGCGCGGCATCGAACCTGCAGTTCGACTCGCCGCGGGGCTACGTGCTGCTGGCGCTGGCGCTGGTCACGCTGGGGTTGCTGGTCACGGCCTGGCTGCGCCGATCGCGCTTCGGCGCCCGCTTGCAGGCGGTGCGCGACAACGAAGACGCCGCGCAGGCGCTGGGCATCGACCCGTTTCGCATCAAGCTCGTCGCGTGCGTGCTGTCCGGCGCCTTCATGGGCGCGGCCGGGGCGTTCTATGTGCAGGTGTTCCAGTACATCGACCCGGGCATCGCTTTCGGGCCGACGACCTCGATCGAGGCGCTGCTCGGCGCGATCGTCGGCGGCATGGGCACCCTGTGGGGACCGGTGCTCGGCGCGCTGGCGCTGCAGGCCTTGTCCGAACTGACGCGCAACCTGTTCGGCGCGCTGCCGGGCATCAACATGGTGATCTACGGGGCGGTGCTGGTGCTGATCGTGATGTTCATGCCGCGCGGCATCGCCGGGCTGGGGCTGTCGGTGCGCACGGCGTGGAAGCGGCGTGGGGGCAACGACCATGGCTGAGCCGCTGCTGCAGGTCCAGGGGTTGTCGGTCGCCTTCGGCGGCTTGCGCGCGGTCGACGATGTCAGCCTGTCGGTGCCGCGCGCGTCGCTGACGGCACTGATCGGGCCGAACGGCGCCGGCAAGACGACGCTGTTCGCGTCGATCTCGGGATTCTTGAAGCCCGACGCCGGCCGGGTGGTCTTCGACGGCCACGACATCACCGGCCAGGCGCCGCACCTGAATGCCCGCGCCGGCATGACGCGCACCTTCCAGATCGTGCAGCCCTTTGCCGCACAGACGGTGCGCGAGAACATCGCCGTGGGCGCGCACCTGCACATCGCCGGGCGCAAGGCCGCGCTGGCCGAAGCCGAGCAAGTGGCGCGCCGGGTGGGCCTGGCCGGGCAGCTCGACAGGCCCGCCGCCGAGCTGACGGTGGCCGGGCGCAAGCGGCTGGAACTGGCGCGTGCGCTGGCCACCCGGGCGCGGCTGCTGCTGCTCGACGAGGTGCTGGCCGGGCTGAACCCGCAAGAGATCGCCGACATGATTCCGGTGGTGCGCGGCATCGCCGCCGGCGGCATCACCGTGGTGATGATCGAGCATGTGATGCAGGCGGTGATGAACCTTGCCGCGCACGTGTGGGTGCTGGCGCAGGGCCGGCTGATTGCCCAGGGTTCGCCCGCGCAGGTGACCCGCGACCGGAAGGTGATCGAGGCCTACCTCGGCCACGGCACCGCCGCGCGGCTGCGAAACGCGGTGTCGCCATGAGCGCGTCCGGCGGTCATCTGCTGTCCATCGAAGGCCTGCGCGGCGGATACGGCCGTGTCGAGGTGCTGCGTGGCGTCGATCTGAACGTCGACGACGGCGAGGTGGTGGTGCTGCTGGGAAGCAACGGCGCCGGCAAGTCGACGTTGAACAACACCGTGTGCGGCCTGTACCCGGCCTGGTCGGGACAGGTGCACTTCGACGGCCGGGACCTGACGCGCCCGCACTACCGCAGCGTGGTGCGCGCCGGCCTGATCCAGGTGCCCGAAGGGCGGCGCGTGTTTCCAAACCTGAGCGTGCACGAGAACCTCGAACTCGGCACCTTCGCGCGCGGCCGCGGGCGTCGCGCCGACAATCTGCAGCGCGTGTTCACGATCTTTCCGCGCCTGAAGGACCGCCGTTCGCAGCGCGCCGGCACGCTCAGCGGCGGCGAACAGCAGATGCTGGCCATCGGCCGCGGCCTGATGGCCGAGCCGCGGTTGTTGATCCTCGACGAGCCCTCGCTCGGCCTGTCGCCTTTGCTGGTCGAGGAAATGTTCGCGCTGATTCGCCAATTGAACCGCGACGGCCTGGCGATGCTGCTGGTCGAGCAGAACGTGGCGCAGTCGCTGCAGATCGCCGATCGCGCCTACGTGCTGGAAAACGGCCTGGTGCGCTTCGCCGGCCGCAGCGACGAGCTGCTGGCCAGCGATGAGCTGCGGCGCAGCTACCTGGGTCTGTGATGGACGCACCGCAGCACCGACCCCGCATCGACGCGCCCGGCACGCTGGCCCAAAAGCTCGTCGCCCGCGCCTGCGGCAATGACCGCGTCACTCCGGGGCAGATCGTCAGCTGCCGCGTCGACCTGGCGATGTTCCACGACTCCAGCGGGCCGCGCCGCCTGCAGCCCCTGCTGGCCGAACTGGGCGCGCAGATCTGGGACAAGGACAAGGTGGTGCTGGTCATCGACCACTACGTGCCCGAAGCCGACGACGAGTCGCGCCGCATCGTGCGCATCGCCCGCGACTGGGCGGCCGAGCAGCGGCTGCCGCATGTCTACGATTCGCTGGGCATCTGCCACGTGGTGGTGCCGCAGCACGGCCATCTGGTGCCCGGCATGTTCTGCGTCGGCGGCGATTCGCACTCGCCCACCGGCGGCGCCTTCGGCGCCTACATGTTCGGCATCGGCGCCACCGAGATGCTCGGCGTGATGGTCACCGGCGAGATCTGGCTGAAGGTGCCCGAGACGATCTTCATGCAGTGGGACGGCCGGCTCGCCGACGGCGTCAGCGCCAAGGACATGATGCTGGCGATGCTCGGCCGCCACGGCATGAACGGCGGCGCCTACCAGGCGGTCGAGTTCTGCGGCGCTGCCGTCTCGGCGCTGCCGATGCAAGAACGCATGACCTTGTCGAACATGAGCGCCGAGCTCGGCGCCCAGGTCGGGCTGGTGGCGCCGGACGCGACCACGCAGGCGTGGCTGGCCGCGCACGGCGCGCCCGATGCCGACGTGGCGCCGTGGCACAGCGACGCCGGCGCGCCGGGCACGCGGCATGTCCACGACGCCGCGTCGCTCGCGCCTCAAGTGGCGCTGCCGCACAGCCCGGCGAACGCGCGCGGCGTCGACGAGCTGGACGCCACGCGCATCGACATCGCCTACATCGGCGCCTGCACCGGCGCCAAGCTCGACGACCTGCGCGCCGCCGCGCGGGTGCTGGCGGGCCGGCACGTCGCCGCCGGGGTGCAGCTGCTGGTCGCGCCGGCCAGCGTGCGCGATGCGGCCGATGCCGAAGGCGAGGGCGTGCTGCGCACGCTGCGCGATGCCGGCGCCACGCTGTTGCCCAGCGCCTGCGGCGCCTGCGCCGGCTATGGCAGCCGCATTCCCGAAGGCAGCACGGTCATCTCGTCGACCGCGCGCAACTTCAAGGGCCGCATGGGCGCGGCCACCGCGAGGATCTACCTCGGCTCGCCGTACACCGTCGCGGCATCGGCGCTGCGCGGCGTGATCAGCGACGCGCGCGAGGTGCTGGCATGACGGCCGTGAAGCGCCCGGCCGGCCGCGTCTGGAAGCTGCCCGGCGATGTCGACACCGACCAGCTGGCGCCCGGCGAGACGATGAAGCACGGCATCGACGTCACCGCCCGCCACTGCCTGCAAGCGCTGCGGCCGGACTTTGCGGCGGGCGTCCGCGCGGGCGACGTGCTGGTCGCCGGGCCCAATTTCGGCATCGGCTCGTCGCGCGAGCAGGCCGCCAGCGTGCTGGTGCACCTGGGCGTGGCGGCGGTGATCGCCCCGTCCTTCGGCGGCCTGTACTTCCGCAACGCCTTCAACGTCGGCCTGCTGCTGCTGACCTGCGCGCGCGCCGCGGAGATCGCCGATGGCGAGTCGGTGTCCTTCGACGCCCGCGCCGCCCGCGTGCGGCGGGCCGACGGCCGGGCGCTGCCGTGCGAGCCGGTTCCGGGCTTCCTGCTCGACAGGGTCGACGCCGGAGGCCTGTTGCCGCAACTGAAACGAAGACTGTCCAAGGAGACGCGATGAAACGACCCGAGTACGACCTGCTGATCAAGAACGTCCGGGTCGTGCGGCCGCTGGGCAACACCGTGCACGATGCCGACATCGCCATCGCGGGCGGCAAGGTCGCGAAGGTGTCGGCGGCCATCGACGCGACCCGCGCCGCCGACGTCTTCGACGGCCGTGGCCGGCTGGCCTTTCCCGGCGTCGTCGATGCGCACATGCACAGCGGCATCTACGGCCCGCTCGAAGAGGACGCGGTCAGCGAGAGCAAGGCCGCGGCGATGGGCGGCGTCACCTCCAGCCTGAACTACTTCCGCACCGGCCAGTACTACCTGAACAAGGGCGGGCCGTATGCGACCTTCTACCCCGAGGTGCTGAAGACCAGCAAGAACCGCTTCCACGTCGACTACGGCTTCCACCTGGCGCCGATGGACCGCCGGCACATTGACGAGATCCCGATGCTGATCGAAAAGCACGGCGTGGCCAGCTTCAAGATCTTCATGTTCTACGGCTCGCACGGCCTGCACGGCGCCAGCGATTCGCAGCGCGAGTTCCTGATGATCGGCAAGGACGACCGCTACGACTATGCGCATTTCGAATTCGTGATGCGCGGCATCCAGGCGGCGCGCGAGAAGATGCCCGGGCGCGCCGGCCAGATCTCGCTGTCGCTGCATTGCGAGACCGCGGAGATCATGACCGCCTATACGAAGCTGGTCGAGAAGGACCGCTCGCTGAAGGGCCTGGGCGCCTACAGCGCGTCGCGCCCGCAGCACTCCGAAGGCCTGGCGGTGTTCATCGCCGGCTACCTGGCCAACGAGACCGCGCTGCCGAACATCAACCTGTTGCACCTGAGCTCGCGCAAGGCGGTGCAGGCGGCGCTGACGATGGCCGAGGTGTTCCCGCACATCGACTTCAAGCGCGAAGTGACCATCGGCCACCTGATGCTCGACATCACGTCCAAGGCCGCCGAGCTGGCCAAGGTGAATCCGCCGATCCGCCCGCGCGAGGACGTGGAGTTCCTGTGGCAGGCGTTGCTCGCCGGCGAGCTCGACTGGGTCGCCAGCGACCATGCCTGCTGCCGCCACGAGACGAAGATCCCGAAGCGCTACTTCGGCAACATCTGGATGGCCAAGAGCGGCTTCGGCGGCACCGAATACCTGCTGCCGGCGCTGGTCAGCGAAGGCACGCGCCGCGGCATGAGCTACAACCACATGGCCCGCGTGACCAGCTGGACGCCGGCGCAGCGCTTCGGCCTGAACCGCAAGGGCGACCTGGCCGAGGGCTTCGATGCCGATATCGCCATCGTCGATCCGGCGCGCAGCTGGACCATCGCGGCCAAGGATTCGCCTTCGACGCAGGGCTACACGCCTTTCGAAGGGCTGGAGCTGTCGGCGCGGGTCGATGCGACGTTCCTGCGCGGCTCGAAGATCTACGAAGACGGGCAGGTGATCGGCAAGCCGCGCGGGCAGTATCTGCACCGGCCGACGGCGTGACAGGCGTGGAAGACGGCGGCGCAGCGCGGGTCGTCCGCGCCGAACGGCTGCCGGACGGCACGCCCGACGTGCCGGTGGCGATCGTCGGCGCCGGGGCCTGCGGCCTGACCGCCGCGCTGATGCTGCGCGACGCCGGCGTCGATTGCGCACTGCTGGAACGCGATGCGCGCTCGCAGGGCTCTACCGCGCTGTCCTCGGGCTTCATTCCGGCCGCCGGCACCCGCGTGCAACGCGCGGCCGGCGTGAACGACGACAGCGCGCAGCGCTTCGCGCGGGACATCCAGGCCAAGGCCCGCGGCACGGCCGCCGCGCATCTGGTGGCGGCCTACACCGCCGCGATCGCGCCGGCGATCGACGCGCTGCAGCAACGCCACGGCCTGGGCTTCGAGCTGCTCGACGGCTTCCTGTATCCCGGCCACGGCGTGCGGCGCATGCACACGCTGCCGCAGCGCACCGGCGCGGCGCTGGTCGCGGCGCTCGAGTCGGCCGCCTTGCGCGCCGGCACGACGCAGGTCGGTCACGCGCGCGTGACGCAGCTGTGGTGCGACGGCGGCGATCGGGTGCTCGGCGTCGGCTACCGCAGGCCCGACGGCGCGCTCGAGCATCTGGGCTGCCGGGTGCTGCTGCTGGCCAGCAACGGCTTCGGCGGCAACGCGGCGATGGTGCGCGAACTGCTGCCCGAGATGCGCGAGGCGGTCTTCGCCGGCCATGCCGGCAACGACGGCAGCGCCATCGCCTGGGGCCGCCAGCTCGGCGCGCGGCTGGCCGATCTGGGCGGCTACCAGGGGCATGGCTCGTGGGCGATACCGCAGGGTGCGCTGATCACCTGGGCGCTGATGACGCAAGGCGGCATCCAGGTCAACTCGGCGGGGCGGCGCTTTCACGACGAGACCGCCGGCTATTCCGAAGCGGCGGTGCAGGTGCTGGCGCAGCCCGGCGCCATCGCGTGGAACGTGTTCGACGCACGGCTGCTGGCGCTGGGGCGCGAGTTCCCCGATTTCGTGGCCGCCGAAGCGGCCGGTGCGCTGCGCGATGCCGGCGATGTGCGCGGCCTGGCGGCGCTGATCGGCTGCCAACCCGAAACCCTGTCGCCGACGCTGGCGGGCAGCCGCCTCGAAGCGCCGTACAGCGCCGTCAAGGTCACCGGCGCGCTGTTCCACACCCAGGGCGGGCTGGACATCGACGCCGATGGGCGCGTGCTCCACGAAGCGGGTGGCCCGTTTGCCAACCTGCTCGCCGCCGGCGGCGCCGCGCGCGGCGTGTCGGGCAACGCGGTGTGGGGCTACCTGTCGGGCAACGGCCTGCTCAGCGCCGTGGCCGGCGGCTTCATCGCCGCGCGCACGGCCGCGCGGCAGCTGGGCGGCCGAGGCGCCCGCTCACCGGGCAGGGGGTTTCGATGACGACGACGCACAACCTGGCGCAACGACTGGCCGAACCGCGCGCGCTGCTGGCGCCGGGCATCTACGACGCGCTGTCGGCGCTGATCGCCGAACAGGCCGGCTTCGAGGCGCTGTACCTGTCCGGTGCATCGATCGCCTACACGCGCTTGGGCCGCTCCGACATCGGCCTGACCACCTTCAGCGAAGTGCAGGACACGCTGGCGCACATCACCGAGCGTGTGGCCGCGCCGGTGATCGTCGATGCCGACACCGGCTTCGGCAACGCGCTGAACGTGCAGCGCACCGTGCGCGGCTTCGAACGCGCCGGCGCCGCGATGATCCAGCTGGAGGACCAGGGCTTCCCGAAGCGTTGCGGCCATCTGGACGGCAAGAGCGTGATCCCGTGCGCCGAGATGCAGGGCAAGCTGCGCGCGGCGCTGGACGCGCGCGCCGACGCCAGCACCTTGATCCTGGCGCGCACCGATGCGCTCGCCGTCGAGGGGCTCGACGCCGCGCTCGACCGCGCCGAAGCCTATGCGGAATGCGGCGTCGACGCGTTGTTCATCGAGGCGCTGCGCACGCCGCAGCAGATGGACGCGGCCTGCGCGCGCTTCGCGCACCGTCTGCCGCTGCTGGCGAACATGGTCGAAGGCGGCAAGACGCCCGTGCAAAGCGCCGACGAGCTGCAGCGCCGCGGCTTTCGGATCGTGATCTTTCCGGGCGGGGCGGCGCGTGCGGTCGCGCATGGCCTGTCGGGTTACTACGGCAGCCTGCACCGGCACGGCAGCACCCTCCCCTGGAAGGCACACATGCTCGATTTCGACGGCTTGAACGCACTGATCGGCACCGCCGAGCTGATCGACCAGGGGCGAAAATACGAGCCGGATCGAGCCGCCGCGAATTGACCCCGATGACCCGATGCCGGGCGCGCGCCTGCATCGAACGAACGGAAGGAGTCAGCGATGGCGCCGCCGACCGCCGCCTAGAAGCTGATCGCAAGCCCCAGGGCCCAGCCCTGAAGTTCGGGGCCGAACTTGTAGCGCACGACGGCGCGCCAGCGTGTGACCCAGATGTCTTCGGCGCTCGTGTCGAGTTCCAGCCCCACACCGAGCGACGTCATTTGCTTCAGCCCCGTCTCCTGCTGGTCGCTCAGGAACCGGGTGAAGGCGCCTTCGAACACGTAGCGCACCGGACGCTCGAACATCGTCCACCCGGTCGGCACGCGCCGCCGCGCCCAGATGCCGAGGCTTTCGGCGCTGGCCCGGCCTTCGACCGACGATCGACTGCGGTCGCCGTAGCCGTGCAGCGCGACGTTCGTGTAGCGAATTTCGAGGTCGTCATCCGCACCGGGGGCGAACTTCTCGTAGTCCAGCATCAGCGAGCCGCCGACGCCGTAGGCCTTGAAGCGGCCGCCATCGAGGAACGACAGGTCGACATCGTGCTTGTCTTCGATCCACCAGCGCGCCAGGCTCAGGTCGCTCGCAACCGTGCCCAGCGTGAAGTTGAAGATCGGCCGCAGCACCCAGTGCTCGGTGATCGGGAAATCCCAGCCGATACCGCCGGTGGCCGACACGGCGTTCCACTTCAGCGGCACCTGGCGCGTATCGCCGCCGGACGAGACGACGAAGATGGGGTCGTAGCGGGAAAACGCCGCATTGCCTTCCAGATACAGCGGCGTTTGCTTGCTCCAGGTGAAGCCGCCGCCGAATTGCGTCATCGACAGCGACGGGTTGCCGGTCGGCGCATTCGAAACCGACAGCGAGCTGGTCGTCACGTCGGGTGTCACGGTGTAGCTCATGACGCCGAGCACGGCATTGGCCAGACGCTGCACGTCGACCGCTGCCACCGCCGAGCGCAGCGACTGGCAGCGTGCGTCCGCATGCCCCAGCGCGAGCAGGCACACCAGGCCTGCGGCAGCCAGGCGGCCAATCACGTGGGCAGCGGGATTCAATTCAGTGCACTGCCTCGCCGAACACAGGCCAGTCGAACCCGATCCGGGTCGCATCGCAGCCGCGTCGCATGGCGAATCTCGGTTCGATCCGGCGTTGCGCGTGCAGCTTCAAGATGGGTATCGAGTGTATCCGAGCCCCCGGTGCCGACCGGGTCCGCACGGGGCGGCCGCGACCGGGAACGGCCGGATCGGCGCGACGCGCGGCGGCGTCGGATGCCGATCCCGACTGCGGCGATCCGGCGCGAAGGGCCTATTCCACGACGTCGAAACGCAGCCCGCTGTTGCCCTCGCCGCGCCCGGTCAGCTTGCTGCGCCCGATCCACAGCAGCGCGCGGCCGCCGGCGTCGCGCGCGTAGTTGAAGGCACGCCTGATCTCGATGCCGTCGCGCGGCACCTCTTCTTCTTCCAGGCGCAGGAAGTCGGTGGTCTTCAGCGCCGCCGGGTCGTCCGGCTGCAGCCGCAGGATGTCGCCGCGCGGATGGAACATGAAGCCTTGCAGCCGGTTGCCGGGCGGCCCGCCCTCGGGCTGGGCTTCGACGAAGGGCAGC
>Ga0164241_10004563_pt1 | contig 13361 bp, 7 predicted proteins | sample OricomyardsoilBY_FD_108780 | JGI IMG/M metagenome (GOLD analysis project Ga0164241, IMG submission 108780) | Backyard soil microbial communities from Emeryville, California, USA - Original compost - Back yard soil (BY) | ecosystem: Environmental > Terrestrial > Soil > Unclassified | place: USA...
ATCTACAATCAACTTGGGACGGCGACGGTACAGACTTTTTAATGTCATGACCGCATCAGCGCGCCCGGCATCCTCAACCACATCCAATGGGACATGCAGCCGCTTGGCGGCCTGAATCAGACGGTTACGCGCCACGCCATAAGCATGAACTTTCAACGGTTGGCGTTCAGTGGCCTCAAGAGTCGGCGCGGGCAAAGCCAACGCGGAGACGGAAATCACGGGCAAGGGTGGCAGAGAGGGCATGGACTGCGGCATCATGTCAAACTCACCGCGTTTATTCAGTCCGTTTCCATTTCCATTCCCGTTTCCATTGCCGTTACGACCTCTACGGCGGTCACGGCGGTCAGAACGATCTTCGTCTTCATATCGATCCATGCGTCCCGCCGCGTTACGGCTGAAGCCTTGATCGTTGCTGTTGTTGACCTTGACCTCCGGCTGGACGACCTCGATATGGATATCGCCTTCCGCGTCACGGGTACGCAACTCCACAGGCAACGGACGCCCACGGAGCATCCCGTCTACCGCAGCCGCGACATCGGGGATAACGACCATCCGGTCACGGGTTTGAATCTCAACGAGGATGTCAAAGGTCGGGGGAGCGCGGCGTTCCAACACGGTTTTCTGTGTGCCGCGCCGACGCGCTTCATCATCGGACAGCGTGACCGAGCCAATCCCACCCACGAGATCGGACAGGGTCGGGTTGAGCATCAAGTTTTCCAGCGCATTCCCGTGGGCTGTTGCGATGAGCTGCACACCGCGTTCTGCGATGGTACGCGCCGCGATGGCCTCGAGTTCGCGCCCGATTTCGTCAATGACGATGACTTCGGGGTTATGGTTTTCAACCGCCTCAATCATGACCTCGTGCTGGCGCTCTGGACGACTGACTTGCATCCGTCGCGCACGTCCGACGGCAGGGTGAGGCACGTCGCCGTCACCGCCGATTTCATTCGATGTGTCTACGATGACCACGCGCTTACTGTCAGCCAACACGCGGGCGGCCTCACGCAACATGGTGGTCTTTCCTACCCCGGGCGGCCCCATCATCAAGACACTTTGACCGCTGATGATGAGGTCTTGAATCACGTCAATCGTGCCGTATACCGCCCGCCCGACACGGCAGGTCAAACCCACGACCTGACCACGACGATTGCGGATAGCGGAAATGCGGTGAAGCGTGCGCTCCATGCCCGCACGATTATCGGTATCGAATTGGCCGATACTCTCGACAATTTGCTCTAGGTCTTCATGGGATACTTCGCGCTCGGTGAGCATGACCTCGCGGTCTAAGAAGCGGGCGGCTGGGAGTCGCCCCAAGTCCAGCACTATTTCCAGCAGATTATCGGTTTCGCCGAGGGTATCAAGTGCTTGATTGATTTCGTCGGGTAGCACTCGCTTTAGTTCTTGGATGTTGTCTGTGATACGTCTTTCCATAAGGTTAGTTAGGTTGCACTCCGGTAAATGAGCTTTTTAAGGCCCAGTGCCAACGCAGCGGCGGCGTATCGGGGTCTGCCTCCGTAACGAAAGTATAACACGCCTTCTTATTTACAAACCCCTATGGATAGGGGGCTAATCAGATTATTCACCTGCGCTTAACGCACGCCGGATAATGCCCCGTAAGTCTGGGTGGTTGGCTTGGCTTGCACGGCCTCGAATCGTTGTTGCAGCGATTCAAACCCTGTGGGGCGCATTCCGGCGGTGATGTGCTTGACCATGACGGCTTGTTCCGCCCCGCATTGGAATCCCAGACGTTCCATCGCGTGACCGAGCCAATCTTGGTAGCGCCGCACGACCACGCCAATCGGGAGCTTGCTGGTCGGGGCAATCATCTGGAGCGCGGCGTCAATCACGGCTGCCGCGTCCGGTAGGATGTCGGGGTGAAGGTAGGGGATGACGTATATTCCGCGTTTGCCGAGCGAATAAGCCACATAAGCCAAGATGCGCCCGCCTTCACGGTAGACCAAGCGAGGCATATCGCCCGGCGGCATGGCAACCGACTGTACCATCTTGGGGATGGTCGCGTTCATCAGGGCGTAGACATCCCCGACATCGGTTTGCGCTTCTTCGCGTAGCTTAAATCGGGATGGCATATTGGTCGCCAAACCTTGTCGTATCCAGACTTGTTGGCGCGCATAGACGGCGTAACCCGCCGTCCGCAGGGTGGTATAGAGGGGGGAATCTTCTTCAACCTCTGCAACGAGGGTGTGGGCGCGGAGCTTACCAGCTTCTCTTGCCAGCGCGTCTAGCGCATGGAGCCACGGCGTATCATCTGTGTCGGGCATCAGGTCAGGGGATAAATAAGTCAGATGCGCGTTGCTATCATCGACTCGCAATTTCAATTGTCCGGTGACGGCAACATGGGTATCGGCTCGCGCAACCACCGTACACAGCCCACGTGAGGGGAGGATAATCCCGCCCAGCAACCCACCCGTGGTGGTCTTGATGTCTGCGGTGAACGCCGACTCGTTTTCCAATGTGACCGACTGGTCGATGAGGCGGCGTACCATCGGCCAATCGGTAATGCCCGCGATATGAGTATCCATTATGGGGCAAACCTCAATAGCAACATCCCGTTACACCTCAACTTTAGCAATAAACGTCTATTCTCTCTAATCAATATAACCCCCGCTTGCGTAAAGAGTTACAAACACAGGAAAAAGCATTTTGGGCGAATCTGGGCGCTTTTCATCCAAATTATTACAAACACCCGTACACTGGTACATGACCGTAAACATATCTAGTAGGAATATAAACACATGCGTCAATGGCGTTTAGGGATTCTAACGATGATGTCGCTTTTGCTTTTGGGGATGGTTTCCATCGCCCAAGACGACATGGCGGAAGACGATATGATGATGACTTCTTTTTGGGCGTCAGCCAATGGCGGCCCTATCACGGCAGACGGGGTGTCAGAAGTGGCAACCGACCTCAGTGATATTTTGGCGACCAGCACCGGTTTTGAGGGCATTGTCAGCATCGAAAGCGTGGCTTTTAGCGTGTCTGGCGATGGCTATATCACGGCAGATTACACCGTCGATGCCGAAAATAAACCCACTGCCGGGGCGCTGATGGTGGTTGGCGGATTATTGGAATCAGGCATGAGCGACCAAGTTGCCGTTGGCATGGGGACGCGCCTCATTGCTGGTGAAAACACCGGCTTACTCACCCCCAAAGGGCTGCACATCATCGACGAATTGGGTCTCGTGCTGGTGGCCGATAGCGGTGCGAAAAAGATTTTGGGCTGGCAATTGGATGCAGAGGGCGATACTTCACCAGCTATTATATTGGATGTCGGGGAGGGACGCTCTGTTTGGGACATCTGGTATGACCGTGGCAATGACATTTTATATGCAGCCGGTACGGACGGTGTGGCGTTGGCTTATGACGCTTTCAGCGAGATTGTCGATATGGTGATGACGGGTGAAATGATGGAATACCCCATGCCCACCCGCATGATTACCCCCAGCGATGCGGATGGCAATAAGCTGTCGGTCAACTTGCATGGCGTGGACATCGACTATGACAACAACCTGCTCATCTTGTCGGATGTCGGAGACGCAGCGGTTAACACCGATGGGCAGATTTTCACCATCGGCATCGCCAGCCTCGCTGATGGCGCCACCGAAGTTACGGCGCGTATCGCGGGTGACCAGACCAAACTGGGCAACCCCGTTGATGTAATTTTTGACCTCGAAAGCGGCGGTCTGTATGTGGCGGAAAAAGCCAATGACGTGCTGTTGTTCTATGCGGACATCAACATGCTTAACGGTGATGTCAACGCTCCTGCGGACTCCGAATTGATGTTCGTGAAGCCGGAATCGGTTGAGATTTACCCGCCGCGCCCGTTCATGAATGGCATGATGACGATGGAATAAGCACAACCCTCGCGTTACGATCTCTTGAAAGCACCCCGTATCCTCTCAGATGCGGGGTGCTTTATTAACAATAAATAAGTTTATGCTGTAATTTAATCCGTTCTTGAATCGACCTGCGAATAGTGTTTTATGAGCGTCACCCAAACAAATGACTTTTAGAGTAGGGGACGCCACAGATTGATGATCCCAATAACGGGAAGAGGATGTATCAGATGAAAACGAAGTTTGTAGCATTTTTATCGGTAGTGGTGATGTTGGCGAGTATGATCGTCGGCGTCGTCTCGGCGCAAGACCAGTCCATTGTAGACATCGCGGCTGGTAATGAAGATTTCTCGACATTGGTCTCGTTAGTGCAAGCCGCCGACTTGGTGGATGTGCTGTCGGGTGAGCTTGATCCCAGCCTGAATTTCACTGTGTTCGCCCCGACCAATGAAGCCTTCGCACAATTGCCGCAAGAAGTTGTCGATGCGCTGTTGGCTGACCCCGCACTGTTGACCCGCGTTTTGACCTACCACGTCTCGCTGGAAGTCTTTACCAGTGAAGACCTGACCGCACTGGCGACGGTTCCCAGCATCCAAATGGCGAGCAAGATGGCCGCAATCCTGCCCAACAGCGATTTGGTCATCACGTCCAAGCTGAACGGTGATTTGGCCGTCAACGATAGCAACATCATCGTGGCTGACATCATGGCTTCCAACGGCGTCATTCACGTCATCGATAAGGTGCTTGTGCCTGCCGACATCGCCGAGATGATCGCCCCGATGATGGGGATGGCTCCGACCCAGAACATCGCCGAAATCGCCATTGGCAACGAGAACTTTTCGACACTGGTGAGCTTGGTGGTCGCCGCTGACCTCGCTGATGTCCTCGCCAGCCCTGATTACAAATTCACCGTGTTCGCCCCGACCAACGCTGCTTTTGAGAAGTTGCCGGTAGAAGTTCGTGAAGCGGTTGTCGCTGACCCGACCTTGCTGACCCGTATCCTGAGCTACCACGTCGTTCAGGGTGTCTACACCGCCGCTGACCTCGCCGCCTCCGCTTCAGTGGGCGCCATCCAGATGGAAACCAAGTTGGGCGCAATCCTGCCTGACAGCGACCTCGCTATCGGTGTCAAATTGGCTGGCGGCCTGACCGTCAACGGCGCTGACATCATCGCCAGCGACATCATGGCAACCAACGGCGTCATTCACGTCATCAACCAAGTCTTGGTTCCGGCAGACATCCTAGAGGCTATCGCTGGTATGTTGCCCGCCGCCCCGACCCAGACCATCGCTGAAATCGCCATCGGCAACCCTGATTTCTCGACCCTTGTTGAACTGGTTGTCGCCGCTGACCTCGCTGATGTCCTCGCCAGCAATGACTTCAAGTTTACCGTATTCGCCCCGACCAACGAAGCATTTGCCAAGTTGCCGCCCGAAGTTGTGGCAGCCGTCATCGCTGACCCCGCCTTGCTGACCAAAGTTCTGAGCTACCACGTCGTTCAGGGTCAATACACCGCCGCCGACCTCGCTGGTCTGACGACACTCCCCAGCATCGAAATGGAAACAAAGCTCGGCGCAATCCTCCCCGACAATGCCCTGACCATCATCGCCGACGATATGGGCGGCCTGAAAATCAATGACAGCACTGTCATCGGCTCAGACATCTACGCTTCTAACGGTGTCATCCACGTCATCGACACCATCCTCATTCCGGCAGATGTACTTGCTGCACTAACTGGCGAATAACGAACCAACCGACATCTAAATGCAAACCGCCCCTTCATAACTATGAAGGGGCGGTTTGCATGATAGGGCTATGGCACCAAGTTAAGGATTTCTCGCCTCTGGGAGCGAATGCTAAACACCTATCTAAAACCGAGGTCACCTATTGAAGCGCGGCGCGGAGGTCGTTCATCAGGTCGTCTACGTTCTCAATCCCGACGCTCAAGCGTACCAACGACGGCGGGACGGCGATGTCGCTATCGGCAGTGCTGGCGTGAGTCATGCTGTACGGATGCTCAATCAGGCTTTCGACGCCGCCCAATGATTCCGCCAATGAGAACAGTTTGGTGCGCGTGACCATCTGACGAGCTTCATCAGCGTCCTTAAGGATGACCGAAATCATCCCGCCGGGAAGCTTCATCTGCCGTTGGGCGAGGGCGTATTGCGGGTGCGTATCCAGACCCGGATAAATCACTTGCTGCACGCGAGGATGGTCTTCCAAGAAGCGAGCGATTTGGGTGGCATTGGCGCTATGGCGCTCCATACGGATACTCAGTGTCTTGATGCCGCGCATCGTGAGAAAACAATCCAATGGCCCCGGCACAGCGCCGACAGCATTTTGTAGGAATTTCAGTTGCTTATAGAGGTCGGTATCGTTCAATGCCAGTACGCCGCCGACCACATCACTGTGACCGCCCAGATATTTGGTGCTGCTGTGCATCACGATGTCCGCGCCCAACGTCAGCGGCTGCTGGATGGCGGGCGAGCAGAAGGTATTATCGACCACGACCAGCACATCATCCGGCGCGGCATGAGCTAAGGCTGCGATGTCCGCCAACTTCAACATCGGATTGGTCGGCGTCTCTAACCATAACATCTTGGTCTGAGGGGTGAGCGCTGCGCTCACCGCGTCAAGGTCTGTCAAATCTACCCAGCTAAAGGTCAGACCATAGCGGGCGAACACCTTCATGAACAGGCGGTAGGTTCCGCCGTAGACATCGTTACCGACAATCACATGGTCGCCCGGATTGAGCAGACGGAGGATGGTATCAGTGGTGGCTAATCCGCTGGAGAACGCCAGCCCGTATTGACCGGCTTCAATCGCAGCCACGCACTCTTGGAGCGCGGTACGGGTCGGGTTATCGGTGCGGCTGTACTCATACCCTTTGTGTTCGGCGGGTGCGGATTGCACATAAGTCGAGGTCAGATAGACCGGTGTCATAATCGCACCAGTGGTCGGGTCGGGGTCTTGCCCCGCGTGGATAGCGAGGGTATCGAGGTGATAAGTCGGGGTATCGGTCATTTACAAATTCCTTTTAGAAGACACAACGCTGGAAACTTTGCCCATCTCGCGCAATTGAGTGGTATGGGTCAAGGCCATCGACGCGCCCAATTGCTTCTGCACGGTATGATACCCCAACGATACCATGACCGAGACCAGCGCAATCATAATCGGGATTTGTAACGCGGTCTGCATGGTGCGATATGCGCCATTGCCATACACCGCCAGCACTGTCTCGGAAGACATGGTGAGGATGATTTGGTCGAGGATGGTGAAAACGGCAATCATGCCGAAACCAATCATAATCCACTTCATACCCGGGAATGATTTCCAGTCCACCCGCACCCACTTATAGAACAGCAAGAACAGAATCCCGATGGCGTAGGCCATGAAGCTATAGAACGGGATGTGTACCCCGTTGAGTTCAATGCGTTGTCCGGTCATAAACTCGGTCAGCGTAACGATAAGCGGCAAATAAAGCAACCAGATTCGGCGCGGGTATTTCTCCATCCAACCCATCGGACGCGGGAAGACCAGCATGAAATGGATGAGCGCGGGGAGGAGGATATGCGAGACCACCACATCGATAAACGGGATGAGGTCTTCCATTGCCCGTGAGATGAGGAACATACTGGCCGCCAAGAACAGTGGGAACAACACCTGAAGCCCGGGTTCTGCCCCCCATCGATTAAGCAGCCATAATCCGCACACCAGCGTCACCGCCGATACCATCACGTAGGTAATCATCGTCATCAGATAGTAGCTGTTTTGCTCCAACGTGTATCTGACCGTAACCACTTCGTCGCCCCGCATGACGCGGCGGCGGATTTCATCACCTTTGATAAAAGTATAGCTCGGCGGCAAGATTTGACGGGGGGAGTCATTTACACTCATCTCGTCCACCCATTCACCCACAAGATTTTTCACCCGTGCGTAGTGGTCGCCCGGACGGATACCGGCTTGGTCTGCGACGCTGCCCGGCCATACCCCAATCACCAATCGTTCGGACTCACTGGCCTGATAGGGGTGGGTGACGAGGCCATCCCATAGGAAGAAATCAGGGTTGCCGACGATATATCCCCGAATATAAAGCGACAGGCAGTATAAAATGATGAGGCCGACCAGCGCCGAAGCGGTAATCAGGAAGCTACGGAGCATCCGACGGGTGGTGTACAACATGGCAGTTTGCAGCGGGTCGGCTACGGTCACAACCTTTGCCGCGCTCATCCGCCCGGGAAACAACGACTCGCTCAAGGCTTGTGCGAAATCTGATGCCTTCTCATATCGGTCTTCCGGCTTGATTGCCAGCGCCTTGCGGAAGACTGTCCCGACTTCTGGCGCTAGCCCCGGCACATATTTTTCAATCGGCGTGGGCAACTCATTCATACGCTGCATAATCAAGCCGGTGATGTTTTCGGCCTCATGGGGGAGATGATTGGTCAAGAGTTGATAGGCGATTAACCCCAGCGCGTATTGGTCAGACGCTGCGGAGGCGCGGATGCCCATCAATTGCTCTGGCGCCATATAAAATGGCGTGCCGTTGATGCTGGTTTCGCCACTGGCGGTGGGGGAGGTCGATGCGCTCGCCTCGGTGATTTCAATTAGCTTGGCGAGGCCGAAATCGACAATCACAGGGTCGCCTTGCTCGCTGAATAAGATGTTGGCAGGTTTAAGGTCACGGTGGACGACCCCGTGACGGTGGGCATAATCCAGCGCATCCGCGAGGGCTTCTATCACCTCTATAAAACGTCCAGCGTCCATACGTTTGTCATGCTTGAGATAATCCTCAAACGTCTCGCCAGATAAAAATTCCATCACCATGTAGGTCTGATTTTGTTCACCGGGAAGCACGCCGAACTCATGGACGCCGACAATCCCTTTATGGCGCAGTTTGGCGATGGTGCGAGCCTCGTGCGTGAACGATTCCGCAATGCGGGGGTCAGTGGCATCGGCGCGGAGAGTCTTAATCGCCACCTCACGGTCTAAAAAGGGTTGATAGGCGCGATAGACCACGCCAAAACCACCCTGACCGAGCGTTTCTTCAATGCGATAGGAACCGATATAAGTCGGGGAACTCATCACGAAATTCTCACCTGATAATAACCATGTTTCATCATGTGAGTATATCATTATTCTCATCAATTATGGCGATTGCTTGACCTTAGAAAATGTGCTTGGCGCAATATATCGCCCCCTCATCAGTCATTGATGAGGGGGCGAAGTTGATATCGTGGGAACGGCGGATTTTTTAGGGCGTCGGGGTTCGCCCGACCTCATCACGGGTGATACTTTGCCACGTCCCGTTGATTTCATTCAGGCGGAACCACTGACCGTACAAGCTGCGGAGGAAGTGATAGCCCGGGGCGGCAATATATTCGCCATCCACCATCTCGCCCGCTGGTTCATACTCATAATTGGTGACGTACCCCAATTCGGTATCCGTCCCCCAGCCCATGCCATCACGGACTTCAGGGTTGCCGCGCCAAATCAGGCCAAAGCCGCGCACTGGCTGATACAGGCCTTCCGGCGGGACGATATTGGGGTCGAACTCGACGCCGCCTTCTTGGAATTGGTCTTCATAGACTTGCCAAATGCCGAAGCCCGGCTCGGTCTCTATAATCACCCAGATTTGCCCCGTCGGTTGCAGCCAGAACATCCGCCCACGTTGAAAGACTTGTTCCGCGACATAGATTTCGCGGGCTGTGGGGGTAGGGAACGGGTCAAGCGTCGGGTTAAGGGTCGGGACGGCGGACTGAGTCGGCATCAAGCTCGGTGACGGAATCGGGGTGGTTTGGGGTTGCTCGGATGTCGTAACGACCTCGCTTGTCGGGGTGGCCGTGACGACCATCACGATGATGGTGTTATCGGGTTGGCAAGCGGTCAAAGCGGCGGTTAGCAACAAGGCTGACACGCACAGCAGGGATTTTAAGCGCATAGAAAATACTCCTTATCACCGACATTCTATGCACTGCCCGTCAATCTCGCAAGCCGTTACGGGAAAATCGCGTCCAATCCGTAGAGCAATCGCCTAACTTGTACGCTTGTTCATCGCGCCGCTAGATACTAGCATGGTAGAGGTCTAACTCAGATGGAGCATCTGCGATGTATCAAGAACCCCCTTTTAACCCAGACGATACCCGCCCGACGACCACTGTCCCTATGGTAGATGGCGGTGCTGTCGCCCGCCAATCGTCCACTGGACAGCGTGTTTTGGGGACGGTGAGCGTGCTAGGGGCGTTGGGATTCACCATCGCCACGGTGCTAATACTGCTCTCCGGCGGCAGTAATCCCAGCCCATCCCCTGACCAAACCAACGGCGTCACCGTGGCGCAAATCACCGCCGCGCCGTCCAGCACCCCCGCGCCGACATCGACGCCAGACCCCATGTTGACCGCCATCCCTACTCAAGACATCATCGTGCAATCGGGCTTTAGCCTGCCGGACATCTCCCCAACCCTTGATGGCTCAACGCTGGTTGTGATGTTGAGCGCGCCCGTGGGCGAGGTTGGTGGGGGGTATCCACAACTGATTTCACGCGGCGATCTCAACCCGTTCACCATCATCCCAGACCGCCCGCGCAACCAAATTGTCGAATATACCATCGAGCGTGGGGACACAGTTTATGAAATCGCGCAGAAATTTGGCCTCCAAGAAGAAACCATCGCGTGGTCGAATGACCGTCGCCAACTCTGGACGCTCATCCCCGGCGATAAAATGTTGATTCCGCCCGTCGATGGCGTCATTCATGTCGTGGCAGGGCAGGCCACAATCGCAGAAATCACCGCCTTCTATAAGGCTGATGACCCTTTAGTCGTTATTGATAGCGAATTTAATCAATTGCGCGGCTACTCGCCCGATACCGTTCCGCCGTCTGGCATGAAGATATTTATTCCGGGCGGGACGGGCGAGAACATCAACTGGGCGCCCCCCATCGTGCAAGGCACAAGCGGCGGCGCTGGTGGTACAGGCGGCGACCCCAACACGGTTTCGTTTGACCCGGGTTCACCCGGCAGTTGCGGCGCACAGCCTATCGGCGGAGCCTCTGGCTGGGTACGCCCCATCAGCAGTTATACCATCACGCGTGGCTTCACCGACTATCATCCGGGCATTGACCTCGCGGCTAACCCCGGGACGCCGGTTTTCGCGGCCAATAGCGGGCGCGTCATCTTCGCAGGCTGGAGTAACTGGGGCTATGGTAATGCCATCGTCATCTCGCACGGGCCATTCCAAACGTTGTACGGTCATCTCTCATCGGTCAATGTGCGATGCGGGGACAATGTCGTCGGGGGGCAGCCTATCGGCGGGGTTGGCACAACGGGCAACTCGTCTGGCCCGCATCTTCACTTTGAATTGATGTACAACGGTATCCGTGGCAATCCTGCCGCGACCATGGCATTTTAATGATTGCTGGGCTGGGGCGCATCCACGGGTGCGCCCCAGCTCGTTGTTTTAGCGTCGGATACCAAACCACCACAAAACCCCGCCCAACACCACAGCCGCAATCAACGAAATCACAGCCCCGACCCTCAGCGACCCCGACTCAAAAACCAATTCGACGCGCTGATTTTCACCCGCCCGCATCGGAATCCCAATCAGACCGGCATAAACATTGACCATCTCGACGGGTTGGTCGTCTATCCGCGCTTGCCAGCCCGGATAATTGACCACCGAGAGTGTTAACAGCGCATCTGCCCCCGTTGAAACGGTCATGGTCAGATGTTCCGGTGATTCCCAGATGACATCGTTCACGATGCTGAGGTTTGGGCGTGTGACAGGCAACTCAAACGGCAATGGGTAAAGCGTGATAGCCTGTTCGCGCAGGTTAATATCGCTATCAGCCATGATTTGGCGGGCAAATTCAGGGCTACCCTCCGCCATCCGATAATCATAGACCAGATGCGCCAACGGGCGCGGGGCGAGCAGTTCAACCACCTGAAATTCTTGACCACTCTGATTGCGCCCATACGCCAGTAAATCCAATGAGACTGTCGGCGGAGGTGGGTCGATGATAGTGGCATAACGCACGCTGAAAATCTCCCAGAAGCGGTCTACTGGCAGCGTGTAGAGCTTGTCCACCGACTCGATTGAAAACGGCCCATTGCCATAGATGTCTGGGATACGGAAGTAATCCGCTGTGCCTTGCACCCCGCTACTGCCATCGACTCGCCACATCACCTCTGACGGGTCGGGGATGCGATACGGCACTAGGCTGGCGTTCAACCTGAGGTGGTTTTCCGGTATATCGCGCACGCGACTGGGGGTGGATGCGCCGACGGTCAATAAATCGATGCACACTAGCACCACCAAAACCGCCAGACCGCGGGGGGAGGTATACAGGCGAAATCCCACCCAGACCGCGAATCCGATGCCGATTAAGACCGTCAGCGCAATGGCTTGGGCATGTTCGGCTGGCATGGCTGCGCCGAGGCTTGAAGCCACTTGGATAATCAAAAAAATTGCGCCCATGAGGATGGCGCTAGACGTAGTGATTTGGCTAAATCGGTGGATTTCGGGCGATTCTTTGGCACGGGTCAGCCACGCCAAGCCTTCACATGCCAATACGACCAGCGCGAAGATTAATATCACAACGGCGCGTTCTTGATTTCGGAAAACACTGATGCCGGGCAAAAATACATAAAAGGTTTGATAGACGATGGTCTGTCCGCCAAACGTAAATAACAGGCAGATGCCCGCCACGCCCGCCCAAAATAAGGGTTTGCGCGCTGGTTGACTCAAGGCCGCGACTGCCAATAATATCACCGTGACTCCCAGATATAACGGCGACCACATGCCCGCCCCATTTGACCAAATCAGACTGAAAAAAGAAGTCAGGTCAAACCCGTCGGATTTTTCGATGAAACCTTGCTCAACCACCCGTGATGATAGCCGCATGAGTTCCAGAGTCGGCGCGAGTTGTATGGCGGACAAGCCCACCCCAAGCCCCATCGCCAGCCCGCCTCGTATCAAAACCACCCGCCAATTCAGCCCGTTTTTACGCCCGATATACAGCCCATAAAATCCGACCAGATAGACACAGTACATCATGACTTGTGGATGTCCGGCAAAAACCATCAACGTCATGCTCACGCTGGTCAGCGCCGCGCCCCATATCCAGCGCGGCAAAGTCATACACAGGGTTACGCCTAATAACGCTAATGGCAACCATGTCACCGTCTCTAAGATAGTGACGTGTAGCAGGGGATAACTACTCATATAGCCGCTATATGCCCAAGCCAATGCTCCGAACAGCCCTATGCCGAATCGCAGCCGCGCCTCGTGAAATACCGTGCAGAGAAAGGCATACATCAAAATGCTGGTCAACCCAATATGCGCCATCACCTCCCATTGGAAGTCTTGAATCGTCCAGCCGGACGCGCCAATGACCGATGCAATCCCGTAACGTATCGGATAAAACACGCCGTTTTGAATATTGGCGACCTGTGGAAATCCAGCGCGATTATACGGATTCCATTGAGCGAACTCGCCGTGTTGGAAACGTTCAAT
>Ga0164241_10004564_pt1 | contig 13360 bp, 11 predicted proteins | sample OricomyardsoilBY_FD_108780 | JGI IMG/M metagenome (GOLD analysis project Ga0164241, IMG submission 108780) | Backyard soil microbial communities from Emeryville, California, USA - Original compost - Back yard soil (BY) | ecosystem: Environmental > Terrestrial > Soil > Unclassified | place: USA...
ACCGACAGGCCCGGCACGTATTCGGCGTATTTCGGCGTGGAGATGCCGATCACCGAGATTTCGGGCGAGCGCCGCAGCAGGCTGAACAGCGACAGGCGCATCAAGCGGGCGAAGCGCTCGTTGATCATCTCGAGCGTGGGCATGCGCCCGCGGATGATGCGGGTCTGCGTGCTGAAATCGTAGTCGCGCGCGACGGAGGGATCGGCCTGCTCCGGCGCGGTATCCACGGCACCGGAATCCACGCCATGCAGCAGCGCGTCGATTTCGTCCTGATTCAGTACGTCGCTCATACGTACGCCTCACCGCCGGCGCCGCCCAGCACCAGTGTGCCCGCGTCGGCCAGCTTGCGCGCGATGGCGAGGATTTCCTTCTGCGCGGCCTCCACTTCGGAGAGCCTGACCGGGCCGCGGCTCTCCAGATCGTCCTTGAGCATTTCGCCGGCACGCTGCGACATGTTCTTGAGGAAGTGCTGCACCATGGCCGGGTCGGCGCCCTTGAGCGCGACGACCAGCCGCGCGGAGTCCACCTCGCGCAATACGGCCTGTATTCCCTTGTCGTCGACCTTCTGCATGTCCTCGAACACGAACATCAGATCCTGCAGCTTCTGCGCGGTGGCTTCGTCCACCTTGCGCAGCTCCTCGAGCGCGGCGGCGGGCATGAAATTCAGGATGCTGGCGGCGGACTTCGGTCCGCCCAGATTCGCCGAAACGCTCGCGCCCTTGCCGGCGATCTGCTTCTCGATGGTTTCGTCGAGCTTGGACAGCGCCGCCGGATGCACGCCTTCGAGCTGCGAGATGCGCAACAGCACCTCGGACTGCAGCCAGGCCGGCAATTCGGCCAGCACCTTCGCGGACATGTCCGCATCCAGGTAGGCAATCACAATCGCCAGGATCTGTGGATGCTCCAGACGGACCACTTCGGCGATGGCGCGCGGGTCCATCCACTTCAGCACGTCCAGGCCCTTGCTCTTGCGACCCACCAGGATGCGGTCGATGATGCCGTTGGCCTTCTCGTTGCCCAGCGCCTCGGTCAGCACCTTGCGGATATAGTCGTCCGAGCCGATCTTGATGTCGGCCTGCAGGTCCATGGTCGTGACGAAGCCGCCGACCACGTCCTGCACTTCCTCGCGCGAGGCCTGCTTGAGCTGCGCCATGGCGCTGCCCAGCTTCTGGACCACCTTCGCGTCCAGATGTTTCAGTACGGTCGCCGCTTCCGACTCCCCGAGGGCGAGGAGCAGCATCGCGGCGCTGCGCGTGGAATGAAGTTCTGTAGCCATGGTTGCCATACATTCAGCAAAAGCCGTGCCGACTCCGGCTTGTGATGCGGCTCACACAATGGCGTCGGATTTCCGTCACGTGGCGGCCCTGCTGGCGTGGCGTGTGATGTCCATCTCACTGGCGATTTCCAGCACGCGGCCGGCGATGCGCTGCAGTGGCAGTTCTTCGACGGCCGCGCCGACGGCAACGGCCTCGCCGGGCATGCCCCAGACCACGCTGGTGGCCTCGTCCTGGGCGATGGTCGGACTGCCCGCCTGGCGCATCTCCAGCAGGCCCTGCGCGCCGTCCTTGCCCATGCCGGTGAGCAGCACGCCGATGGCGTTGTAGCCGGCCTCCTGCGCCACGGAGCGGAACAGCACGTCCACCGAAGGCTTGTGGCGATTCACCGGTGAACCATCGTCCAGCCGGCAGATCCAGCGTGCGCCGCTGCGCACGATGATCAGGTGCCGGTCGCCCGGCGCGATGTAGGCGTGGCCGGGCATGATCTGCTGGCCGTCCTGCGCCTCGAACACCGTCAGCGGGGTGGTGCGGTTCATGCGCTCGGCAAACGCCGTGCTGAAGGCCTTGGGAATGTGCTGCGCGATGACGATACCCGGCGCGTCCGGCGGCATCCCCATCAGGAATTGCTTGATCGCCTCGGTGCCGCCGGTGGAAGCGCCCACGGCGATCAGCCGGTCGGTGGTGCGGAACTTTACCGGCGCCGCCTTCTGCAACACCGCGTCGGCGGTCAGGCTGCGTTGCGCGCTGGCCACCTGTGCGGCGCCACGGTCGGCACGCGGCTCGTAAGGGCGGATGCGGGCCCGCGCCGCGCAGCGTATTTTCTCGAGCAATTCCTCGCGATAATCACCCAGTGTCGCGGCCAGATCGACCTTGGGCTTCGACAGGTAGTCCACCGCGCCGATCGACAGGGCATCCAGCGTCACCTCCGCGCCGGCATCGGTCAGCGACGACACCATCACCACCGGCATGGGCCGCAGGCGCATCAGGTTGCGCAGGAAGGTGACGCCGTCCATGCGCGGCATTTCCACATCCAGCGTCAGCACATCGGGGTTCAGCGCCTTGATCTTCTCGCGCGCGGAGTAGGCATCGGGCGCCGCGCCCACCACATCGACATCGGGTGCCGAGCGCAGGATGTCGGTCAGCAGCTTTCGCACCAGCGCCGAGTCGTCGACGATCAGTACGCGGATCTTCTTGTTTTGCGGGGGGCTGTTCATGGCTGCCTGTCAGAACAATTCGATGTCGCTGGCAACCGGCCTGGCCGTCTTGCGCAGGTATTGCTTCTCGCGCTGCGCGATCTCGCGGCTCTCGAGCGGACGCAGGTGCTTCACGCGCACCTTGCCATTGGCGGGGAAATACACGACGCGGCGCGGCATGGTCTGGCCCACGTCCTCGGCCACCACGTTGTAGCCTTCCACTTTCAGCCAGTGGCGCGCGAAGTCGATGTTGCGATCGCCCACGTCCATGCCGACATTCAGGATATGGCCGCCGCCGAACAGCTTGACCTCCAGGCGTTCGCGCCTGGCACCGAGCTTCAGCAGGCCGTTGATCAGGCTTTCCATCGCGAACGAACCGTAACGCGTGGCCAGGCCCGCATCGTTGTCGAGCCAGCTGCTCTTGCCCCGCGTGGTGTCCTCCGGAAGCATGAAGTGATTCATGCCGCCGACCGCCAGCGCCGGATCGCGGATGCAGGCCGAAATGCACGAGCCCAGCACCGTGGTGATGGCCTCCTCGGCGCGCGTGATGTAGAACTCGCCGGGCAGGATCTTGGCCGACCATGCGCCCAGGGCACCGTCCCAATTGCGGGCGATCTCCTCGAATCCGGTCACCGGCGCGGGTTTTTCATGCGTCGCCGAGGCGTTACGCGACTTCAGCATGGCGCATTTCTCTTGTAGATGGTCTTGCCCATCAGCGTCCATGCCTCCGAAACCTGCAGCAGGCTCTCGGAGTGACCGAGGATCAGCACATCGCCAGGCCGCTGCAGCGGAGCGATGCGTGCGAACAGGCTGCGCTGCGTGTCCTTGTCGAAATAGATGATGACATTGCGGCAGAAGACGATGTCCAGCGGACCCTTCATGGGCAGCGCATGCATCAGGTTCAGCTGCCGGAAGGCGATCATCGCGGCCAGTTCCGGCTTGACGCGGAACTGCCGGTCGCCCGCCGGGCCGCTGGCATCGAAGAACCGGTCGATGCGCGCGCGCGGCATGCCGCGGATGCGGTCCTCGCGATAGACACCGGCGACGCAGCTCTTCAGTACATTGGTGTCCAGATCGGTGGCCAGGATCTTGATATCCCAGCGCTGCCAGTCGGGGATGGCTTCGGCCACGCTGATGGCGATGGAATACGGCTCCTCGCCGGTGGAGGCCGCGGCGCACCAGATGCGTATGCGCCGCGATGCATGCGGGTCGCGCGCGCGCGCGGCCAGGAAGTCATCGCGCAGAAAACTGAAATGATGCGGCTCGCGGAAAAACGATGTCAGATTGGTGGTGACCGCGTTGATGAACTCGATCATCTCGCCCTGGCCACCGCTGGCCGCGAGCACCCGCCGGTAGTCGGCGAAGGCGCCCAGGCCCAGCGCGCGCAGCCGGCGCGACAGCCGGCCATACACCAGCTCGCGCTTGGACTCGGACAGCGTGATGCCGCACTGCTGCTTCACCATCGTGCGCAGCGAATCGAAATCCGCCTGCGTGAAGACGAATTCGCGCTGACGTGCGTCGGTGGAGCGCGTCATGGCGGTGTCGGGTGGTGGAGGCGCGTTCCGCACAACGGCGGCGCGCGCGTCAGCTCAGGACCTTGTCTACCGTGGCCAGCAAGCGGTCTGGATCGAAAGGCTTCACGATCCAGCCGGTGGCTCCGGCAGCGCGTCCTTCCTGTTTTTTCTCGGCGCTCGATTCCGTTGTAAGCACCAGCAGCGGCACGCCACGGTACTGCGGCAGGCGCCGCAATTCCTTGACCAGCGTGAGGCCGTCCATATTGGGCATGTTGACGTCGGTGATCACCAGATCCACTGGCGCACCGGCACAGGCCTTGCTCAGGCCATCGACACCGTCGATGGCACTGACCACGTCATGCCCCGCCGACTGCAGGGTCAGATGAACCATCTGCCGCATCGACGGGGAATCATCTACCGCAAGTATTCGTGCCATGGCGTCCGTCCTTTAGAATTCTTTCCAGAGCGAATCGTCGGCACCTTCCGCGCCGCCATTCGCAGCCTTTGCAACCGGCGCCGGCGCGGCCTTGGCGCCTGAAGTCCACGGACGTCCGGATTTGCGACGCTCGGCGGGCTGGGCTGCCGCGGTCGCGCGCGCCGCGGCCGACGCATCGCCCGAACCGTTCACGCGGTAGCGATGCATGGAGTCATTCAGGCCACGCGCCTGCTCGGCCATGGCCTGGCTGGCCGCCGAGGCCTGTTCGACGAGCGCGGCATTCTGCTGCGTCAGCTCGTCGAGCTGCATCACGGCCTTGTTCACCTGCTCGATGCCGGCGGACTGTTCGTTCGATGCCGCGGCGATTTCGGCCACGATGTCGGTGACCTTCTTCACCGCGCTGACGATCTGCTCCAGCGTCGCGCCGGACTGCGTCACCAGCGTCGAACCTTCGTCGACCTTGCGCACCGAATCCTGGATCAGCGCCTTGATCTCCTTCGCGGCAGTGGCCGAGCGACCGGCCAGGTTGCGCACTTCGGAGGCCACCACCGCGAAGCCGCGGCCCTGCTCGCCGGCCCGCGCGGCTTCCACCGCGGCATTCAGCGCCAGCAGATTGGTCTGGAAGGCGATCTCGTCGATGACACCGATGATGTCGGCGATCTTTTTCGACGCATCGTTGATGTCGGACATGGCCCTGACGGCCTTGGCCACCACCGCACCGCCCTTCTCGGCCTGGTCGCGCGCCGCCACGGCGAGCTGACTGGCCTGGCCGGCGTTGTCGGCATTCTGCTTGACCGTGCTGGTCATCTCTTCCATCGAAGAGGCGGTCTCTTCCAGCGAGGAAGCCTGCTCCTCGGTGCGCTGCGACAGATTCGCATTGCCCTGGCTGATCTCATCCGCGCCGCGGCTGACTTCCGAGGCCGCCTGCTTCACCTGCGACACCAGCCCCGCCATGTTTTCGGTCAGGTCGTTGATGCCCGAGCCGATCTTCACGAGCAGGCCGGGCTTGCCGTGCGTCTCGATGCGCTTGGTGAGGTTGCCCTGGTTGGCCGCGGCCACCAGCACCTGCACTTCCTCGACCACACTGCCGATGGCATCCACCAGCTCGTTGATGCCGCTGGACAGCGTGAGGAAGAAATTGCGCTTGCCCTCGAGCGAAATGCGGTTTTCCAGGTTGCCGGCCGTGACCGCGCCAATGACTTCCTGCAGTTCGGATTCGGTGGCCACTTCCTGCGTGCGATCGAACCACTCGATCACGGTGCCGAGCCGGCGACCGGTCTCGTCCTTCATCGCGCTCATGGTCGTCTTCATCGTGCGACCGCCGATCACTTCCTGGCGGGTCACCGGATCGGTCAGGTGTTCGACTGCGCCGCGCAGCACGGCTGGTTCGCGCGTCATCGATTCCAGGCTGGTGCCCAGCAGTGCATTGGCATCGAAGCCCGGCAGATCCTTGCGGAAGGCGTCCTGCGCCCGTGCCAGCATCTGCGAGGCGGCCGGATTCACGAAGATCACCTTCAGGTTGTTGTCGGCCACCATCACATTGGCGTCGAGCTGGTTCAACGCGCCGCGGAAGGCTGCATTCAGCAGGGCTTCCTGACGCTGTTTGGTGATGTCGCTGAGATAGGCCACGATCTTGAACGGCTTGCCCGTGGCATCGAAGATCGGGTTGTAGACGCCCTGCACCCAGACCTCGCGGCCATCGCGCGCCTGTTTGCGGTAGTCGCCCTGCCGGCTCTCGCCGCGGGCCAGCGCGGGCCAGAATGAGGCAAAGCTGGCGCTGGCACGTGTTTCGGCATCGACGAACATCGAATAGTTCTTGCCCTTCACCTCGTCCAGCGAATAGCCCATCTGCTTCAGGAAGATCTCGTTGACGCTGATGATTTCGCCGCTGGGCGTGCACTCGACCACGCCCTGCACCTTGGCCATGGCGTTGATCTGGCCTTCGTAGTCCATCTTCGAATGCAGCAGGCTGTCTTTCATCTGCCGCATCGCGCCCATCAGGCTCACTGCGTCATGCTTGCCCGCGTACATCTCGAATTGCAGATCGCCGTCGGCGATGCGGCGCGCGACGGCGCCGGCTTCGGCCGGGTCCGCACCCAGCCGGCGCATGGCGCCGCGGATGATCACCCATGCCAGCACCACGGCCAGCAGCACGCCGACGCCCAGCAGCGCGATGCTGTTGCGCAGCGCCTTCTGGTAGTCCGCCTTGGCCTTGTCCAGGTCGAGGTTGGCGGCCTTGAGCTGCATGCCAATCAGCTGCTTGAGGTTGCTCGATCCCTCGACCAGCGCCGGGCGCAGCGTGTTGTTGCGCCACGCGGCCAGGTCGGCCACTTCGCCTGAATTGAGCTTCTTCAGCAATTTGTCGATCGCGCCATACGCGTTGTCGAGCAGCGGCGTGGTCTCGTCGGCCAGCTTCTGCTCATCCGGAATCATGTCGCCCAGGAAATAGCGGTCCCAGTCCTCGTGGGCCTTGTCCACCGCTTCCTTGATCTCGTCATGCGCCTCTTTGGCTTCCTGCTTCTTCTCGATGACGTTCAGCGAACCCTCGAGCGAGAGCGTCAGTGCGTCGGCAACGCCCTGAATGGCCTGGCCCGACACCATGCGGTTGTCGATGGTGTGCTTCAGCGTGCCCTGGGTGGCGCGCACCTGCTGCATCGCATAGGCGATCAGGCCCATGGCGATCAGGAAGGAAATGGCCACCAGCGCAAACAGCTGCGTCGACAGGCGGATATTCTTGAACGGATTGAGGCGCATACGCATAGGAGGTCCCGTTGGATTTTCCTGTATTACGAGTCGTTGTCTGTCAGGCTGCCCTGTCGGCGAGCGCAGGTGACAGTTCCCTGGAAACCAGATCGTCGGCATTGAGCAGAATCAGCATCTGCTCGTCGGAAGTGGTAATGCCTTCGATGAATTCGCTGGCGTTGCCGGCATTCATCGACGGCGCGGGGCGGATGGTGTCGGGCGCGATGTCGACCACGTCCTTCACGTTGTCGACCACGACGCCGCATTCGCGCACACCCTGTTCGGTGCGCAGCGACAGCACGATGATGACGGTCACCGCGGTGAATTCGGCCTGCTGCAGCGCGAAGCGCACGCGCAGGTCGATGATGGGCACGATGGCGCCGCGCAGGTTCAGCACGCCGAGCACCGATTGCGGCGATTGCGGAATGCGCGTCACCGGCGACCAGCCGCGGATCTCCTTCACCCGCAGGATGTCCACCCCGTACACCTCACGCCCCAGCGAGAAGGTCAGCACCTGACGTGTGCCGCCGCTCGCGGCGTCCGCCCTGAATTCATTGTTCGTCATCGACGCACCTCTGCCATCGCGAGGACGGTACCCGCGATTGCAGGCAGTCACTGTGCTGCTATCGGCGGAGACGGCACATGGCGCAGGAAGCGCGTCACATTTTGTCGCATGCCAGCGTGGCTCATGTGCGCGTCCGGCACCGCGCTGGCGGTGGATTGCCGCAAGCGTGAGCCGGGTCACGCAAGGTACGTCCGCCAATGCCGATAAATATCGCAGGTACCGCGGGCGGTGCGCCCCGCCGGTGCCCGACTGGTTTACTTAATTCTCTGGAGAAAGATTTATGAAGAAGTCCGTATCGATTGCAGTTCTGTGGGCCGCCTTTGCAGTTCCGGCTTTTGCCTGCGACAAGCCCAGCGCCCCGGCGGCGATTCCCGACGGCAAGTCCGCTGCCATGGATGACATGATGGCCGCCAAGAAGACAGTCGACTCGTTCAAGAAGGACATGGAAGAGTACATGTCCTGCGAGAAGAACTCCTCGAAGGTGGAATCCGCCCAGGCCGAGCTCGAGAAGATCGCCAACCGCTTCAACGCCGAAGTGCGCGCGTTCAAGGCGAAGGGCTGATAGCCAGACTCGTTCGCACGGACTGCGACTTCTCCACACTTGCCACCGGGCCCGATGGCCCGGTGGCATAGTGCTTTAAAGCGGGTTCGCAGCCGGAGAAGGAATCTCCGGCGGATCTCTCAGCCGGCGACCCGCCGGACCAACTCCACGTCTTCACCCACCGGCGCGCCGCTGTTCATGGCCTGACTCGCCCGCAGGATGATCGCGCAATCGGCCGCAGTTCAGCCGCGGATGTAGGAGCGCAGATCCTCGATAGTGTGTTGCTGTTCTTCGATCACGGACTTCACCAGATCGCCGATCGAGACCACACCGATGACCTTGCCACCGCGCAACACCGGCAAATGGCGGATGCGCCGCTCGGTCATCAGCCGCATCGCATCATCGACAGTCTGATCCGGCCCGATGTGAAACACGGGTGAGGACATGATTTCCCGCACCGCGGTCGTGGCCGAAGATCTTCCCTGCAGGATCACCTTGCGCGCGTAGTCGCGCTCGGAAACGATCCCCACCAGTTGCTGACTCTCCATCACCAGCAATGCGCCAACGTGGTTGTCGGCCATGCTGCGGATCGCATCGATCACCGAGGCGCCGGGCGCTACCGAATGAACCGCGTGTCCCTTGCCGTCGAGCAGGTGGCTGAGCAATGTCATCGCGCCCCCGATGCGGCTCGCGCCGCGGTCGGGGGCTAGTGTACGCCTGTCAGAACTCCTTCCACACCGCGTCGCCAGCGCCATTCTGCGCCTGCGCGACCGACTGCGCGGCAGTGCCGCCGGTGGTACGGGCGGCGGCCGACTTGCGCGCCACCCAGGGCCGGGCGGCGCCGCGTCGTTCCGCCGCTGGCGTCGCGCGAGCCGCGCGTGCTGCGGCCGAAGGCGCTGCCGCGGCAACGGCCTGTGGCGCCGCACCACCGACTACACCCGCGACCTTGTACCGCTGCATGGCGTCGTTCAGGCCGCGCGCCTGATCGGCCATGGCCTGACTGGAGGCCGAAGCCTCTTCCACCAGCGCGGCATTCTGCTGCGTCAGCTCGTCGAGCTGCATCACGGCCTTGTTGACCTGCTCGATGCCGGCCGACTGCTCCTGACTGGCCGCGGCGATTTCCGCGACGATGTCCGCGACCTTCTTCACCGCGCCCACGATCTGTTCCAGCGTGGCGCCGGACTGCGTGACGAGATTCGAACCCTCGTCCACCTTGTGCACGCTGTCCTGGATCAGCGACTTGATCTCCTTGGCCGCGGTGGCCGAGCGACTGGCCAGGTTGCGCACTTCGGAAGCGACGACCGCGAAGCCGCGGCCCTGCTCGCCGGCACGCGCGGCTTCCACCGCCGCGTTCAGCGCCAGCAGATTGGTCTGGAATGCGATCTCGTCGATGACGCCGATGATGTCGGCGATCTTCTTCGACGCCTCGTTGATGTCGGTCATGGCCTTCACGGCCTTGGCCACCACCGTGCCACCCTTCTCGGCCTGATCGCGCGCGGCGACCGCGAGCTGATTGGCCTGGCCGGCGTTCTCGGCATTCTGCTTGACGGTGCTGGTCATCTCTTCCATCGAAGAAGCGGTCTCTTCCAGCGAAGAGGCCTGCTCCTCGGTGCGCTGCGAGAGATTGGTGCTGCCCTGGCTCATTTCGTCGGCGCCACGGCTTACCTCCGAGGCGGCCTCCTTCACCTGCGAGACGATGCCTGACATGTTGGTGGCGAGCTGGTTGATGCCAGTGCCCACTTTGACCAGAAGGCCGGACCGGCCCTGCAGGTCGATACGGCGCGTGAGGTCGCCATCGTTGGCCGCATTGACCAGCGACTGCACTTCGTTCACCACGGTTTCCATGTTCGCGGCCAGGTCATTCACGCCGGTGCCGATCTTCACCAGCAGCCCGGACTGACCTTCCAGGTGCACGCGCCTGGCCAGATCGCCGTCGTTGGCGGCACTGACGATGGTGCGCACTTCGTCGACCACGGTGGCCATGTTGGCCACCAGTTCGTTGATGCCGGCCGACAGCGGCTTGAAGAAGCCGGTCTTGCCGCTCATGTCGATGCGGCGTTCCAGATTGCCCTGCAGAGCCTCGCCGACGATCTGCTGCACTTCGGATTCCACCGCCAGTTCCAGCGTGCGATCCGCCCACTCCACCACGGTGCCGAGACGCGAACCGGCGTCATCGACAATCGGATTGGCAGTGATGCGCATGGTCTTGCCGCCGAACTTCTGCTCGGTGATCAGCGTCTTGCTGAGACCGGAATACGAACCGCGCTCGCCGCCGGTGCCCTGCAGTGCCTCGACGCTGGAGCCCACGAGCGCACTGGCATTGAAGCCGGGAATGGCGCGACGGAAGTCGTCCTGCGATGCGGACATCAGCGTTTCCGCCGCCCGGTTCATGTAGATGATCTTCAGCTGCTCATCGGCCACGACCACATTGGCGGAGCTGGCATCCAGCGACTGGCGGATGCGCGCATTGGCCTGCGACACCACACGCTCGGCCTCCAGCCGCGAGCGCAGGTCGGTCTGCATCTTGTCCAGCGACAGCAGCAATACGCCCAGCTCATCGCCGGCCTGCTCGCCAATCTCGCTGTCGAAGCGACCCTGTGCCATGCGCATGAACACGCCATTGGCCTTGCCCACCTGCGAGGCTAGGTAGCGCGTCACCCACAGCGCGACCGCCACCGCCAGCACCAGGCACAGCACGACCACGCCCACGTGCACCACCAGACTCCACTGTTCCGCGCGAACCCGCGCGTTCAGGATGCCCTCGAGCGTTTCCATGCCCTTGTCCTGCACGTCGGCCAGTGCCTCCGTCAGGTCCTCGGTGCGCTCGGAGATCTGCTTGATCTGGTCGGCGGACAGCTGCGCGCCCTGCCCGACGGCGAGGATGCGCGGCAGCAGTTCATCGAAAGCTTCCTGGGCGGCCGCGGCGACCTCCACGGTCTTCGTGTCGCCGGGCGCGGCCTTGGCATAGTGTTCGGTCAGGTCTGTAAAGACCACGGACAGCAGCGCCTTGGCCGTACCCATCTGTTCACCCAGCGACACGCGCATCTTCGGTGTGCCGTCACCGGCGGTCAGCGCATCGAAGTTGCGCCTGCCCTGCGCCAGTGCCTGCAGACCGATGGGTAGCTGCAGGATGTTCGCATCGACCAGCGCAAAGCTGTCCGCACCCGGATCCAGCGACAGGCCGGAAACCGTGGCAACGCGACTCACCGCCAGCAGCGCGCCCATCAATGCGGTTTCATGCAGGTCATAGCTGCTGTCGTCCTTGGCATCCACATCCGCGGCGGCCAGCACTGCGGTGCGCAACTTGCCCCACTCGACCGCGTGGTTCAGGCCACCCACATCGCGCTTTTCCAGTTCGTCGAGCTTGATCGTTGAGGCATGCAGCCGCTCCGCATGCTCCTTCATTTCTTCGCGTTCGGCCTCGTGACCCGCGGCGACGGCCGCCACGTGGTCGCGATGTTCGACCAGATCGCGTGCCACGTCGATGAGCGGCCGGGCCCAGTCATTGCCGAAATCCTCGGTCCGCGCGGAGCGGATCGTCGACAGCGATCCGGCGATGTCGAAATAGAACAGCATGGCGACCGGAACCAGCAGCGAGATGACAATCGTCATCAGCTTGGTGCGGGTTGAAAGACCGGCGAGTTTCCTGAACATGGGAGTGGGCCTCTGAATGTTTTTCTTTAAGGGGTTGTCATGACCAGCGGCGCGCTGGAGCTCTGATCCGATTGCCGCGCCAGCAATGGCCAGTGGTGATCGAAATTCATCTCGAAACGCATGCCGACGACGAAGGCATCACGCACCGCGCGGTCTGCGCCCGGATGAGCGACCCACTGCAGCGACGGCACGATGGCCAGCCACGGTCGCAAGGGCGAACGCCACGTCAGCTCGATCTGCGTTTCCGATTTGCGCGACACCGCGCCTTCAAAGGACCGCTGCTGTTGAAAGGCGCTGCTGGTGCGGCCGTGGGCGATGGCGACACCGATGGCATCGTCAGGCCTGCTGCCTGAAAGATGGCTGGCCACCAGAGCGGCGCCCAGGAAGCGATCGACTGCGTTGAAGCGTCCCGCGGCACCGCCCGCCCGCAGCACGCCATCCAGACGCGTGCCGCCGATGCGTCCCAGCGGCGCATCGATCATCGCGTAGCCACCGCGATTGCCAGTACGTCGCGCGTCGTCGCCACGGGCCGCGGCATCAATGGCATCGAATCTGGATGTATAGGACCAAACGCCCACGGCGAGCTTGTTGAGGCCGGCAGGTGCGGCCTCCACTTCACCGATCAGCAGGGCACCATCCTCGCGCGATACACGCACTGCCGCGAAACGATCGCGATCGACGCGGCCGGGCACACCGTCGAAGGCGGCCACGCGCCAGTGCGCCGCACCGATTTTGCCCGCCACGCGCACGCCCAGTGAGGTCACCGGAAACACGGCCGGACCGTTCTCGCCCGTCTGCGCCAGGTCGGTGCCGATGCCGAAGGGCGGGCCAATGAAGAAGGCCGAGGTCACCGGCGCGTCGAACTCGCCATTGAGATCGAGAAATCCCATGCGCGTGGACAGCCCCTCACCGCCACCGAACTGCACTTCGCTCCACAGCTCGTAGAGCCGCAGCGCGGCGGGCGCCTCGATGTTGTTGAGTCCCTGCAGATCGCCCACATAGCGGCCAGTGATGGCGCCGCCGGTGGTGTGGATCAGCGAGGCGGTGCTGGTGACCCAGGCTCCGGGCAGCAGACGATCCGTGGTCCACACGGCGCCCAGTTCCAGAAGCCCGGAGGCCGCGTTGCCGCGTTCGACCCCGCCCGTGGTATTGCGACGCAGATCGGCGGTATAGCCCGCCGAGACTTGCAGGCCGGGGCAGGCGGCTTCATCGGCGCATGCGCCCTGCGCCATCGCCGGGGAATGCATCGCATTCGCGGCGAGCAACAGCACGACCGGCAGGCAGGCGCCTGCGCGCTTGAGCAGTTTCATGGGATGCAACCGGGCCGCTCAGGCGGCCTGGGATGCCGGCGTGCTGGCGCGAAGATCCTGGGAAACCAGTTTCTCCACGTTCAGCAGTATCAGCATGCCATTGTCAGCGTTTGCCAGTCCCTGGATGA
>Ga0164241_10004565_pt1 | contig 13360 bp, 10 predicted proteins | sample OricomyardsoilBY_FD_108780 | JGI IMG/M metagenome (GOLD analysis project Ga0164241, IMG submission 108780) | Backyard soil microbial communities from Emeryville, California, USA - Original compost - Back yard soil (BY) | ecosystem: Environmental > Terrestrial > Soil > Unclassified | place: USA...
AATGCTTGCCTGGGTGCTGGGGGAGTGCCGGGAACGGCAGACCAGATTGCTTTGCCGCTCGTGAGCTGGGCGCTGACCAGCCCTCCCGGGGGCGTTGTCCCGTAGCCCCTCCAAAACATCGGCTGGCTGCACTCGGCGTCGAGATAGATAACGTCAACGCCGGTCTGTGGAGCACAACGATAGAGTCGCTCTGGGCCAGGTGCGCTCTCAGTCGGAGCAAAGCTACATTCGACCCCGAGCTTCGTGTCACGAAATGCCCGAAACACTGACGCTTCCCCCAACAGATAGCCCCAGGCTTCCAACCGCTCGCCACCCTGTGCGACCGGGACGTCGGCTGAGATGTCGTGACGCTCCTCCGACTGCGGCCCCCCGCAAGCCATCAACAGCACAACAGTCGAAGCGGACAGACATGCACGGGGTCTTGAAAAGCCCATTGGCAGAACCTTGGCGGTATCCGCGGCTCTGGTCCAATCGAGAGATCTCATGGTTGGCCATGCCTTTTCCACATAGGCACGCCCGACCGGAAGCGGCCACGCCCTGCGTCCTTGGACCGTTCCTAAAGCCAAGGGCGCAAGTTCGATCCTTGCTGGGGGCGCTACCTTCATCTTCGAAGAAACAACTCAAAAACGGCTGCGGCCGTTGCAGTTGCGGCACGAGGGTGGCGCCGCCGGATAGGACGGAACGCGACGCGATAGGACGCTTCGGGACGTGGGCCGGGGCAAAGGGTGGGCAACAGGACCTCCTGGTTTGTCGTTACGCGCCTGCCACGTAAGCACGGTGGCCAGGATTGCGCACTGCGCCTTGCGTCGAGCGCCGACGGCAACTACCTACGAGCATCCTGGTGACGGACGATGTCGGTTCGACTTACTGGTGACTCAGGCTCGTCTCGAACAGCGGTTGGTCGACAATGGCCTCGTCCCGACAACCGATCCACCGACGCCGCCGCAGCTAGTGGGGGTCACGTGGGCCTTCACGGAATGCCGACTCAGCATTGCGTCGACGGCACATGGGTTGACGCACCGAGCTGCCGGGTGTCGCCGTGCAAAGTCGCCGGAGTTGCGTTCGCCATCGTCGAACTTGACCAATATGTGAGCGATGCACGCTTGGAGAGGGCAAAGCTCGTGGCGACCAAAGCGCTTGCTTTGGTCACGCGGGGACAACTAACGTGGGCCGGAAATGAGAAAACGAATGGGTAGGGCGTTAAGCTGGGGATCGGTTGTGGTGTGCTTGCTCGGCTTGCTGAGCGTGGGCTGCGGTGACGACGACGAGCACCCTGTCAGCGAACCGTCGGCCGACTTCAAGCGCGGCACGAAGGCGGCCACTCGCTGGGATCTTTGCAATGTCGAACCCTTGTCGCCGCTCTCGATGTTTGATCACTTTGGCCCCTTGGTGACGACCACCCCCACTATCTACAGCGGTGCCGCTGACTGCGTGCTCGCAGCGGCCAACTGCGACGAGGTCGACAAATGCGACTTCTGGTTTCACCGCGACGACCAATACGACCAGAACCCGCCATGCGGAGATGTACCGACCGATCACTGCGAAGGGAACGTCGCGAAGCAATGCAGGCCCGATGGGGCTGATCAAACCCTGTACGAGGTCTCATACGATTGCTCGCTCGCGAATGCGACCTGCGTCGAAGGGGTTCGCTCGGATGGACACCCTTATGCTGATTGCAAAGCCAGCGAGGCGCCCTGTGCTGGGCACAGCACCTCGTACTGCGACGGCACCCGCGCGGTCGTCTGCGATGACTACTGGGACGGTGTGCTGAGCCCAGCCGTGTACGACTGCGCCGACGCTTGGGGCTCGACTTGCATGGTAGTGGACAAGCACGTGCCAGTGGCATGCGAGGAGCCCGCCGGTAAGTGAGTCCACTCGTCAGCGCGCGTGCTCGGCGCAGGCGAGCGCGAGCAGCCGCGCGGCCTTGCGCCCGCCGTCGAACTGAGCGCTGAAGTCGAAGCCGAATTCAGCTTGAAATTTGCGGCGCGGGTGAGCTGAAGTAACAGGTGTGGATGATGCACGGCTCACGCTGCCGCCGCGACGTTGGCGACGTGGCGGCGTGACATGTGCACTCAAAATCGTGGAAGTCGATCGCATTGCTGGATCGCTCGCAGGTGTGAGGGCCCCGCGGAGTCCGGGCTGGCTCCAACGCTGACCGCTATCTTCGCTCTGCGGCCGACGAGGGTCTTGGCGGCGCTCTCTGTAACGCTGCTGCCGATGGGCAGATTACACGAGCTGAGGGTCGCGTTGGCGCTTCCTAATCGGCGGCTGGAGTTTCGCTGTCGGCACGGCTGTGGGCCTCCCCCCAACAGGGCCACGCGAACGCCACTGCCGTCTACACGCCGCTCGTGAACGGGTTACCCGACGAGGCCAAAAACACAATCTGATTGGCAGGTGATCGTGAAATTCCGTCGCGTGGTTTTGCGATGATTGGTGCGAGCTGGCGCTAAACACCGGTGCACTTGTCGTTGTCCTCGGCGCCGTCCAACGAATCGTCGCCATCTTCACCGAACAGCTGGTCGTCACCGGTGCCGCCGTTTTCGATGTCATTGCCCGCGCCGCCGTGGAGCTTGTCTTGGCCTTGACCGCCAAAAATCGTGTCCACTCCGGCGTCGCCCGAGAGCGTATCGTCACCGTCGTCGCCCGACATAACAGCGGTTCTGCCGCAGCTCGAGCGTAGCGAGCACGCCGGTCGTGTCACGCCGGGGCCCGGCGGGGCATCGAGAATGCTACGCTGTGCTCCGATGTGGCGGTTTCCAGACGGCTCGTTCGCGGTCGCAGCGGCGTGGGCACTCGCTGCTGCCGTTGCGTGCGGGGGGCGAGCGCGAGGCGACGGATCGAGTGAAGTGCCCGCGGTCGCTGCGGGTACGGGCGGCGCGCGCATCGGAACGGACGCGAACGCGGGTGGCTCAATGCCTACGACCAGCGGCGCGGGTGGCTCAATGCCTACGAGCGGGGGCGCGAGCGCTGCGGGGGCCGGAGGTGGCACGGCTGCCGCGGATGCTGATAGTGATCTCAGCAATAGCTGCCCTCCGGCTACTAACGATCGCTCGTGTCTAGCGACTGAGCTCGACATCCACTTCACGCGCGACGCAGGGGGCCCGCCCACGGATGTTTGGGTCGAGCCGCTTCAGCTCCCGGACTACCCGCAAGGTGTTCCTGCAGACCTGCCTGAAGTCGAGCCGTCGAAGTGGGATCGTTCCGCACGGCCCGCGGGTGCGTGCGTGCTGCGCATCCACGGGCTTTCTGGCAGCTGCTTGAGGCCCGGCGCTTTGTTCGTCGGTACATGCGCTGCCCATGACGATCCGGGTGCTCCGCATATTCTCCCGTTCGGCTATTACGAGGGAGGCTCTTGCCAGCAAGGCATCGCACCCGGTTGCCCGAGCTCGAGCGCTGCGGATTTGCGCAACGGCAATTGGTGGTATCTCGTGGCACGGGGTGAAGACACTGATTTGGTCGTGTGCGCGCCCCAGTGCGGAACTTCGTTTAATTCGACGAAGCAGGCTTGTCTCCGCTTAGCTGGCGCGCCCTGACTTCTGCGATGGTGCCCCTTGCGGCGCGCAGGAGAAGGCTTGGTCCACGAAGTTCTTTTGGGAGGGTGTTGATGGTCACGCGCTACTTCGCGTTGCGGCGTGGCCTTCGGCGTCGTGGTTCGGTGGAGCTGCTTCGTCGGCGCAATGATGGATGAGGGTAAGTCGAAAAACGGAGTGGTCGAAACCGCTGCCGCGTCGGAGCGGGATGAATGGCACTCTGGGTGAATCGAATTGCGTTTCCCTGCGGCTGTGCAATTCTCGACTGGAGGCCGATGTTGGAGCAGCAGTCAGAAGAAATCATTCAGTATCGGCGGTCCGCCGCGCTTCCGGGGATTGAGCTGCTCGACGCATACCATTCGTCGCGAGACTGGCAGTTGATCAGTCCGAGCTACGGTCTTTGCTTCCTACAAACTTGGCGCGGAAAGGCCTGGTATCGGGGACAGGTGGGGGAACTACGACCCGGAATTGGCTTCTGCAACTACGCCGATGAGCCCCTCACTGCGTCACCCGAACAAGGCGCTCCGGGCACGTTCAAATCACTCATCGTAGCTCCGGTGGTCTTTCGAGAGTGGGTGGCAGAGCGCCATCGGCAGCCGCTGCGCGCCGAATGGAAATCGCTGTTCCCGGTGATTTCTACGAGTCTCTTGAGCAGGCTGCAAAGTTTTTCCAATGCACTACGACCAGGGATTTCGGCTTTGGAGTTGCAGTCTCGCACAGTCGAGCTGGCGGACGTCCTCGTCGCCGAGTTGATCGCCGGCGCGACTGACAATCCGCCGGGTGCTGCCCCGACGGTTCGCAGAGTGATGCGTATGCGAGAGTGCCTCGAGGACGAGGGCTTGAACGTCGATCTCGATACGCTGGCTCGAGCAGCGGACCTCGATCGGTTCCAGGCGCTGCGCGCGTTCAAGAAGTGCTTCGGTCTGCCCCCGCACGCCTATCAGCTGCGTCTGCGCATCACGCGGGCGCGCCAGCTGTTGCTGCAAGGCGCGTCAGCGTCCGAGGTCGCAGCAAATTGCGGCTTTGCCGACCAAAGCCACCTGATTCGCCATTTCAAGCGAATTGCAGGCGTAACTCCCAGCCAGTACGTGCGTCAGCGTCCCGCCTCGACGAGTCGAATGCGAACCGAACGCGTCTGATCGGGTCCCTCGATAGAGCTCCACCGCCAGCGCCGTCGCCGACCTCAGACCCAAAGATTGCGATCGTTTTTGCAACGCTGAGCACCGCTTTGTCCATCTACCGAGGCGCGTCTTGGTAACGCATCTTCGGATGCATGAAAGCAATCCAGCACGAATCGGACGGAACACTTTGGACCATTGACCCCGTGCACACGACCATCGCATTCGGTGTGCGGCACTTGATGGTCACGACCGTACGCGGAGTATTCGACGGGGTGAGCGGCACGGTGCGTTATGACGCGGCCGCGCCTGAAGCGACCGAAGTAAAGATAGAGATCGCAGCGGGTTCGATCAATACGCGCGCGCCGCAGCGGGATGCTCACCTGCGCAGCGCGGACTTTTTCGACGCCGAGCAATTCCCGCTGATCACGTTCCAGTCGACGCGGGTTCGCTCGACTGGCCAAGACTCGCTCGAGGTGGCAGGGCTGTTGACGATGCGCGGGGTCACGCGCGAGATCGTGCTGGTGGTCAGTGAGTTGGCAAACGTCTCTGCTGATTTCAATGGGCAGCCCCGTCTTGGTGGGAGCGCAACGGCAATGGTCAAGCGCTCGGACTTTGGAATGACGTTCAACAAGCTGCTCGATGCCGGCGGGCTGGCCATTGCCGACGAAGTGTCGCTGCAGGTCGACGTTTCCCTGCAAAAGGCAGGAGTTCACGCGGCAGCCTAGCGCACGCCGATGACCGCGAAGTCGTCAGCGTGGCGTGCCCTATACTCGGGCTCGATGGCAGAGCTGAGTTTGGATGACCTCGCGGTGTTCGTTCGAGTCGTGGAACGAGGTGGGTTCGCTAGCGCTGCGCGGGAGTTGGGGGTCCCGACATCGAACATCAGTCGCGCCATTGCCCGCCTCGAGTCACAATCGGGGATTCGGCTCCTGCACCGAACCACGAGGACCGTCAAGCCGACCACGGACGGTCGCGAGCTGTTTGCTTCCGTTGCGCCAGCGCTCGTGAGCGTCCGGAGCGCGGCGCGCGCGTTGGAGCCCGCCGCGCGCAAGCCGAAGGGGCGTTTGCGTGTGACCGCACCGAACGATCTCTGTGCGGGCTTTTTGGCGGACGTCATCGTGGCGTTTGCGGAGCGCTACCCGCAAGTGTCGCTCGACTTCAAGCTGACCAATCAGCATTCGAACCTGGTCGAAGAGGGCTTCGACCTTGCGGTGCGCGCGACAGCGCGTCTCAGCGATTCGTCGCTGATCGCGCGGAAGCTCGGCGATATTTCGCACGGGCTGTACTCGTCGCCCCAATACCTGCGTAAGCACGGCACGCCGATGTCTTTGAGTGACCTCGAGCGACATCAGTGCGTCGTGTTTCGCGCGGCGGAATTGGCACGGACTTGGGAGCTGCGTGGCGCATCGGGCGCTGCGCAGGTTGCGATTCGTGGTCGCATCGGTGGCGATGACAGCGGTTTCGTTCGAACTATCATTACTGCCGGTGGCGGCATTGGGTTACTACCGCAAATCAACTGCCAAGCAGACGAAGCGAGCGGTCGACTGATCCGCATTCTGCCGGAATTCCACGCGCGCGGGGCAGCGCTCTATGTCGTCTACCCGTCAACGAAACAGGTCCCGGCCCGCGTGACCGCCTTCCGTGACTTCGTAGCGGATGCATTTGCCGCGTGGTCGAAGTAGGCGAGAGAACGACCGGGCTGAACGGCCCTGAGTTCCAGGCGAACCGCAAGTCATCGACGATGACACCCCGAAGGCTTGTGATCCGAAACCAGACTCGTTATCTTGGCATGATGTGCTTGCGTGGCTTCTTGGGGTGGTTGACGGTAGCGACGGCGGTCTTTTTGGGAGCTTGCGCGCCACCACAACAGGTGCGATTCCCGAAAGAATCGATCTCGGTGCCGGATGAATTGGAGCACTACTCGAGCGAGGCACGCCCCGATGGCGCAGTCGGCGGCCCAGGCGTCGAGCGAATTCAGGCCAATGTAGAGGCGGCTCTGAAAAAGCGGGGTGATCACGCGGAGGCTGATGGTTCGCTCAGCGCCACCGCGAGCTGGGCGTTGCGTGAAGCGCACAACAGTCGCTCGGTCGATGCGGTCGGCTGCGACGCGGCATCCCGACACTTTGGTTTCGGCGGAGTGGTGTCCGCCTATATTACCTTCGACGCCCACGCCGAGCCTGATTGGAATGATCAGCTCGAGCGCTTTCCGCGCGGCATTCCGATTACGCGCTACGGCATTCGACTGTCACCCAGCGGGCGCTCGGGGGTCGTGATTTTCGGCAGTATGGAAGCCAGCTATGAGCCGATCGCGCGCGCGTTCGACCCGGGCCAAAACGTGCATTTGAAAGGCGAGACTGCGCAGCGCTTCAAGTCTTGTGAGCTGTTTTGGACCAAGCCTGACGGAACCGTCGAAAAGCGGGAGTGTCGCGGTCGAGCCTTCGACGAAAACTTCGGGCTGGCCGCTGCCGGCGCGTATCGCTTGGAAGTGATGGGCGACGCGGGCAGCGGCCCGGTGATTGTGGCGGTCGTCCCGCTGTATGCGGGCGTGCCCGAGCCGCTCGCCAGCGGCGTCACCAGCACGACCGTCGATCCTGACGAGGCGGAGGTTCGCATGCTCGCGTTGCTCAACGAGGCACGTCGAGCCGCGGGACTCAATCCGTTGCAAGCGGACAGCGAGCTGCGTGACATCGCGCTCGGACACTCGAAAGATATGGTCTCTCATCATTTCGTCGCTCACGTCTCCCCCTCAACGGGCGGCCCTGGGGATCGCGCGCGGCGCTCGGGCATCATCGTGGCGATGTTCGGCGAGAATATCGCCGCGTCGAGTTCGCCGGAAGTCGCGCACGAAGGCTTGATGAACAGCCCGGGTCACCGCGCAAACATGCTCGAGCCGCTCTATACGCACGTCGGCATCGCCGCGCGCAAGAGTGATACCGGCCTCGTCGTGACCATGAATTTCGGGAGGCGCCCTCCGCCAAGCGCGCTGCCAGCGGGCACCGCCCAAGTCGAGGCCGCTATTTTGGCGCTGCGCGCCAGCAAGGGTCTCTCCGCCCCGCGCGTCGACGCCGTTTACCGCGTTGCCGCCCAAGCCGGTGCTGACGCATTCGCTGACGGCGAGAGCATGGCCGACGCCGATAAGGCAGTCGGGCGCGCGCTGCAAAAGGAGGTGGATCGCCTCCAAGTCAATCGCCCGGCCGCCTGCACCGCGACGCTCGATCTGCTCGAGGTGAGGCAATTGAACGACGTTTTTCCTTTGACTCAACCGACCCTGAAAAGCGTCGGCGTGGGCACGCGCTTGCACAAGGACTCGAAAGGCACACGCCTCTCGACCGTCCTGATGATGCAGGGCGCGCCGTGTCGGTGAGTCTCGAGCCGCTGCCGCCAGCTGATTGAGCCTCTTTTCCTCGCAGGTGCGGAATATTGAACTGGCCCCCCGCGGCAATTAGCACCTGCTTGTCGGTTCGCTTTGGGGCTAGCGTGCGCTGAATGGCCAAGCACGCGCTGTTTGTGGGGGCTGCATCGTTGATGTTGGGCAGCGCGTGCTCGGGCAGCATTACGAGTTCTGACGTGGGCGCAACTGCTGGGCGAGCCGGAGGCGGCGAGTGGGGCGGAGGTTCGCAGGCGGCTCAGTCGGGCGCGGGCGGTGCGGTGGGCAAGGGCGGCGGTGGGGCGACAAGCATCGGTGAAGGTGGGGCGACACAGAAGGGCAGCGGGGGAGCGCCGAGCAAGGGGGTCGGCGGAGCGCCCAGCAAGGGGGTCGGCGGAGCGCCCAGCAAAGGGGTTGGCGGAGCGCCGAGCAAAGGGGTTGGTGGAGCGCCCAGTAAGGGGAGTGGCGGCGGCGGGTACGGCGGGTGGATGGGGACTGCGGGGAGCGAGAGCGTCGGCGGTAGCTCTGGCTATGGCGGGCAAGCGGGGCGAAGCGGAAGCGGCGGAGGGGGTACCATCGACGGGAGTGGCGGTGCGGGCGTTGGGGGCAGCGGAGCTGGGCCGCTTCACATCACGAGCGCGCGCGCGTTTCCTGCGTCGCAGCTCGCGATGGTGGGGTTGCGCGTTGCCGTCGACAGTCAAGATACGGCGGTCGTGCTGGGGCCTTCGACAACGAGCAACACGGGCGACCCGGGTCCCGCCGTGACCTGGATCCCAGTTACGGGTCCGATCCGTCAAAAGGTTTTTGCCAACGAGCCCACGCCCAACGCCATGGCCGTCGACGCATCCGGTGCGGTCTGGCTCACTGGGCACTTGGAGCAGGCGGCGACGTTTGGCGGAAGCACTGTTGAAGCCACGCGCACCGGCTATTATCTGGCCAAGCTTGGCCCTGATGGGCAGAACCTATTCACCAAGGCGATTGTTCGAACGGAAGAGAACACCGTTTGGGATGGCGGCTACTCGATCACCTTCGACGGAGACGGCAACGCGTATGTCGTCGGGATCCTCGTTCTCGGAGATCCGGGTTTCCATTGTTCGGTCTTAATCAATAAGTTCTCACCTGCGGGCGCACTGCTTGCGGACCGCGTCTTTCACAGCGCGAGTCCAATGGCGGCGATGGCGAATGACGTGGCTATCGCGCCGAATGGCGATCTGGTCATTGCTGGGGGCTTCGACGAGACGTTGCAGGTCGGTACGACCACGCTGACGAGCGCGTCCGGTCAATACAGTAATGGGTTCGTCGCCATCCTGGATCCCGCGGATCTTTCGCCGAAGCGCGCCTTCAGTTTCGGGGGGGCTAATTACTACGACACGTCGACTTCGATCGACGTCACGAGCACGGGGTCTTTGCGCGTGTCCGGAGTTCTCGCTGGCGCGAGTAGTATCGGTGGGATTGGGATCCAGGCTCAACTCGGCGGGTCCGCTTTCGTCGCGGATTTGAACCCATCCGGAACGGCCAATTGGGTGCGTTTGATCCAAGGGGACCATTCGGGCGTCGTCTTCCAGACCAGCACGAGGGCCGACGATCGCACGTTTGCTGTCGGTCGAATCGACGGCAGCGGGACCGCGCTCTTCGCAGCCCTCGACGGCAGCGGGACGCTGACCTTTCCAGTTTCGTTGACGGGCGCGGGTCAAAACGGCGCGCTCGCAACCGCAACCGACCGTCATGGTGGAGTCTGGGTGGCCATGGAGGGGTCAGGCAGCACGACCTTTGGTTCTGCCCCCGTCGTGGGCGCGAGCAATGAGCCACTGGTGAATTGGCTGGTCCACATCGAACCGTGAACCGTGCGACATTGGTCGGCACCAATGATTGACGGAGGCTGTTTTTGCGGCGCAGTCCGGTACAGAATCGACGGAGCGCTCGGCCGCGCGAGCGCTTGTCACTGTTCGCGCTGTCGTAAGCTATTTAGCGGCGCATCATCCGCTTACGCCGAGATCCCGGACGGGAGCAAATTCAATTGGGTGAGCGGGCAGGAGCAGCTGACTGAGTTTGCTGCGGCGGAAGGCTGGCGCGCGGCGTTCTGTCGGCGCTGTGGCTCTACGCTCTGCGGCATCGTTGCCAATCGGGTGCATGGCGTCACGCTCGGTACGGTCGACGGTGACCCTGGCGTTCAAATCGAAATGCATACGTTTGTCGGCTCGAAGGCGCCCTGGGATCAGATCGGTGGCAGCGCTCCCCAGTTCCAAGAGGAGCGTCCAGACTAAGACCCCCGAGGGAGCACCATCATTGATTTCCGTAGGGAAGATCTTGGCCCTCCTCGCGTATGCGTCTAACGGTGGATGCTTAGGAGGATGCTGATGCGAACATGGGCGGTCGTTCCGACGTTGGTGGCGTGCGGAATTTGGGGGTGTTCGTCAGCGAGTGACGGCGGGCCGGCGGGCTCGAGCGCGGGACAGAACAACGGCGGCGGCAGCTCGAGCGGCGGACAGAGTTCAAGCGCGGGACAGAGTTCGGGCGCGGGACAGAGTTCGAGCGCCGGGCAAAGCTCGAATGCTGGCGGCGGGAACGCGGCCGGTACTGCGGGCAGCGGCGGCGCAGTGAACGCGGCGGGCAGCGCCAACCAATGGGAATGGCCCACGTACGAGCAAGCGGCGGCAGGGCCCAAATCAACGCGCGTGTTGGTCGTGCTGCTCGACTTTAGTGATACGGATATCGGAAAGCTGCTCGCGCAGCCGGAAGCGGGCTGGTCAGAGCTCGTTTTTGGTACGAAGCAAGCCCAGGGCAACCACTACTGGTACCAAACGTCGGGCGGGCAGTTCCAATTACTGAAAGCGTCCGAGACGGGTGGGGTCGCCAATGACGGCGTGATTTCGATCAAGCTTTCCACCCCTCAGCCTGTAGACGGCACCTTCGTGGTCCAAGATCAACCTTGGATCCCCGAAGCGCTCGATAAGGCAACGGCATTCGTTGATTTCGCGGCGTTCGACAAGAGCGGTGACGGCATCATTCAGAATAACGAGTTGAGCGTGATGTTCGTGCTCAACCTGCCCTATTCGCGGATCAATGGCGCAGGCGCCGAAGCGAATATCCGCATCAACCACTTGATCGCGGGCACGAACGTGACGCTCGAGAAGTTCGCGCGCGTCGAGGACGACTACACCAGCATCGGCACGCCGATGCACGAGCTCGGTCATCACATCCTCGGCTTGGGGCACGGTCCCGCACCGAGTGACCATGACTTGATGGGCCTCGGCGCTTACGCCGAAGATCCGGTGATCACGACGCTTTACGACAACACCAGTCACTACGCCACGCGCCCGACGGGCCTGCATGGGTTGAACAAGTTGGCCGCGGGCTTCGTGCAACCAACGCACATCACCGAGACGACGCGAGGCCTCAAGCTGTACGCGCCCGAGACAGGCAAGGCTTACAACGTGCTCGAGCTCCCGGTGGTGGATGGCTTTCTGTATTTGGAGAATCGGACGGCGTGGGGCTACGACCAATCGATTCCGTTCTGTGATGGCCATCAGGGCGGCCTCTTTCCGATCGATGCTTCACAGTACCTGACCCCGCTGGACATTCCTGGCATCAGCAAATATCCGCCGCTCGCCAGCTTCGACCTGCCGGACGAAGTATTCTGTGATTTCTACGCGCTCTCCGGGCACAACGCCAGCTTCACACTCGGTCCTTGGACCGTCGAAAACGTGTCCGCGCCGGGCCCGGTGATGACGCTCGATCTGGTGAAGAACGAAGCCACGCCGAAGATCACGCACTACAAGTTCCGTTATTGGATCATCAACCCCAACAAAGATGGCTACCGCATGTGGCACCAAGTGGAAGCCACACAGAACGGCAACACGCCGGTTGATTTTGCGACCTTCCCCTTCGGCGACGACCCGACGGCATACTTCACCATCAGCCTCGAGAGTTACTACGACACGGGAGAGGTCCGCTCCGTGAACGTCGAGTCGGTTTGGACATCCGACTCGCCTTACGTGAGCTTGAACACCGTGAGCGAGTTCACGAATCCGGGCGCGTTCCGCAAGGATCGCATCATTCAGATTGCGCTGAACCCGGCCGCCACGCATGTGGCGACCGCCAAGGTCAACGTGAGCGTGGGCTCATTTCAAACCTCGTTCACGCTCAACAACATTCCTCAGTAGTCGAGGGGTTGGTAGCCACAGGGGCGGGTAGCCAGGGCGGCGGCAAGCGCGCACGCTAAGCGGTGGTAGAAGGCGCTCGCCCTGCCGTCTCGATCGCGTGACCGATGGCCGCGTGAAAGTGGGCCAGCAAGCACTCGTTTGCACCGAGCCAGAGCTCGGGCATCGACGCTGAGGTAGCCGCCTGTTGGATGGGCTCGGAGACGCTGATATCCTCGAGGATCGTCGCCCAGTATTTTTCGTAATACTGGCGCGGAAAACGCTCGACCGTGCCTTTCGGAACCAAGGTCACGCCTTGCACGACACTGCGGTCGACACCTTGCGGGTAGGCCGTCAGCACGTGCGCGGCCAATGTGGAAAGCAGGATGAGCGTGTTTGGAAACAGAAAGTACACCAAATCCCCCTGCTCGAGGACGCGCCAGGAGGCGGAGTCTGGGCCGAGTGATTGCGGCGAGAACTGCTTGTGAAGCAACAGGGTGCGGGTATTGGGGCCGTGCATATCGAAGAGCGACAGCTTCGATGAAAAGCGCGGGCCAGCGGTGTCGCGGTGGAGAAAGTTGATGTGGTAACTCTCTTGGTTGGCCTCGATCATCATCTTCCAGTTGATCTTGGCGAACACCGTCTTCGAAGCATAAATTTCGTGTTCGGCTAAGCCGAAGGCTTCGAGCTCGGTCGCGAGTTGCTCCCAAGTCGGGCCGACCTGCTCACCGCGCTCAGGCACCACGAACACCAGACCTGCCCGCTCGAACACGCTCAGCTCCCAAAGCCCGTTGTCTTCTTTCTTGACCTCGTTGAAGTACTTTGCGCAGGGCAACGTCCGCAAGCGGCCGCTCGTTTCGTAGGACCAAGCGTGGTAGCGGCACACCAGAGCGCCCTCGATGTTGCCCGCTTTCTCTTGGACGAGCCGAGTGCCTCGATGGCGGCAGACATTCAAGAAGGCTTTGAGTGAGCCGTCTGGTTGGCGGCACACAAAAATTGGCGTCCCCGACCAATCGTGGGTGATGTAATCGCCCGGGCGCTTCAACGATGCGCTGCAACCTACCGCGAGCGGCAGACGCGAAAACAGCGCTGCGCGCTCGCTGGCGAGCCGTTGTTCATCCGTGTAAATGCTCGCGTTGAAGCGGGTGCAAGCCGTCGCTGCGTCCGTCGTGTCGGCCTTGAAGTGCTGCGCGGCACGCTCGA
>Ga0164241_10004566_pt1 | contig 13360 bp, 13 predicted proteins | sample OricomyardsoilBY_FD_108780 | JGI IMG/M metagenome (GOLD analysis project Ga0164241, IMG submission 108780) | Backyard soil microbial communities from Emeryville, California, USA - Original compost - Back yard soil (BY) | ecosystem: Environmental > Terrestrial > Soil > Unclassified | place: USA...
GTAGCCTCCGCCCCACGAGACAGCCGCGCAGCCTCCGCCCCAACGAGACAGCGGAGACCCCCGGACACGCCCGTGCTACATCACGGCCCCATACCCTTGCGAGCCTCCTTGACGATTCCCGATTCGACCGCGTACGTTGCCGGTGTCGATCTCGTGTGCGTGAGAGGGGTCTCTCCTGATCTAACCCAGCGCAGCCGTCGGCTGGCGCCAGGTCCCGAGGGACGTCGCGGCCCGAGGCCACTTCCCCTATGACTCTTACGCCAAGTGAGCTGAAGAAGACCTTAGTCGCCCGTGGCTTCGAGGTGTATCGCACCTTGGGTGACCAAGTAGTCTTGGCCGATCGCGTGCGAGAAAACCTGATCATGGACAGCGGGGTGGCGGTGCGCCCTGGCGCGGCCCTGGCCGTGCGCTTCGTCGTGAGGGCCCAAGCCAGCGATTTCCCGTCGGCCAGCGCTGACGATTTATACGAGCGCGCCCGCGTGTGCGCCGCCGATGCCTGCGGGCGCGGCTACGCCGAGGTGGCCGTGGCCGAGGTGCCCGTTCGCGATCCTGGTGACGCCAACGCGACTCTCGACACCTGGTACGAGGTCGCGTTCGAGCGCCCCGTCGCCGATGACGACGAGCTCGAGTCCGAGCTGCGCTACGCGCTCGCCTTGGAAAAGACCGTCGTTCGCTGAAGGCTGAGCCCAGCCGCACGCTCGCCAGGCCTGGATCGGCGGGCGTGGCCAAGAGCTAAAACGACAGCAATGACAAGCCGCCGGCTCGCGGTTCGGTCGTCGCTGGCTTTGGCCTCTGGGGCGTGATATCTGCGGCGCCCAAGTCAGGGCCAATGCTGAGTCTCTTTCGAACCGGAATTGGAAACGTCGTCGTCGCCGGCGTCGCTTTCCTCATCATCGTGGCGTTTGCGGTCGAGTTTCGTGCTGGCAGCAACGGGCCCACGGGCAAGCTGGCGCGCGAATGCGCGGTCGCCTACGACGGCCACTGCGTCGACGCCAAGGAGTACTACGCCGCGCACGGCATGATCGTGCCGCGTCAAGTCGAAGCCAAGGTGTCCAAGAAGTACTCCTTGAACCGCAAGGTGCTCGACGGCCTCGTCGAGCGTGAGCTGTTGGTCGCAGAAGCCAAGAAGCTCGGCCTGCAAGTCGGTGAGGACGCGCTCGAAGCCGACTTGATGGCTGGTCGTGTGCGCGCGTCGTTGCCGGCAGACGGCATGAGCGAGTTTGCGTCGATGCTCGGACTGTGTCCGACCTCGCCGAGCGGCTATGGCTGCCTGCCCGGGTCTGACTACCCGGTCCGCCAGCTGCAGGTGCAACGCACCGAAGGCGAGCCGTTCGACTACAAGCTGTACGAGCGGCAGGTTCGCATGATGACGAACCGTGGTCCCAAGGAATTCAAGGAGATGCAGGAGCGTGAGTTCCTGGCCGCGCGCATGCGCGACATCGTGCGCTCGCGCGTACGCATCCCGGATCCCGAGGCGTACGCGTTGTTCGAGCGCGAGCGCGTCAAAGCCGTAGTTCGCTCCGTCAACTTGAAGCGCGACTGGTTCGCCAAGTTCGCGGTGGATTACGACGAGGCGGCCATCGAAAAGTGGAGCCTCGCCAACCAGGCCCAGATCGACGGCGATTGGGCGAGCAAGAAGGCCGACTTCACGGATGGCTGCAGCCTGGCTCGCGAGATCTTCGTGGAGCTACCGTCGATGGCGGCCGATGACGAAAAGCAACCCGCCAAGCTGAAGGCGGAGCAGGCTCGCGATCGCGTCGCCAAGGGCGAGTCGTTCGAGGCCGTGGCGCGCGAGGTGTCACAGGGCGCAACCGCGATGCTCGGTGGCGAGCTCGGCTGCATCAGCTCGACGTACGGCATCGGCGCCGACGAGCTGAAGAAGGCGCTCGAGACCCTGAAGCCGGGAGACCTGTCGCCCGTCATCGAGAGCCCGCGCGGTTACCACGTGCTGAAAGTCGGCGCCAAGCTCACGGCCGACAAGCTCGAGCACGAGGGCCGGCGCGTCGTCGCCCGTCGCCTGTACGCTCGTTTCGCCGCCGACGAAGCCTTGGCCAAGTTCGCCGAGCAATTGATCACGCGGGCTCGCGCCGGCGAAAAGCTGGAAGAAGCGACGCGCGCGCTGGCCGTCGATTTTTCGGCCAAGCACGCGCCCAAGGCCGCCGCGGGCAAGAAAGACAACGCCGACACCCCGGCGCTGCTCGATGCCGATCGCCCGCGCTTCGAGGTCTCGGCGCCGTTCAACGCGTCCGGCAATCCGCTGCCCGACGTCGAATCGTCGGAGCCGCTGGCGGCCAAGGCCTTCGAGCTCAAGCAGCCCGACGAGCTGTACCCGACGCCGTTGCCGACCGTGACCGGCGCCCTCGTTTTGCAACTCAAAGAGCGTACCGAAGCCAGCCGCGAGGACTTCATCAAAGAGAAGGCCAAGGCGGTCGAGGCGTTGCTGGAGGCCAAGTCGAGCGAGGCGCTGGCGCGCTACGTGTTGGAGCTGCGACGCGCCGCCGGCGACAAGCTGAAGATCATGAGCGAGTTCGGCGAAGAGGCCAAGGGTCGCACGGACGACGACGAGTGAGGGCTAGCGCCGCGCGGCGTCCCAAAGCGGCGCCCGAGATCGTCAGTCGGGTATTGAAGAACGGCGTGCGCCTGAACCTGGTGCGCATGCCGGCCGTGCATCGGGCGGCCCTGGACGTGCACGTGCGGGTCGGTTCGCGCTTCGAGACGCGGCACGACAACGGGCTCAGCCATTTCCACGAGCACATGTTGCATCGGGGGATTCCTGGTCACCCCACCGCGCACGCCCAGGCGCTGGCCTTCGAGGAGCTGGGCGCGGCCTTCGGAGCGATGACGTACGTCGATCACGGCGCGCTGTCGTGCGGCGTACCGACCGAGAACCTCGAACGTTGCCTGGAGCTGACGGCGCTCTTGTGTGAAGCGCCGTTGTTCAGTGACATCGGCATCGAAAAGGGCATCGTGCGCGAGGAGCTGCTCGAGTCCTACGACGGCAACGGCCGGCTCGTCGACGGCCCCAGCATCTTGCGCGAGCTGTGCTTCGGCCGGCATCCGCTGGGCATGCCCATCGCGGGGACGCGCGCGACCCTGTCTCGCTTCGACGCGCCGCTGTTGCGTAAGTTTCACCGGCGCCACTACGTCGGCGAGGGCATGGTGGTCACGCTGGCGGGGCCGTTCGATCCCGCGCGGTTGAGCCGGCTCGCGTCGCGCCGCTTTGGCGCGCTGCCGCGCGGTCGGGCCGTCGTCGCAGAAGCACCGCCGCCTCAGCGCGGGCCCGAGTTTCGTTACGTACCGGATTCCGGCAGCCAGACCTGGCTTGGCCTGGCATTTCGGGCGCCGAGCGAGCGCGACGCGGACGAGCCCGCGACCGAGCTCTTGATGCGCGTGCTGGACGACGGCAACGCCACGCGCCTGTACCGCGCGCTCTCCGACGAGCGCGGGCTCTGTTACGACGTCTCCGCCATGTTCGAGGCATACTCGGACGCGGGCGTGCTCGAGATCGTGGCCGAATGCGCGCACGCTTCGGCCCCGCGCGTACTGAACGAGACGCTCGACGTGCTGACCGACCTCTCGCTACACGGCCCGACCGCCGCCGAGCTGTCGCGCGCCAAGGCGCGCCTGCGCTGGCAGATGCTGGAGCTGTACGACATGCCGACCGAGCTCGCCGGCTTCGTCGGCCAAGCCACCTTGAGCGGCAGCGTGGCCACGCCCGAAGCGCGCATCGACCAGCTCATGAACGTGTCCGAAGCCCGCGTTCGAGCGGCGGCGGCGCGCATCTTTCAGGCGCAGCAATCGAGCTTGGTCGTCATCGGCAAGCAGGCCCGCCAAGCACAAAACAAGCTCAAGGCCGCCCAGCAAAAGCTGGGCGCCTGAGCGCGGCCGCGTCCACGCCGGGTTAGCGGCGCTTGGCGGCTTTTTTGAGCTTGGTTTCGGCCTTGGCTTGACGCGCTTCGCTCTGCTCCTCGCGAATCAGAGCTTCGGTGACGAGCAGCACGCGGCGTCGCACGGCGCTGCTCGCGCTGCGCAGCACCACGTTCAAGCGATCGTCTTTGGGACGCGTCTTGGACGGCGACACCAAATCCGATACGTCGACGCCGAGCGATGAAGCAATGCGCTCCATGGTTTCGAGTGACGGATTGGCGTTGGCTGATGCGCGGCCACGGAGCACTCGCTCGAGACGCGCAACGGTTTCTACGGTGACGCCTGCACGAGACGCGAGCTCGGCTTGCGTCATGGCAGCTTGGGTTCTTAGTTTTCGTACTTGTTCAGCGAGAAAAATCGCCAGATCAGTCACTTATTGAGCTCGCAAACTCCCCGGCCTGAAGCGGTGTGGAGGTTATTCGTTCCGCACCCTGTGTCATTAGAACTGCGTTTCTGGACCTGAGACGGATTTGGTGCGTGCTCCATCTCGGGTACTACGCAGATCTAAGGGCAAATGGCCTTTCTGCAAGTGTGACAATCGCGTCATGACCGAATGTTTCGGTCGCTTGGCCGAAGTGGATCGCAGCGAAACACTTTGCGGCGCGCGTCGAGCTCGCGGTCAGGGTGACGGAGCGAGCGGCGACGGCACGCGGTCTTCGATGTGAGCGAGGCGAAGATGTCCCAGCGCGACGTCGAGCAGGCGCAAGCGTTCGGCGAGCTCGGCTTCGGTCACGCACTCCGTTCGCGCGACCGCCGCCAAACATTCGCCGATTCCGGCCCCAATCGCCAGCACTTGCCCGCGCAGGCGGCCGTTATCGCTGGGTAGAGCCACGAGCGTGATACGGGTTACGAACCCTTCCGGAGCTCTCACCCCGCGGGTGGCGACCAGGTTCGTTTCGTCCATGACGGCCAAATCGGGCGTTCGCGCTCGAAGCTCGGCTTCGCAGGCGTCCACGCGCGGCAGCCGCGAAGCACGCCAGCGGCGCACGCTCAAGGTCGAGCCGGTGGGCTCGTGGCGTAGCTCCCAGCTGGCCCCGCCGCGAACGGGTCCGCCCGCTTCCAGCCAGCTGCGAGCTTCGGGCAGGGCCAACTTGAGACCGTGAGGCTTGGACCGCAGCACGCCCCAGCCACGGTCTTCGAGCTTGGGGCCTTCGACGCGCGGCTTGGGCGGGGCGGCGGGCGCGGCGGGCGCAGTCGGGCGCGGTCCCGAGCAAGCGCAGGCCAAGGCGAGCAGCAGGCAGGCCGCGACCGGGTGCCGTGCCCGGTGCCGACCGGAGGTGAAAGGCAGGCTCTTTTTCGCACGGATTTTCAAGGGACTTGGCGCGACGATATGCTCGTAGCTTCCGAACCCCCAAGCGCTTTCGAACCCGAACCACGAGGAGCCCACCATGACGACCGAGCCGAGCGCCCGCGAGTTCGAACGCCGCTACAAGGCGCTGCTGGCGCAGGCGTCGAGCGAGCGCGGCAACGAAGCCTGCCTCGAGTGCGAGCGCTGCCGCGGCTGCAACGCCTGCACCTTCTGCAAAGACTCGGAGCGCTTGCTGCGATGCCACTTCTGCGTCCGTTGCAGCTCGTGCACCGGCTCCCTGCACTGCCGCAGCTCGCGCGGGCTCAACGATTGTCAGCACTGCGTGGACTGCGACGCGTGCTCGCACAGCTCCTACCTGGTGCGTTGCGCTTCGCTCACCGGCTGCCAATACTGCTTCGGTTGCGTGGGCCTGTCGGGTAAGGATTTTCACGTCTTGAACGAGCCGTTCGATCGCAAGACGTACTTCGCCCTCACCGAGCGCTTGGCGCGGGAGCTGCAAAAGTGAAGGTGCTCGATCCGGCCGTCGACGCGCTGTGGAAGCACGTGCTGGACAACTGGGACAACGACGCGGCCCACCACGCCTTCTTGGACTTTTGCCAGAGCCACGAGGCGCTCGACGAAGCCGCCGTACGCTACCGCGGCATGAAGGGCGACCGTGACCGTGGACCCGGCGCCGACAAGCGCCTGACCGCCGTGCTGATGCTCGCGATGTCCAAGCTCGAGGTGAGCCGCTCCGAACCCAAGGCCGCTTCGAGCGCGCTGATCAAGCTCGTCTTGATCGTGTTCTTTCTCTGCGGCTCGCTGCTGGTGCTCGTCTACTTGCTTCGCACCTGATCCGCGGCGCCGCGGGGCCGCAACGTTCGGCGCGACGAGGCGCGGCGAAACGCCGCTCGTGTCGCTTCGACCCAGATCCATACACAACGGAATAGTTGAGACTTTCTTTGCGTTTCGCGATCACGGTCCGGTGTTATACAGACCGCCGGAAGGAGGCTCTGACGATGAAACGTGCACTCTCGCTCTTGGCTCTTGGAACGGCTCTTGGTTGCGGATCCGATCCGCCGCCTCCCGCAAGGACGGCTGACGCGCCACCTGCTGCGGCACAGCCGGCGCCCGCGCCTATCGCCAACAACCCCAAGCCGGACGATGATCCGAGCAAAGGCAACATCAACATTTCGGACGAGATCAAGAAGGCCTGCGGCATCAGCGATGCCGAAGCGTTCTTCGCCTACGACTCGGCCAACATTCGCCCCGAAGACAAGGCCGTGCTGGCCAAGCTGGCCGTGTGCTTCACGACCGGTCCGCTCAAAGGTCGCGAGATGCGGCTCGTGGGTCACGCCGACAATCGCGGTGAAGACGACTACAACATGATCCTCGGTCAGAAGCGCGCCGACAACGTGAAGGGCGCCATCGTGTCTGCGGGCATGACGCCGGCCAAAGCGTTGACGACGTCGCGCGGTGAGCTGGATGCGACGGGCACCGATGACGCATCGTGGTCCAAAGATCGTCGTGTCGACATCGTGCTCGGCTCGTAAAGCGCGCCACGCCTCATGAATCCTGCTGCTTCGAAGGCTCCGGCGCTCGACCCCATCCAGCTCGTGCTGGGGGCGTCGGGCGTCGTCCTGGTCGTGCTGTCGCTGCTCGCCGTGGCGTCAGTGCTGGTTTGGTTGATCTGGTTTTTGAAGACCGCGCAGCTCGGGCGCCTCCGCTCAGCGGAGCGAAACTTCGAGCTCGAGGCGGAGACCGCCGAGCGTTCTCGTGACTTGATCGCGATGGCGTTCAAGCACAAGGCCGCCCCCGGCGCGCACATCGTGGTCGAGCTTTCGAAGCGTCATCACCAGCAGCTGATAAGCTCGGAGTTGCTGAGCGCGGTCGCCAAGCGCGCGCTCGTGACCGAGCAGCAGCGCATCACCAGCTTGATGCCGACGCTGTCCAGCATCGCCGCCGCGTCGCCCTTCATCGGCTTGTTCGGCACGGTGTGGGGCATCATGCAGGCGTTCTTGCGTATCGGCGTCGAGAAGAGCGCTTCGCTGCCGGTGGTGGCGCCCGCCATCGGTGAAGCTTTGATCGCGACCGCGGTCGGGCTGGTCGCGGCCATTCCCGCGACGATTGCCTACAACTACGTCGACAAGCGCATCGCGGACCTCATCGACGAGGTCGGCGCCTCGGCCGAGGCCTGGGTCGAGGTATTGGTGCAAGATCCCGCGGAGGGCACGCGCACCACGAGTCAGTCGGCCCATGGCTATCAGCGTCGGTAGGGGTCGTCGCGCAGGTTTCCGCGACATCAACGTCACGCCGTTGGTCGACGTGATGCTCGTGCTGCTGGTCGTGTTCATGGTCACCGCGCCGCTGCTCACGACCGGTTTGCGCATCGATTTGCCCGAGGTCAAGGCGGCCAGCACCCCCGTGAAGGACGCGCGCCTGCTGGTTTCCATCACCAAAGAAGAGCGCGTGCTGTTCGGTGAAGAAGACGTGACCTCGCACGTCGACGACGCGCTGAAGAACAGCGCGCGCGTCCAGAAAGAACGCGAGATCTACATCCGCGCCGACAAAGACGCGCGCTACGAGATCGTGGCCAAGGTGGTCGCGGCCGCCCGCAACAGCGGCGTCGAGTCGCTGAACCTGCTGGTCGAGCCCGTGATCGAAGACGCGCCGGAAGAGCCGACCAAGACGAAGGCTGGCGCCAAAGCCGGAGGCAAGTGAGCTCGAGCGCGCTCGAGCCGGTCTTCAAGGCACGCGAAATCGCGCTCGCCTTTCTGCTGGCGTTCCTGGTCGAGGCCGGCATCCTGTTGATCTGGATCTACGCTGGCGCCGGGTCCGCCCACGTCATCGCCGCTCCCGTCGAAGAACCAAGAGAGATCCCCATCAAGGTCAAGCCGGTGATGGACGAGCTTCCGCTGCTCAAGCTGGGGGGTAAGAAGAAGGCGAAGCTGCCAGACATGTGGAAGAAGCAGGCGCCGGTGCAGCGCTTCGAAGAATCGAGCGCGCCCTCCGCCAAAGCCAGTAAGGCGCCCGAAGCCATTCCGTCGTCGAAGCTGGCGCCGATCGACGCTTCCGCGCCCCCGCCCGACGCCGAGACCGCCAAGCAGGTCGACCAGGAGCTGACGGACGCCCCGCCCGACGCTGCGCCGACGGTCGAGGGAGAAGGGACGGCCGACGGCGTAAAAGAAGGTACCGAGGCGGATCCACTGAAGGCGCGTGCCGTCAGCGCGTACCGCGCCAAGATCATCTCTTGGTTCGTCTCGCGCTTTCACGCGCCAACCGGCGAAATTCCGTGCGAAGAGCTGAAGAAGTTGAAGGCTTCCGTACAGGTTCAAATTGGCGGCGACAGGACCGTCGGCGCGTACACGGTCACGAGACCGAGCGGGAATAGCGTGTTCGACGCCAAGGTTCGCTCCACGCTCGACGGCGTACGCGGCGAAGAGCTGCCGCCGCCGCCGCCGCTCTACCCCGACATTCTTTCGACGACCGAGCTGTTCACGTTTTCAGGCCAAGGTGCCAAGTGCGAATGAAGACTCGTTTCAAGCTGCTGATCGCCCTCTCGACGCTCACCCTCACCGCGACGGCCTCCGCCGACGTTCCTCCCGCCGCCGCCCCCGACGAGAGCGTGCTGGGCGAGATGATCATCACCAGCAGCACCGTCGAAAAGCTGCCACGCATCGCGGTTTTGCCGTCGCTCAGCCCCGACTACGAAGACGTGATCGTCCGCGGCGTGGTCCGGCGCGATTTCTAGCTGACCGGCTTGTTCGACGTGATTGCGGACGACAAGGCGCCGGCGGGCATGTACGGCTTCGAAGACGCGGTCGACGTTGACGCATGGCGCAAGCTAGGCGCCGAAGCCATCGTCAAGGTCGCGGCGCGCAAGGTCGGCACCGGCAGCGATCAAATCCAGGTGTTCGGGCTGGCTTACCTGATGAGCAACGGCAAGAAGCCGGTGTTCGAAAAAAGCCTGACCGTGAAGAAGACGGAGGCGCGCGTGACCGCCCATCGCATCACCGATGCGCTGCTGGGCGCCTTGACGGGGCGCCCCGGGGGCTTCGCGAGCGAGCTGACGTTCTCCGGGCGCTGGGGCAAGAATCGCCGCATCTTCCGCATGGACGCGGACGGCAACGGGCTCCTTCCGTTCACCGACGCCAAGGACACGGCCATCGCGCCGGCGTTCGGGCCTGGCAACAAGATCTTCTACCTGGTCAGCCACGACTATTCGCCGTTCACTTTGGCCGCGTATTCGAACCAAAAGAACGAAGCCGTGGGCGTGCCGTTCAAGACCTCCATGTACGGGGTTTCGCTCAGCCGCGACGGCAAGCAAATGGCGCTGGCGGTCGCCGACAGCGGAAAGAGCGCCATTTTCGTGGGCGGCGTGGACGGTAGCAACATGAAGCCCGTCTCCACCACCGAGCAGGCAACTCGCCCGGTGTTCAGCCCCAGCGGCAAGTTGTCGTGGATTGGCGGCGAAGCCAAGCAAGGCACGCAGCGGGTTTGGCTCGACGGCAAGCCAGTATCTCCCGCGGGTTTCACCGCCGGCGGCCAGACATTTTGCGACACCGAGGACGGCATCCGGCTCGTGTATGCAGTCGCGGTCGGCGGCGGCAAGCAAGACTTGGTGATGGGTGACGAAAAAGGCCGTGTGATCGGGCGCCTGACCCAAGGGCAGGGCTCGAATACGCACCCCGCTTGTAGTCCCGACGGACGCCTGCTCGCCTTCTTCTCGACGCGTGGCAACGCGCCCGGCATCTACGTGATGTCACTGAAGAGTTTCCGCATCCAATCGATCTCCAGCCAGCTCGGCGAAGGCCTCAGCTGGGCCGCGCTGCCGTAGAGCGCAGCCGCAGTAGCCGCAAGCAGCACCGGCGGCGTGCACCGCCCAACGCCAAGCCCGACCGAGCGGCGCCGCCAACGCCGAGCGCGACCGCGCGGCGCTCTCCGGCGTGCATCCAATTGCTGGACGGCCGGCCGAGAGGAGCACTATCTTTCTCCGCTGGACTTACGTTGCTTTGCCGGGCCAAGCGCTCCGCAGAGCTTGGAGAGCTGGCTATGTACGGAGCGATGCGCAGGGGCTTGTTCGCGAGCGGCCTTTTGGGCCTGACGGGCCTATTCTTGGCGGTTGCGTGCACCGCCGAAGATGGCGCGATCGACCCGGGTTCGGTGACGCCACCGCCAAACGCCGCTTCCAGCGCGCAGAGTCCGGTTCGAACCGAGCTCGGCAGCATGACCGGCAAGGCCACGGTGCGACTCAGCTCGAACGGGCGCGCGTTGGTACCGGTGACCAACACCCGTGAGGGTGACGAGACCAGCCTGTCGCTGGGTATGGAGCTGCCGACGACGGCCGATGGGTTGGTTCGCCTGCATGCGTCGTCGAAGCCGGAGCGCTTCGTAGCCATGACGCCTTCACAGGCGTCGCAGCGAACGGCGAGCATCGCCAGCGACGGAAGCGCGGTGTACGAGCGCGCCTTCGGCACCGCCGACCTCGTGCAAAGCGCCACGCTCGACGGGTTGCGCACGCAAATCGCGCTTCACGACCGAGGTTCGCCCGGGCTGTTCGTTTGGCGCACCGAGCTCGGCGACGGTTTGCGCGCGGTGGCGCGTGACGACCTCGGGACCAATTTCGTGGATGCCGACGGTGAGGTTTGGCTCGCGGTGAGCCCCGCCACCATCACCGACGCCCACGGCGTCGCGGCCAGCGCCGCGCTGCATTTCGACCAAGACGGCTATGCCCGCCTGCGCGTCGAACCGGCCGGTCTGCAGTACCCGGCCATGATCGACTTTGCGGTCACGCTGGGCAACGTGCAGGCGCTGGCCATTGCGCCCACGCAGATCAAGGGTCGCGTCATGGTGCTGCTCGACAGCTCGGGCTCGATGCTCGAGCAATTCGGCAGCAGCACCAACACCCACGGTGACAGCCCCGTCGGCAACGGCATCGCGCTGTTTTGCGACAACGGCATGGCGGGCTCGACGTTCGCTTGCAACGCGAACGTGGCTTGCACGCCCGCCAACGGCGCTCTCAATTATTGGCCGGTGGCTTCGGCCGCGAACCCCAGCCGCATGCTCGCCTCCAAGCTGGCGCTGCAGAAGGTGGTCAACGCCAACGCGGGCCTTTTGGACTTCGGGCTCGAGCGCTACGCCGAGAGCGGGGGGTGCCCCAACACGACCAACCCCGCCTTCTGCTGCAACTCGCAGACGGACGGGACGACGGCGGGCCGCTGTCGAGACCGCGACGGTTACACCGACATCGCCGGCGGCAACGAGAACGACCTCAGCTACGAAGGTAGCTGCGGCTCGACGTACCAAGGCGGGCGCGTGCTGATTCCGCCGGGTGCCGGCTCGGGCACGGAGCTGTTGCCGTGGGTCGATTTCGTCGAAGATTTCTGCTCATCCACGGGTGTCGTCGGGGGAAGGCCGCGCAACCCGGAGCTGCGCGGCAGCGGCTCGACGCCGCTCGGCAAGGCGGTGCGCACAGCGCGCGACAGTTGGTATCAACCCACTTACGACGATTCACGCACGGCCGGCGTGCAACTGCTCGACGACCCGCTCATCGACTGCCGTCCGTACGTGCTGGTCGTCATGACCGACGGCGACGACACCTGCGGCGCGGGCACGACGCACACCGTCGACTGCGCGGGCGACAACGCGCAGTGCACCACGAATCGTTGCTACGGCGCCGACGTCCGCAACAGCAGCGCCGCCGCGTGGAACTGCCAGTGCGCATCCAACGCCGATTGCGCCGGTGAAAACCAGACTTGCGACTTGGCAACGAGGACCGTCGACTGCGCGGGCAACAACGCGCGCTGCGGCGCCGGCAGCACGTGCATCGACACGCCTGGCAACGGCGACAACTGGCGTTGCTCGTGCAACACCAGCGCCGACTGCGGCGCCGGCTTTACCTGCGCCACCGGTACCAACCCCGAGGTCGACTGTCGCAATACGAATAGCCGCTGCATCAGCAAGAACTGCTACGACGCGCCCGGCCAGGGCACGAACTGGCGCTGCGCCTGCAACTCGGACGCGCAATGCCCGGCGTCGCAGCACTGCGACGTCGGCAACAACCGTTGTGTCGCCGACGGCATCTGCCGGGCCGCCGGCAGCTGCCAAATCGCCGATCCGGCGCCCAGCGCGCAGGTCCAGAGCCTGACGAACGTCAACGTCACCAACCCGGTCAAGACCTACGTGCTGGGCATGGGTGATCCGGCCGGCCTGAACACGACCGAGCTCGACGCCATGGCCGTCGCCGGCGGCACCACCCAGGCGCGCTTGGCCACCAGCCAATCGGACATCGAAGCCGCGTTCGCCGACATCGTGGCCAACACCGTCAAGTACGAAATCTGCAACACCGCCGACGACAACTGCAACGCGCGCATCGACGAAGGTCTTGGCGTCTATCAAGAGTGCCTGACCGCCCTCGACTGCAACGGTGGCGCCTGCAACGCCGGCCGCTGTGTCTGCAACGGCCCCGTGCAGTGCGGCGCCGGCTTCACCTGCTCGAACGAGACGCCGGTCAAGTTCTGCCGGCCTTCCTGCTCGGAGGGCGTGGGCGCGTGCTTCACGGCGGGCGTGCGAAAATGCGGCGTCGGCGTCGGCCAATGCTGCGTGAACGACGCCGCCGCCACCTGCACGGACATCGTGCCACCGGCCGGCACGGCCGAGGTTTGCGATGGCAAGGACAACAACTGCAACGGTTTCGTCGACGAAAACCTGTCGTGCCAGGGCTGCGTGCCGCTGCCCGAGGTGTGCGACGGTAAAGACAACGACTGTGACGGCCAGAAAGACGAGACCGGTCCCGGCGGCTTGGTCGACATTGGCGGTCCGTGCGGCTCGAGCATCGGCCGTTGCACCCCGGGTACTGCGGTCTGTACCAACGGCACCCTCGGTTGCTCGGGCGACACGGGGCCGTTCGCCGAGGTCTGCAACGGCTTCGACGACGACTGCGACGGCGTGGTCGATGGCATGAACCAAGCCTGTTACACCGGCCCCGCCAACACGTTGGACGTAGGCACTTGTCACGCCGGGACCCAGCTGTGCACGGCCGTCGCCATGAGCAACGTGGCCAAGTGGGGCGCCTGCACGGGCCAGGAGCTACCAAGCTCCGAGATCTGCAACGGGCTCGACGACGACTGCGACGGGGTGGTCGAC
>Ga0164241_10004567_pt1 | contig 13359 bp, 13 predicted proteins | sample OricomyardsoilBY_FD_108780 | JGI IMG/M metagenome (GOLD analysis project Ga0164241, IMG submission 108780) | Backyard soil microbial communities from Emeryville, California, USA - Original compost - Back yard soil (BY) | ecosystem: Environmental > Terrestrial > Soil > Unclassified | place: USA...
TGGTTAATGGAAAATGTATCTCCGTCGCACTTCGCCCATATAGAAATTTAAAGGAAAAAATTACAACTATAGTCGAAACTAAAGAATTAAGCGACCTAGCTAAATTTGAAAATGAAAAACGTCCAATTTAAACAAATAGCTATTCAGAATTTCCTTTCTATTGGAAAGGAAATCAAAATAGTGTTTACTCCTGGTATTAATTTTATTACTGGAGAAAATAAAGATAAAGGCGGCCGGAATGGTGTTGGTAAAACAACTATCTTAGAAGGATTCTTTTGGTGCTTGTTTGGTAAAACGCTACGAGATCTCAAAAACGAGAACATCATTAATAACATTACCAAAAAAGAATGTAAGGTTGTTTTAGATTTTAGTGTTAATGACAAACAATATAGTATTATTCGGACTGCTAAGCCTTCTGCTATCCAAATTTTAGAAAATGGAATAGACGTTACTCTTTCCACATTACCCAAAAATAATGAATTTGTAGAACAGTTAGTAGGTCAAACTGTGTTGTTTGAAAATTCAGTTTTACTATCCACTACAGGAACCATTCCATTCTTTGCACAAAAGAAAATCGATAAGAGAAAATTTTTAGAAGGTATTTTTCAATTGGAAGTATTTAGTGACATGTTGTCCTCTATACGTTCACAATACAATGAATTAAAGAAGACCTATGAAATTCAATCTGGTAAGTTTGAAGAAAACGTTAAAACCAAAGGATTACTAACTGAACAATCTGGTAAATACGAAAAACAAAAAGAAGAAAAAATCAATGCTCTTAACGTTCGTATTAAAGATTGTAATGCTGATTTGGATGAATTAACTAGTAAATTAGGAGATACCGACACCAAAGAACACCAAAATAAAATAGAAGCATTTAAGGTTAAAAAAGAAGCATTGGATGTTTATATTCGATCGAAAAATGCAGAAAAATCTTCTTTATCAAAAGAAGAAGGCCAATACGAACAATCAGTTCGGAATATCACTGATGAACTTCGGTTGATTAAAAAGAAAGATACTCGTTGTCCTACTTGCAATCGTCCTTATGATCAAGATCCTGTAAAAATACAGGAAATGATTGACAATATTAACACCAGACTAACTACTCATACAGAAAGTTTAAATAAGGTAAGAGTTAAAATTAAAGAATTTGAAGATAGTTTATCCGAATATTATGAAGGCCAAAAGAAAATTGATACCAAAATTAACGATCTCAATCAAATTATCAGGTTGCAGGACAATCTTAACCTTCAAATCAAAAATGCAAAGGGTAAAATAGATAGCCTGCAGCAAGATATCGAGAAACTCCAACAAGAAACAGATCCCAACATTGATATCTTAAAAAGAATCGAGGACGACATTAAGAAACTCGAGGAAACAATAGATCAACAGCAGAAAGAGCTGACGATTTTAGAGAATGCTAAATTTGTGGTATCAGAAGAAGGAGTTAAGACCTATATCATCAAAAAAATCATTAACTTATTGAATAGTAAGGTCAATGATTATCTTTACCAGTTAGAAGCACCGTGTAAGTGCCAATTTGATGAACAATTTGAAGAAACCTTGTTTAATGAAAATGAGGTAGAATGTTCTTACTTTAATTTTAGCGGAGGAGAACGTAAACGGATCGATTTAGCGATTCTTTTCACCTTTCAAGATCTGCTTAAACATCAAATGGGCATTAATTACTCTTTTAGTGGGTATGATGAATTATTTGATTCTGCTTTAGATGCTAAGGGAATTCAAAGCGTTTTAAGCATCCTTAAAAATAGAGTAGAAAAATTTGGAGAACAGATCTATATTATTAGTCACAACTTTAACACAGTTTCTTCGGAAAATATTGATAACACTATTTTCTTGAGGAAATTTAACGGATTAACTGAATTAGTAGAATGAATTTCATACCTGTAGAATATATAGAAAATGGCACTTTTGTAGGAGGCGAAGAAGATTGCTTTAACGATGACATTAAAACGGGTGACACATGTTATGTGATAACCCAAGAATATAAAAACAAACTTGATCGTTTTCTGGATGCTATCCCAATGGAATTATGAACGAAAACGATTATCTCTTAATTAGCGACGACGGACCTGGATTTAATACCATTGAAGGCGAAGGTCGATTAATAGGCAAGCCTTCTATTTTCCTTCGTTTATTTGGTTGTAATCTTACCTGTAAAGGATTTGCTAGTGCAGATTCTCCATGGGGGTGCGATTCTTATATTTCTTGGTCGAAGAAAAACAAATATACTTTTGATCAAATGTTTAAATTTTATGAAGACAATCACTTTGTAGAATTACTTGCTAATCATCATATATGGAAATTAACTGGAGGAGAACCTATGCTCCGACAGGATATATTATTCAAATTCGTTAATGCATTTAATGAGCGATATTATATTAACTCAAAAATAGATTTCGAAACTAATGCTACTATTATGCCTAGGTCCAAATGGATTTCACTGGGTGCTACATTTACTACATCACCAAAATTAATCAGTAATGGGGATCCAGAAGAAAAAACTTATAAACCAGAAGTCCTTAAATGGCACGTGGATAATCATTCTTGCTTTAAATTTGTAATCAATAGCGATAAAGATTTGGAAGAGATCTTCCAAAAATATATTCAAGACGGATATATAAATGTACCTAAAGATTTAGTTTGGTTGATGCCTGCTTGTGGTTCAAGAGCAGAACATGCCGAGCGAGCACCTAAAGTAGCAGAGATCTGCAAAGAATATGGGTTTAATTTTAGTCCGCGACTTCACCTGGTTTTGTGGGATAAAGCATTAAGGGTATAGTATGACTCTCGATGCTAGTTGTCCGAAATGTGGGTGTAGAGCATTGGCTTCTGTTAGTTATAACGGAGAAATAATATACACAGCGTGCACAAAGCGCCTTGAATGTGGTTTTGAAGGTAAGAAATCTGTTTCGCCTGAAGTTGCAGAAAGTCTTCGTAATATAAAAGAAATTGACAATATCCTGGATCTATGTAAATAGATACATGGCATTAAAGATTCGTTCTGGTACACCAAATACAACCAATTATTCAAATGGCAATAAAGTTGTATTTGAATATAATCCGGTAAAGACTGACATACCCAATCTTCCTTTTGGAGTACCACATGCAGGGCTTCCTGTTTATACCTATGCTGCGTTAAAACCCATCAAGATTCCTGTTCCCCCCGCAATAGAAATGCCTGAAAGTAAACTTCCACAGGCAATTAATTATTATGCGGATTATGGTGGTTGTGGATTTTGGCGAATGATTTGGCCTCAGTATATTTTAAACGGAAATCAAAAAGCAGTAGTTACAGGATTAACTACGATGGTTCTTGAACCACATTTTTACAGAAATATTAAATCTATTCGGGTACAACGTCAAGCCACCCAAACCCAAAGAGATTTTGTTAATGCCTTAAAACAATTGAGCGACAACAATCCACAAAACGGATTTGAAAAATTCCAATTGATCTATGAAATAGATGACATTGTTTACAAAGACGATATCCCCGACTATAATAGATGCAAAGAGGCATTCACCGATAGTACTATTGAACAATGCATTACAGAGATCATGCAAACTGTGGACGAAATTACAGTAACATGTCCATACATGAAAAAATATTACCAAGAAAAAACCGGTAATAAAAATATTACAGTCATCCCTAACTATCCTCCAAAATTTTGGTTAGATCGGTTTTATGATAGAGAAAAGGTGTTAAAACGTTTTGAACAATATAAACGGAAGCCGCGCATTTTATACTCAGGATCTGGTACGCATTTAGATGTTATGAATCGACCCAATATGATTGATGATTTCACTCATATTAAAACAGCCATTATTAAAGCACGTAAAAAGTTTACTTTTGTATGGAAAGGATGTTACCCGATTGAAATGAAACCGTTTATTGACAATGGAGAAATGGAATATTTCGATTGGAGCATGTTGATGGATTATCCTCAGGGATTAGCAGACACTAATTGCAATGCAGTCTTTGCTCCATTAACTGACAATATATTTAATCGTTCTAAGAGTAATATCAAAATGGTAGAATCTGGTGGTTTAGGTTTGCCTGGGGTTTTTCAGGATCTCGATCCTTACTATAATGCTGATTTAAAATTCATATCTGGTGACGACTTAATCAATCAATTAGAAGTATTGACCAAAGACGAAGATACTTTTATGAAGTATTCTGACACTTCCCGCAAATTTGTTGAGGGTCTGTGGTTAGAGGACCATATCAATGAATATCTGGCTCTTTATACTACGCCATATGGTTCAAAAGAAAGAGCAAGTATTGCGCCTAATTTAGTTGCATTAAATCCAGATCAATTTAATATTGTGTGATGAATGTGAATGATAAAGGAATAAGTTTTGAAAATGGAGATGAGCTACCGCGCGAATAATCTATGAGCAAAACAAACACTGAAACTGTGGACACACCGCAGGTCGCGGTTAGCTCCACTGACTGGTTAGACCTGCGGTGCTTTTGCAACCGATGTGAAGAACGAACAAAAGCTATCTATCATCTCAACGTATCGTGCTCAAACTGCGGGTGGAAAGGCGTGGCGATAATCCGCAAAGGCGACTCAGCAAGCAGTAGCGCCGAATGTCCGCATTGCGGTTGCTCGCGCCTGAGCTTCGGCACTGATCCATCGCTGGCGAGCAGGTCTAAATAACTTTTGAGAAAGTAGTATTAGAGGCAGGAAATCGTGTAATTAGATTAATATGCGAAAAGTTGGAAACATATCATTTAAATCCAACGTCAATTCGTACCAATATTAGAGGAGTTGAACTACTTCGAAGAACTGTTAATTTTAAGAGCGATTTAAATAAGGGTGGTTATCTGCTAAAGATAGCAGATATATCTATACCTATTATATTAGATCGTAATATTATTACCGGTCTTATACAAATTACATGCAGTAAATTACCATAATGATTTATTGAAAATTTTCAATCAGAACTTATCATAAATAGATGTGGAGAAATGTTTATTATGATGGGCGCAAAGAATGCATTCATCTTTGGACTTGGGATAAGAACGGCAATCGTGTTAAGGAAACTCATCCTTACGAACCATTTCTTTATGTAGAGAGTCCCAATGGAACTGATGGTGTTAGTATTTTTAACACCAAATTAAGAAAAATTTCTTTCAATAACCAATTTGAAAGAAACAAGTTTGTTAATGACACAGCTATTCGCCGTTTGTTTTATAACCTGAAATGTGAACAGGAATTTTTGATCAGTAACTATAAAGATTTTACTGGCAACATAAATGAATTTCCTTTGCGTAATTGTTTCTTTGATATTGAAACCGATTGCAAAGATGGGTTTGCTGATCCTAACATAGCAGACAAAGCCATTCTTCTTATCACGGTATATGATACCTTGAAAAAGGAATTTGTAACTTGGGGAACAAAACCATACAAATCAAAAAGAGAAAACCACACGTATCATTATCATAAAACAGAAACCGATATGTTGATCGGTTTCTTGGATTATTGGAGCCAAGATTATTTTGATATGGTAATGGGATGGAACTCAGAAGGATATGACATTCCCTATATTCTCAACAGACTTCGCATTGTTTTAGGTGAAGCTGAAATGAAAAGATTCTCTCCTGTTAGTCGCTTATATTGCAGAGAAGGAATTGGAATGAATCAATTTGGTAAACCTATTAACAAATGGTATATCTATGGTATTAGTCATTTGGATTATATGGAAGTTTATCAAAAGCTTTCTCGTGGTGTTAGAGAATCCTATTCCTTGGACTATATTGCTGAAATTGAATTAGGTAAAAATAAATTAGCAATCAATACGGTAAATTTGGCTCAATTAGCAGAAAAGGATTGGGATAATTTTGTAGACTATAATGTTTACGATGTTGAACTTCTTGTAGAGTTAGACGCTAAATTAAAATTCACCAAAATTATTCGAACTCTCTCTTATAGAGGGTTTATTAGTTTTGATCAGGCGCTCGGAAAAGTAATGATGATTACGGGATCTGCAGCCAATCAAGCTCTTAAACAGGGTCAATTAATATCTACATTTAAAACAGACGGATTTAGAAGTGATTTTGAAGGAGGATATGTTCATGAGCCAGAACGCGGGCTGCATAAGTTTGTCGTTTCTTATGATGCAAATAGTCTGTATCCCAATACCATGATTACCTTAAATCTTTCACCAGAAACTAAAATAGGGAAGATCATAGAAGAGGATGATAAATCGGTTACATTGAAATTGGTTACAGATAAATCGGTTACATTGACTCGTGAACAATATAGTCGTTTATTAGAGACTGAACAAATTGCAGTATCAAAAGCAAAAGTTCTCTATACACAAAAATTTAAGGGTATTATTCCTCAGATGATTGATGGATACTATAAGGAACGATTAGAAGTCAAGAAATCTATTACTAAATACGAAAGACAAATATCTGCAAATAAAAAAAGAATAGCAGAATTATTGTCTTTGCAGAAATGAACGAATATATCTGTATGGTATTCCCGTTTTTGTAGTTATAATTGTTTTAGTATCGTTATTATTTCTTAACACATATATTTGATCATGAGGAATTCCATAATTTTTCCATTCTAATCGAGTTTTTGTCAGTTCAATATTTTCTTTTATCAAAAAGAGAGTGAAATATACTCTTGATTGAAGCTTGCCGGCCTCTGTACATTTTTTACTCGTTAATTGTTTTTGTTCTAACGTTCTATTATTCCTAGCAACAATCCATTTAGGTTTTCTTAAATTTTCTACCTGTTGTTTTTTGTTTTTATCCCAACTACGTTTTGTAATAGAACATTTTAATGCTCCTAAACGAACATTAACGGGATTTCTATTTTTAAGTGATTTTAACCCATGTAACTTTTTTTGTTCGGGTGTAAGATTATCAAAATAACGTTTCATATTTTTACTTCTAATTAATAATTGTTGTTTATTACACTTATATCCACAAGGACCTTCACCTCCATCACTTAAATTAAGTAATAATCCATGTGGTTTTCGTTTGAAATGTTTAATAAGGTTCATCTCAAGTTGAAATGCATACTGCTCATCGTCTGTTTCAATATATGTATGATAAATCGGAACAATTCCTTGTTGTTTTAAATTATTAATATACCCTTCTACTACTTTATTCTTTTTCTTATATTTTCTTTGACCTAATATAGATCCCTTTCCTATATAAAAGGGTCTATATTTTAGATTTGTTTGTTCGAATACATATTTTCCCTGTTGATTTGGATTTAATAAGATATAAACTTCATATTTCATATAAATATTTATACCAAACATGCCACAAACAGAAATATCGATTGAAATCGAAAAACTAGAGGCCGAATGTAAGAAACTAGAGGAACTCAGGAACGATGCTATCAATTTAGACTTCATTTTAAAGTTAATGCTTAATTCGGTTTATGGAATTTTCGGTCAAAAATATTCACCATTATTTGACACAGACCATTCTTCTAGTATTACATTAACGGGTCAAGCAGTTGTTAAAAGAGCGGCAGATATTGTTTATGAGTATGTAAAGAATTTATATCCAAATAAAGACATCAAGAAATCAGATCTCTATATCTACGGAGATACTGATAGCTGCTTCTTTTCCTTTGAAAAACTTGATATTCCTTTATTTGATGATAAAGGAAAGCTCAGCCCTGATGCTAATGATTTTGTATATGGTATTACTAAGAAATTGAATGATGATATTTTAGAGTGGGCTGAAAAGGAACTTTGTTCTACTGATCCTCGATTCATATTTAAACGTGAAACTATTTGTGATGTATCTTTGAATCTAGAAAAGAAAAGATACATTCTTCATATCATCGACAATGATGGAGTGGAAACCAATAAATTTAAATACGCGGGTGTTGAAGTGGCACGCTCTACGTTTTCTGCGGAAATTAAGGTATTGATTAAAAAGGTCATTGAAGAATTAATGATGTCCCAGGATAGAAGTAAAGCGACAGAAATCTATCGCAAAGGATATGCCGAATTTCAACAATTAACACACAAAGAAGTTTCCTTTAGATCCAAGATTTCGGATTATGAAAAGTATTACAATCAGGTCATCGATAATCAAATAGCTAAGCGCACTCCTGTTCATGTTAAAAGTGCTATTTACTATAACCGTTTATTAAAACAATATGGGTTGGATATTAAATATGAACCTATAGGTAGTGGACAAAAAATTAAATGGTTTTATGCTGGTAATAATAAATATGGTATGTCTAGTTTTGCCTTCATCGCAGACTTCCCAAAAGAAATAGAAGACGTGGTTAAAGTAAATTACCAAAAAATGTTTGAGAAAACTGTTGTGCCTCCATTGGAGAGAATTTATACAGCAATCGGATGGAAGTTACCTGATCTTATTCACGAAGCGCAAGTGGATTTATTTGACTTATTTAAATAGTATCATAATATACACATATGAAACAAAAAAAGTTAGTCATGTTTTTAGATACTGTGGGACGAACAGTAGTGGGCGAGCTCGATGAACAAACAGAAACCATTTTGAAAGTAAAGAACCCTGCGATTCTTAATGTAGCACCTGCAGAAGGTGGTCGTATGGTAGTTCAAATTTTGCCGATAGTTTTTAAAGAGTTTTTAGCCGATAGAACGGAAAATACTATTTGGAATTATAACAAAGGTCAAATTACTGTTTCTAGTATTGAAACTTTAGATGTTCGGTTGCAAAAACAATACGAACATATGTTTGATAGTAATAATGTATTTGTTCCACCAGGATCTGGGATAGCGAATGCACCCGCTACTAGTGAAACTGCTTCTAAAGAAGAACCAAAAATATTAAATTTGTTTGATTAATATGGACAAGAAAATTACAGACATATTTGAGTCTATTAAAGGACTCAACCCCTATGCAGACTTTTTAGACGGAAGTACTTTGTCTAAGGTAAAGTCATGGACGTCAACGGGCTGTTATGCACTTAATTGTATTATGTCCGGATCTCTTTATAAGGGAATTCCATCAGGTCGAGTAATAGGGATCTCAGGCCCAGAATCTTGTGGTAAAACATTTATTCTGAATTCTATTTTTAGAGAAGCTATTCTTGAGGGTCGTTATGTATTTGATTTTGACACTGAAAACGCTCAAGATGAACAAACGGCTAGAAATTTAGGATGTGATCCTTCTAAGATCGTTCATATTCCAGTCGATACTACTGCAGAATTCAAGATTCAATCTTGTAAAACATTGGATAAAATTATCGAGAACAAACTCCAAGGAAAGGGGTTGTTGGCGTTGGATTCTTTGGGTAATTTAGAAGGAACTAAAGAGAATGCTGACGTAGAAAAGGGCAAATCAGTTGCCGATCAAGGAACTCGGGCTAAAGATCTTAAAGGTGTATTAAGAGCATTGACACACCGCGCTGCTCGAGCTGACGTACCTTGTATTTTTACAAATCACACCTACGCGGACCCTCAGCAGTTATATCCTACTATCATCAAGAACCAATCAGGAGGATCTGGGCCGCTATATATGCCCTCTATTACCATTCAATTGGCTAAAAAAGGTGATAGTGCAGACACTACTAAACAAAACACAAGCAAAGATGCTCAAGAAGATTCTCAGTCTTTAACAAAGGGTTATAATGGAATGACTGTACGAGCCCTTTCAATCAAAAATAGATTCGTCCCTCCCTTCCTAGAAACAGAATTCTACATCAACTTCTCAACAGGATTGTCAAAGTATTCTGGTTTATTAGATATTGGATTGGGATATGGTGCTATCGTACAAAGTGGCTCCACATATGCTTTGCCTGATGGTAAAAAATTGGGTTACTATAAGAACTGGCGTGATGATGCGGATCTTTGGGAAACAAAAATTATGCCTGATTTGGAAATTCGACTTCAGAATGCTTTGAAATTCGGTACATTTCTTAAAAGTAAGGAAGTAGATAATTCTAAAGTTGATATGAGCATCAAAGATACTATAGAATCAGAAGAATAATGGAAAATTTCGTTTCTACAAAAGTCATTGAAATGGGTAGCTGTGCTTTTCGACAGTGGAGAGCTACTTCACATTGTCACCTACTCCACGGTTATCATTTAACTGCTAAATTTTGGTTTACTAGTGATGAATTAGATCACCGAAATTGGGTTTTTGATTTCGGTGATTTAGATGGTTTGAAAAAAACTCTGGCAGATATGTATGATCACACAACTTGTGTAGCTGCGGATGATCCTGAATTGGATGTTTTTACAGATCTCCACAATAAAGGGATAATAGATATTCGAATTTTTCCTAATGGAGTAGGGATAGAGCGCACAGCAGAACAATGTTGGATCATTGCAGATTCTTACGTAAGATCTAAATCTGAAAATAAAGTAAGATGTCTTAAAGTTGAAGTTTTCGAGCATCCAAAAAATTCTGCCGTATTCGAAACCAAACACAATTTATCATAATTCAGTGTGGATATTGACCCAGAATTGTTTGAGAAGATTGTTTGTTATAGCAGTCTTACAGATCCACAATATTTAGGATTAATATCCCCCTATTGTAATCCGGCTCTCTTTAAAAACAAAGATATCAAAAATATCTTTGGAATTCTCCAAGAGCATCATTCTAAATATGAAACAGTTCCAAACGTCACGGAACTTAAAACATATTTAACGACTCCGGAAAAGAAGGACTCTTTAAAAGCCCTTCTTAACCAATTCGCTAGTCCTTCTTTTGATAAGAAATACAATAAGGACTTTCTTTTCGCCAATACTGAAAAATTTCTCCGCGAGAAATCTGTATATCAAACACTAGTTAAGACGAATCTTGATCTTCAAGAAGGAAAATTGGATTCTGCTCAGGTATTGAGCGAATTCGAGCGAGCATGTTCTATAAGCCTCCATACTGATAAAGGATTGGATTACTTAGAAGAACTAGATCGCATGTGTGATGAATTTACCAAAGAACATTCTTATATTTCAAGTGGGTGGAAATGGTTGGATAATAATTTAGGAGGTGGTTTTTTAGAAAATGGCAGATCCCTTTACGTTTTCTACGGGGAAACTAATATAGGTAAATCTATTTTCTTGGGTAACATCGCAGCCAATATGTTAAGCCAAAACAAAACAGTGGTTTTGGTTACTTTAGAGATGTCAGAAATTATGTATGCTAAACGTATTAGCTCTCATTTATCTCAGATCCCTATAAGTGATATCCCTTTACAGATTATACCGTTTAAAGAATATATAAAAGGATATAAGAAAAAACACGAAGGAGCTAAATTAATTGTTAAGGAATTTCCTCCTAATACGATTACAGCCTTTCAATTAAAAGCGTTCTTCCAACAATTAGCTTTGATGGGAATCAAAATGGATGCATTTGTTTTGGATTATCTTAATCTTTTAGCATATCCCAATCCCAATATGGGATTGTATGAAGGCAATAAACGTAATACAGAATTAGTGAGGGCTTTGACTTATGTATTCAATTGTCCTGGTATTTCTGCGACTCAAACTAATCGTAGCGGATTTAGTGGCGCTACGGAAGGAGCTATGCCGGGTTTAGAAACTACAGGAGAATCTATAGGCATTTCTCAAACAGCAGATGTTCAATTGCCTATATGGGTAAAAGAAGAAGAAAGGGAACTTAATTTAATCAATCTAGGAATTGCCAAAAATCGTTTTGGTGCAAGAGATATTTTTACATCTATGGAAATTATGTATAATACTCTTACTTTAAAAGAAATTAATAACAGTTATGTTCGGGGTGTTATTAATGATATGAATTCTGGCAAGTCATTAAACAACACCCTTAATACTATTGAAAATATGGGAGGTTGAAATATTAACCGATTTCAATAAATAATGGAAATGGATAACAAACCATTAATAGTAATATTTACATCACCTCATATTGATGGGATCACATCCTTTTTAATATATCGATGGGTGAGTGGTAATCGTTTGACTAATCATAAACATGTAGTTCTTAAAGTAAAAGAAGACATGAGCCATTATGAATCCTTAATTGAACGTGCTGATTCAATTTATTGTTTTGATGTCTTTTTAAGGGAAGGATTGGAATTATTAAATAACGAAAAGGTAACCTTTTTCGACACTCATGAAATTAGTAATTTTTATAAACCCCAATATGACAAAGCCAAGTGCGTTATTAGACCAAATAGAGGATCTTGCTCTAATTTAGTATTGGAATTATTTGGTAAAATCACCGAATTTACTGCATCTCAATCTGTTTTAGCAAAGTTAGTAGATGAAATTGCTAATTACACATTTAAACATGAAATTAGTTATGATCTTCATTTGTTATATAACCATTATTACAAATGGGATTATGCTTGGTACCTTCGTGATTTTAAAGACGGATATAATGGTCTATCTAAAGGGCAGGCTGATAATATTGTAAAAATCAAACGCCAACTTCAGGAAAAGCTTAAACAGACGCAACTTTTTATAGGCAAAATAGAATTTGAAGGAATCCATTATAATTGCGTTTCTACAGTACAAGACCATTTAGATATTGGTGTGTTGGATCTAATCACTAAATCCAACACTTTTGATATTATATTTTGGGTTAATATTAAAACAAACAAAGTTAGTATTAGAAAATCTCGTAATGATGTTGTTGCAAATTTGCATTTGGGTAAATTTGCAAAATTTATATGTGATGGCGACGGCCATGAATACGCTGCAGGGGGTAATATAACGGATACCTTTCTGGAGTATAGTAAAACCTTTTCGGAAGCTCCGTTAACCTCTTCATGCTAATTACATCCTCTCATCAAATAGATGAACAAATCAAACCAGGAGTAGATCGAATTACTCAATCAGAATTTGAAGAATTGTCTTTGAAATTTGGCGCATTTCTATGTATAACTCTTAATAAGAAAATGAATTTCTTACAATTTTTAAAGTACCTCACTGAAAACAAAAGAACCCAAGACGCCTTTACTAAATTTACCGGAGAAGATAGCAATCAGTCCGCCATTCGCAATTTCGTTTATCACACACCAAATATTTGTAAAAAAGTATTTCAATCCAACTATAATAAATGATAGATAAAGAGGAACAAGAAATATACAATACCTATTTGTATAATCTTCGAAGCGTTTCACACAAGCCATTCAAGGCTCGGAAAAATTTTGAGAATTTAGAAGAAGATACTAAAAACATCTTAATCAAGCTAAAGCACTTCCTCAATCATTTTCATTATATTAGCATCCGAGATTTCTTTTCGGCCTCGTTTCATTATGAACAAAGTTATCTTCCTTTGGATCATTTTTTAAGTCGCAAGGCTATTAAATATTATACCACTTACAAAAACGAACAAAAGCAACGTAACCCCGATTTACAATTGGATGAGATTAA
>Ga0164241_10004568_pt1 | contig 13358 bp, 6 predicted proteins | sample OricomyardsoilBY_FD_108780 | JGI IMG/M metagenome (GOLD analysis project Ga0164241, IMG submission 108780) | Backyard soil microbial communities from Emeryville, California, USA - Original compost - Back yard soil (BY) | ecosystem: Environmental > Terrestrial > Soil > Unclassified | place: USA...
GCGCCGCGTCGTAGAGCTGGTACGAGACCGCGACCGGCCCGCTCGGCCCGCCCTCGATCCAGAAGACGCCCACGTCGTCGCCACGTAGCGCGACCACCGCGGCGCGCGTCGGCTCGGCGCGCACGATGACGTCCGTGCTCGTCTGCCTGCCGTCGGCCTCGAAGCGCTTCAAGAGTAGCGCGTCGACGCCGCTGGTCGCGGTCGTCTCGCGCGACACGACCAGCGTCGTGCCGTCCGCGCGCCCGACCGCGTCGAAGGCGGGGTCCTGGCGCAGCGCGCGCCCGCCGCTCACCGACGACAGCACGTCCGCGCCGTCGACATAACGCAGCGTCAGCGCCGGCTTCTCGGGCTCGGCGTAGGCGATGGCGTAGGCGCCACCCGCGAGCGCGACGAGCTTGTCGTTGCGCGTCGGGCTCGAGCCCGAGAAGACCGGCACCGACGCGCCGAGCGCCACGCCGGCCGCGCTGTAGCGCTGCGTCGACATCATGAACTGTCCATCGGTGACCGCCCACGACAGCAGCACCGCGTCGCCGTTGCGCAGCCCGACGAGCGACTTGCGGAAGTGCTGCTGGCGCGTCGTCTCGTCGACGCCGAGGCCCTCGATGCGCGACAGCTCGGTGCCGTCGGCATCGAAGAACGCGACCATTCGGCCCGCGTCCATCGTCGCGCCCGCCGCGCGCCCCTCGCTCCAGCTCGCGACGAAGCCACCGCCCACGAGGTTGGCGACGTCGCCCTGGTAGCCGTCGCGCGTCGGCGCGCTGAGCGGCGTGGTCACGCCCGGGTCGAGCGGCTCGCACACGTTGCCCGGCACGCTCGCGTCGTCGTTCGCGGGGTCGTCTTGATCGGGCACGCAGTCTCCATCCGCGTCGGCGGTGTCGCTCTCGCGCGCGTCGATGAGCCCATCGCCGTCGCTGTCGCGCGGCGCGTCGATCGGCCCGACCTCGTCGGCGTCGCTGACGCCGTCGCCGTCCGTGTCGGCCAGCTTCACGCTCGTGCCCAGCGCGCGCTCGATGGAGTTGATCAGCCCGTCGCCGTCGCTGTCGGCCTGGGGCTCGAAGCACTGGGACTCGACGCAGAAGCCCGAGGTGCACTGCTCGTCGCTGTCGCAGGTCGAGCCGAGCCCGCGCTTGCCGCCGTCGCTACACGCGGCCAAGCTGGCCAAGATCGCCATGATGAGGGTGCGTCGCATGCTCTCTCCCCTGTCGCCGGACGCGACACCATCGGCGCGCACGCGGCTCGGGTCAACCGTGCAGGGCGTGTCGATATAGTTGGGATCCCAATGATTGGGATCCCATGCTTCGCCCCGCGCTGGCGCTGACTGCCGCGCGCGCGTACAGTCCCGGGCTCGTCGGTCAGCCCGCGGAGCCTCCATGCAGCCCATCCGTCTCCTCGTCCTCGCGACGCTCGTCCTCTCGTCGCGCGCGCTCGCCGCGCCACCGCCGGTCTGCCCCCTCGAGGCCAGCTCTCGGCCCTACTTCGCCACGCACACGTTCGTGACCCCGCCCGATCCGCCGCTCGCGGGCGCGACCTCCGACCTGCTCGCGCTCGAGGACAACTGTGCCTGGGCCGGGGAGTACCAGACGACGCCGGAGGGGATCTCGCTGGTGCAGGCCGCCACCTTCGAGGCCGACCCGCCGAGCGTGGAGATCACCGCGGCCGATCTCGCGCGCATGCGCTCGCCGCCGCCCGGTGAGCGGCTCGGCTCGACCGACATCTACGTGACGCTGCGCGGCGCGGTCACCACCTGGCCGGACTGCTACGGGGTGTGCGTCGTCGACGGCAACACCGTCGTGCGCCACACGCTCATCAAGCCCGAGGACAACCCCGACGCGGCCGAGGCGACCTTCGACGACGCGAGCTACACGTTCCGCCTCGGCAACCCGCAGTGGGGCATGGACAAGGCGCCCGGGCAGAGCTGCACCAACACCACCAGCTGCACCTACCGCATGTGGTTCCAGCTCGGCTCCAACGGCTCGCACGACGGCCAGACCCACTACCAGCTCGGCTTCCGGAAGGACCAGCAGGTGCTGCTCACCGCGACCCACACCGACGTCGGCTTCAGCGCCGGGCAGAGCTCCAAGAACTTCATCCCGTTCGAGGTGCGCACCCCGAAGATGCCCGACATGGCCGACGCCGACTTCGGCTGGATCCCCTCGGCCAGCGCCGCCGACGTGGTCCTCATCGAGGGCTCGCCGGCGCTGAAGGTCGGCGCTCCGTACACGCTCAAGATCCACGTCGCCGACACCGGCAATGGCCCGATGATCAACCCGTCGCTCAGCCTCGAGAGCGTCAGCGCGATCCTCACGCAGCTCACCGGCCCGGTCCCGCCCTGGCCCGCGCGCATCGAGCGACGTGCGAGCTTCGACACGACCTACACCTACAGCGCGCACGCCGCTGGCCGCCTCGAGGGCCGCCGCGTCGAGGTCGCGGCGTCGAGCGTTCGCGGCCAGCCGTTCAGCTTCGTGACGCACGGCCCGGCGCTCACCGTCACCGACAGCGTCTCGGTGAAGGTCACCGTCGACGACAGCCGCCTGGTGCTCCAAGAGGACACCATCGCGCACGTGCGTGTGACCTCCATCGCGCCGACGCCGGTCGATGTCTCGTTCCCGAACGGCCTGCTCGTCGCCGACCACCCCGAGCGCGTGACCATCGGCGCGGTGCCCGCCGTGCAGGCGGTCTACACGCTGACGCCGAGCGACCCGACGATCGAGCTCGAGGTGCCGGTGCGCGGCGCCGATGGTGGCTCGACCGAGCTCGTCAGCACCATCGCGTTCCCGGGCGTCGCGGGGCCGGCGACCGCGTTCGGCGAGGCGCGCGTGACGGTCTCGCCGCTGCTCGTCGAGCTCGTCATGCGCCCGCTGGTCGCCGGCAAGCCCATCGTCGGTATGGTCATGCGGCCAGACGGCACGCTGACCGATCTCGACGACGACCCTGTCGATCCGCAGCTCTTGGTGCGCGTCACCAACACCGGCTCGAAGGGCATCGAGGCATCGCTCGAGAGCCTCTATCCGCAGGCGCGCGACCACTCGCCCGTGCTCGACCGCCTCGACATCCTCGCGAGCGCGACCGCGCCGGTGAAGCTGCCCATCGATCTACAGACCATCGCGGCGGGCGCGACGCTCGAGAAGACGTTCCCGCTGGCCATCTACGAGAACGGGCGCTTCGCGTTCTACGCGTCGGTCCAGGGGCACGTGCCGGGCGAGGTCGACTCCGGCTTCCGCGCGGTCGTGAGCGGCGCGCCCATCGCCGTCGGCGCGCAGTTCCCGGTGTCGATCGAGTTCAAGCTCGCCGATCCGACGGGCAAGGTCGCGGTGCTCGGCAACGGCGCCGTGCTGGTCGCACCGGGCGGCTGGGTGCCGGTCATCGCGACCGTGACCAACAACACCAGCAACGCGACGCTGAAGTTCCGCGGCATCGAGGTGGACGAGAGCGCTGGCAACGCCGGCAACGCGCTGCTCACCGAGCTCGCCCAGCAGACCTCGTGCCCCATTCGGCCCGGCGAGTACGAGCTCGCGCCGAAGGAGGCGGTGGTGCTGAGCGGCAACATCTACACGATGAAGAACGGCGCCCCGAAGGGCGACCTGCAGTGGCAGCTGCCGCAAGACGCGGAGCTCACGGACGACGCCAGCGGTGACCACGAGCTGCTCGACGACGTCGACTACCTGGTGACGAGCGACTTCGGTGGCTGGCTCGGCGAGACGCTCGCGGTGCGCGTGGTGCAGGACGAGCGGCGCCCGATCTATCCGCCGCTCGGCCTGTGGCCGCGCGCCGGCTACTTCGCCGAGGGCGTCATGGTCGGCATCGGCGGCTGGTTCCACGGCAACATCGACGCGCTCGTGAAGCTCGGCGGCGTGCTCGCCGATCCGTCGGCGCTGGCCGACAAGGTCGGCGAGGGCGCGCGCCACGTGTGGGAAGGCATGGAGCTGATGGCCAACACCTGGGCCGAGATGAGCCCGGCCGATCAGGACGCCTTCATCGTCTCCGTCGGCGACGAGGTCCTGCGCATCGCCAACCTCGATCCGCTCTTCGAGCTGCAGCTCGGCGACATCACGCAGGCCTATCAGACCGTGCGCGACGTGACCTATCCGCTGTTCGCGTCCATCGAGCAGGCCTACGCGACCAATGACCCGGCGGCCATCGCGGGCCTCTACGGGCGCATCAGTGGCAACGTCATCATGGAGGTCGCGATGTGCTTCGCGCCGACCCCGAGGTTCTCGCAGTACACCGAGGGCGCCGAGGTCGCGAAGCTCGCCAAGGCCACCGACGTGGCGGAGGCGGCGACGGAGCAAGCGCGCTTCCTCACCGACGTGCCGAGCGGCCCGGTGAGCGAGGCCATCGCGCGCAGCTGGTGGGGCACGGCGGGTGACGAGCTCGAGCTGACCCAGAAGATCTTCAAGGTCCTGAACGTGAAGGGCTACATGCGCGAGCGCGCGCCCGAGGCGTTCGATCTCATCAACCGCTGGGCCGAGGCCGTGTGGAAGCCCGAGTCGATGAAGCCCAAGGGCCTCTCCGACATCGACCTGATGATCCTCGGTGGTGCCGACAAGCTACCCCAGATCGCGGGTCGCAATCGGCAGCTCGACCTCAAGGGTATCACCGCGTTGTTCGAGCCCGAGGCCGACGCCATCATCGAGGCGCGCGTGCGGGCGCAGACGAGCGACGAGAACCTCGTCAAGGCGTGCCTCGAGCGCGCGCGCTTCCGGCGCCAGGAGATCCAGGAGTACGCGCCGAAGTTCGCCGACTACCTCGAAGAGGGCATCCCGGTGAACCGCAACTACGCGGACAATGGCCTCACGAACCCGAGCGACGCCATCCGACCGAACCGCGCGTTCGAGGTCGAGAGCGTGGCGATCGAGGGCGGGCCGACGCTGCGTATTCCCAAGATGGCCGACGAAGGGGGCGTCCTGAAATACATCTCGGGCGACATCGACTGGGTCCACTTCAGCTTCCTCGACGGCACGCCGCTCGACTCCGACACCGCGCGCCTGCTCTACGACCTCATGCATCGCTACGTCGGCATGCAGCACCCCGAGACCATCACCTGGATCAAGCTCGGGCAGGCGGTCTTCAAGGGCAAGGCGAACCAGCTCGTGGACTTCCTGAAGGGCGGCAAGGCGCTGCTCGAGGTGAGCGGCGACGAGCTGCGCGCCACGCGCATCGTGCCCGAGCTCACGCGCTTCAAGAACACCGGGCGCGCACACCTCATCTACTTCGACAACAGCGCCAAGTCGCTCGAGGGGTTCATCAGCGCCGCCGATCAGCTCGAGCGCTACTACCGCGCGCTCGACTCGCTGCCGTCGCGCAAGCTGCTGCTACCGTTCTTGTGGTTCGGTCGCTCCCTCGACAGCGACACCTCGATGGGCGGCTGCGACTGGCAGTACTCCGGTAGCGACAACGGCCTCATGCTGCGCCAGACGCACGCCGGCGTGACCGAACAATATCGGGACGGCGCGTGGGTGCCGTTCACCCTGCCGCCAGCGTGCACGGGCGCGAACGCGCTCGACCTCACACCCGTGACGCAGACCAGCGAGACGGTGCCCGCGGGCACGAGCGAGGTGCCCATCAGCGAGCTCGCCAGCGACTGGGCCAACGCGCTCGTCGGCCACCTCGACAAGTGGTTCGAGCCCGGCGACACGGTGGTCTTCGCCCCGGGCGAGGCGAGCCAGGAGGTGCGGGTGGTGACCGCGCTCGGCTCGCTCATCCTCGATCGGCCGCTCGACCACGAGCACCCCGCGGGCACGCTCGTCGCGGTCGTGCCGCCGGGCACGATCATCGCCGAGCCGAACCCCGAGGTCGCGCCCGAGCAGAGCCCCGAGACGTCGCCCGAGGTCGGACCCGAGCCGACCGCCGAGGCACCGGTCGAGGCCGCCGACGACGTGGCCGAGGTGAGCAAGCACAAGTCCGACGGCGGCTGCAGCGGCGGCTCGCCGAACCTGCTGGCGCTCGCGCTCGTGCTCGTGTTCATCGGCCGGACGCGCCGCCGCCGCTTCAGCGGAGCGCCTCGCTGAGCAGCGCGCGCGAGCGGAACACCCGCCCCGACGCGGAGGTGAGCGCGCCCTCGAGCAGCGGGCCGATCACCCGCGCCGAGATCGCGTCGAGCGGCAGCCAGCGGCCCTCGAGCCAGGCCTGCAGCGTCTCGCGCCCCTCGCGTGGCACCTCGGCCCACTCGTCGATCGGCGGCAGCACCCCGGCGGCCGCCAGCGCGCGCAGCTCGAAGAGCCACAGCCAGTCCTCGCCCGGGCGCGCGTCGGCGCGCTCGAGGCCGTCGAGCGCGCGCGCCAGCAGCAGGTAGAGCCCCGCCTCGCGCCCCCAGTCAGGGCACAGGTGCAGCACCACCTCGGTCATGCAGGTGGCCAGCGCCAGCCTCAGTAAATCGCCTTTCACAAATGCGTACGACGCCTCCATCGCGACCTGCTCGAGCACCGCCAGGTCGCCCGCCGGCTTGGCGCGCACGATCACACGCACGGCCGTCAGCGGCTGGATCGAGCCGGCCTTCGACGAGCGTCCGCTCGAGCGTCGGCCGTGCTTCACCAGCACCGGCACGAGCTCGTCGTCCTCCATCAGCAGGCGCACGATCTTGTCGTCGCGCGAGTCCGCTCCGCTCAGGATCAGCGCCCGACCCTCGATGATGCGCATGCTAATGTGTTGTCGCCAGCGCCAATGGAATGGACACGCCGAAGTAGATGACGACGCCGATCAGGTCCAAGCTGGTCGTCACGAACGGCCCGGTGGCGACGGCCGGGTCGACGTTGAGGCGCGAGAGCGCCAGCGGGACGAGCGTGCCGATGCTGCTCGCGATGGTCATGCCGAGCGACATCGACAGCGCGATGGCGAGCCCGTCGGAGACGCGATCGCCCATGAACGCCGCGATGCTGCCGACCAGCACCGCGTAGGTGAGCCCGAGCGTCAGCCCGACGCCGACCTCGCGCCTGAGCGTCGCGAACGTGCGCTGGCCCGCCGCGAACTGTCCGAGCGCCAGGCCGCGCACCGTCACCGTCGCGCACTGCGAGCCGACGTTGCCCGACATGCCGAGGATGATGGGCAAGAACAGCGCGAAGAAGTGGTGGGCCGCCAGGGTCTCCTCGAAGGCGCCCATCACGACCGCCGACGCGATGCCGCCAGCACAGCTCGCGAGCAGCCACGGGAAGCGGTTGCGCACGTGGCGGAAGACGCCCTCGTTCTCGGGCATCGGCGCGCCCGCGCCGGCCATCTTCAGGAGGTCTTCTTGGGCCTCCTCCTTCATGACGCCGATGACGTCGTCGACGGTGACGATGCCGAGCAGGTGTCGCTGCTCGTCCACGACCGGGACCGCCAAGAGCCCGTAGTCGGCGACGTGCTGCGCGACTTGCTCCTGGTCGGTGTCGGGCGTCACCGCGATGACGTCCGTTTCCATGATGTCGCGGATGCGGCAGTGCGGCGGCGCCGTCACCAGCCGGCGCAGCGACAGCACCCCGGCCAGCTGCTGCTCGGCGTTGAGCACGTAGATGTAGTTGGCCATCTCGAGGTCGTCGGACTTCTCGCGTAGCGCGATGAGCGCCTCCTCCGCGGTCGTCTCGGATGGCAGCGCGACGAACTCGGGCAGCATGATGCCGCCGGCGGTGTCGTCGGCGTACGACATGAGGTCCTCGACCTCTTCCTTGGTCGCGCTGCCGAGCTCCTCCAGGACCGCCTCGCGCTGCGCGTCCTCCAGGTCGGCGAGGATGTCGGCGCAGTCGTCCGGCGCCATCTCCGCGAGGATGGCCGCGGCCTGCTTGGGCGGCAGTGGATCGAGCACATGCTTGCCGAACGGCGGCCGCATGTGGACGATGAGCTCGGCCTTACGCGGGGCGTCCGCCAGCCGATCGAAGAGCGCCTGGCGATCCTTGTCGCCGAAGCCCTCGAGCACGGCGGCGAGGTCCTCGATGCGGGTCTTGGCCGTCAGCCGATCGAGGTGCGACCAAGCCTGCCGACGCAGGTAGCGGCGCAACGTCTCCTGCAGTAGTCGCTGGCGGCTGAGCTGCATGGAATACCTCGGCGGTGGGCTGTCCTCGGGGGCGCGGAGAGGTCGACCTGCGCCTATTCCTCGTCGCCACCGCCATGCGTCGCGCGTACACGCGGCGTGGGGCTGCGGTCGTCGCTGGCGCGCGGGGTCGTGCCGTCTCGCGGCTGCGTAGCGCGGGCACCGTCGCTGCCGGTCGGCGCGTCGCGATCGTGCTCGTCGCGTGGGACCGAGGTCCACGGCGACGGCTCACGCGCCTCGCTGCCCCGCGGCTGATCGCGCTCTGGGCGGGTCGGTCCGTCGAGCGACGGCACGTTGTCGTCGCGCAGGCTGCCATCGAGCCCGATGGGGTCGTTGACGCGCGCCGACGTCGTCTCGCTCATCGGGTGCTTGCCGCCGACCATGAGCCAGGCGGCGATGAGCAGGCCCACGGCGACCACCGCGAGCAGCGCGTAGCCGCCGCGGAACATGCCCTCGCGCGGCTCGCTGAGCGGCTCGATGGGGGTCAGCTTGCGATCGGTGTTGAGCCCCACGCGGTTGCGCGGCTCGCGCACCATGGGCTCGGGCTCGGGCTGCGGCGTGGCGATCGGATCGAGACCCGAGGTGCGGTGCTCGTAGGCGCGCACGATCGGGTTCGCGTCGACGCCGACGACCTTGGCGTACGAGCGGATGAAGCCGCGCACGAACACCGGCGCCGGCATCTTCTGGAAGGCGTCGAGCTCGAGGAGCGCGAGCATCGAACGAGGCACCTTGGTGGTGCTCGCGATGTCTTCGAGCGACAGGCCGCGCGCGACTCGCGCGTCCCGAAGCTTGGCTCCGACCTGACCGGCTTCCATGCGGCTCCCGTCCGTGGGTGACGGCCTCGAACCCCCGAAGCCAGGGGGCCATCTATCTGCCGAGCGCTTGCACTGTCAACCGCTCATGCCCGCAGCAGGGGCTTTTGTTGACAGCCGTTGGCTATCGCCCATGCCCCGCGGTCGATCGTCAGTCGACCTGGCGCAGGCCGGCCACGATGGTCTTGTTGGCGGCGCGGCCCGCGCTGATCTGCGTCGTCACGAGCGTGGTGATGAGCGCGCCGAGTGCCACCAGCGCCAGCTCGATGCCCTGCAGCTTCGCGGGCAGGTGATCGATGAGGTAGATCGACGCCTCGAGCTTGTAGTCGACGGCCTGGATGATGGCGGTGAACGCGAGCCCCAGCAGCAGCCCGAGCACCAGCCCGATGAGCGCGACCAGCAGGCCCTGCAGCGTGAAGACCAAGCGCACGAGACCCGACGTCGCGCCCATGGCCTTGAGGATGGCGATGTCCGGGGTCTTCTCGTGGACCACCATGATCTGCGACCCGACCACCACGAAGCTGCCGACCAGGATGATGATGAAGAAGAAGATCGACAGCACCACCTTCTGCAGCTCGAGCGCCGCGAACAGGTTCTGGTTCTTCTCCTTCCAGTCGAAGATCTGGTAGCGCGCGCGTCGCGTCGCGTCCTGGCCGTTGAAGCGCAGGAGGTTCGCCGTGGTCGACAGGTTCGCGATGGTCGACAGCAGCGGCGTGTCACCGCCCGCTGGCTCGAAGCGATCACCGTCGGCGAGCAGGCGGCGATAGCTCTGGTCGAGGTTGGCGGTGCCGCGCATGAACTCGTCGACCGGCTGCGGATCGAGCTGGCGCTTGAGGCGCGCCTTGGTCTGGGGCAGCTCGTCGAGCGAGCGCGTCTTCACCGCGATGGAGCGCACCATCTTGCCGCGGTTGAGGAAGCGCTGCGACACGCTGATGTTGACGATCGCCAGGCGCACGTCGTGGTCGTAGAAGCCGGCCTCGAAGGTGCCGACGACGCGGAAGTGGGCCGACGAGGGCAGCATGCCGTAGGCGCCCATCATCTTGTTGTCGATGCCGCGCAGCGGGGTCACGAACGTGAGCTCGTCGCCGATGTCGGCGTGCAGCTTGGCCGCCAGCGCCACACCGAGCAGCACGCCCGGCAGGCGTGCGGGCACCTCGAGCATGGCGCTGTGCTCGCCCGGGTGGGTGGTCACCAGCGGATCTTCCAGCGTGCCCGCCAGCCAGCGCAGCGGCGTCTGCGCGCTCAGCGGGCGGGCGTCGAGCACACGCACGAGCGCCTTGCGCTCGCCGATGGTGGCCTTGGCGGGCTCGACCGACAGCACTGTACGCGCGGGCTGCCCGGCCTCGCCATCACACAAGACGATGAGGTAGGCGTTGTCGGCCTCGAGCTGGAAGCGCTCGCCCGTCGCGCTCAGCTCCCAGTCGCCCTGCCGCAGCTCGAGCTCCTTGCCGTACCCCTCGGGCTTGCCGCTGAGCTCGAGCGGATCCTTCTCCTCGTAAAGGTCGACCGCGGCGCCCCCCTTCGCGACGAGCTTGGTTGGCTCGGGGTGGGCGCGCAGATCGAGCAGCTTGACGCGCGCGCGGTCCGCGTCGGGGACGATGCGATAGTCGACCAGCACGCGCGGCGGGTGGGTGTCGTCGGTCGCGACGAGCGTCAGCGACATGCCCTCGACCGGGTCTTTGATGCGCCAGCCGTGGTCTTCCGACGTGATGACGGGCAGCTCGCCGAGGTCGGCCAGCTTGCCCGACTTCAGGAGCGTCCCGACCTGCAGCACCGACTCGACGGTCGGCAGATCCACGCCCTGCACGGTCGCGCCAGCGCGGAAGACGCCGTGCGCGACCATCATCTCGTCGCCCGTGAGCGGCGTCGCGCCGACCACACCTTCGGTCGCGCGGATGTTGTCCATGACCGACTCGTAGTCGCTGAACGCGGACGCGCTCTTGGTGACCACGAGGTGCGGGAAGATGCCGAGGATCTTCTCTTCGAAGGCCGCCTGGAAGCCGTCGGTCACGGCCAGCACCACGGTCAGCGCCATCACCCCGCAGGCGATGCCGATGATCGAGATGAAGGTCACGATGGACAGCGTCGCGCTCCGCTTGGAGCGAGCAATCTTCATCGCGATGTAGACCGCGAGCCTGAGCTTCGACACTGTGATTGCACCGCCGAGGGCATTCGGTTAAAAGCCCTCGCTTCCAAAAGAGGCGCCCCTTACCATCCGGCTCGGCGAGTCACAAGGGGCGCTTGTGATGGGAGCGGCCTCGCGGATGTCATGCGCGAGAGCACGAGCCGTGAGAGGAGTGGGCATGCGATTCGGAATGATGGCGATGACGTGGTCGATGGCGCTCGTGAGCGCGGCGACGCTCACAGTAGGGTGCGGCGATGAGACGGTGGACAAGAAGGATGGCAGCGACGTGCCGCTCTTCGACACCGGCGGTGAGCTGCCCGATGTCCCGCAAGACTCGCTGAGCCCGACCGACGCGACCGCCCCGGACAGCACCACCGCGGTGACCGACACGACGAGCAACCCGCCCGATCTGGTGCCGGACATGACGCCGCCGAAGGTCATCGCGACGACGCCAGCCGCGGGCGCCGAGGGCGTGACCCTGCCGCTGACCATCACCATCACGTTCGACGAGGCGGTCTTCGGCAACACCATCGCGCCGCAGTCCGTCAAGCTGCTCGACTGGCTCGGCGCCGAGGTGCCCGGCACGCCGACGCTCGGTGCGGACGGCAAGACCGTGACGTGGCGCCCGACCACGAACGATCAGCAGCTCGCCTCGGCCTACACGATCCACATCGTCGGCAACATCATCACCGACCTCGCGGGCAACCGCCTCACCGCCACGAGCGACTTCACGTTCACGACGCAGACCTATCCGTCGCAGGAGCCCTATGCGGTGCTCGCGGCGAAGTACGCGCCGACCATCCACGCGCCCGTCGCGAGTGGTGCGCCGCCGCAGTACAACATCCCGACCAAGTTCGACTCGGACGGCGACTGGAACCTCGACAACAACCGCACCTGGATCATCTCGGGCGCGACCCAGGTCATCCCGGCGGTCTACTACTCGGTGGTCGAGTCGTTCACCCACTACTTCATCCAGTACGGCTTCTACTTCCCGTACGTGAACCACCCGACCGCCAACTCGAGCCACACCAACGCCATGTACGGCGTGATGGTGGTCGTCGAGAAGGCCCACGGCGACGTCGCGGAGCGACCCATCGTGGCCTATAACTACTGGAAGGAGTCGGAGCGCGAGGAGATGCTGTCCTTCTCCACCGAGGAGAGCAATATCGCCAAGGACGCCGAGTCGCCGCCCGACTGGGGCGTCGTCGCGGAGTTCCCGCAGGCCACGTTGTTCCCCGACAACCGCCTCCAGGTCCACGTGGCTGCCGGCACGCACCGCACCTGCCTGTGGGGCGTGAGCTCGGGCAACACCACGTTCTGCGAGTTCAACGCGAGCATCGAGAACGGCGACGCGCTGGTCTTCGAGTACCTCGGCAACTCGCCGACCCCGGTCGTCAAGGTCAACAACACCTGGCCCTCGGACATGAGCGACGTCGACGGCGATCCCGAGGCGTTCGGCTACACGCTGGTGCCCATCTTCAACTCGCTGTGGCCGCGCCGCTTCGAGACGGGTGAGGGCGCGATCTTCGAGCCGACGACGATGACGTACACGCCGGCATCGGGCCGCCCGGGCGCGAACCTGAAGCTCACCTCGAAGTTCCGTCAGAGCCTCACGGGCGTCGACCCGTCGGCCTTCGGCAACCCCATCTGGGCCTGGAAGTGGGCGCCCGGCTCGGGCGGCGGCACCGGCATCGGCGGCACCTTCCTCGCCGACGGCATCGTCAAGGGCGAGCTCGCGATGGACCCGGCCTTCTACGTCTGGGCGCGTCACCACCGCGCGAGCAAGGTCAACGGCATCACCGACTACGTGCCGGCGGCGGGCAGCGTGCCGGCGTCGGGCTTCGCGCTCGACTACTGCTTCGACGGCTACCTGAACATCGACGTGCGCACGACCAACCCGGCCTGCGTGGCGCCGGCCCCGTAACAGGTGCGGCCTGAACGACGGAGCCCGGGGAGACCCGGGCTCTTTCGTTTCAGGTGCGTGGGATCCCAACGATTGGGATCCCAACGATTGGGATCCCAACGATCGCGCCGGATAGGAACGAGGGTCGCCCGAGGTCCCGCACCCAAGCCGACCTCCGCGAACCGGGCCCCGCGCGCGTCCACGTCCGCGTCCACTCGGCGCGCGGGTGGACGTGGACGTGGACGGCAACGCGCGCGGGGAGGGGGGACGCGGGGCTGCGGGTCACGGCGCCCGGCCGCTCCACGACGGGGCCTCTGGCGGGCTCCGAGCCGACGCGAACCCCGAGCCCCGCCGGCCCACGAACCGGGCCTCGCGCGCGTCCACCTCCGCGTCCACTCGGGCGCGCGCGTGGCCGCGGACGTGGACGGCAACGCGCGCGTGGCGCGGGGAGGGGGGCGCGGGGCTGCGGGTCACGGCGCCCGGCCGCTCCACGACGGGGCCTCTGGCGGGCTCCGAGCC
>Ga0164241_10004569_pt1 | contig 13355 bp, 15 predicted proteins | sample OricomyardsoilBY_FD_108780 | JGI IMG/M metagenome (GOLD analysis project Ga0164241, IMG submission 108780) | Backyard soil microbial communities from Emeryville, California, USA - Original compost - Back yard soil (BY) | ecosystem: Environmental > Terrestrial > Soil > Unclassified | place: USA...
AATAATTATTCAGCCATTGGGAAAACCGGAACATACCCATTTCTCTTTATTTTGAAAATAAGGAAAACAATAACAAATAAAAGATGATTTCTAAGGGAGAAAAACGCAAAATACGATTTTTTTCCCCATAGGATCCCATAGTAAAAAAAATATTGACGCATGAATTTAATCGTACATCATGGTCAGAATGGGTGTTTAAGGTGTTGGATCGATAGAATACCAAAAAGTGGGATTTCGCGTTTTCCGGGTTTTTTGAAAAAAGAAACTCAAAAATTTTTTGGAGCGGCCCTAGGGAAAAAATCCAACATTGGTCCCCATTCGACCTCGCCTTCGATTCACTTTTTATTTTTTAAAAAAATAAAAATATATAAAAAGACATTTATGAAGACGAGGGTTAACATTGGCAGGGGTTTCATAAATCGGTAAAACGGACATATTGAAAGAGGAAGGGGTACTGCGACAATGGTATTAAAGCACTTGAGGCAAAGGCATACCGCCAAAGTCGAATTCTGGATCATGCTCTGGATCATGGTTGGGTGCGCGTCGGCGACGACCGTCCGGTACTTTATCAACACCGAGATGCAGAGGGACATGATGCTCCGCCGTGGGCTGAACCTCACCGACACGGTGGGTGTGATGGAAGGCAGCTCACAACACGTACAGTTCGCGAGGGACATTGGAGTGGAATCGGAGAAGGTGATGGAGCCGTGGCAGCGTCTGTCGGACCCGTTCCGCGGCTACACGACCGAGACGGAGCTCTCGAGCAAGATCGAGGTGCTCGCGAGCCAGTCCCACGGGGAGGTGCTGTGGCTGGGGACCTCGGTCGAAGGGAGGCAGATCAGCGCGGTGCGGCTCGGTCCGAAGCGTCCGTCGGCCCCGCGCGTCATGTTCATGGGCGGCATCCACGGCAACGAGCCGGTAGGGACGGAGCTCGTGCTGCAGTTCGGCTCCCACGTCATCAACGCGGACGCGACGGAGATCATGCAGGACGTGGAGATCTACATCGTTCCGCGCGTGAACCCGGACGGCTTTGCGCACATGTCGCGCTCGAACGTGAACAATGTCGACCTGAACCGCAACTTCCCGGACCAGTACGTCGGCGAGGATGCCAACGACTACTACAAGAAGGGGCAGAACGAGGCGGACGACGACGACTCGCACCCGAGCATGCCGCGGCAGAAGGAGACGACGGCGATGATGAACTTTATCACCTCCGTCCGCCCCCACCTGGTGGCGATGCTGCACAGCGGGACGACGATCTGCAACTACCCCTTTGACGGGAACCGCGACCACAAGCAGAAGAGCTACTCCGAGGGTCCGGACGATCCGCTCTTCCGCGAGGTGTGCAGTGCGTGGGCGTCGCTGAACCCCGAGATGATCGGGAATCGGATGTGGGGGGCGACTAGCGGTGCCATCAACGGCGCCAAGTGGTACATTCTGTACGGCGGCCTGCAGGACTGGGCGTACATCAACGCCGGCGTCATCAGCCTGACGATGGAAGTGAGCAGGGACCAGTGGCCCGACGGACGCAGCGTCAACTCCCGCTATGGGCCCAACAACCTCGCCGGGATGGTGGCTTTCGCGCGCACGGCGATGCAATCCATCTCGGGAAGGGTGATGGTGGAGGGCACTGCGCTGGCGAATGCCGCGATCCGCGTCAGCCTGCACGCGGAGGACGACCCCGACGACGATGGGGATCACGTTGGGGACATTGACCTCATGGAAGTCAAGACGGACGCGAACGGATACTATGTCCGCCTGCTCCCCGTGGGGCGCGGGACCATCGTCGTCGCCGCGCCGCAGTGCATTGGCGCGCGGATCAACTACGTGATGCAGGAAGGGATGAGTCTGCGCCGCGACTTTAACCTCCGACATCTCGCCGACGCCTTTGCACACCGATTGTAAGAATCAATCCTTGTATTTATTTTCTCGTATTTTCCTAGTCAATGTCCGCCGACTCGCCCTCGTCTTCGTAGAACTTGCTGAGCTTCGACGAGCCCTCCGCCGACTCGACGCGCTCGGAACGGCGCTTATTGCTACGCTTGCCCTTCGCCATACCCTTCAGACGCTCGAAGGGGTCCCGACCATCATACGCAATGTACATGTTCACCCCGACCACCAGGATCTTGCCAAAGAAGTCGATGATGAAGAAGGCCATAGTCGTGTTGCGCGCGGAAATGACGGCACCGAGCGTCGGGCTCAGCGCGAACATCAGCGCGTACGCGGCGTAGAAGACAAAGAAGGCGATGGCGTACACATTGAGCCAGGTGAGGCCGAGCGTGTGGTACTCATCGTCAAAGATGATGTAGTACATGGTGATGCACAGCACAACGGCCGAGGCCGCGAACAGGAACCACTGGATCAGCTGGCCGTACGTGACGGGGTCGTTCGTGAAGTACACGGCAATGTACAGCAGCTGCGAGAACGCCAGGAAGATACCCGCGAACGTGGGACGGGCCAGGCCGGCCTTCTCCGTATGCAGGACGAACGACGTCGCAAACGCCAAAAAGCCCGAGGCAATGCCGTACCCGAGCCAGCGGAACCAGGGCTCGGCGGGGTACACGAGCAGGATCAGGTACAGCATCGACGTCACCGCGAGGGCGAACGCCTGCGTCCCGATCAGCACCAGGGGCGAGAACATCACCCGGTGGCCCTCCGTCTTCCCGTACGACTTGAACACCAGCCAAGCCAGCAGGAGCAGGGATCCGAACGCCATGATGGCGAACATCACCCATAGAAGCACAAGAAACCAGTCCATCTTGAGATGAAACTACGTACGCTTAGTCTATCAGCGCTTATCTCTTTTTCATATGGTACCCGCGAGCGGCAAACAAAGAGCCCGGTAAAAACGAAAAAGTTGTGCACTTTCAACAATCGGGAGCCACCGCCCCCACTTTTATTTCCGGGTGTGAATCAACCTCCCACGACTCGCGGACGTGCTTTTGCAGATAGTTGGTCGTGTTCATCAGCGTGTACACGCGCAGCGCGACCACCACGACGACCAGCACCACCATCGTGGCAAAACTAGAAAACCCTCCTCCCATTCACAAAAATATATTTTTTACATTCGTCATGTATTCTTGGTCGGCGGTGGGACGGCGCGCGGTGGTGTAGAGGCGGCCTGCTTGCTCTTATTTCGCATTCTGTTCTCGAGACCGGGGACGTTCATGCTGAACTGCACCCCGCCGGACCCAAAGTCGTTGTACATGTCGTGGATATCGTCGCGCACCTCCTGGGCGACCTCCGTCACGTTCCGCAGCACCGCGAGGCCTTCCGTGGCGTGGCTCAGCATGTCACTGACCTTGACCTCGTGGACCATGTCCGCAAAGTCGTCGAATGCCTGCTTGACCTTCTCGTCGTCGAGCATCGTATCGAGACTGTGCTGGATCCGGTGCAAGGACGCCTGCACCGACGGCTTCTTGAGGGCGTCGACAAAGATCAACACCACCGTCTTGGTGATTGAGAAGAGGAGGTTGACATTCCCTTCCTGCGCCTGCTTGGCGACAAAGACCGTCAGGTCCGTCATGGCCGACGCGGCGATCGCCGTCTCCTTCTTGCCCGCGAGCTTGATGCAGAATTGCAGGATGGGCGTGATGACGCCGACAATGTCCACCTTCTTGGCGTCGGACGCAATAAGACCGAGGTCTCGCAATCCGGCAGCGACTTTGGCGAGGTCCTCCGAAAGGAACTCTGTGGTGTTTTTTTGCGGCAGGCTTCCGTGAATCACCTGAGCGAGGCTGATTCCACCGAGCCCTTCGTCGGCCTGGTCCATCCACTTGCGCGCCACACGAGCCATGTCACCGCCATTGGCCATCATGTTGATCCCGTCCTTGATCTGGTCCGAGTTGCTCCAAATGAGCCAGACGCCGACGGTCGCCACAATGGTCAGAATCACGAGACAAAATACACCAACTGCGAGTAGCGCAAAATACACGGAATTGTACGCCACCGCCCAGTACGCGTTTCCCTGTGCGGCTTTTCGGTTCATCCTCGATGGATCAATGCGATTCATACACCGAGGCTCCTTTTTTAATAGGAAGGAACCGGAACATGTCACGCCCTGCTCAAAAAGTCCACAATTCCAAATTTCGTTAAAATCGTCAGAATAAAAGGAAATTCTTTATTTGGACTCTTCGTCCGACGATTGCGGCTCATTCAGCCAACTGGCACATCTCTTCAGCTCTTCCTTGTCGTCGTAATGGCGCAGGGCAGCATCAGTTGCCGAATGCGTGCTATCAAGAAACTCGAACACTTCCCGGCTGATTCTCTTCAGTTCCTGCTCATAGACAACCCCACCAGGGGCGAGGCTCCAAAATGTACTCACCATCTGAGGTTCGAGTTTCCCATCGTTCTGCCTCAGGAAATCGTCCTGACGACGCTCCCGAGCCTTTTCGGCAGCGCGCTTCTCCCATGCTTCAAGGGCTTTCCAAGCGTCGTATCTCACGGCGTCAACCAAGAATTGCGGGTCATACGCAGTGTACTCTGCAAGTGCTTCGATGCGACACCGATCCACGGCAGTTTCCATCACGGGATGCCGAAAACACAATACAGTCCCGTCTCCCGTTTGAAGTTCCTTCTTGACACGATCTTTCACGGTTTCATACAGTGCACCATTACGCCTCCACAGAACCATGAGGTCCCGACGCGCATGCGGGTTGTGCCGCAGAAACGAGGTGTACGACCTGTTTGCTCTCTTGCCCTTACCCATTGATTCTCCCTTTTTTCCAAAATAGAAATTAAAATAAAAAAAAAACCAAAATCGAAAGACCTTGGAGTCATCCCAAGACCTTCTGGATATTTTTGAATGTCAACTCCAACGTTTTTGGAAGGCCCGATTAACGCGGCGGCGTCGTCCGTTGTTCTCACGTATTTGGCAGGGCCGTCGGAGTATAGGCTGGCGTTTTCAAACGCCGAAAATATCATTCGGACGTATGCCAAACCAACGTGCTGCTACGAGTGCAGCCTCGAACAAAAGACCTTCTTCGTGCTCTCATCTCAGGTTACCGTGAACTTTCCTATAACAAAGGACGTGGAAGAGAACAAGATGTGCGTTGACTGCGTGATCGGATTGATGCAGAGGCAGAAGGAGTCGGTGGAGCGCAAGGCAGCCGAAACATTCCAAAAGTAATTTTTCATTGAAAATCAAGAATAAATCATTCTTTTCACTTCATCCTTCCTCTACTTCTTCTTGGCAAAGCCGCGAGGTTGCACGGCACGCTTCGGCGGAGGCGGCCAGTACGCACGCGTCTTGGTCACGACCTCGGATTCCTCCACGGGGGAATGCGGAAGAGGATCAGCCACGAAATGCGTCTTTTCGGCTTGAATGGGACCAGCCCAAAGCTTTGGCGCCGGCACTTGGACGAACGCCGTCGGTTGCTTACGCATGTGCAGGGCACGTTCGGGTGTAGGATCGACCTGCCTATCCATCAACTCCACATCCAACTTGACGTCGAACGTCCGTCCAGTCCTCCCGGAAGCATCCAGCCTCGACTCCAATTTCCGCACTGCTTGCACCAAGGAGTAGATGGTTTTCTCGTGCTTCTCCAGAGCCTCCTTGTCGCCTTCCCGCTCGCGCTGCAGGATTGACACTCGGTTTTGCACCGCACCCACATTTTCGTACACGTCAGCCGCGTACTTGGAAAGGTTCGCGACCGTCGCGGTGAGCTCCGCGACCTCGACGCGCAAGGCGATGCTGTCTACCTCCTCGCTGTCCTCATCGCTGTCAGACTCGTCCACCTCGTCCGTCTCCTCGGTCTTTTGCTCCTTATCCTTCTTCTTCTTCTCCTCCTTCTCCTCCTTCCTTTCCTCCGGGAAAATGGGGGAATCGAAAGACTTGGCCGCGAACTCGTTGATAATGCGCGAAATGAGCGCCGTCTCCGCTGTCCCGTATATCTCCAACTCGCGGTTCAACTGCTTGAAAATCTCGTCCATCATTCTCTCGAAAATTTAAAAAGAATACTCTCCTTGGAAAAATCCCTCTTTCTTTTTTAATTCTTGATTTTTCACTCAAATGGAACTTCGGTGTTCATTGCCGGGCAAATCGTCTTGGGGAACCTCCACGACGGTGTGTTTTTTGGATCGGGTAGCTAAATATTCCTTGGCCAAGACCGGATCCGCCAGATCCAAGGCGGCCATCATGCCCAAGCTAACTTCCTCCTGCTCGTCGGGGCCGAGAAGCGGGAGGATCATCGATTCATAGTAGTACAAGTACGAAGGAAACGATTTCTGCTTTGCGACGAGGGTTTCGTAGAAGGGAACGAGGACGCGGTACACGAGACACTCCGCATCGACGTGGATTAACGCCGTCCCATGTCCCTTCACCAGAAAGGGGTGGAAGTAGACGGCGTTCGGCGTCTCCGCTCGGACAGCAACCTTGTAGTTGTAGAACGGGTCGTCTTCCGGATGCTTCCCGTTCGCCGGACCGAGCATGGGCAAAGGGTACACTGTCTTGTTGGCCATCTTGAAAAAATAATTCATTCATCCCCAAGTAAAAATGTTCTGGATTCGGTCGGCTTCCTCCCTCGTGCATTCCATGGTATGCGCCGATGTCTGCTTGGCGGTGTGCCGAACGCGGACGGTCACCTGCGAAATATCTTTCATGATCCTCGACGCCGCCACCTCGACCCCATAAATGGTACTGTGCTCGCATTCGTAGCTCACAATCAAGGCAGTCGGGAGTCCCATAAACGTCGTTTCCCTTTTGGAACCCTTGGTAATATTCAGCGGCTCGTGGTTGACGTACTTGATGAACCACTCCTCCATCTCGGCGCTCATGGCGCGACGCAACCGCGTCAAATCATCGACATCCTCCTCGCTTGCCATCTTGAGAAAATGGAAATGACATGAAAAAATCATTTTTTGTTTGAAATGGCAGCCCGCATGGCTCGTGCCGCCTCCGCCAGCTCCTTCTTCTTTAGTTTTCGCTTTCGCTTTCGTTCCAAATTATTCACCTGCCGTCGCTTAACGACCCGCATTTCAAGGCTGCGTCTCTCATTCTCCACTGCCTTGGCCATCCGGCGTGAATAAGCCATTCTCGCATACCTCTCTCGGTTGACGAAAGAGCCCAGCTTGATTCTCACGACCTCCACCCAGTGCACACTGGCCATGCACGACCATCTCCAACTATAGGGAGAGTCTCGTCTCAGGATAAGGTTGGACACGTTCTCGTTCTCGAAATTCAGGATGCGGACGTAGGCCTCTGCTTCCTCGACCGCTTCGTCGAACGAGTCCTCGTAGACTATATCATCAAAGGAGATGGGCGCACCGATGCGATCTCGGTAGCAGTGCCGGAGAAGACATATTTCCCTTGCCTCCTTCTCCTCCATTCCCGTTTTCAACTTTTTCTTTTTTCCTTGAGAAGAGGGACAATTTTAAGTGGAGATGCAGACGCCAACGGACACGTCCTCCCGCGTCGACGCGCACCAAAAAACGGAAACATAGCCACCGCCAATAGTTCACAAACCGGCTGTGAGTTGCTTTTGTCACTGGTTGCGGGATGACAAAGAATACGATCGCCAGAAGCAATACGATCCCGATTATCATCCTGATCTAAGCTATTGTGAAGATCCTATGATGCAACTGGGACATCAACCTATTGGAGGATTCGTCATGACCCCAGAAAACGAACCGATAGTGGAGAAAGTCGGAGGCGTAGTGTGGACTCCGGAAATGGATGATGACAAATATTGGCTTGGTTGAGGCTGATCCCGAACGGGACAGAGCACCTTGCTCGAAACACATTCCTTCTAATCCCATTTCATTGTCTAGACATCATGATGAATAAAGAGTTGAATATTCTCCGTCTTCTTTCTCTCCAGCGTCCCAATCACGGCGACAAACTGTGTCATTCTCTCGGGTGAGATTTCCTTCTTCCCAGACCTCTCGTCACACTGTCCGAGCAGCAAGTACCATTCCGGACGTTCGACAAACCTCTTTTTCTTGGTATTTGGATCCTCGACCGTCTCCCCACAACGAACAATGACAACCTCAAAATCCTCATAGACCCATCCATCGTCGTCGCCGTCGACCATCTGATCCCTCTCTTCCTCCGTGAAAATCTCGAGAGGATCAATCTCGACACCGAGGAACGCCTCCAAATACACACCCATACTCACCCACCTCGAGAAAAAAATCCTTTTTATTTTTGTGTTTCGTGGGCGAGCCCCCAACTCGTTGGCGGAAAACTGAAAATAAGAAAAATGTATATCAGCCGGCAAAATGGTGACAAAAAAACATGCCCCCGGTGAAAGAGACGATAAACTTTTCGTCCTCTATCCATACCATGTACAAACGACGGAATCCATCGAGACACCACCGAGAAAATAATACCTTCCAGAAAAAAAATAATGATAAAAATTAACAAAAGTGATTTTTATTTTGCGTTTTTCTCCCTCCCAGTTTGTTATTTTGGCCTAAAAACAAAATTTTGTCCAAAATCGACTTTTTTTTTCTTGAAAAAATATTTTTTTTTTGTTTTTTTTTCCGGACATGGTGAAAATATTTTTTTATTTTTTTGATGAATTTGGATCGTCGACTATGGGTGTTCGTGTGACTCCGTTCATGTCGTGGCGTTGCGCCGGAACGTCTCGGAACGCGCGACACACGAACTTTCCGTTTTCGATATTCATCTCGAACCGGACTCGTCCATAGAGTCCTTTTCCCTCAAGGTACGGATAGATCCTTGCTAGAACGAGGGATTTCAGCTCGTCGGGTTGGTAGATGTCGTCGTGCGCCCCAATATTACACGCGATCTTGAACAGGTACTCGTCCTCCAAGACGGCATCACCCAGAGCATCGATTTCGTCCGGATCCTCCGAGTACTGCTCCTTGAACGAGTCCCTGATCATCGTACAGATGTAGTCGACGTCGCCATCCTTCACCTTGCGGCGTTGCGACGCCTCGTCGAACGGGGGAAGAGTTTCGAGGTGTCGTCTCTTGATGTAGAGCGCGTGTGCGTCGAACGCTTCACAGAACGCGAGGTATTGCTCCCGGAGGCGCCGCGCATGCTTGTCGAACTCCTCACAGAAGTTGACGTGCTCGAGGAATTCCTGCGGATCATCCGAGGACGAGGGGGAGGTGGCGGGCGGAAAACTCCCCACTTCCGAAACGGGTTGCGGCAACTCCATTTCTTCTTCCTCCTCTTCCCGCTTCGCCTTCTTGGGAGTCTCCATGATTTCCAGGAATGGTGTGCGCTCCCCGCGAAAGAGGCGTCTGCCCAAGCCTTCGTTCTCGCTCTCGACAAGATCAATCACAATTTTCCCCTTCTTCCTCTTGTGCACTCTCTTTGGTCTCTGCGCCTTCACCTCCTCCTTGACGATGGGGACCACGCCGCCAACAAGCCACTTGGGCCAGTAGTCATTCCCGTCCGCGTCCTTTGTCAAATCGATAATCCCACACCCGCTTTTCGCCTTCATTTTCCGTTTTCGTCAACTTTTTTCCCAACGTTTTGGAAGGCGGAAAATAAAAAAAAAGTTGGAAAAAGGGCGGGAAATAAAAATGAATTTCATTTGAAAATTCAAGACGAGGCGAAGGGGTAGCATAGCCCGCTTACTTGGCCGTGTTCAGGTAGAACAACTTTACGGGGTAGGAAGGGAAGGAGGCGGGAACGGGCTCGCCATTCTCGCATTCATCCTCGCACTCGTTGCCGGCGTCGTGCGCCATGTCGTCCGGGATCATCCGGCGCACGCGCTGCGGTGCAAAGACGTGCGGTTTGGCCCGTTCCGCCCAAGCCACGAGTTTGGGTTCCCTCTTCTCGCCCTCTCCCTCGTCATCCGAATCCTCGTCGTCCGACAGGTAGCACTCGCTTTCCGGGTACGCGCCTAGCATGTACTGGACGCTCATCACCGCTTCGTCGCCGCCGCGCCCGCGCGTCACGTCTTCCAGGATTTTCTCCTGGAAATCGTCCAGGTCGCCGTAAATGTTCCAAAAGATGGTTTCTTCGCCGTCGAATTCCATAATGACGGAATTCACCTTTGGCACCTCGCCATTCGTCTTCAGGCCATCGACCTTGGCCGCCACCTTCCTCCTCTTGACACCAGACACCGTAGAAGCCATCCCTCTGCTGTTTGACGAATATAAATTCTTTTTTTATTTTTTGCGCAGTGTGGAAAATGTACGGCTGTACCTTGGGGAGCGGTTTTCCAAAAAATCCAGAACACTTTGGATTAAAGGTTTTCCCGAACCTTTTTCACTGGATTTTTCCCCGAGGTCTCGTGGAATGGAAATTCACCTTGGGTTCCCCGCCAAGGCATCTTGGTGTTTTTCCCCGAGTCTTTCAGGAAAAACCCAAGGTCGGCGGGCACTCCACGGCTTCGTGGGGAGAGCGAAAAATGGAAAAAATAATAGATTATTTTTATCATAGAGAGACGAGAGTTTGATTGATTTAGGAAATGAGCAGCAGCGAGAACAAGCGTCCGCGGGACGAGAATGAGCAGGAGGAGGGCGCGACGAAGCGCATCCGGTTCGCGGCATATGATTTTGACCTGGCCATAGGGGAAATTCTTGGTCTCCCTCTCGCCCACCATTTTCACGAGGCAAAACGCACCTTCCGCATTGCCACCTTTGGCGAGGTGAACTGTGGAAAGTCCTCGTTTCTGAATGGTCTGTGGCGTAACATGCGCAGTGCCGCCAAGGATGACCAGCTGGGACTTTTCCCCGAGTCATCAGGTGGTTTCCACGGCGGTTCCTACATCCCCGTCCGTTTGAGGTATGCACCCGATTACGAGGTAACTCCCGCACCAGGTAGCGCGCAGTACAGCAACTGGACAGCGGTTGCGGCGGCGGTTGAGATCTTGAATGACCAAGCAGAGCAGACATGGAACAAGAAGGGAAAGCTGTCCTTTTCGGAGATTGTGGTGAGCGGCCCCGTGGTCGGCATGCCGCATTCGATGGAGATCATCGACCTGCCGTCGGTGAACGTCCTCTCTGAACACAAGGAGGAGTTCAAGGAGTCCCTGAAGGACATTGACGTCTTGATCATGTTTACCAACGGCCCGCCGAGTTACTCGATCCTCGAGACGGTTCTCCAATTCTTCCCGGTGACGCGCATGCCGAGCATCGTGCTGGTGAGCGGCCTGCGCAACGACTTCGAGGACTCGACGCCCATTGCGGTGGAGCACATGCGCAAGACGACGTGGGCGCTGGCCGAGATGGCCAAGAAGAACGCGCCATTGGACCGCGAGCTCAAGTCCTTCTGGGAACGCACTGTCACCGTCTGCGTCTCGCGCACGCCCTGGGAGCTTGACGTCTCGGCCGGGGAGTGGCTGCGGTACATTGTGCGCCGCGGCATGCTGCGCCGTGTGGAGGAGGCGTTTATATATGGTGCCGCGGAACGGTGTGGCGTTCCATTGGAGGGCCGTTGGAAGAGGCACCTCCCCGAGAGGACCATCACGAGCGAGGAGTGTCTGGCGTACACGGACTGGACGGACGTCCCCGCATTCGCCACCGCGCTCGGCGACTTTTGCGACTTTGCGGCAATGACGGGCAAATTGGAGTTCGACATTCTCTACGACGAGGTCGCGGACATCCTCACCCGTCTTCACAACCAGCAGCGCTTCCACGACCTCGCCGGCCCGTACCTCGGGATGGGGGTGCCGTGGATTGTGCGGCGCTACATTGAGTTGTGGCTGCTAGCGACGCATGAGACGGTGGTTCTCACCCCCGGCTTCAAGGCGATCATCAAGAACACGCTGGCCGAGGTCTTCCATCAGATCCGCCCGAGCGACAATGTGCTGCGCGTCGACTTTGAGTACCAGGCGTACCACCGCCTCGCTGGGAACATTGACATGCTGCCCGGCCCGACGCGCGACACGCGCCGATGCGAGATGGAGCAGCGCTGCGACTTTGCGATGATGCGGAAGAACGTGATGAACCTTGTCGTGACGTGGATGAACAACCCGGACAATCCCAATACGTTCGCGGAGGAGTGCCGCGAGTTCTTGAACGAGCACTACAACGACCGGCAGCTGGCGAGCATGCACACGCCGCTGTACTCGATCAACTCGGAACCGAAGCCGTTCACGCAAATGCTCTTTGCGCGCCCGCCCTACGTCGTGGACACGACCAGCCGCGTGGCGCCGGCGCGCCTGGTGGAAGGGACGGACCGTGTGGTGCATGTGCTCGTCGCGGACGGCGTCGCCGAGAGTCACATCGAGGTCCACGAATCCGTCTTCACGAAAGAGTACTGGAGGACGCACGCCGCGATCGTCTACCACGTAGAGGACACGTCGTTCCTGACGGAGATTGCGCGGAAGCACGTCAAGAGCCTGTGGCGGTGCGTGGTGTTCGCCGTGCACGCGAGGGAGATGGCGACCCTGAAGAAGTTGTGGGAGGAGCTGGTCGAAGACAGCGAGAGCATGAAGGAGGTGGTGTGGTTGGCGTTCCGCGAGCCCCTGTCGCGAAACGCCACGGTGGCAGCCATGCAGTCCCTGCGCGCGACGACGCTGGGCAAGCCGAACCTCTTCTTCCCGGACATGTTCTGCCTCGTGACGACGCACCCCGAGTCCCGCATGGAGGGGCTCCGGGCGGAGCGGCTGGAGCAGCAGGGCGGAGATATCGTGCTCGCTCCCGTGCGCATTGAGCAGGCTGTCGATGATCTGGAGCGGTGCATGGACAGGCTGGTCAAGACGGGGCTCGCTCGCTTCTCCCGGGAGTTCAACCGCGCCCGCTTCCACACGCTCTCGGTGGAGACGGCTGACATGGAGAATGTGGACGCGCTCCTTCTCGAGACGGTGATGGACATTTCTTTCCGCACGGGAGAGCTGGGCGAGAAGCATTTGGAGGCGCTGCGTGTTTTGATGGAGATCCTTCCAGAGGATGGCATATTTGCCACATGGCTCCGCAAGCGCTCTGTTTTGCTGCGGCCGTCGGTCGGCATCGCACGCGGCGCGACGTTGAGCGAACTCCTCCTCAGCCATGACCGCTCCCTGTCTTCTGGGTTCCTGTCCACGCAGACTGATAATATGGACATTCAGATGTTTTCGACGCTGTTTGCCCGCAACGCCAAGGCCGAGCAGCTCGCTGTAATCACTACGTGCACGAGCCATTAATTTCCATTTTCCCTTAATGAACCATATATTTTCCTTTTATTTTTCCTCTTTGTTTTTTCTTTAATTTTGAAAATAAGGGAAATGGGTAGGTCCGGAGTTTTCGAATGCCTGAATGATTATTGATGATTATTAACATTTGACCTAGATTGAGGATTCTCCTTATTTCCGGTCGATTATTGAGAACCATTAACATTTGACCTAGATTGAGGATTTCCTTTAAATGGGGTTAGAATTTTTATCGGAATTCCGTCCACTGAAAATTTGGAATTAATTTTTTTTCCCGCCAAAAAGTGGAATTTTTTGACCATG
>Ga0164241_10004570_pt1 | contig 13354 bp, 11 predicted proteins | sample OricomyardsoilBY_FD_108780 | JGI IMG/M metagenome (GOLD analysis project Ga0164241, IMG submission 108780) | Backyard soil microbial communities from Emeryville, California, USA - Original compost - Back yard soil (BY) | ecosystem: Environmental > Terrestrial > Soil > Unclassified | place: USA...
CACCGCCACCAGCGCACGACCCACCGCCACGCCGGAGCCATTCAGCGTGTGCAGCGGCTCGGGCTTGTGGGTATCCGGATTGCGCCAGCGCGCCTGCATGCGGCGCGCCTGGAAGGCCTCGCAGTTGCTGCAGGAAGAGATCTCACGGTACTTGCCCTGCGCGGGCAGCCAGACCTCGATGTCGTAAGTCTTGGCGGCGCCGAAACCCACGTCGCCGCCGCACAACGCCACCACGCGGTACGGCAGCTCGAGCTTCTGCAACACCTTTTCGGCATTGCCGGTGAGCTCCTCGAGCGCGGCATAGGAATCCGCGGGCTGCACGATGTGTACCAGCTCCACCTTCTCGAACTGGTGCTGGCGGATCAGGCCGCGCGTGTCCTTGCCGGCGGCGCCGGCCTCGGAACGGAAACACGGCGTGTGGGCGGTGTACTTCAGCGGTAGTTTGGCCACGTCGACGATACTGTCGCGGACCAGGTTGGTGACCGGCACTTCCGCGGTGGGGATCAGGAAGAAACCCTGCTCGCCCTGCACGCGGAACAGATCCTGCTCGAACTTGGGCAATTGCCCGGTGCCCTGCAGCGCCTGGCCGAGCACCAGGTACGGCGCGTACACCTCGGTGTAACCATGCTCGCGCGTGTGCAGGTCCAGCATGAATTGCGCCAGCGCGCGGTGCAATCGCGCGACATCGCCTTTCATGATGGAGAAACGCGCTCCGGAGATCTTGGCGGCGGCTTCGAAATCGAGGCCGCCGAGCTGCTCGCCGATCTCGACGTGATCCTTGGGCGTGAAAGCGAACTTCTTCGGCTCACCCCAGCGACGGATCTCCTGGTTGGCGCTCTCGTCGCGCCCCTCGGGCACGGACTCGTGCAGCAGGTTGGGAATGCCCAGCAGCAGGTCGTCGAGCTCGGCCTGCACGGCGTTGATGGCCGCGTCGCTGGATTCGAGCTGGCGGGTGAGTTCCTCGGCGCGCGCCAGCAGCGCGGTCGCGTCTTCTTTCCTGCCCTTGGCCATGCCGACGGCCTTGGCGTTGGCGTTGCGCTCGGCGCGCACGCGGTCCGATTCCACCTGCGCGGCCTTGCGGCGCTCGTCGAGCGCGCTGAACGCGGCCACGTCGAGCTGGAAGCCGCGGCGCTGCAGGTTGGCGGCCACGGCCGCGGGGTCGGAGCGCAGTAGTTTGGGGTCGATCACCAGTAGACCTCTAGACAATCGAAATGAGCAGCGCGCCGATCTTCATGCCGAGCAACGCGGCCACCAGGCAACCCACCAGGGTCCCCGCGACATAGAGCACGCCGGTCCATGAGAATCCGAGCAACGCCGTTTCCAGCGCGAAGGCCGAGTAGGTCGTGAAACCGCCCAGCACGCCCGTCATCCAGAAAAGGCGCGCATTGTCGGCGCTGCCGCCCCGGGCCGCAACGTACATATATATGAGTCCGATGGCGAAAGAGCCGATCACGTTGACGGTGACGGTCGCCACCGGCCATCCACCCGACCCCACCGGCCAGAGCCGGTAGGCCCCGTATCGCGCCACGCTGCCCGCCGCTCCGCCGATCGCCACCAGCAACCAGTTCATTTCGAGTCCTCGTCCTTCTTGTTTGCCTCGCCCCGCGCCGCCTGGTTCTGCGCGCGCCAGCGGGCCAGTGCTTCCCCGATCCGGATCTCGAGGCCGCGCGGCACCGGCCGGTAGTATTGCCGGTCGGGCATCTCGTCGGGTAGATAGCGCTCCCCGGGCACGAAGGCATCGGGCTGGTCGTGCGCGTAGCGATACCCTTCGCCGTAGCCGAGCTCCTTCATGAGCCTGGTCGGCGCGTTGCGGAACCGCGCCGGCACGTCGAGCGTGCCGAAATGTTCGACGTCGGCGCGCGCTTCGCCATAGGCCACGTAGGCCGCGTTGCTCTTTGGCGCGACCGCGAGGAACAGCAGCGCATTGGCGATGGCGAGCTCGCCTTCGGGACTGCCGAGCCGCTCGTAGGTTTGCCAGGCCTCGAGCGCCAGTTGCTGGCCGCGCGGATCGGCGAGCCCGATGTCCTCGATGGCCATGCGCAGGATGCGCCGCGCCAGGTAGTGAGGATCGCAGCCGCCGTCCAGCATGCGTGCGTACCAGTAGAGTGCGGCATCGGGATCGGTGCCGCGCACGGCCTTGTGCAGCGCCGAGATCTGGTCGTAGAACTGCTCGCCGCCCTTGTCGAAGCGGCGCCGTCCGCCGGAGGCCACTTCGCGCACCTGCTCGAGGGTGACGGTGGCGCGGCCGTCACGCTCCTCGGCCAGGTCCGCGACCACCTCCAGCATGCCGAGCGCGCGGCGCGCATCGCCGTCACCACCATGCGCCAGCGCCACCAGCGCCTCATCGTCGATCTGGAGGTTACGCGCGCCGAGTCCGCGTTGCGGGTCCTCGAGCGCCCGGCGCAGCAGTTTGACGATGGCATCCACGCCGAGTGACTTGAGCACGTACACGCGCGCGCGCGACAACAGCGCGCTGTTGACCTCGAACGACGGGTTCTCGGTGGTCGCCCCAATGAAGGTGAGCGTGCCGTCCTCGACGTACGGCAGGAAGGTGTCCTGCTGCGACTTGTTGAAACGGTGCACTTCGTCGAGGAACAGGATGCTGCGACGGCCGCGCTCGGCGCGCGCCGTGCGTGCGCGTTCGACCGCCTCGCGGATATCCTTGACGCCGGCCATGACGGCCGAGAGCTGCATGAACTCCGCGTCGGCGCGCCGCGCGATCAGCCGCGCCAGCGTGGTCTTGCCGGTGCCGGGCGGCCCCCAGAGGATCAGCGAGTGCAGCTGCCCCTTCTCGAGTGCCTGGCGCAGCGGCTTGCCCGGCGCCAGCACCTGGTCCTGGCCGACGAATTCGTCCAGGGTGCGCGGCCGCATGCGATCGGCCAGCGGCCGCAGTGCATCGTCGGGCGGCGCGTCGCGCAGCAGGTCCGGCTGCGAGGGACGCGGGCCGGGACTCATCGCGCCACTTCCCGCCGTCGAAACAGCCAGGCCACGAGCTGCGGCCAGCGCGACACGCCGAGGAATCCCACCAGCAATCCCAGGCACGCGCCCAGGCCGTTGGCGAAGACGTCACGCGGATCGCCCTCGCGGCCGACATGCATGTAGTACTGCGCAACCTCGATGACGGCGCCGAAGATCAGCAGCAACAGCAGGATCTTCCACCAGCGTTTTCGCGGCACCAGGCCGGTGAAGTACGCCGCGAGCGCGCCATGGCCCACCAGGTGGCTGATCTTGTCATTGAGCTCGAAGGAAGACGGCAGCTCGTGACCCGGCACCAGGCAAACTACCGTGGCGGCGAGCAGCAGCACCACACCGACGGTCCACTCCATGCGCAACAGGTTCATGGAACTCAGGGCACCGGCGTGCCGATGACATCGGCGCCGGCAGGCGGCGTGAATTTCACCTCCGTGTCGTTTACCGGCACGTTGCGCGCGCTGACGTTGAACTCGAGACGCACGGTCTGCCCCAGCTTGTCCTTGAGCACCATGCGCTTGAGCTCGGCGCCCTTGCCTTCGAACCCGATCTGCACCTCGCGGAAATCCGCGTCGTTACGCTTCGGCATCACGCGTACCCAGGTGAGGCCGTCGCGCTGGCCGTCGGCGCGCACGTCGAAGAACTCGGTGAGCTTGCCGTCTCCGGACAACAGGCTGGCCGGTGTGGCGGTCAGCGCCGATGCCGCGGGCTTCACCGATACCTGGTCGAGATCGCGGTCGTAGAACCACAGGTTCTTGCCGTCGGCGATCATGAGCTGGGGAGCCTGCCTGGCGCCCTTGACATTGATCGGGGTCAGTTCCCAGCGGAACTTGCCCGGCCGCTGGATGACGAGACTGCCATTGGCTCGCTGCACTTCCGAGCCGCGGCCATCGGTGACCTGCTGGGTGAACTCGGCGCGCAGCGTGCGCAGCCCGGCTAGATAGGCGTCGAGCGCGGTGGAGCTGGCGCTGAAAGCCTGCGGCAGCAGCGCGCAGGCCAGCAGGATGGATAGAGGGCGGAACAATCTTCGGGTCATGCCGGTTCGACCCGCGAGCCCGGCGCCAGTTGCATCAGTCACCACCGGCCGGCGGTGGCGCGAGGATCTCGCGCGAGCCGTTCGGCTGCAGCGGTCCCACGACACCGGCCATTTCCATGCTCTCGAGCAGTCGCGCCGCGCGGTTGTAGCCGATCTTGAGCCGGCGCTGCACATAGGAGATCGAAGGCTTGCGCTCGCTGGTGACGATCTTCACCGCTTCGTCGTACAGCGCATCCTGTTCGTCGCCACCGATGGCGGCGGGATCGGCGGGTTCACCCGAAATTCCGGCCAGCGGCGTGCTGGGTCCGTCGAGGATGTCGTCGATGTAGTTGGGCGCGCCGGACTTCTTGAGCGCGTCGACCACGCGATGCACCTCGGCGTCGGCCACGAAGGCGCCATGCACGCGCGTCGGCACCGAGGTGCCCGCCGGCAGGTACAACATGTCGCCGTGGCCGAGCAGCGATTCGGCGCCCATCTGGTCGAGGATGGTGCGCGAGTCGACGCGCGCGGAAACCTGGAAGGCGATGCGCGTCGGGATGTTGGCCTTGATGAGGCCGGTGATCACGTCCACCGAGGGACGCTGGGTCGCCAGCACGAGGTGGATTCCACTCGCTCGAGCTTTCTGCGCCAGTCTGGCAATCAACTCTTCGACCTTCTTGCCGACGATCATCATCATGTCGGCCAGCTCGTCGATGATCACGACGATATACGGCAGCGGCACCAGGTCCTGGATCTTGCTCTGGTCGAGCGTGGGATCGTTGGCGGCCATCGCGGTCATCACCGGGTCGCGGATGGGTTTGCCCGAGTCGGTGGCTTCCTTCACCTTGCGGTTGAAGCCGGCGATGTTGCGCACGCCCAGCGCAGCCATGAGCGCATACCGGCGCTCCATCTCGGCCACGCACCAGCGCAGCGCGTTGGCCGCGTGTTTCATGTCGGTGACCACGGGCGCGAGCAGGTGCGGAATGCCCTCGTACACCGAGAGCTCCAGCATCTTCGGATCGATCATGATCAGCCGCACGTGTTCGGCGGTGCTCTTGTAGAGCAGCGACAGGATCATGGCGTTGATGGCTACGGATTTGCCGGAACCGGTGGTGCCCGCGACCAGCAGGTGCGGCATCTTGGCGAGATCGGCGGTCACCGGCGCGCCGCCGATGTCCTTGCCCAGGGCCAGGGCCAGCGGCGAAGCCACTTCGTCGTACGACTTCGACTTGATGATCTCGCCCAACGTGACGATCTCGCGCTTCTCGTTCGGGATCTCCAGGCCCATGACCGACTTGCCGGGGATGACCTCCACCACGCGCACGCTGATGGCCGACAACGAACGCGCCAGGTCCTTGGCGAGGCTCGAGATCTGGCTGACCTTCACGCCGGGCGCCGGACGCATCTCGAAGCGCGTCACGACGGGACCAGGCTGCACGGCAACCACTTCCACGTCGACGCCGAAGTCCTTGAGCTTGAGCTCGACCAGGCGCGACATGGCCTCGAGCGCTTCCTGCGAGTAACTCACCTCGCGCGTCGGCGGATCGTCGAGCAATTGCAGCGGCGGCAGTTCACCGGCCTTGCCCGATTCGAACATCGGTACCTGGCGTTCCTTCTCGACCCGATCGCTCTTCTCGACCACCGGGGCCGGCGCTTCGATGCGCGGTTTGGTGCGCGCCGCCGCTTTCTTCTCTTCGACCCGGGCGGCCTCGACGCGCGCCTTCTTGGCCTCGACACCCACGGCCACGTCGCGCGCCACGCTGCGGCGCGCGCGCACATAGCTGATGCCGTTCCAGATGCCCGCGCCGATTCGGTCGACGATGGTCAGCCACGACACGCCGAAGGCCAGCGACACGCCGGCCATCCAGGCCGCGAGCATGAACAACGTGGCGCCGAGGAAATTGAGGTTGCCGGCAAGGCCGTTGCCGATGAACTGGCCCACCACGCCGCCGGCGGTCTCGCGCAATACACCCGAGCTCCAGTGCAGGGTCGCGAGGCCGCAACTCGCGAACAGCATCAGCGAGAAGCCGCCGATGCGTACCGCGGTGTTGGCGCGCGTGCTGCCCTCCTCTTCTTCGCGATGGCGGAACATCACGAAGCAGGCCACGCCCAGCATCAGCGGGAATAGATAGGCCGGGCGGCCGAACAGGAAGAACAGGATGTCCGACAGCCAGGCGCCGAACGGTCCGATCTTGTTGTCGACGGAATGATCGGCGCCGCCGGTGGACGAGAATGCGGCGTCGTCACGGTGGTACGAAGCCAGCGAGACGAGAATCACCAATGCGATCACGCCAATGGCGATGACGGCGCTCTCGCGCAGCCCGCGTGACACCGCGGCGGTGAATCGCTTCTGCGGCTTGGTCCGGTCGTACGTAGTTTCAGCCATTTGCGAGCGGATTCTACCCGATGGCTCAGTTCGCCGGCTTCAACTCATCAGGGCCGGATGCGTGACCTTGCCGGCTTCCACGTTGATTCCCCTGACCAATCCCGGATCGTCGCGCCAGTCGCGGTCGGCGAGGCGGCCGACGTACGGCGCAATGGCGGCGGACAAGGCCTGCGACGAGGTGCGCGGAACCGAGCCCGGCATGTTGGTGACGCAAAAATGCGTCACTCCTTCCCACTGGTACGTCGGCGCTTCCCAGCTGGTCGGCCTCGTGGTCTCGATGCAACCGCCCTGGTCGACACTGATGTCCACGATGACGCTGCCGGCTTCCATGGACTTGACCATGTCGGCCGACACCACGTGCGGCGCGCGCGCGCCGGTCACGAGCACCGCGCCGACGACCACGTCCGCGGTACGCACCGCGTCGGCGACGTCCGAGACGTGCGGATACAGTCCCGTGACATTTGCGCCGATGGCACGCGCGGCCACCAGCTTGTCACGATCCTTGTCGAACACGATGACCTCGGCGCCCAGCCCCGCGGCCACGAGTGCGGAGTTTCCGCCGGCCACGCCGCCGCCGAGCACCACGACGCGGCCGCGTTTCGCGGCCGGCACGCCACCTAACAAGATGCCCTTGCCGCCCTGCGGCTGGTGCAGCAGCGTGGTCGCGTACTGCATCGACAAGCGGCCGGCGATGTCGCTCATGGGCGCGAGCAGCGGCAGGCGCCCGGCACGATCCTCCACGGTCTCGAAGGCCACGGCCGTGAGCCCGATCCTGCACAGGGCGCGGGTCAGCTCCGGCAACGCCGCGAGGTGCAGGTAACAGAACAGCAGGTGATCCTTGCGCAACCGTGCGAGATCCGGCTCGATGGGCTCCTTCACCTTGACGATCATCTGGGATCTGGCGAACAACTCGTCCGCATTGGGCAGCACCGCGACACCCACGTCGCGAAAATGCTGATCCGAATAGCCGCTTTGCTCGCCCGCCGAGTGCTCGACGAACACTTCGTGCCCGTCGCGTACCAGTTCCACGCAAGCCGCGGGAATGAGACCGACGCGCCCCTCGCGGGGCTTCAACTCACGGGGAATTCCAATGCGCATGGATAAACCTGTCGCCCACGCACTTGGCCGCAGCGGGCGCCTTTCATACCATGTGCTCCCTTCGACGCCGGGCAGCGCGCCTGCCGGTTGCCTGGCAATCGAATAAGCACATGAAAAATTGGGAACTTGAAGTGGCGCCCGGCGCGCAAACTAACTGGCTTTGACGCCACACGAATGGCCGAAAGTATACATGACCCCCCGACACAACCCGCTCGTCATCCTTGGTTCCGGCCCTGCCGGCTACTCCGCAGCCGTCTACGCGGCGCGCGCCAACCGCAAACCCGTGCTGATCACCGGCGTCGAACAAGGTGGTCAGCTCATGACCACCACCGAAGTCGACAACTGGCCCGGTGATGCGCATGGACTGCTGGGCCCCGCGCTCATGGAGCGCATGAAGGCGCACGCCGAACGCTTCAACACCGAGATCGTCAACGATCACATCCACACCGTGGATTTCTCGAAGCGGCCCTACACCCTCACCGGCGACTACGGCGCTTACACCTGTGATGCCCTGATCGTCGCCACGGGCGCGTCGGCCAAGTACCTCGGAATTCCCTCGGAAGAGAAATTCCGCGGACGCGGCGTGTCCGCCTGCGCCACCTGCGATGGATTTTTCTACAAGGGTCATCGCGTGGTCGTGGTCGGCGGCGGCAACACCGCGGTCGAAGAGGCGCTGTACCTGTCGAATCTCGCCAGCCACGTGACCGTCGTGCACCGGCGTGACAAGTTCCGCGCGGAGAAGATCCTGCAAGATCGCCTGTTCGGTCTCGAGAAATCCGGCAAGGTCCGCATCGCCTGGAACCACACCGTGGATGAAATCGTCGGTGACGACTCCGGCGTCAACGGCGTACACATCAAGCCCACGGCGCACGGCGGCACCATCGAGACCATCGATGCGACCGGCGCGTTCATCGCCATCGGTCACTCGCCCAACACCGGCATCTTCGCCGGCCAGCTCGACATGCGCGACGGCTACATCGTCATCAAGGGCGGCTCGGACGGCGCGGCCACGGCCACCAGCGTGCCCGGGGTATTTGCCGCTGGCGACGTCGCCGATCATGTGTATCGTCAGGCCATCACCTCGGCAGGATCCGGGTGCATGGCTGCGCTCGATGCGGACAAGTATCTCGACCAACATCACGGACATTGATTCGGCGGACTGGGACGCGCTGAGCCCGGAAGGCGCGCCCTTCCTGCGCCACGCCTTCCTCGCGGCGCTCGAGAACAGCGGTTGCGTGGGCGCGGGCACGGGCTGGCAACCGGTACCGATCACGCTGCACGACGAACGCGGACTCGCCGCCGCGGCGCCCGCCTACCTGAAGACTCATTCGATGGGCGAGTTCGTGTTCGACCAGGCCTGGGCGCACGCCTACGCGCAACACGGGCTCGCGTACTACCCGAAGCTGGTGCTCGGCGTGCCATTCACGCCGGCCACCGGTGCGCGGCTGCTGGTGCGGCCGGACCTCGACGCGCAGACGCTGCGCGCGGCGCTGGTCGCCGCGATCCGCGAGTTCGCGGAATCCCGCAATTTCTCCTCGATCCACGCATTGTTCGTCGCCGAAGACGATCGCGCGGCGCTGGCCCGTGAAGGCTGGCTGGCGCGCCAGGACGTGCAGTTCCACTGGCACAACCGCGGCTACCGCGATTTCGACCACTACCTCGAAGGCTTCACCGCCGAGAAGCGCAAGAAGGCGAAACGCGAGCGTCGCCGGGTGGCCGAGCAAGGCATCGAGTTCGAAACCTTGTTAGGCGGTGGGGTCGATCGCAAGGTCATCGACGAGGTCTACGACCTGCATCGCGACACCTTCCTGCGGCACGGCCACGAACCGTACCTGACGCGCGCGTTCTTCCGCGCCATGCCTAAGGCGCTGGGCGACGCGTTCATGATCAAGCGCGCGCGGCTGCGGGATCGCACGGTGGCCGCGGCGGTGTTCTTCTGGAGCCCCGAAGCGCTGTACGGCCGCTACTGGGGTGCCAGCGAGGATCACCACAGCCTGCACTTCGAGACGTGCTATCACCAGGGCGTGGACTTCTGCATCGAGCGCGGCATCGCCCGTTTCGAGCCCGGCACGCAGGGTGAACACAAGGTCAGCCGCGGATTCGTGCCCTCCAATACCTGGTCCATGCACTGGATCGTCGACCCGCGCTTCCGCGCCGCCATCGGCGACTACCTGCGCCGCGAGTCGGTGCACGTCGACGAATACGCGCGTGAAGTGGACCTGCACGTGCCCTATCGCGACGCGCGGCGCGCCGCCCGGTCCAAGTGAGCGCGGGTCGTGAACAATAAGAGCATCACCTGGCTGACTCCCGAGGGCGACCGCGAGTGGTTCCCGCCACTCGACCAGGCGCTGGATGAGCCCGAGGGGTTGCTGGCGGCGGGAGGCGATCTCGCCCCGGAACGTCTGCTGGCCGCCTACCGGCGCGGCATCTTTCCCTGGTATTCCGCCGGCCAGCCGGTGTTGTGGTGGTCGCCCAATCCACGCGAAGTGCTCGATCCGAACGAATTCAAATGTTCGCGCAGCCTTGCGAAAACTTTGCGAAATCGCGGCTTTGAAGTGACATTCGATCGCGATTTCCCCGCCATCGTTCATGCCTGCGCGGCGCGCCGTGACAACTCGCCCGGCACCTGGATCACGCCGGAAATGCATGCGGCCTATTGCAACTTGTTCCAGCGCGGCCACGCCCACAGCGTCGAAGTGCGGCTCGAAGGCAACCTGGTCGGCGGCCTGTACGGAGTGCTGCTGGGAGGCGTGTTCTTCGGCGAATCCATGTTCAGCCGCGAACGCGACGCTTCGAAAGCGGCGCTGGCACGACTGGTCGAAAAAGGGCTCGTTGCGGGGCTCCAACTGATCGACTGCCAGCTACCTACACCTCATTTGCGCTCCCTCGGCAGCAAACCCATGAGCCGGGCCGCATTCAGCAAGCTGGTTTCCGCCGCCACCGCCGGAGCGCCCGTCCCGCTGTTTTCCGCGGCGTGAAAATTGCCTGCTATTACCCTTTTCGGTGCACTTTTCTGGCAGAATTCGCGGCCTTCGCGGGTACCACAGGTTTCTGATGTCGAAAGAAGATGCGATCCAGATGGAAGGTGAAGTCGTCGAGACTTTGCCGAACACCACTTTCCGCGTGAAGCTGAAGACCGGCCACGTGGTGACGGCTCACATCTCCGGGAAGATGCGCAAAAACTACATTCGCATCCTGACCGGCGACCAGGTCACCGTGGAGATGACTCCCTACGATCTGTCCAAGGGACGCATCGTCTACCGCGGCCGCTGATCCCGCGCGTGGCGTCCGCGCGCCGCAGCGAAGCTGAGTACCAAAGGCGCTTGCATGCGGTGCTCGAGCACATCGATCGCCACCTCGACCAGAACCTCGATCTCGCGACCCTCGCCGCCGTCGCGCATTTCTCCGCGTTCCATTTCCATCGCCTGTTCCATGCGCTGACCGGCGAGCCGATCGGCGATTACATCCGTCGCCGGCGGGTGGAGATGGCGGCGTTGCGGCTGCGTTCGCAGCCGGATGTCCCCGTGCTCGAGATCGCGCTCGCGGTCGGCTTCGGATCCACCGAAGCCTTCGCGCGCGCCTTCCGCGCGCGCTTCGCCTGCACGCCCACCAGCTGGCGAAACAGCAAGCACGATCAGTTGGCCCGCAAGACCGGTCAGGCTCCGCGTTTCGATGCGCCCAAGAATGGCGGCCAGTCGAAACAGGAGACCGCCATGAAAGCCAGCATGAAAGTGAGGCTCGTCGATCGCGAACCGGTGCACGTTGCCTACCTGCGTTACACGGGCCCGGCGGGTACCGCGATCGGGACATTCTGGATGGACACGGTCGCGCCGTGGATGGGTACTAACAACCTGTACGGGCGCGACCGCTTTGGGCTCAGCCTCGACGATCCGAGCGTCACCCGCGACACCCTCATTCGCTACGACGCCTGTATCGCCAGCCCCGAGGGGGAAGTATTGACCGGCACACCGCAGCGCAAGGTGATCCCGGGCGGCAAGTACGCCGCGATGTCGTTCAAGGGAACCAGCGCGCAGATCGGTGCCGCCTGGGATTCCCTGCTACGCGACTGGCTGCCGAAGAGCGGCATGCAGCTGGATTCGCGACCGTTCTTCGAGCATTACCCGTTGACCGGTGAGTACGACCCGGAGACGGGGGCGTTTTCGTGTGATCTGTGTGTGCCGGTGGCGGAGCTGTAGGGAAAAAGAATGGGGTCAGGCACCCATTTCCGCGGAGCGGAAATGGTGCCTGACCCCGGCGTTCTATTGGAGGGTGGCGGGGAGCGCGGGAGTCTCGGTGGGCAGGGTGTCGAGCTTCAGCTCCTTGCCGTCCGCGCTGACGCCGATCTTGACCGTGCCACCGGCGGCGAGCTTGCCAAACAGCAGCTCTTCGGCCAGCGGCCGCTTGATCTGCTCCTGGATGAGCCGCGCCATCGGGCGCGCACCCATTTTCGGGTCATAGCCCTTCTCGGCCAGCCAGCGACGCGCGTCGTCGTCGAGGATGATGGACACGCCCTTCTTCTCGAGCTGCGCCTCGACTTCGACGATGAGCTTGTCGACCACGCGCTCGATGACCGGCATGTCGAGCGGCGCGAACTGGATGATGGCGTCGATGCGGTTGCGGAACTCGGGTGAGAACAGGCGCTTGATGGCCTCGGCGCCATCGCTGGCATTGTCCGACTGAACGAAGCCGATCGAGGCGCGATTCATTTCGAAGGCGCCCGCATTCGTGGTCATCACGATGACCACGTGGCGGAAGTCCGCCTTGCGACCGTTGTTGTCCGTCAGCGTGCCATGGTCCATGACCTGCAGCAGCAGGTTGAACACGTCGGGATGGGCCTTCTCGACTTCGTCGAGCAGCAACACGCAATGCGGATGCTTGGCGATGGCCTCGGTGAGCAGGCCGCCCTGGTCGAAGCCCACGTAGCCGGGGGGCGCGCCGATCAGGCGCGACACGGTGTGCCGCTCCATGTATTCGGACATGTCGAAGCGGATGAACTCGATGCCCATGGCGATGGCGAGCTGGCGCGTGACTTCGGTCTTGCCCACGCCGGTGGGACCGGCGAACAGGAAGCTGCCCACCGGCTTGCGCTGGTCGCCGAGGCCGGAGCGCGCCATCTTGATGGCCGACGCCAGCGAATCGATGGCCTTGTCCTGGCCGTAGATGACCAGCTTGAGATTGCGCTCGAGGTTGCGCAGCACCTCTTTGTCGGACTGCGACACGCTCTTGGCCGGGATACGCGCCATGCGCGCCACCACTTCCTCGATGTGCTTGACCTCGACCGTGGGCTCGCGCTCGCTGGCGGGCTTCAGCCGCAAGCGAGCGCCTGCCTCGTCCACCACGTCGATGGCCTTGTCGGGCATGTGACGTTCATTGATGTGGCGCGCGGCCAGCTCGGCCGCGGCGCGGATGGCATCGTTGCTATAGGTCACACCGTGGTGCTGCTCGAAGCGCGGCTTGAGGCCCATGAGGATGTCGACCGTCTCGGACACCGAGGGCTCCACCACGTCGATCTTCTGGAAGCGGCGCGCCAGCGCGTGGTCCTTTTCGAAGATGCCGCGGTATTCCTGGTAGGTGGTCGAACCGATGCAGCGCAGCTCGCCGTTGGTGAGCACCGGCTTGATGAGGTTGGACGCGTCCATGACGCCGCCCGAGGCGGCACCGGCGCCGATGACAGTGTGGATCTCGTCGATGAACAGGATCGCGCCCGGCTGCTTCTTCAGCTCGGCGATCACGCTTTTCAGGCGCTTCTCGAAGTCGCCGCGATATTTCGTGCCGGCGATCAGCGATCCCATGTCGAGCGAGTAGATGGTGCAGTCGGACAGCACGTCGGGGACCTTGCCCTCGACGATCATGCGCGCCAGGCCTTCGGCAATCGCGGTCTTGCC
>Ga0164241_10004571_pt1 | contig 13351 bp, 19 predicted proteins | sample OricomyardsoilBY_FD_108780 | JGI IMG/M metagenome (GOLD analysis project Ga0164241, IMG submission 108780) | Backyard soil microbial communities from Emeryville, California, USA - Original compost - Back yard soil (BY) | ecosystem: Environmental > Terrestrial > Soil > Unclassified | place: USA...
CGGCGTACGCCGTGCCGCGGGGGTTGGCGAGCAGGCCGAGGAGGAGGTGGCCGGGGCCGACCTCTCGATGGCCGAGCTCGCGGGCGATGTCCGTCGCCTGGGCGACGGCGATCCTGGATTCGGTGTCGAATCGGTGATGCATGGTGAATGCTCCTTCTGCTGTCTGTGGCTCCCGCGGTTCAGTCGCGGGAGTGCTTCTGATGAACGGCCTGACGGCTGATCTGCAGCACGTCGGCGATCGCCTGCCAGCTCCAGCCCTGCTCGCGCGCGTTGCGGACCTGGATCGCCTCGAGGCGATCGGCCAGCGCGCGGAGGGCCCGGACGGCGGCGAGTCCCTGGTCGGGATCGTTGCTCGCCGCGCTCTCGGAGAGCTGGGCCGCGTCGTTCATCGTGTCAAGTCAACCTGACAGATCGATGTTTGTCAACTTTTCCTGACACAAGCACCATCTCGCTCGGTCATTGAGCAATCCCGGGCCGCCGTACGTCGTTTACAGGTATGGGCGGCTCACAACTCGGGAACGGTGAGGATGTCTCGCGCGCGCTCGTCGCCGAGCACGCCGAGGCCCTGCTGGCCTACGTCCAACGCCTGCTCCGCGGAGACCGCCAGCTGGCCGAGGACATCGTGCAGGAGACGTTGCTCAGAGCCTGGAAGAACACCGACCGGGTGCCGGCCAGGTCTCGGCGGCCCTGGCTGTTCGTCACGGCTCGGCACCTGGTCATCGACGCGTACCGAGCACGCCAGGCACGGCCACCGGAGGTGACCGCCGAGCTTCTGGACATGACCGCGCAGGACGACGACCTCGACGCCGCGCTCGACGCCATCGTCGTGGCCGACGCGCTGCGCACCCTGAGCCCCGAGCACCGAGCGGTGCTCTTCGACAGCTACTACCGCGGCCAGACCGCCAGCCAGATCGCGGCGACCCGAGGCATCCCGGCGGGCACCGTCCGGTCCCGGATGCACTACGCGCTGCGAGCGATGCGGCTGGCCCTGCACGAGCGAGGTGTGGACCGATGACGACCTGCCAGATGAGCGTCGAGCTCGGGGCGTACGTGCTCCATGCCCTGGAGCACGACGAGGACGAAGAGGTACGCCGCCACGTTGCGGGCTGCGACCTGTGCCAGGACGAGGTCCGTGACCTCTCCTTCACCGCGTCGCTGCTGTCCTTGCTGACGCTCGCCGATCTCGACCGGCTCGACGTCGAGGACGGAGCGGGCCCCACTCCACCGGTCGTTCGCACGTGGCGCCGTCCGTCGCGCAGAGCGCTGCTCGCCGTCGCCGCGGGACTGGTCGCGACGCTCTCGATCCCGACCGTCTGGAAGCTGGAGCACCCCGCCCCGACTCCGGCCGCCACCGTGATCCGTGCTGCTGACTCCACGACGCACGTCGCGGCCGCCGTCCGGCTGGTCCGCCAGGACAGCGGGACGCAGGTGCACCTGAGCCTCACCGGGGCCTATCCCCAGGGCTGGTGCGCGCTGGTGGCGCACTCCCGGGACGGGCGGAGCGACACGGCGGCCACGTGGCGCGCCGACGCGGACGGTGCCGCCGACGTCGCCGGCATGACCGCGATCCCCACCACCCGACTCAGCGAGCTCGACGTCGTCACCGACTCCGGACGCGTGCTCGTCCGCATCCCCGTGCACCAGGACCACTGACCGCACGGGCCCACCGAGAAGAGGAAAGATGACCACACTCCCCCACCTGAAGCGCGCCGTTCTGCCGACGCTCGCGATCGGCGTACTCGCCCTCGCCGGCTGCGGCTCGAACGGCGACTCCCAGTCGAGCGCCCAGAGTGGCACCGCACCGGACTCCGGCAAGGTCGTCACCGTGAGCGACGCCAGCGGTCACAGCGTGCTCGTCGACGCGGAGGGCAAGGCCCTCTACGTCAGCGACGAGGAGCAAGGAGGCAAGGTGCTCTGCACCAGCGGTGCCTGCGGCGCGATCTGGACCCCGCTGACCGTGTCGAGCAAGAGCAGCCTCGACACGCCGCCGCCGCTGGGCAAGAAGCTCGGCACCGTGGCGCGGCCGGACGGCAGCACCCAGGTCACGCTCCAGGGCCGACCGCTCTACACGTTCTCGTTCGACCACTCCGCGGGCGACGTCAACGGCGACGGGACCCAGGACAGCTTCGACGGCACGGACTTCACCTGGCACGTGGCAACGCCATCCGGCCAGGTCGCCGCGGCTCCCAGCTCACCGTCCTCGCCGTCCTCCTCGTCGCCGTACGACGACGGCGGCGGCTACAACTACTAGGAGCGGCCGTGTACGACGTCATCGAGCAGCGCTCGACCCGAACATCTGGACCGTCCCGCGTCGTCGGATGGTCGCTTCGCTTGATCACCGCGGCCGCCCTCGCCGTCGACGCGTTCGTCCACGTGGACCTGGCGGGTCGCTATGACGCCAACCAGGGCACCGGACCGCTGAGCCAGGGCGATCTCTTCCGGATCGAGGCGGTGGTCTCCGGGCTGGCCGCGGTGGCACTGCTGTTCAGCGGCCGATGGCTCGTCTGGCTCCTGGCCTGGCTGGTCGCCGCCTCGGCGATAGGGGCGGTTCTGCTGTACCGCTACCACGACCCCGGCGAGCTGGGACCGCTGCCCGACATGTACGAACCGTTCTGGTTCCGTGAGAAGAGCCTGGCGGCCGTCGCCGAAGGCGTGGCGGTGGTCACGGCGACGGCCGGGCTGCTCGAGGCCTCGTGGCGACGGCGGTCCGGGCGGATGGTGCGATCCAGCTGACCCGGCGTCACCCGATCGCGGCCCGCAGCTTCGCGGCGTACTCGGCCGCCTCGCCGTCGGCGTACTTCGTGCGCGGCCAGAAGAAGCCGCGGAGCCCGTCGCCCTTGGTGCGCGGGACGACGTGGAGGTGCAGGTGCGGCACGGACTGGCTGACGACGTTGTTGATCGCCAGGAAGCTGCCCTGGGCGCCGAGAGCCTCGACCACGGCCCCGGCCAGGACCTGCGCGGCCGCGAGGAATCCGTCCCGCAGTCCGGCCGGCAGGTCGGGCAGCGTCACGACGTGCTCGCGTGGCACCAGGAGCGTGTGGCCCTTGAACACCGGACGCAGGTCGAGGAACGCCACGAAGTCCGCCTCGTCCAGCACCACCTCGGCCGAAGTCTCCCCGCCGATGATCGAGCAGAAGACACACCCGGTCGCCATGGGCCCAACCTAGGGGTCATCGACCGCGTGTGGATTCAGGCGCCGCCACCGGTGCCCGGTGTGTACTTCTGCTGTACCTGGAAGACGGTCTCGTCGTCGGTGTACGTCGGTTCGAAGTCGGGGCCGCGGAAGGTGCGGATGGTCGGGACGATGAACCACAGTGCCACCCCGATACAGAGGAGCACGGGGATGCCCACGACCAGGGCCAGGATCACCATGGCAACCACCTCTCACAGACGGTGAGGGGAGGGTACGCCCTTTGTGGGGTGCTCCCGGAAAGTTTCGCCGGGGACGTCGTCACCCCCGCCGGCGGCGAAGCCAGGGGAAGATCGAGCCGACCAGGACGCCGGCGGCGAAGATCACCAGCAGCCAGATCCACAGGGGCATCGACCAGGACCAGAACAGGAAGGTCACGTGCTTCTGGTCGGTGTTCTGGAACGCGAACACCAGGGCCAGGACTCCGACCACGAGGGCCGCGATCACCTTCGGGTTGTAGAACCACGGCTTGGACTCGGTGTCCGGCACGGTGACCTCCTGAGACGACCCGGTGCGTACAGGGTAGGGATCGGGGGCGTGGTGATCGGTGACATATCTACCTGTCACGCGTCGTGTCGGGCCGCCAGCATCAGCAGCCGATCACGCTCGGGACGGCTCGTGGCCAGGTCTGCGGCACGCCGGAACAGCCGACGTGCGGACTCCCGGTCGCCGTCCTGCTCGAGGAGGTGGGCACGGACGACGAGCAGTCGTGGGTGGTCGGGCAGGCGTTCGGCCACCTCATCGACGAGCGCGAGGCCCGCGGACGGGCCGTCGGCCATCGCCAGCGCCACCGCCCGGTTCAGGGTCACGACCGGGTTGTCGGTGAGCACCTCCAACAGCCCGTAGAGCGCGTGGATCTGTGGCCAGTCGGTCTCCTCGGCACGCTCGGCCCGGTCGTGGAGGGCGGCGATCGCAGCCTGGATCCGGTACTCCCCCACCCTGCCCGTGCCCATGGCCCCGTCGAGCAGGGTCCCGCCCTCGGCGATGAGTTCGTGGTTCCACCGGGTGCGGTCCTGCTCGCCCAGCGGGACCAGGCGACCGGCATCGTCGGTGCGCGCCGGACGCCTGGCGTCGAGCAGCAGCATGAGGGCGAGCAGCGATGCCACCTCGGAGTCGTCCGGAAGGCCACGGTGGAGCATCCGGCCGAGCCGGATCGCCTCCGCCGAGAGGTCGACCCGATGGAGATCTCCACCCCCGGTGGCGGCGTAACCCTCGTTGAAGACCAGGTAGAGGACGTGGAGGACGAGCGGCAGCCGTTGCTCCTGCTCCGCACCTGTCAGCGGTTCGAACCGACCGCCTGCCGCGCGGATGCTCTGCTTCGCGCGGCTGATGCGTTGGCCCATCGTCGGCTCGGGCACCAGGAACGCGCGCGCGATCTCGGCCGTGGTGAGACCACCGACCGCACGCAGGGTGAGCGCGATCGCCGAAGGGGGCGTCAACGCCGGGTGGCACGAGAGGAAGAGGAGGGTGAGCGAGTCGTCCCGGTCGACCACGTCGTACGCCGGCGGCTGCCCGCGCTGGAACCGGTGCTCGCGGTCGCGACGCGACGCCTCGCTGCGGCGATGGTCGACGAATCGCCGGGACGCGGTCTGGACGAGCCAGCCGAAGGGATGCTCGGGCGGACCGTCGACCCAGTGCTGATGACCCGCCAGCAGGGCCTCCTGAACGGCGTCCTCGGCGGCCGCGAAGTCGCCGTACCGACGGACCAGGACGGCGAGGACCTGCGGCGCGAGCTCGCGCAGCAGGTCCTCGACCCGGCCCGTGGTCACGGCTCAGGCTCCGTTGGCCTGTCCGAGGTAGTCCTGCATCTCGTCCGGGCCGAACGGACCCTCGTCCATGACCCGGCGGACATGGATCGGCTGCCCGGTGGGGACACCGTGGCGGCCGGGGACGGCGGAGGTCCGGGCCGCGATCTCGAGGGCTCGCTCCTCGCTGTCCACCTCGACGATCTGGAAGCCGGCCAGCCACTCCTTGAACTCCTGGAACGGACCGTCGGTGACGACCGGCGCCCCACGCCCGTCCGAGCGGACGATCTTCGCCAGGTCCGGCCCGGTCAGGATGGTCGACTCGACCAGCTCGCCGCTCGCCACCAGCTCGCGGGTGAGCGCCGCGTAGTAGTCCAAGTGGGCGGCGACCTCCTCGCGGGTCCACTCCTCCATCGGTGACTCGTCGTCACCCGGCGTGAAGTCGACTCCGATCAGGTACTTGGCCATGACGCTGCCTTTCTCGCGGGCGCCCGGGTGGCGCCGTACATGAGGGAACGGAGTCGATCCGGCGTTCTCGACATCGGGTCGGCCGCCGGTTCTATTCGTACGACGTTAGTCGCCGAGAGCTCACCCGTTCGGGGTGATCACCCGCTTCGCCGGTCCACGTAGCGTCGGACAGCACACCGACGACGCGAGGAGGAAGGTCATGATCAGGCGGCTGGACGACATGCCGGACGGTGTCATCGGGTTGGAGGCCAGCGGCGAGGTCGGCGCTGACGACTACCGCGACGTGATGGTGCCGGCCCTCACCGGCGCGCTGGAGAGCGGCGGTGTGCGGCTGCTCTACGTGGTCACCGAGGACACGAAGTTCACCGCAGGTGCGGCGTTCGCGGACGCCAAGCTCGGCCTGGGACACCTCAAGGGCTGGGAGCGGGTGGCGGTGGTCACCGACGAGGACTGGCTCGAGAACAGCATCAAGGCCTTCGGCTGGATGATGCCGGGTGAGGTGAAGGTCTTCGACGACGACGAGGTCGACGAGGCCACGGCTTGGTTGACGAGGGCGTGAGGCGCCACGTCAACCGAGCGTCATCTCGGATGGGTCGCGGCGATGACGCGCATCAGAGTCGCGTCTCGCTGCGTGGCCAGGTCGTCGACGGTGGCACCACCGACACTGTCCGCCATGCCGTCGATCAGGTCCTGAACCGTCTGCTGGTCGAGGCGAGGGTCTCCGAGGTCGCCCCACCAGCGGTGGAAGCTGTCGGCGTACCGCTCGCAGAACGCCGCGATGCCGCCGTCGTCGCCGCCGAGGTGGAAGAGCGTGGTCGGGCCCATCACCGCCCAGCGCACGCCCGGACCGGACGAGACGGCCACGTCGACGTCGTGCACCGAGGCCACGCCCTCCTCCACCAGGTGGATGGCCTCTCTCCAGAGCGCCGCCTGGAGGCGGTTGGCGACGTGGCCGGGCACCTCACGGCGTACCTCGATGGTCACCTTGCCGACGGACTCGTAGAAGCGGCGGGCCGTGTCGACCACGCCGTCGTCGGTGCGGTCGTTGCCCATCACCTCGACCAGCGGGATCAGGTGAGGCGGGTTGAAGGGGTGGCCGAGGACGAAGCGTCCGGGGCGTGCCCAGCCGCCCTGGAGCTCGGAGAGGGTCAGGCCGGACGCCGAGGAGGCGACGACCACGTCCTCGCCGAGCGCCGGCTCGATCTCGGCGTAGAGGGCATGCTTGAGGTCGACCCGCTCCGGGATGCTCTCCTGCACGAACTGCGCTCCGGCCACGGCGGCTCGAGCGTCGCTGCTGAACGTCAGGGCCTCGGCGGGCACCTCCCCACTCGTCAGTCCCAGCGAGGTCAGCACCGGCCACGCGGCGTCCACCGCGTCACGGACGCGAGCCTCCGCCGCCGGGTCGGGGTCGTGGACGCAGACGGACTTCCCGCCGGCCAGAAAGAGGGCGGCCCAGCTGCGGCCGATCAGGCCACCGCCGAGGGTCGCCACCCGGTTGATCTCGGGTGACCCCTCAGAAGGTGACACGGTCGGCCCCCTTCAGTGCCAGCCGCTGTCGGGCCTCGGCCGAGGTCGCGACGGCGTACCCGAGGGACTCGATGATTCCCCGGATCTTCCTGACCTGGGCCTCGTTGGACGGCGTGAGCTCGCCGGGCCCGATGAACAGGCTGTCCTCCATCCCGACGCGGAGGTTGCCGCCGAGCATGGCCGCCTGGGCGGCGAAGGACATCTGGTGGCGCCCGGCGGCAAGCACCGACCACTCGTAGTCCTGGCCGAACAGCTTCTCCGCGATCGTGTGCATGTGCTGGAGGTTGTCGAGGTCGGCGCCGACGCCACCGAGGACTCCGAAGACCATCTGGACAAAGAACGGCGGCTCGAGCCAGCCCTGGTCGATGAGCCAGGCGAGGTTGTACAGGTGTCCGAGGTCGTAGCACTCGAACTCGAACTTCGTGCCATGGCCGTGGCCGAGCTCCTTCACGACGTACTCGAGGTCGGCGAAGGTGTTCTTGAAGATGAAGTCGCGCGTCATCTCGAGGAACGCCGGCTCCCAGTCGTGCTTCCACTGGCTGTACTTCTCCAGCATCGGGAAGATCCCGAAGTTCAGTGAGCCGACGTTGAGCGAGGCCATCTCCGGGGACGTCGCCACGGCCGCGCGCAGCCGCTCCTCGCGCGACATGCCGAGCCCGCCTCCGGTGGAGACGTTGAGCACCGCGTCGCACTCGGCCGAGATCTGGCTCATGAAGTCGAGGAACAGCTCGGGGCGGGGGTCCGGCTGCCCCGTCTCGGGGTTGCGCGCGTGCAGGTGGATGACGGCCGCGCCTGCCCGTGCCGCCTCGACGGCCGCGTCTGCGATCTCCTCGGGGGTCACCGGTAGGTGCGGGGACATCGTGGGGGTGTGGATCCCGCCGGTCGGGGCGCAGGTGATGATGACGGACTTCTGCATGTCAGGCCCCGGCAGGGGTCAGAGATGCCGCCGGCTCGAGACCGGCGAGCGACCGGTACGCATCGAGCACGAGCCCGTGGAAGTGGTGGACGCCGTGCTCGGACAGGCCCGAGCCGGCCTCGTCGTACACGATCCGGCCCTGGTCGAACGCCGGCGTCCGCATCCCGCGCTGCACGCTCTCGACCAAGCTGATGTCCTGCTGCTGCAGGACCTCGTCGATGTAGCGCACCGACTGGTGCTCGGCCTCGTCGAGCTCGGTCGTCTCGAGGAAGAAGTCCCAGGTCTCGTAGGTGGTGTCGTGCCCGGTGGGCAGCACCTGGAAGACCATGAAGTTGGGCCGGCCGGGATAGCGCAGCAGGCAGGTGTTCGGCCACAGCCACCAGACAGCGTGCTGGGTGATCCGCGCCTGCGAGACGTCGTACGCCGCGTTCTCGTGCTTGCCCGCCTCGGCGAAATGGCTGGACCAGATGCCGTGCGTCCGCACCTCGTAGGTATCCATGTCGACCAGGTCGACGAACTCCTTGTGCGCGATGTGGCAGTGGTAGCACTCGAGGAAGTTGTCGATGACGTTCTTCCAGTTCGTCCTGACGTCGTAGGTGAGGCGCTTCGCGTGGGTGAGCTCGGCGACGTCCGGGGCCCATCGCGCGATGTCCGAGGCGAGGTCGGGCGCCTGCTCGCCCAAGGGCCGGGCGCCCGGGTCGAGGTTGACGTAGACGAAGCCGCCGAACTCCTCCACCTGGACCTGGTCGAGGCAGATCTCGCTCTTGTCGAACGTCGCCATCCGGTCCGCACGCCGGGCGCCCTGGAGCTGACCGTCGAGCGCGTAGGTCCAGGCGTGGTAGGGGCACACGATGTTGCGGGTGGTGCCGGAGCCGTTGAGCAGCTCGTGGGCACGGTGCTTGCAGACGTTGTAGAAAGCACGGAGCGAGCCGTTGCGGTCCCTGACCACGGCGATCGGCATCTCGGCCACGGTGGTCGAGACGTAGCTGCCGGGCTGCGCGAGCTTCTCGACGTGGCAGACCCACTGCCAGGTGCGACCGAAGATCGCCTCCAGCTCGGCCTGGGCCCACGCGGGATCGGTGTACGCCGCCGATCGCAGCGAGAGCGACCTCGCCGGGTCGGGGTCGTAGCCTTCGGCGACCGTGCGCACGTCGTCTGCGGTGACAGATCCCATGACCGGACGGTACGCGTGATTGGACGATCGTTCAAGGATTGGTCGCTTGCCCGGGCGCGTCAGGCGAAGGCGATCTCCTCGCTGCGGGCGACGCTCCTCCGGATCGACGCCCGGTCGAGCCCGAGCAGCGCGGTCAGCCAGACGCCGTTCTGGATGACGTCGATGTCGGCGGCTCGGCGGTCGCACTCGGTGCGCGACAGCTCCGGTCGCGCGGCGCGGATCAGCGCGGACAAGCCCGACCGGTAGCGGCTCTGGGCCGTGCTGTTGATCTCGGCGTACTCGTCGTTGGCCTGGGCGAGCGACCAGAGCTGGAGCCTCAGGGACAGGTACTCGGTCGTCAGGAACTCGGCGTCCGCAACCCGCCGCAGCGCGGCCCGGAGGCGACGCACGGGGTCCGAGCCCGCGGGATCCACGATCAGCAGGTCCTGCTCCTCGATCCGCCGGAGTGCGGCGCTGATCAGTCCGGTCTTGTCCGCGAAGTAGTAGTGGACGAGGCCCAGCGCCACTCCTGCCTCACGCGCGACCGCCCGCACGCTCACGCCGGCGATCCCGTCGCTCGCGAGCAAAGTCAGCGCCGCGTCGAGGATCAGCGCCTTGCGGTCGACCTTCGCCTCGGAGGGAACGCGGGCGGGGCTCACCCGGGTCAGGGTAGACCGCGCTCAGGACGATGCAGCCTCGACCTCGTCGAGCATTGACAGCGACCATCGGTGGACGCGGTCGAGCCGGGCCGCGAACACCGGGTTGACCTGGGCCATGCCGGTGTACCAGAGGGCGAAGGCGACCTGGCGGACAGCGATGAGGTCGTCCAGGTCGGTGACGTCCAGGTCGCGGTGTGCGCGATAGCCCTCGATCAGGGCGTCTCGGTACGGCGGGTAGAAGGGCTCGTCCCGGAGCTCCCACAGGGCGACGGCGAGCTCGTAGAGCCGCGGCGCGCAACCGCAGTCGTCGAAGTCGATCAGCTTGACGTCGCCGCGCTGGAACACCGCGTTGCCGAGATGAAGGTCGGCATGGACGAGACCGAAGTCGTCGCTCTCCAGGGCGTCGCGCGTCCGTGCGCCGACGGCCCCGAAGCGAGCGCGGACCTCCGGCGGCAGCAGCGCCCAGCAGCCGGCCGCCGGCGTCTCGCCGTACACCATGACGTCGCCGAAGAACGTCTCGTGATCCCATCGGATCCGAACGAAGCCCGGTGGCGGCGTCCAGGCATCCGCCTGGTCGTGCAGGCGGGCCATCGCCTCGCCCAGCCGGCGTAGGTGCACCGGCCGCGGGGAGTCCTCCATGATGCGACCGTCCATCCACCGCAGCACTGAGCAGACCCGGGTCTCCCCCGCCGCGGACACCTCGACGGTCGTGGCGCCGTCTCGCGCCCGGACAGGCTCCGGGACCGCCAGGTCGGTCTCGGCACGGATCGCCGTCAGCCACGCCAGCTCCGAGCTGACGGCCGCCGCCGACTCGACGTCACGGCCGTGGCGTTGCGGTCGATGGACACGCACGAGATATCGTCCCGCCGGACTGTCGTGCCGGAACGTCGTGTTCTCCTCGTGAGCGATGAACGTGAGCCGGCCGTGGGGGAGGGCGTAGCGGTCGAGCGCGGCCTCGGCCACGCGACGCATGCCCGCGATCTGGGCGCGCCGCGATCTCATCAGCCCGTGTCCCGTCGCGTGCTCAGGCAGCGGCGCTGACCAGGTCGTGTGCGGCCGCGGCGAAGGCCCGGACCCGGGCGGTGGCACCGTCCACACGCCACATCAGGTGCCAGTGCACCGGCGGTGCATCCCGGAGGACGACGTAGGCGACGTCGGGGCGCATGTAGTAGCGCCTGACGTGGGCGCCGATCGGCAAGACTCCCTGGCCGGCGCCGACGAGGGTCAGGGCCTCCTGGAACGACCCGGCCGTCGGAGCCGACTCGATCGGCTCGCCAGGGGTGCTGCGCGGCGGTGGGGAGCCGGGCAGGTGATCGGGCGTCCGCAGCACAGTGACCCCGGCGAGGTCCTCGAGCGAGACCGACCGCCGGTCGGCGAAGGGGTGTCCGGACGGCACCGCGAGCATCCGTGCCTCGGTCACCAGCGCGGGTCCCGTGACGAGGTCGTCCCGCTCGCTGGCGAAGCAGGTGAGCAGCAACTCCACCTCGCCGGCGAGCAGCCACGGCACGGCATCGACGAGCTGCACCTCGCGCACTTGGACCTCGCTGTCGGGCTGGCGAGCGTGCAGCAGGCCGGCGGCCTCAGACAGCAGTTGCCCTCCGGCCGCACCGACGAAGCCGACGTGCAGGGTGCCGGTGATGCCCCGGCCCGACCGGACCGCACGTTCGAGTCCGGCCACGATCATCTCCCGCGCCGGGTGGAGGTCGTCGTACAACCTGCGTCCGATCGGGGTCAGCTCCACGCGGCGGCTGGTGCGGTTGAACAACGGAGCGCCGACCCGGCGCTCCAGCTTCCTGATCGTCTGGCTGACCCGGGCCGTAGAGACGTGCATCCGCTCGGCGGTTCGACCGAAATGCAGCTCCTCGGCCAGCGTCAGGAACGCCTCAAGCTCATAGCGCTCCAGCACTCCAACTCCCATCGTCAAGCCACGCTTCACGAGCGTGGCACAGATTCGCGTTGTTCGACACAACGGCTCGGACGACGGTGGAGTCCGAGCGTCGCCCGAGAGCAAGGAGAGTTCATGCACCAGACCCGTGATCAGTCCCTGGCCAGCCCGACCGAACACGACCTGCCCGCGGTCTCGCCGTTGCCGCTGATGCAGCTCTCCATCGGCTTCTGGTCCTTCAAGGCGCTCGCGGCGGCGTACGAGCTGGACGTCTTCGCCCGTCTGTCCGGCACCGACGGGCGCACAGTCGACGGGCTCGCCGAGCTGCTGGGCCTCGACCAGCGGCCCGTCGAGCTGCTCGTGACCGCCTGCGCATCCGTCGGGTTGCTCGAGCGCCGGGAGGGGCGCTACGTCAACAGCGCGCTGGCCGAGGAGTTCCTCGTGCCCGACAAGGCCCACCACTTCGGCGGGTGGGTGCAGATGCTCGACCGCAGGCTCTACCCGGCCTGGAGCAGGCTGACCGAGGCGGTGCGAACCAATCGGCCGACGAGCTGGAACCCCGACGAGCAGGCCCACTTGTTCGACAGCGAGGACCCCCAGCTGCTGGCGCTGTTCTGGGAGGCGATGCACTCGCTGTCGACGTTGACCGCCCGCGAGCTCGGCTCACACGTGGATCTGTCCGCCTCCACCGCCCTGCTCGACGTCGGCGGCGGCTCCGGAGCCTTCGACATCGAGCTGGCGCGACGCTACCCGAACCTGCGGGCGACGGTGTTCGACCTGCCGCCGGTCTGCGAGATCGCATCGACGAAGATCGCGGCCGCTGGCTGCGAGGATCGCATCGCGGTCAGCCCGGGCGACTTCCTCGCCGATCCCGAGCTTCCAGCGGGCCATGACGTCGTGCTGCTGTCCATGATCATGCACGACTGGACCCCGGAGCAGGACCTGACGATCTTGGGCAAGTGCTTTGCGGCCCTGCCTCCCGGCGGTCGGATCGTGATCAGCGAGTTGCTCGTCAACGACGAGAAGACCGGGCCACCCGCCGCCGCCTTGATGAGCCTGAACATGCTGGTGGAGACGGAGGGGCGCAACTACACCGCGGCGGAGTACGAGCAATGGCTGCACGCCACCGGGTTCGTGGACGTCGAGACCGTGACCTTCGAGGCTCCCGGCGCGAACGGCGCTGTCCTCGCCCGCAAGCCGTGAGGATCGGTGAGTCACGTGCCGAAGCCACCACTTCCCGATCAGGCCCTTGAGCTGCTCGCCAAGCCGAACCCGTCGGTCATCACGACGGTGCGGCCGGACGGCCAGCCGGTCTCCGTCGCCACGTGGTACCTCTGGGAGGACGGCCGCATCCTGGTCAACATGGATGAAGGACGCAGACGGCTCGACTACCTGCGCCACGATCCACGCGTGACGCTGACCGTTCTCGACGACGACACCTGGTACACCCACGTCAGCGTCCAGGGCAGGGTCGTCGAGATCCGCGCCGACGCCGAGCTGGCCGACGCGGATCGGTTGGCGCGGCGCTACCTCGCAGTGCCCTACCCGAAGCGCGACCGGCGGCGCGTCAGCGCCTGGATCGAGGTGGATCGCTGGCACGGGTGGGGGGCCGTCGAGAACGCCGACGTCGTCCACCACTGAATGGGGCGGCGGGGTCGACGACCTGATGTGACCGAGACATCGGGTGCCCCGTCGTCGGTCGTTGGTTGGTGGGACTATCGCGAAAATGAGTCTGCCCAGGTCAGCGCGCACGTCTGGCTGTACTCCGTACTGCCTCGCACACGCGCACCGATCAGTGGAAGCACGCA